>Ga0210410_10006565_pt1 | contig 10108 bp, 7 predicted proteins | sample IncBWC4MmetaG_FD_161058 | JGI IMG/M metagenome (GOLD analysis project Ga0210410, IMG submission 161058) | Forest soil microbial communities from Barre Woods Harvard Forest LTER site, Petersham, Massachusetts, United States - Inc-BW-C-4-M | ecosystem: Environmental > Terrestrial > Soil >... | reverse complement strand
TCCGCGTTGGGTTCGAAAATCACGTTAGGAATTCCGCGCAACCAGCTTGCCAGCAGCATTGGCCCCGCGGCGTAGCCTCCCACGCCAAACGCCACGTCCGGCTTGTGTCGTTTCACAACTCCAAACGAGTCCGCCAATCCCGACCCGAGCATCGCCAGATTCCTCAAAAGCGTTGTTCCGCCCTTCCCTTTCAACCCTGCCACACGAATCGTCTCCAGCGGCAGCCCAGCCTGTGGCACCAGCTTCATTTCAATCCCGCGTTCGGTTCCCACCAACACCACTTCCCTGTCTGCGCTTCTCGCCAACCACTCCCGCGCAATCGCTATCGCCGGGAAGACATGACCGCCAGTGCCGCCGCCTGCAATCAGGAGTTTCACGGCATCCGCCCTCAAGCCCGCGAACTCGTTCCGGCCTGCTGCGAGATATTCAGGAGCACGCCGGTGGCCAGCAGCATCACCAGCAGACTCGAGCCTCCGTAGCTCACAAACGGCAGCGGAATCCCTTTTGTTGGCATCATGCCCAGCACCACGGCGAAATTAATCAGCGACTGAAAAATCACCATCGCGGTCACGCCCAGGGCCAGCATGCTGCCAAACCGGTCCGGCGCGTTGAACGCGGCGCGCATTCCGCGCCAGCCGTAAATCGCGAACAGCGTGATGACGAAGACCGCGCCAAGGAAGCCCAGTTCCTCACAAATCACCGCGTAAATAAAATCCGTATGCGCTTCCGGCAAATAAAACAGCTTTTGTTTGCCTTCCATCAGCCCGACACCGTTGAATCCGCCGGAGCCCACCGCAATCAGCGACTGGACCAACTGAAAGCCCGCCCCCTGCGGATCAGAGTCGGGATGCAAAAACGAGGTGATACGCGCTTGCCGGTATGACACGAAAGCGATCAATGCAATCAACACCGGCAACGCCGCCGCCGCGCCGACCGCCAGCCATTTCCAGGAGAGCCCGGCGACAAAGAGAATCGCGGTCATGATCAGCAGAATATCCACCGAGGTGCCGAGGTCCGGCTGCATCACGATCAACCCAACGCAAACTAGAATCGGCGCCACGGCCGGCAGAATCGTTTGCACCAAATCCTTCTTGGTGAATTCCATGCGCGTCACCGCGCGGCGTTTCATGTCCAGGAACCAAGCCAGATAGAGAATCACGACCAACTTGGTCATTTCCGAAGGCTGCAGGTTGATGGGCCCGATCTTGATCCAGCGGTGAGTCGCGTGCGACTTATCCAGAAAAAAGGTTCCGACCAGCAGCACTGCGACGACGCACAGCGCCGTGTAGACAACTGCGGGTTCGCGCAAACGGTGGTAATCCAACTTCATTAGTCCAAACATTCCCGCGAGTCCCGTCATCAGCCACACCACCTGGCGCAGCACGAACACGTAGGAATGCCCATACAGTTGCTGAGCGGTGACCGCCGAGGCGCTGAAAATCATCACCGCGCCGAGGAGGCAGAGCGCCAGCGTCACGACAAATAACCAGCGGTCCATCTCTGAATGTCTCGCCATCTCGCCTCTTTCCTCTCGTGGCACAGGCACTCCTGCCTGTGCTCTTCCCACAATCCCTAAGCGTCGTCAGCCGCTCGCTTTTCCAACGACCGCACGAACTGTTTGAACACCCGCCCGCGCTGCTCGTAATTTTCAAACTGGTCGAAACTCGCGCACGCCGGGGCCAGCAACACCACGTCACCGGACCGCGCTGCCAACGATGCAGCCTCCACCGCGCGTTCCAGCGTCCCTGCCCGCTCGATGGCCACACTGCCGGCAATCTGCTTTTCAATCTTGGCCGCCGCTGCGCCGATCAAAAGCGCAAGGATCGCTTTCCCGCGCAGCGGCTTTTCTAACGCGGTGTAGTCGCTGCCCTTATCCTTGCCGCCAAGGATCACCAAAATTCTCCCGGGAAACGCGTCCAGTGCCTTCAGGGTCGCATCCACGTTCGTCGCTTTCGAATCGTTGTAATAGCGCACACCGTGAATGTCCGCCACGAACTCCAGCCGGTGCTCGACGCCCGCAAAACTTTTCACCGCCTTCGCAATCGTCGCCGAGTCCACTCCCGCCAACCGCGCAATGATCACAGCGGCCAAGACGTTTTCTACATTGTGCGCGCCCGCGAGCGGGATCTCCGCAGCCCTCATCACCGGATCTTCCTTCCCGTGGTGCACCACAACAATTTCTTCGCCGCGCAGGCACGCGCCTTCGGTCACACGTTTCTGCCGGCTGAACCAGAACACTTGCGGTTTCTTCGGCGCATATTGCGCTGAAGCCGCATCATCCGCATTCAGAATCGCCGCATCCAGCTCGGTTTGATTCTCAAAGATCCGCGCTTTGGCCGCTGCGTACGCCTCCATCGTCTTGTGCCGATCGAGATGATCCGGCGTCAGATTCAGCAGCGCTCCGATGTTTGGCCGGAACTTTTCAATCAACTCCAATTGAAAGCTGCTTAGTTCCGCCACCGCCACCGATCCCGCATCCATCTTTTCCACTTCCGAGATCAGCGGCGTTCCCACATTCCCCGCGAGATGGGCGCGCATCCCGCCGTCCACAAGGATGTGATGAACCAGCGTGGTCGTCGTGGTTTTGCCGTTCGAACCCGTGATGCCGACCAGTTTCCCCTCCAGAAATCGGTAGGCAAGTTCAATCTCGCTCCAGATCGTGATGCCTTTCGATTTCGCCAGAAGCAGAAACGCATCGTCGGCCGGCACGCCGGGGCTTGGAATAATCAAGTCCTGCGCGAGAAACGTTTTTTCGGTGTGCCCACCAAGCTCCAAAGCGACCCCGGCCGCGCGCAACTTTGCCGGCGCGTCTTCCAATTCTCCTTCGGCTCGCGTTTCCGTGGCCGTTACCATGGCGTTGTGCCCCGCGCAGAATACCGCCGTCGCCACACCGGTTCTAGCCAGCCCCACGACCAGCACCCGCTTTCCCCGCAACTCCATCGAACCTGGCATAGTTCAGACACCCAATCTTTTCCGCAGTTCATCAGCGCAATTTCAGAGTCGTCAGCGCGAACAGCGCGAACACCAGCGCCGCAATCCAGAACCGCACAATCACCTTGCTTTCGCTCCATCCCAGCAATTCGAAATGGTGGTGAATCGGCGCCATGCGGAAAATCCGTTTCCCGCGAAGCTTGAACGACCCCACCTGCAAAATCACCGAGAGCGCTTCCAGCACAAACACGCCGCCCACGAATACCAGCAGCACTTCCTGCTTGATGATCACCGCAATGGTTCCGAGCGTTCCGCCCAGCGCCAGTGATCCCACGTCGCCCATGAACACTTCGGCGGGATGCGCGTTGTACCACAGGAATCCGAGCGATGCTCCAACAAGCGCGCCGCAAAATACGGTCAGTTCTCCCACGCGGGGGATGTATTGAATTTCGAGATAAGTCGCCCACCGGTAATTGCTGCTGACATACGTGAGAATCGTCATCGCGCCGGCCGCAATCACTGTGCAGCCAATCGCCAGGCCATCCAACCCGTCGGTCAGATTCACCGCGTTCGAACTGCCAGTTATCACCAGCGCGATGAACCCCAGGAACGGCAGAAACGCCAGGGGCCAAAAAGTTGCGGAATGTTGCAAGCCGTGAAACACCAGATCAGGCCGGAAACGCTTCAAGAACGGCACAATCAACTGTGTGGAATACTGACTGTGCGTCGAAAGCATCAGCAACGTAACGCCCACGGCAAAGCTGACGCTGAACTGCAAGATCAGTTTTTTCTTCCCCGTCAATCCCAGGTTACGTCGCTTGGCCACTTTCGCGTAGTCATCCACAAATCCGATCGCTGCGAAAGCAAACAGCGCAAACAGCGCCAGCAAAATAAATGGATTCGCCAGATCGGCCCAAAGCAAAACAGGCACCGCGGTAGAAAGCACGATCAGCACGCCGCCCATCGTTGGCGTGCCCGCTTTTTTCTTGTGTTCCTGCGGCCCTTCCTCACGGATGTATTGCCCGATCTGCAATTCGCGCAGCTTGCGGATGAGCCACGGCCCGAACACCAGCGCCAGAAACATCGCCGTCAAGCTGGCGTACGCCGTGCGCACCGTGATGTAGCGGAACACATTCAGCGGGCTGAAATATTTCTGCAGCACGTGGTAGAGGAGGTAGTAAAGCATCCTAGTGTGCCGCCTCCGGCTTCCTGCCCGCATCCACTGGCGCAAACCTGCCGAGCATGGCCTCCACGATGCGTTCCATCTTCACGCTGCGCGATCCTTTCACCAGCAGCAGGTCGCCTGGCTTAACAAAGCCCGTCAGAAATTCCGCGGCATTTTCCGGCGTAGCGAAGAATTTCGTGCGCTCGCGTGGAACTCCCGCGGTAATCGCGCCTTCCACGATCTCGAAAGCGTCTCCCTCGACTCCAATCACAAAATCGATCTTCCCTGTCCGCGCCGCAAATTCACCGCCCTCGCGATGCAGTTGTCCTGAACCGGGCCCAAGCTCCCGCATTTCTCCCGCCGCCAGAATCCGCCGCTGGTATCCGGGCGTCGCCGCCAGGAGGCTGCACATGGCCTCTAACGCCAGAGGGCTCGAGTTGTACGCATCGTTAATCAAAGCAAATCCATTCGTGAACCGGATCAGTTCCCCGCGCATCGAAGGCGTTCGCAGATTCGGAAGCACGCGCCGAGCCTCTTCTGCTCCAATTCCCCATTCGCTCGCCGCCGCAATCGCCGCCAGCGCGTTCCACACCACGTGCCGCCCCGGCAGCGACATCTCCAACCGCATCCGTTGGCCTTTGTGGACCAGCGTGAACGCCGAACCCAGTGCTCCCCGGTCTTCAATTCCTTCCGCGCGGTACTCCGCCGGTGTATCCACGCCGAAGAAAATCACTCTCCCCGGAGCCACCTTGGCCATCGCGGCAACTCGCAGGTCATCCGAATTCAGCACCGCCAGCGAGTTCGTCCCATTCAGCCCTTCCACCAGTTCACGTTTCGCCAGCGCAATCTCCTCCACCGAAGAGAAATTCATCAAGTGCGCCGGCGCCACACGGGTCAAAATCGCCACATCCGGCCGCGCAATCGCCGCCAGCCGTTTCAATTCGCCTGGAAACGACATCCCCATCTCGAGCACCGCCGCGTCATCTTCGTCTTCCAAGCGGAAAATCGTCAGCGGCAGACCGTACTCGTTATTAAAATTTCCTTCGGTTTTCAGGACCCGGAGCTTCGCGCCCAGCAATGCCGCCAGTATCTCTTTTGTTGTGGTCTTTCCGACCGACCCCGTGATCCCGCAAATTTTCTTGCCCCAGTCTTTGCGTACTGCTCGTGCCAGTTCGTGGAGCGCGGCAAGTGTGTCGGGCACGGTGATGCAGCGGTCTTGTATCCAGCCCGGGTAGCGCGAGACCACCGGCCCCGCCACCACTGCCGCCAGCGCTCCGCTTTCCACGACATCGGCAACGTAGTCGTGTCCATCGTTGCGCGGACCATGTATCGCGACGAACAACTCTCCCCGACGTATCGTGCGAGAATCAATCGAGACACCGGCCACCCGGGCCATGGCATCCACGCCATGCCCCGGCTTGCCTGCCACCGCGTCAGCCACTTGTTTAAGCGTCCACCGCATAGTTGCCTCAATAGGTTGGCTTTCCCCAGGGTTCGGACGAAGCGTTCACTCCGCCCGTACTTCACTTCCAGGCGCGTTTTCACCGGTAGAGGACTCCTCCCATTCCGCGAGTCACATCTCTGGCCCGCAGCGGGCCCTCGTCGGTCCTGTCGAGACGAGAGCCAGTTACGTGCCAAACCCTGGGCCGCCCGGCGGCTCCGTGTATCCGCGATCATTCAGCGCTTTTCGTGCCACCTCGCGATCGTCAAAATGAATCGTGCGATCGGCAAAAATCTGGTAGTCCTCGTGTCCCTTGCCGGCCAGCAGCACGATGTCGCCCGGCCGGGCTTCTTCGATGGCCAGAGAAATAGCCTTTGCCCGGTCCGGCTCGATCAAATATTTTCCGGCGGACTTCTGCATTCCGACCACGACGTCGCTGATGATTTTCAGCGGATCTTCCTGTCGCGGATTGTCGCTTGTCAGAATCGTCAGGTCGCTCAGTTTGCCGGAGGTCTCGCCCATGATCGGCCGCTTGGTGCGGTCGCGCGAACCGCCGCACCCAAACAGCGTGATGATGCGCCCCTTGGTGATGAGTTCGCGCGCAGTTCGAATCAGATTTTGCAAAGCATCGTCAGTGTGCGCGTAGTCCACCACCACCAGGAATGGTTGGCCCTGGTCTATGCGCTGGAATCTTCCAGCCACCGCGTGCAGATTCCGGATCCCGGTTTCAATGGTGTCGTTCGGAATGCCCAGTCCGATGCTGGCGCCAATCGCGGCAAGGATGTTGTAGACATTGATGCGCCCTACAAGCGCCGATTCCACCTGAATCGGCCCCTGTGGCGTTTGCGCGGTGAAATTCAGCCCGCTGAAACTCAGTTGAAATTTCTTGGCTTTCAGGTCCGACCCGTTTTGCAGGCCGTAGGTCAGAGTTGTCTTTCCCATGCCCACAAGTTTCTTGCCCCATTCATCATCGGTATTGATGATCGAGAAATCCGGCTCGCCCGCGCCAGTTCCTTCAAGCAGCCGGCGTTTGGCTGCGAAATAGTTTTCGAAATTCTTGTGAAAATCGATGTGGTCGCGAGTGAGGTTGGTGAACACCGCAGCCGCAAAATGGCAGCCCCACAGCCGGTCCATCGCCAATGCATGGGAGCTTGCTTCCATCGTCGCGTAGGTTCCACCAGCATCGCGAATCTCCGCCAAGAAATTCTGGAGGTCCACGGACTCCGGCGTCGTGTTCGGCGCCGGATACTCGCCGCTCGGTGTGTGGTAGCTGATGGTGCCGAGGAGTCCGGTCTTGGCGCCGGAAGCACGCAATATCGAATCGATCAGCGACGAAGTGGTGGTCTTCCCGTTCGTTCCCGTCACCCCGGTCAGCTTCAGCGCCGTGGCAGGCCGTCCGAAGAAATTGGCTGCAGCAATTGCCAGGGTTTTCCGTGCTTCCGCAACTTGCACCCAAGCGATCTCGACAGGCCAATCCGCAGGTGCTGGTGTTTCTCCGGCTACGGCACTTGCGCCGCGAGAAACTGCATCGCGCGCAAACAATGTTCCGTTCGTGGCAACACCGCTGATCGCCACAAACAGCGCACCCGGTTCGACTTTCCTCGAATCATGGGTTACCTGCCGTATGGGAATCTCGGCAACCGTGGCCTGCGAACGCAGCTCCACTCCCTCCAATAAGGACTTCAGGCTTGCGCCCCTGGAGTGTCTCTGTTCAGCCACAGTTTGTCTTTCTGCGTCCTCTCTGCGTCTGCCAGCGATTCGTTCTTCTTCCGCCGTTATACCCAATCCTTTGCTCATGTGCGCCCAATAAACCGTTTTCTCAGTGCACCTTACCCGCGTGTAGGGATGGCGTGCCGAATTCGACTCGAATCTTCGATCCCCGGCGAAGCTTGCTTCCCGCCGCCGGCGTTTGTTGGATTGCAAGGCTGCTGCCAACCAGCACCGGATTCAAGCCAAGCCGCATGCATGCCTCCGCCACGTCCCGCATCGTTTTGCCCTTAAAATCTGGTACCGCGATGTCGCCGCCCTCGTCCGTGGCCACAGTTACATTGGGCGCAAGTGGTTCCGCCGGAGCCGCTTGCGATGAATTCGCAGCCTGCTCCGTCATTTCCGCAGGCGCTGAAAAATCCATCGGCGTGTCATCCTCCATCGCCGCCGTTTCGCTTCCGCGATTCTGGCGATAGCTGGTTTCTACCAGCCGCGGGTTCAACGGCACGTCTCGCGGCACATCCAAATACGCCAGCACCTGCTCTGCAATGCGCTTGAACACCGGCGCCGACACCGAAGCTCCATCGTGCGGCCAGCCTTCCGGCGAATCAACCGAAACTAGAATCGTGACTGCCGGATTGTTAATAGGGGCAAATCCTGTGAAGGACGCGATCACTTTTGTGCGCGAGTAGCGCCCCGTTGCCGGATCAATCTTTTGCGCCGTCCCAGTCTTCCCGCCCGCGGTCCAGCCATCCAGCCGTGCCGATTTTCCGGTGCCGTTTAAAATCACGCCTTCCATCAATCGCCGCATTGTGGCGGCTGTTTCGGGACGGATTATGCGCCGAGGTTCCGCCGGCGCGGAAGGGCCTGCGAGCGGCAAAACCTGTTGTCCACGGCGCATCTCTACAACTACGCGCGGCTTGTACAGCAGCCCGCCATTGGCAACAGCGGAAACCGCATTGATCATCTGCAGCGGCGTCACACCGACTTCCTGCCCCATCGAAATCGAGCCAATCGAAAACGAACCCCAGTGATCCAGCCGCTGTACCAGCCCGCGGCTTTCTCCCGGCAAGTCCACCCCGGTCGGAGAACCGAATCCAAACGAGTGAATGTAGTCGTTGAACCGCGGCGGACCCAACTTCAGTGCAATCTTGATCGCTCCCACGTCGCTGGAATTCGCCAGAATTTCCGCCACGGTAAGCTCGCCATATTTCTTGTGATCGTGAATCCGGTGCCCGGCCACGATAATCGAGCCGTTCTCGCAGTTGAAAACCTCCTCGGGGCGAATCAGGTTCTGGTCAAACGCCGCCGCCAGCGTCACCAGTTTGAACGTCGAACCCGGTTCGTAAATCGCGCTGACTGCGCGGTCCATGCGAGCTTCCGTCGGCACCGACGTAGCCGAGTTCGGGTTGTACTTGGGCCAGTTCGCCAGCGCCAGGATCGCTCCCGTGTTGGGGTCCTGCACAATCACGCTGCCCGCCGGCGCGTGAACTTTCTGAATCACCGCCGCAAGTTCCCGCTCCGCGATGTACTGGATCTTTTCATCGAGCGTCAGTACCACGCTTTCGCCGGGGTCCTGCTGCGATTCGCTGCCATCAAACTTCTGCTGGCGCGCATCGGCCATCACCACGATTTTTTCGCCCTTGCCGCGAATCAGGTTGTCGTACTCGTATTCGATTCCGCCCAGCCCGTGCTCATCCACATCCACAAAACCCAGGACGTGCGCCGCCATTTCCAGCTTCGGGTAATACCGCTTGTTCTCTTCCTGAAAATAGATTCCTTTCAGGTTCAGCGAACGAACCGCTTCCTCCTCTTCCTGCGCCATCTTCCGCTTGATCCACACGAAGCTGCTGCCCGATTCCAGTTTCTCGCGTAATGCGTCCGGCGGAACCCCGAGCACGCCAGAAAGCAGCCGCGCCGCCATTACTGTATCTTTTATTTCTGAAGGAATCGCGAACGCCGATTCGACCGGTACGCTCATCGCCAGCGGCCGCATGTTCCGGTCGTAAATTGTTCCGCGCTTCGGATCGATTTCAATCGTGCGACGCTGCTGGCGCATGGCACGCGACATATATTCGGAATGACGGATCAGTTGCAGGTAGGTCAGCCGGCCGAAAACCGCGGTCATCCAAAGAAACGCCACGCCAGCCAGTATCAGCAATCGGACGTGGACTTTTTCTTGCTCCATGGTTCCTGGGACTCGGCTCGCGCTCCGGACGGCTGGAAAAGTATTTCGAAACTCGTTGGACTTCGGCGCTCGCCATCATTCGGGCGAGCTAGGGAACGCGGTTCGGCCGCACCAGGCGCGCGGACTCGACCTGGGAACCATCGAAGTTCGCGTATTCAAGCACCTGTGAAGGATCGGGCCGTTCGAATCCCAACTGGTGCGCGATTGCGTCAATCCGGTGCGGATTCCGCCAGGTCTCGATTTTCAGTTTCAGTTGTCCATTGAGCGCCACCGCTTGCGTCTGCTTGCCCTTCAGGTCTTCCAGTTGAAAGCTCAAGTCAATGCAGCGGAAATGCTGGTAGATGTACAGCATGCAAAACATGGCCACGATTCCGCCGAGCGCCGCCGTCTTGTAGTAATTTTTCAGCTTCACCGGCTCCACGTGGCGCACCAGGCGGGAATTATCAATCCGCTTCACGGTGTGAAATTCCACTATCGGCGGTTTGCGCAGAGAGAGGCCCCTGTGCAGCCGCGGCCCCCCACGGCCGACCTCCGGCTTCAAGCGCTGCGGAACTCCCCCTTGACCGCGAATGACTCTTGGCTCCCGAAGGAACTGATCGCCGCCCGGTACTTCCTGCCATTGAAATGCTGTCGCCATCTCACACCTTCTCCGCGCACCTGAGCTTCGCGCTTCGCG
>Ga0210410_10006564_pt1 | contig 10108 bp, 9 predicted proteins | sample IncBWC4MmetaG_FD_161058 | JGI IMG/M metagenome (GOLD analysis project Ga0210410, IMG submission 161058) | Forest soil microbial communities from Barre Woods Harvard Forest LTER site, Petersham, Massachusetts, United States - Inc-BW-C-4-M | ecosystem: Environmental > Terrestrial > Soil >... | reverse complement strand
GATAGTCGTCGACCTTGTAGCCGACGAAGGTGCCGACCGTGCCGACATCGAGAAAATGCCTAGCGAGGCTATCGCGAATTTCGCTGCGCTGGGGTGCTACGTCGGCAAAGCTTCGCGACGGCAACAGGGTCGCTGCGGCAAAAAGACCGAGCGCGTGGCGGCGATGGATCATGGACACCATCCGATGTGGGAAAGACGATTGCGGCGACGATGCTGACGACATCGTGGTGAAACGATGACAAACACGAGAAACGCGCTAGCGAATTCGCCCCGACAGCCGCAGCACGAAGATCAGAACCTCCGCCACCGCCTTGTAGAGCTCGGCCGGAATTTCGTCGCCGATTTCGACGTTGGAGAGCGCGCCGGCCAAGAGTTCGTTTTCCTCGATCGGGATGTCGTGGGCCTTGGCGACTTCGATGATCCTGGCGCCGATCGTGCCCTTGCCCTTGGCGACGACCCGCGGCGCGCCGGTCCGGTCGTAATGCAGCGCGACCGCGAGCTGGTTCCGTGTCTCCACGCTCACAGCGCGCGATCCAGGAAATGCCCGGCACGCGCCGGCACCGGTTGCGGGGGAACGCCGTCGCGGATCACGATATCGCCGGGCGAAAGTTCGGCCTTGCTAAGCGCCTGACTGAGCTGCGCGGCGCCGGCGCGCAATTGCGCCGCGGTCGCCGGCCGTTCCGCCCACATCCGCACCGACGTCCGGTCGCCGACCAGCGACACCAGCGCGTGCACCGGCCCGGCAGGCTCGACATCGAGCGAAAACCGCGCCCGCCATACCTGCCTGGCCGCCGCGACCTCGTTGCCGCCGCCGTCGCGCGAAATCTCGAACTGCGCCATCGCCGTCCCCCGCGGCGTCATGAACGGGATTTCGAAATTCCAGCGCTGCGGCACCGGATCGACCCGCCCCGTCGCCGGGTCGGCCTGTCCGGGCAGCGACGCGACCTGCAGCAGGGTCTGGCGCGCGATCGCGGCGTCGGTATCGGCGAGCAAGCGGTGCATGGCCGAATCCGCCGGCGAATTCGACACCAGCGTGGCCGGCGACACCGGCTGGGCTGTCGGCAACGCGCCGCTGATCGGCGGCGGCGGCACGTTGGTGTGCGCCATTTCGGCTTCATCGACGAATGGTCGAGCCCCGCCGGTCACCGCCGGCACCAGCGCCAACATCTGGTTGTTCTCGAGCGCGAGCCCCGAGGGATTGATTTGGATCAGCGGAGTGGCCTGGACGGCTTCCTGCAGCAAATTGAGGGCGGCGCTGCTGACGGCAGCAAGCGCGGCCGCGTCGGCCGGCGTCGATGGCGGCTGGATGATCTGGCTGGCGACGCCGGTGTTGAGGATAACTTCCGCATTCGGCATCGCCGCGCCTTGAAGCGGAGTAGCCGATGTGACGGTCCCGGTCGAAAGCAGTAGCGCCAGCGCGGGCGATGCCGCCAGCGGCGTTTCCTGCACCGGGGTAATCGTGACCGGCTGAGGGGCGAGCGTCACGGAGGCCAATGTGCCCTGCTCGATCACCACCGCCGCTGCGGTGCCCTGCGGCACCACCGTCGACGCCGTGCTTTGCGGCACCGTCGCTGCCGCCGGCGTGGCTGCTTGCGCGACTGCCCCCTGCGGCACCACGACGGTCGCGGATGCGGCGCCTTGCTGCCCCAGCGTTGCCGCCGCAATCGTGCCCGGTGCGACCGCTGCCGCTGGCGCCGGCGCGCCATTGAGCGAGGTCGCCAGTACCTGGCGCAGCACGATCAGCGCCGCCTTCAGATCGGGCGTGGCGGCCGACGCCGTAAGCGATCCCGCCGCGAGCGAGGCCTCCAGGAACAGGCCGGAATTCTGGAACGCCTGCTTGATGTCGTTACCGGTCAGGTTTTGATCGAGGCTGGTTCGCTGTGCCAGCACCTGCGCCACCGCCTGCTGAAGCTGCGGCGGAAGCCCGGCCAGCCCGGAGGCGACGGCCAGATTGGCAAACAGCGGCGCGAGGCTGGTTTGCTGGGTCGCTGCGGTCTGGGTGGCGAGCGCGACCGCGAGCGTCTCCTGCGCGGTCAGCTGGATCTGCGGCGCCGCCACGGCGGGCGTCGTCTGCGGGGCGATGCTCGCCACCAGGGTGACGGTATCGGGCGTTACGGCCGCATTCGCGGCCTGCGCCGGGGCTTGACTGGCCGCAGCACCATCCTGCGGAGTGACCACCGCGAGCCTGACCGTTCCGTCATTGGTCTGCGAAACCGCAAGCTGCAAGGTCTGGCCGGCCTGCAGCGGGACCTGCGAGAGCACGTCGATCGACTGTCCGGCGATCGCAATACGTACGATGTTGTTGGTCAGAACCTGCTGAACCCGGGCGCTGATGACACTGCCGGCTTGCAGCACGACAGGCGCCACCGGCGTGGCTTGCGGCACCGTGGGCTGAATTTGCGGCGTGATGACGATCGACATCGGACTGGCTTCACCGGATCATGCCCGGCCGACGCTATCGATCTGTCGTAAACCCCGCGTTAACCGGGCGCCGGATTGAGCGCCCCCAGGATGCGGGCGGCGGCCCTGAAATCGACCAGCCGCGCCGCGCGGCGCGCCGCCACCTCGTCGTCAACGCCCCATTTCTCGCCGTTCCAGTCCTCGTCGACATGGGCGGCGGCCCAGACCTGATCCGGATCCATCACCCCGTGCTCGAGCCCCAACGCGAGCAGCGCCGAGCCGGTCAGGGTCGTGATCACATGAAGGGCGGCGATCGACCAGGGATCTCCAGGCAGCGCCGCCCGGGCCGCCGCGACCGCGGCTTCGGGCTGGCGGACATGCACGATGCCCTCGGCGAGAATGAAATGCGCGCCCAGCGTATCGGCCGCCCAGAACAACAGGGGATCCCAATGTGCGGCCTCGCGCGCGACCAGCGCCTCAGGATGGCCGGCGCGATAGAACAAGAGATCGGACTGGAAATATTTCGCCACATCGTCGGTGACCGCGTCGACGCTGTCGACGACCGCATCGACGACACTGTTGGCAAACCGGGTCAGCGGCATGGTCAGGGGTTCGATGAACTCCTGCTGCGCCTCCCACTCCGCCACCATGGCGTCGGCGATCTCCCGATTGGGTACCACCACCTGACGGCCCGACGAGGTGCGGATCGGCTTGTCATCGAGGGTAATGGCAAATCCGTCCTTGCCTTCGGCAGCCCCTGCCCTGGCATAAAAGCGCTTGCGCCGTGGCGTGCGTGTCGCGCGCCGCACCATCTCCTCGGGATCGAGCGGCGATTTTCCCGCCACTTCGTCGAACAATTCACGCATGCGTTTTCGGCTTCTGGCTGTCAGCGGTCACTATGTGCGAGAGTATGACAATAACAGGCGCAAATAAAGCTGAAGCGGCGATGACAAGGTTCCTTGCAGCCCTCCTGGTTCTGCTGGCCGGTCTCGGCCTCTCGAGCGCTTGCGCCGGCTTCCGCTCGCCGGAATCGCTGGTCCGCAGCGTCTACGCCTATTACGGCAAGGGATCGTCCGAGGTTTCCAACGGATTGCCGCACGATCCCGTCACCGCGCGCCAGTTCTTCGACCCGAGCCTGCGCGAAGCGTGGATGGCCCTGAAGAACGAGCCCCATGATTTCGTAGTGCAGAGTTCGACCTGGAAGCTGGGTGCGGTCGCGATATCGATCCTGCGCCGGCAGTACGACAAGACCTATGTCGCCGCCGCCTTCACCAATAACAGCCGCGCGGTGACGATGAATTTCGTTCTCGTCAACGGTCCCGACGGCTGGGTGATTTCCGACGTCGAGAGCCCGCATGATTCGTTACGGATGTTTCTCGCTCAATACAGGAACTGAGTTCAACTCAGCGATTGGCGCAGTTCCGTGAATAATTGGAGCGCTCGTTCGGGCCGAGCCCGCTGGCGGCGGCGTCGTCGAGGCACTTGCTGATCCGCTCGCCGAAAGACGGCTGCGGCGTTGGCGCATAATTCGGTTCCGGCAGCGCGTCCAGCTGCGGGACGACCGGCACTTCAATCTTCGGCGGCGGTGGCGGCGGCGGCAGCGGCGGGTCGAACCGCGACGCGCCGGGCGGAATGATCTGCGCGGAGGCTGCGCTTGCGAAAACCAGCGCCAGAGCTACCGCGCAAACGATCGATGCGTATTTCATGGAGGGTATGTCGTGATCCCCTCCGCGAACCGCAATTAAATTATTCTTCAGGTGCGTTCTCGATCGGGTCGAACCGATCGGCCTCGAGGCCGAGCAGGTTCCACGATTGCAGCATATGCGGCGGCAGCGGCGCGGTAGCGTCGATAACGCCGCCGCGCGGATGCGGGATCACGATCCGGCGCGCCAACAGATGCAGCCGCTTCTGCAGGCCGCCGGGCAGCTCCCAATTCTCCTTGTTGAAGTATTTTGGATCACCGACGATGGCGTGACCGATATGCGCCATGTGCGCGCGCAGCTGATGGGTGCGCCCGGTAACCGGCTTCAGCGATACCCAGGCAAGCTTCTGCGCGGACGTTTCCACCACGGCATAATAGGTCACGGCGTGGCTCGCGCCTTCATCGCCATGGGCGGCGATGCGTATGATGGTGTCATCCTCGCCCTCTTCCTTGGCGAGATAGGTCGAGATGCGGCCCTGCTTCGGCTTCGGCACGCCCGCCACCATCGCCCAGTAGATCTTGCGCGCCGAACGATGGCGGAACGATCCAGTCAGCGCGGTCGCGGCGAAGCGCGTTTTCGCAACCAGCAGGCAACCCGCCGTCTCCTTGTCGAGCCGGTGCACCAGCCGCGGTTTCTGTCCCTTGGCATCACGCATCACTTCCAGCATGTCGTCGACATTCCGCGTGACGCCGGAGCCGCCTTGCACGGCAAGCCCCGCGGGCTTGTTCAGCACCATGACGTCGGCGTCTTCGAACAGGATCATGTCCTTGAGCGCGGCAAGCGTCTTGGTCGCGGCCTCCGAGAGCTCGCCGGCGACTTTGGGCGCATCGAGCTTGAGCGGCGGAATCCGGACGTTCTGCCCCTCCTCCAGCCGGTCCTTGCTGTCGGCGCGCTTGCCGTTCACGCGCAGCTCACCTTTCCGGACGATGCGCTGGATGTGGGAGAACGACAGGCCGGGAAACCGCGCCTCGAGGAAGCGGTCGACCCGCATGTTGTTCTCGTCCGCCGTCACCACCACGGTCTGCACTTTGGTCGGCAGCGGCGGCGGCTCGGCAGCAAGCTTTTCGGGCTCGGCGACGAAAGGCGGCGGCTTCGGCGCGCGCGGGGCGGAAAAGCGCACGGGCTTGGCGCCCGGCCGGTGCAACCGCTCCGCCTGCGAGCCCCGGTAAGGCGGCGCTCCCTTCGGGCGATCGCCCCGGGCTTTCAGGGGTCTCTTGACGCGACGGCTCATGATGCTTTTCCAAACTTGCGTGGCGTCGACCGGCCTGCACGGCGTGGCAGTGCCGCAATTTTCGCACCAACTTCATTTTCCGCGAGACGCAACTCGTAAAGTTGCTGCAAATTCATCCAGAACTGCGGCGCCGTGCCAAACCAGTGCCCAAGACGCAGAGCCGTATCGGCTGTAATGCCGCGCTGGCCGTGAATAATGCCTGTGATGCGGTTCACCGGCACATCGATTTGGCGCGAGAGTTCGGCAGCCGTGATGCCAACCTCCCGCAATTCTTCGGCAAGATGCTCACCGGGGTGGGTGGGAGTGCGGGGCATGATGGTCTTCCTTCAATGATAATCGACGATCTCCACGTCCACCGGGCCGGGCGATAACAGGATTTACGATTTACGTAAACAGTAAATCCGACACTGCTGGCATGACCTTAAGCAGCGCTAGCCCCGCTCCTTGCGCAGCTTGGCCCAGTAGTCCAGCCGCTTGCGGATTTCGCGCTCGAAGCCGCGATCAGGCGGATCGTAGAAGGTCCGGTGGCCCAGCGCGTCCGGAAAATACTCCTGTCCGGAAAAGGCCTCCGGCGTGTCGTGATCGTATTGATAGCCGCCGCCATAGCCTTCCGACTTCATCAATTTGGTCGGCGAGTTCAGGATGTGTTTGGGCGGCAGCAGCGAGCCGCCTTCCTTCGCCGCGCGCATCGCGGCACCAAACGCGGTGTAGGCCGCGTTCGATTTCGGCGCGGTGGCGAGATAGATGACGGCCTGCGCGATCGCCAGTTCGCCCTCGGGAGAGCCCAGGAAGTCGTAGGCCTCCTTGGCGGCGTTGCAGATCACCAGCGCCTGCGGGTCGGCCAGACCGATGTCCTCGACCGCCATGCGGACCACGCGCCGCGCCAGGAACAACGGATCCTCGCCGGCGTCCAGCATGCGCGCGAGATAATACAGCGCCGCATCCGGATCGGAGCCGCGAACCGATTTATGCAGCGCCGAGATCAGGTTGTAATGGCCGTCGGCGGACTTGTCGTAGATCGGCGCGCGGCGCTGCAGGATGTCCTGCAACTTCGCGGCGTCGAAAATCTCGCCTTCCCGCGCGGAGCGCCAGACCTCTTCGGCCAGCGTGAGCGCGGCGCGGCCGTCGCCGTCGGCCATGCGCACCAGCACGGCGCGGGCCTCCGCGTCGAGCGGCAGCTTTTTGCCCTCGATGTTCTCGGCATGGACGAACAGCTTTTCGATCGCCGCCGGGTCGAGCGAGTGAAACACCAGCACGCGCGCCCGCGACAACAAAGCGGCGTTGAGTTCGAACGAGGGATTTTCGGTGGTGGCGCCGACCAGCACCACGGTGCCGTCTTCCATCACGGGCAGAAACGAATCCTGCTGCGCGCGATTGAACCTGTGCACTTCGTCGACGAACAAGAGCGTGCCCTTGCCGGTCTCGCGCCTGGCGCGCGCCGCGTCGAACGCCTTCTTCAGATCGGCGACGCCGGAAAACACCGCCGAGAGCTGTTCGAAATGCAGTTCGGTCGCGTCCGCCAGCAGCCGCGCCACCGTGGTCTTTCCGGTGCCCGGCGGTCCCCAGAAAATCAGCGAACCGAGCGTGCGGGTCGCCAGCATGCGCGTCAGCGCGCCGTCGGGGCCGAGGATGTGATCCTGTCCGACGACTTCCGACAAATTGCGCGGGCGCAGCCGGTCCGGAAGCGGATGCGGCGCATCCTGCTCCATTCCCGCGGCGGCGAACAGGTTGGCAGCTTCGCGTGGTCGCTTCGGGCTCATCCGCCGAGCGTAACGTTGATCTGCTGGCCGCCGCGCACCAGCGTGATGCGCCAGATCCGCGCCGACTCCCGCGTCGCCTTTTCGAGGTCACCGGTCCTGGCGATTTTCTGATTGTTGACGGTCACGATGATATCGCCCTTCTGGAATCCGACGTTGGCGGCGGTGCCGCCATCGGTCAGATCGGTAACCACGACGCCTTCGGTGTCCGAATCCAGATGCAATTCGTCAGCCACCGCGGGCGAGATATTGGCGACCTTCGCGCCTTGCAGCGGCGAGCGCCCGCTCAAAACCAGCTCGTCGCGGCCGGTGTCGGGCGCGGTTTGCAGCGGCACCGTCAGCTTCACCGTCTTGCCGGCACGCAGCACATCGACCTGCGCGGTGCCGCCGAGCGGGCGCGTCGCGAAGCGGTAATCGAACGCATTGGGATCCTCAACCGACTGCCCGTCGACCGCGACGATCAGATCGGAGGGTTTCAGCCCTGCCCGCGCCCCCGGGCCGTTCGCAACCACACTGGCGACCAGCGCGCCGGTCGGAAGCCGCAGCCCCAGGCTGTCGGCGATCTCCGGCGTCACGGCCTGCAGCTTGGCGCCGAGCCACGGCCGCTTGACTGCCTTGCCGCCGCTCTTGGCCGAAGCGACGACGACGCGCACCATATTGGCGGGGATCGCAAAGCCGATGCCCTGCGATCCGCCAGAGCGGGAGAAGATCGCGGTATTGATGCCGGCGAGCCGGCCGGCCATGTCGACCAGCGCGCCGCCGGAATTGCCCGGATTGATCGCGGCATCGGTCTGGATGAAGAACTGGTAGTCGGTGATACCGACCTGGGTACGGGCCAGGGCCGAGATGATGCCGTGGGTGACGGTCTGCCCGACGCCGAAGGGATTGCCGATCGCCAGCACGACGTCGCCGACCTGCAATTCGTCGGAGTTGGCCAGATCGAGCGTGGGGAATTTCTCGTGGACGCCCTTGAGCCGTAACACGGCGAGATCGCTGCGGGGATCCTTGAGCACGATCTCGGCCTCGAATTCCCGCTTGTCGGCGAGCGACACCTTGACCTCGTCGGCGCCCTCGATGACGTGGACATTGGTCACGACCAGGCCCGACGGGTCCACCATCACGCCCGATCCCAGCGAACGCTGCATCTGCTCCGGCTGCTGGCCGGGCACCCCGAAGAAGCGGCGGAAGATCGGGTCGTCAAGCAGCGGATTGTGATCCCGCACGACCTTGGCGGCGTAGACATTGACCACCGCCGGCTGCACCCGCTGCACGATCGGCGCGTAGGAGAGCATGAGCTCCGCCGGCGAGGCCGGCACGCGCCGGTCCTGGGCGACGGCACCGGGAAGACTACCCCACAGGGTCACGGCCGATAGTGCGGCAAGCACGGTGACGCGGACAGATCGATACATTCCTACCTCTCGAACAAGACGTTGAAATATAAGCGTGTTCGCCCGGCAATCAAAGGGTGCTCTGGCCGTTATCCCGGCATCGGGGCGGCTGCCGCAAAGGCTCCGCCAGCGGCGGCCGCATGCCGTGCACGCGGATGGCCGGCCTTGATATGACGATCGTCTTGCAGAAAGCCAGTTGCATCTGGACAACTGGCGGAACCATGTACTTGCACAATCCAGTCACCCGATAGCTCATATTTTGCCGCTTCAAACATCACCGCCACCATCGCGGCACGCTGGTCTCGACCGCCGCGATCGCAGCCGCCTCCGACACTTAGGTCTACAGCGCCTCCGGGCGCAGCCGGGCCTGCGGCGTGGCCCCAGGTCTTCCCCGCGAGGCGTCCGCAAAGATCGCTGGTTGAGCGGTGTTCCGGGCGATTCGCGGGGTTTGGCAGCGATTTTGCCTTTTGGAAGGAACAAGTCCTTGTCTCCAATGAGGTATCGGGACGCAGAAATCCTGTGGCACGGCGGTGACGGGAACGGGATTTCGCTCCCAATGGGCGCATCGGGTCGTGCACATCGCTTGCCAGACGTGGGGTATCCAACCATCATCATATCGAGAAAAGTAAAGTGCTTCGGGTCGTCGGGGCCACCTCATGGCAAAGCTGCATATTTGCAAGCGGATAGCTCTCGGGCTTGCCGGTGCCTTGTGCGCAGTGAACGCCCGGGCCGCCGACATACCGGTGAAGGCCCGCCGGCCGCGGCGGCTTCAACGACGCAACAGGATGAACAATGCCGTGAAAATGCGAACAACGATCATGAAGGATTCCTGGGGGATTGGTCGGTTACGAATATAGGCTTCCCGGCTCGCGAATAGAAGTGATTGGAAGCCTTTGGGCAGCCGGTTATGGGCCTGATTCGGCTTTCGTCATCGCATCAGGCCGCGGGCGTTGTCGCTCGTGCCCTCTGGTACGGTGGTGAATGCCGAACAATCCGTCCCTGAAGCCTTCTCAGAAACGGAAGCGAAGCCCAACCGTCGGATCGATCGAGCTCCGATTGAGGAAGCCGTTCACCAGGCCGCCATTGAACTGCGAGAACATGATGCCGGCGTAGGCATCGAATTTCTTCGCAAACTGCCAATCGGCGACGAAGGAAACGGCGTCGAGCGACCCGTGGCAGTTTGCGAACGCCGAGGGGTTGGTGCAGTTGACGAATGCACCAAAGGTGGGCTGCCTATAATGGTAGTAAGCGCCAGTCAGATCCAAATTGTCAGTGACGGCATATTTTACACCGGTCCAGAATACGTGGAATAACTTGTCGCCGGCGTCGAAAGCCGTGTTGCTGATGTTCGTGCCGTTGATCGCAGTGCAGGCGGCGCAGACGAAGTCCCCCGCGATATCACTAAAACCAGTACCGGGGGCAAACCGATTGCTGGGGGGCGCATATCGAATGAATTCGTACCCGGCAAACAGCTTGAGTGGCCCGTTGCTGTATTTGCCAACCAGCATCGCGGCTGTATTGTCGGAGAGCGTCGCAGTGAGTACCTGCGGCAGGACCGCCGGCAGCGTGTTGCCGCCAACCGCCAGCGACACGCCGTTCTGGACGAAGCTGCCAATCGCGTCGAGCGAA
>Ga0210410_10006563_pt1 | contig 10109 bp, 7 predicted proteins | sample IncBWC4MmetaG_FD_161058 | JGI IMG/M metagenome (GOLD analysis project Ga0210410, IMG submission 161058) | Forest soil microbial communities from Barre Woods Harvard Forest LTER site, Petersham, Massachusetts, United States - Inc-BW-C-4-M | ecosystem: Environmental > Terrestrial > Soil >... | reverse complement strand
AGGAATTCCCAGCACGCTGCTGGCGGCAAATGCCGTCTGAATCACTCCCATCACGCGGCCGCGCATCTCCAGCGGAAAGACATCGGTAACGACCGCGAACGAGACGGCCCCGACCACGCCCGCAAACAGACCCGTGACCATCCGGGCGAGCAGCAGCAAGTGATAGCTAGCGGCCAGCCCGCAAAGCAGAGTACCCACCACGAAGCCCGAGTAAAAAAACAGCAGCAGTTTCTTGCGATCGAAGCGGTCGGCAAAGCCCGCCGTGAGAAGTCCGGAAAGGCCGGCGCTGAAGGCGTAAGCCGAAACGATGAGTCCGAACTGCGACGGGGTGATTTCCAATTTCGGTATGACCAACGCCCCCAAGGGTGCCATCAGCATGAAATCGAGTACGATCGTGAACTGCAAGAAGGCCAGAACGGCCACGACGAACTTCTGATAACGCGAGAAAGTGAGACGCACGGCTGCCTCGATGCCAGAAACCGATTCGGCCATGGAGCTACGCTGCCGTTCTAGCGAGCGTAATGGCTCGTTCCGGACACGCTGCCACCCATAGGCCGCACGAACGGCAAGCGTCTGCGGGCCGGACCGTCCACGACTCTGGCTTGCAAGGAGATGTGAACGGGCTGCTCATGTATGCTCTAAAGATAGGTCTTCGCATTTTGCGGCTGCTGCCTCATATGGGTAATGACGTTTCAGGATCAGGAATATTGTATGAGTCTACAGAAGACGGCCTGTTGAAAAAATTACATTCACACGCGAGCGCACAGGAGACGCCGCTTCAGCAAGTGCATCTCGCCGTCGCTGATGTTCACACGCCGGACACAGTGAGGAAAATGAAGTATCACTGAAACGCTCTTGTCACCGTGCACGCCTAGCTTGCCTCTCGCTCACATCAAACCTGGAGAGAGCAATGCTTCAACACATCACGAGAAGTAAGACGAAAATTGGCGCGACCGTTTCCGCCACCATTTTGTCGGCCTTTAGTTTAGCGGCAGCCGTGCCTGCCGATGCCGACACGTCAGCCCGCGAAATCGGGACCGCCACACCGATCAAACACGTCATCATCATCGTTGGAGAAAATCGCAGCTTCGACCACCTGTTCGCGACTTATGTGCCAAAGAACAAGGAGGACAGAGTACGCAACCTCCTATCCGAGAAAATCATTTATGCCGACGGTTCACCCGGTCCGCATTTCGCCAAGGCGCACCAGTTCCAGATCACTTCCGCGCCCAATGGCGGGAAGTACTTCAGCAGTGCGGATCTGAAGAACAAGACGCTGTACACCACGCTGCCTGCGCCCGACGTGGGCGGCGTTGGAGCGGTTTCTCCGTATGTGGGCATTCTGAGCATTCCGGGCGGCAATCCCGGTTTGCCGCCTCAAGATCAATTTCTGTTCGGCACGGGCGGTACCGGGCTGTCCTTCACACTGGGCCCGGACACGCGCATCACGAATGTCGACAATCTGCCGCCTGGACCGTTCCAGATGACGGGGCCGACTATGCCCTTCGATGCCTTCACCGGCGACACCATCCACCAGTATTTCCAGATGGTGCAGCAAGTGGATTGCGCCATCGACAAGGAACATGTTTCCAAGGAGAACCCGACCGGCTGTCTGCACGACCTCCAGTCTGCAGTCACGACGACTTACAGCACGCCGCCGACGGGCACGCCGCACGACACCGGCCAGACCATGGCGTTCTTCAATATGCAGAATGGCGATGCGCCGGTCTTTAAAGCTCTCGCCGACGAGTACACGTTGAGCGACAACTATCACCAGCCGGTTTTGGGCGGCACGGGTCCGGACAGCCAGCCGCTCGGCTTCGCCGATCAGGTGTTCTTCAGCGACGGGAATGGCCATCCCGCGACGCCCGCCGCGGCCGACATCTATAACCCCGACCCGCAGGCGGGAACCCTCAATCTCTATACGCAGCGTGCGGAATGGTTCAATTGCTCCGACGAGACCATGCCCGGAATCGGTGCGATCACGAACTACCTCAAGGCGCTGCCCTACCCCGTGCAGACCAAGTGCGGAGCGGGAGAATATTGGCAGGCGGTCAACGTGAATCCGGCCTTCACGCCGAAGGGCGTGGTGCAGAGCGGGCTCGTCGTCCCGCCAACGATGCAGCGGAGCATCGGCGATGTCCTCACCGCGCACAATATTCCTTGGAAGTATTATGGCGGCGGGTTCAATGCCGATGGCACGGCCAGTCCGTTCAATGGGAGCTACTGCAACATTTGCAACCCGTTTGAATACGAGTCGAACTATCCCACCGTGGTCGCCGATCACATGAGGGACGTCACCGATCTATTTACGGATATTGCGAATGGGACGCTTCCGGCCGTGTCCTATGTAAAGCCTGACGGCACAATGGACGGGCACCCGGCCTCCTCGAAATGGACTCTGTTCGAGGCCTTCGTGAAGAACATCGTCGACCTCGCGAAGAGCAACCCGGAGCAATGGGCCGAGACCGCGATTTTCGTCACCGTGGACGAGGGCGGCGGCTACTACGATTCGGGATTTATCCAGCCGGTTGATTTCTTCGGCACGGGCCCGCGCATTCCGATGATTGCCGTATCGCCGTTCTCACGGGGAGGCCACGTCAGCCACGTTTACAACGAGCATTCCTCCTTCGTGAAGTTCGTTGAACGGAACTGGAAAATCAATGGCACGCTCAGCGCCCGCAGCCGTGACAACTTGCCCAATCCTGTCCAGGATGGCGACAACGACTATGTGCCGCGCAATATGCCGGCGATTGGCGACCTGTTCGACCTGTTCGACTTCGATCACCGTCGCGACTAAGCGCCCGGCGCCGGCGGGCCTCAGCCTGCCGGCGCCTCCTCTTGAGTTCGACCGTGAACGTTGCGGGACCTCTGTCGATCTGGCCGAACTCAGCGGTTGATCCAAGAGTTGGCGAAACGGCGGATAAGGATCCGGGTCAAGGCGGCCACGGGAAGGAATCGCAGCCAACGCAAGGTCCAGGCTGGCGGTGGAGTCAGCAGGCCCAGCACCAGCGAGCCTGCGGCCCCCCGGGCTCGCCCACTGCACAGGAATCGCATTGTGGCGCTGCGTGGAAACGCACCGCCGGCACCAGCAGTCCCGCCGAACGTCCCTCTGCGCCGGGCGTTGGTCTCGGGCACCAGCAGGCGCGCCAACTGTGCGCGGCTTTGCGCCAGGCGGGCGACGGGGCCTGAACTCTCAGGCGACTGCTTCATCCGTGACGCCCTGCTGCACAGTGGGGATCACAGGACCTGCTTCGCCCGAAAGGAGGGACGACAGTGCCAGCCGATCTAGTTCCCACTCACGGCGCACCGCCCCAAAGACTGGCATGCGCGCGCGTAGCCGCCGCCGCAGGTAGATCGCGGCTCCCATAGCAAGAATCGTGAAAAAGCTCAGCAGCCCAAAGATCACCGGCATCCGGGCGGGCGTGTCCCAGGCGGCTGCCACGGCGGCAAGGCATAGCATTTGGAGGACAAACAGCAGGCTAGCCAGGAACGCCAGCATTCCGCCCGCCGCAAGCCCAATTTGTGTGCGGCTGCGCGCGAGATCTTCTCCGATCAACTCGGCGTAGGCGTCCAAATGCCTGAGCAGCACGGGTGCCACCTGGGACAGCGAGCGTAGCGTACGCACGAGAGGCCGCTAGGCGCGGCGTCTGGCGAGGTAGCCGACCGCGGCGCCAAGCAGCACAGCAATACCTAACGACTGCCAGGGGTTCTCACGCACGAAAACGTTCGTCGTCCCGGCCGCCTTGATCGCGTGCTCGCGCACCCTGCCGGCGCCGGCCGACATCGACGTACGCGCGGCATCCAGCGTTTTGAGCACCTTACTGCGCACCAGCCTAATGTCCGGATCTCTGACTCCCGCGACGCGAGCCATCAGGTCTTCGACATCGGCCATCAGATTCCTGATTTCGGCACTCGCGGTGTCCTTGAGGTCTTTCGCGCCATGGACCAGGTCGCTCTTGAGGCGGCCGGCGACCGACTGCGCCGGGTCGCCCGGCAGATTGGTTGTTGATTCCATAAGCTGAATTTCTCGATGAAGGGTATACGGTATGCTGCGCTCCACCCGCGCGCGCGTCTGTACGCCGCCGCACTCAGCACGCCTGCGAATGCCCCGCCTTAGGGGAGCGGCGCGCAAATCTTCGTCCGGTTGGGAGTCGATCCAACGACTGAATAGATGCGATCGCCAATGTGCGGTAGCGTCCCGACCTGCTGACTCCCTTATGCTTCAATCACCACATGAACCAGGAAGGGAAAAGCCGGTTGAAGTATGTAGCGGCGGGTGGGTTATGCGGCCTTGGTTTGATGAGTTCCGCCATTGCTTCCCCTCCGATCAGCCGCGGAAAGACTTCTCCCTCCACAATTGATTCCGCGCGACCCACGTCAGTGGGTAGTCGGTCGTTCGCCCACCAAGAACCTACATCATCCAACCATCTGGATTTGCGGCCACTGGAGGATTCGTCCCCGGCGACCGTGCGGGGCGGCGCTGCTGCATTCGCCCTGACGACTTTTCCCACTGCGATCCACCATTTGTATCTTGGTAGGGCGGATTCCGGCACAGATGATCGCATTCGGCGACCCGACTTGGGCACGGGCGAGCTGAGTTTTCGAACGATGAGTCAAGCGGAAATTTTTGCGCGCCGGGTGCATCAGGAGGGATTACCCGTCGCTCGCCTCTGGGAATCCCACTCGGCCTTGCTGAGCATTGGGCTGAATCAAAAGGGTAAGCCGGGACTGTGGTTCACCCAGAAAGCTCACTAGTTCTCTCGCCGTACGAGAAAACCCTTCCATGGGCGGGGAGACGGCACCGATCGCCGCCACGGTCGAACACATTGAATGGCGTCACCTTTCCCGGGAGCTGCATTAAGTGCGGTAGCGTCCCGACAGGCTGACGCGCTTGTGCTCCAATGAGGACTCGGAAGTATCATCGGAGATATTTATGTATATCGGCCTCGGGACGCTACTCGTCATCGCTCTCATCATTTACTTTGTGCGCAGGGCTTAAAACGTCTCCGCTACCATCACGCTGACTCTGAGCGGTTCCCGCAAAAGGTGCCCACGTCGCAACGGCGACACTGCTTAATGGTTGTGACCGGTGCGATATTCGCAAGGACAGTTCCGCATCGGCGTTGGACACCGCTGGATTCACCGCCTGCATCGTTGGCGCCGGCCTGGCTTTTGGGTATCGATCAGTAAGAAATCACTTCATTTATTGATCATGACCTATTGAATTTAATAATATTATTTTATCAAGATCCGGCGACGTGCGCTAGATTGCATCGAATTCCGTTCTGAGACGTTGGCCCGAAACGCCGTGAGCAACTTCTTACTCTCGGACCGTAAATCCTGGCAATATAAGGTCTTGCCCTCTTTTCATCACATGAATTAGAGTTTGACCAAATTTAAGCTTTTAGGGATGTTGGCGCCATGGCTACACAAGCTCGATCGATTGCCTCGCTCACGATCTCCTTCGGTCTGGTGGCCATCCCGGTCAAGCTCTACTCTGCCACGGTTTCCTCGGAACGGATTTCCTTCAATCTGCTGCGCCAAAAAGACGGCTCGCGGGTGAAGCAGCAGTACATCGCAGTCAATGACGGAAAGCCGGTTGAACGATCGGAAATGGTCAAGGGCTATGAGTTCGCCAAGGACCAATACGTCATGTTCAGTCCCGAGGAGTTAAAAGCGCTCGAGGACACGACGACCCACGCGATCGATATAGGCCAGTTCGTTCCACTCGACTCCGTGGATCCGCTTTATTTTGACGGCACGTATTATCTGGCGCCGGACAAGGGCGGCGCCAAGCCCTACACATTGCTGACCACCGCGCTTCGCAAAGCGCAGCAGTGCGCGGTGGGCCGCTGGATTTCCCGCGGCAAGGAACATATCGTCATCATCAGGGCTCTGGAGGACGGGCTGGCGATGCACCAGCTGCATTTCAAGGCGGAGGTTCGCAGCCTGAAGGACCTCGGGATCGAGGCGGCGCCGGTGTCGGAGCCCGAACTCAAACTCGCGCGGCAACTCATAGACCAGTTGGGCGCCAAGCGGTTTGACCCGAACGAATATGTCGACGAGCACCGCGCACGGGTGGAGGCCGCGATTCAGAGGAAGGTCGACGGCAAGGAGGTGTCGCTCGCCGAGGGCCCCGTATCGACCAAGGGCGGCAACGTCATCGATTTGATGGAGGCTTTACGCGCGAGCATCGATGCCAGAGGATCCAAGGCCCCTGATCTCAAGGAACGGAAGGCGCCTAAACGTGCAGCAGCCCAAGCATCTTCGCGCAAAACCGCTCGACGATGAGATGCATGCCTACAACACGAAGGATCTCGAGCGGCTTTTCGGATTGCCCGCGTCCGCCGTTCGTTCGCTGACGCGCGCCGGACACATCACCCCGATAAAACGCGGCCGGCGGCTCCACTACTCGTTTCAAGATCTTCTCATGCTGCGCACGGCGAGCGCGCTGCGATCGGCGAAGATCTCCGCAAATCGAATCAATCGCACGCTGCAAACGCTGCGCGCCACCCTGCCCGCCGGCGTCGCATTGAACCAACGCTCGCTCACTGCGCTCGGCAGTCAAATCGCCATCCGCGAAGGCAAGATGCTTTGGGAATCCGACTCGGGCCAGTATGTGTTGGAGCTCGATATAGGCGAAGAGAAAGGCGGCTTACATGTGATCCCCCGCCCTGGGTCCCCGCCGCAGTCGGCCGGTTCCGCCGACGAACACTACACCAGGGCCTTTACGCTGGAGGATACGGATCCGGACGCAGCGCGAGCCGCGTACGAGGCCTGCCTCAAGGCCGACCCGCATCACGTAGAGGCGAGGATCAATCTAGGCCGGTTGCTGCACATCGCCGGCCGGCTCGAGGAAGCGGAACAAGTTTACCGATCCGCCGATAAGCCGGAACCCTTGCTGGTTTTCAACCTCGCGGTCCTTCTGGAAGATCAGGATCGCGAGCGCGACGCCATCGCCGCGTATCGCGAGGCCTTGGCGCTCGATCCGCAATTGGCCGACGCGCATTTCAATCTGGCGCGGCTCTATGAGCGCGCTCGGGATCCCAAGGCGTCACTGCGGCATCTGCTCGCTTACCGGCGCATGATTGATCGGCAAGGCACCTGATCTTGGCAAAGCCGGCACTCTCCGTCTATCGCGCGAAGCGCGACTTTTCCAAGACAGATGAACCCTCGGGTCAATCCAAGGTGGCGCCCTCGCCGCGCTTGCGGTTCGTCGTACAAAAGCACGCGGCGCGCCAATTGCACTATGACCTTCGGCTGGAATTCGACGGGGTGTTCAAGTCCTGGGCGGTAACTCGAGGCCCTTCCCTCGATCCTGCGGACAAGCGCCTGGCCGTGGAAGTCGAAGATCATCCGCTGGATTATGGAGACTTCGAGGGCACGATTCCCAAAGGCGAGTACGGCGGCGGCACCGTGCAGCTATGGGACCGCGGTTATTGGAGTCCGGAAGGCGGCAAATCGCCGCAGGAGGCGCTCGACAGCGGCGACTTGAAATTCACCCTGGACGGAACACGGCTGCACGGCAGCTGGGTCTTGGTGCGGATGCGCCGGGATCGCTACGGCGGCAAGAGAACCAATTGGCTATTGATCAAACACCGGGACGCCAGCGCAAAGCCCGGCGACGCCGATGAATTGCTCAAGGAGGATCGCTCCGTCGCGTCGGGGCGAGCGCTCAAGGAAATTGCGGACGGCATCGGCAAACGCCCAAAACCCTTCATGCTGGCAACGTCAAAGGCGGCGCGGGCAGATGCCGTGTGGACCACCAAGCCGCCCACCACGTCCGCCGCCAAGCCCTCCCCGCCCGCCCCTCGCGAGCCCGTGATTGCCGGCAAGATCCCGAACTTCGTGGAGCCTCAGCTTGCGAAACTCGTCGATCGACCGCCCGGGGAACCGGGTTGGGCGCACGAAGTGAAGCTTGATGGGTATCGCGTGCAGGTGCGAGTGTCCGACGGTGAGAGCAAGATCCGCACCCGCACCGGCCTTGATTGGACCGATCGTTTCGCCGCCGTCGCCCAAGAGGCCGAAGCGCTTCCCGACTGCTTGATTGACGGGGAAATCGTGGCGCTCGATGAACGACGCCTACCCAGTTTTGGCGCGCTACAGGCCGCACTGTCCGAGGACAGATCGGAAGATCTCGCCCTCTTCGCATTTGATCTACTGTTTGAGGGGCGCGAGGACTTGCGCACGCTGCCTCTGGCAGATCGAAAGGCGCGCTTGGAGACTCTGTTGAAGGCACGCGGCATCAGCCACCGGCTACACTTCGTCGCGCATATCGTATCGAGCGCGCAGGCCGTGTATGAATCCGCCTGTAAAATGGGTCTGGAGGGCATCGTCTCGAAACAGTTGGGTGCGCCCTACCGTTCAGGCCGCTCAGGAAGTTGGCTCAAGACCAAATGCCGTGCCGGACAGGAAGTGGTGATCGGCGGGTGGACCACGGAAGCCGGAACGGTCCGTTCGCTGCTCGCAGGAGTCTACCGTGGCGACGAGTTCGTTTACGTCGGCCGCATCGGTACGGGATATGGACGCGAGGCCGCGAAATCCCTTCTGCCGCACCTCAAACGATTGACGCGCGCGAAGAACCCATTCCAAGGCGACACTGCACCGTCCAAGGAAAAAAACGTTCGCTGGGTCGAACCCACTCTCGTCGCTGAAATTGAATTCGCCGGATGGACCGACACCGGCAACATTCGTCAGGCCTCTTTCAAGGGTCTACGGGAAGACAAGTCGGCACGCGACGTCGTCGTGGAGATTCCAGCACAGACAGCAGCCGCCGACACCCCGTCAAACGAGGCGCCGAAACCGATGATCCACAAACGAGCCAGTAGGAAAAAGCCCTCGGGCCCGTCGAATGACACCTTCGCCAAGAGTCCGGGCCCGGTAGTCGTCATGGGGGTGACGATTTCAAAACCCGACAAGGCGCTCTGGGCGGACGCCGGCGACGGAGCGCCCGTGACCAAAGCCGACCTCGCACGATATTTCGAGGACGTTGGTGATTGGATGCTGCCGCACCTCAAGGGCCGGCCCTGCTCTCTCGTCCGAGTGCCGGACGGAGTGGGCGCCGAGCAATTCTTTCAGCGTCACGCGACGGCCGGGATGTCGGACCTTCTCACATCCGTGAAAGTCAGAGGCGACAAGGCGCCGTACGTGCAAATCGATCGGGTCGAGGCTTTGATTGCGGCCGCACAGGTCGCCACGGTGGAAATCCATCCCTGGAATTGCGCGCCCGGCAATCCGGAAGTTGCCGGCCGGTTGGTGTTCGATTTGGACCCCGCGCCGGATGTGAGCTTCGACGCGGTCATCGCCGCCGCGATCGAAATCCGCGACCGGCTCAAAGCGACCGGTCTTGAATCCTTCTGCAAGACCACAGGGGGCAAGGGCCTCCACGTCGTGACCCCGCTGACCGCAGGTAAGGCCGCCGTCAAGTGGCCCGTGGCCAAGAATTTCGCGCACATCATTTGCGCGCAAATGGCTCAGGACAGCCCGACGAAGTACCTCGATAACATGTCGAAGAGCCAGCGCGTCGGCAAGATCTTCCTCGACTATCTGCGCAATGACCGGCTGTCGACGGCGGTGGCGGTATTGTCGCCGCGGGCGCGCGACGGCGCGCCTGTTTCAATGCCGGTTCTGTGGAAGGACGTCCGCCGCGGCTTGGATCCGAAGAAATTCACGCCGAGGAGCACCCCCGCATTGCTGCGCAAGGCAAAACCTTGGGAGGGATATGCGCAAGCGGCGCGGTCGCTGGCCGATGCTATTCGTGCGGTCACCGGAACGTCTGGCGCAAGAGCACGACGCACTGATTCGCCCTGATTTCCGTGGGTGCCTCAACCCTTCGATGCATGCACCCACGCGCAACACTGGCGGCCACGATCCTAGGGTCGAGCCTCGCTTTCATCGACGGCTCGGTCGTCAACGTCGCCCTACCGGCGCTGGCACACGATCTTAAGATCGATCCTGCCGATTTGTCGTGGACGATCAACGCTTACTTGTTGCCGCTCGGCGTGTTGATCTTGACCGGCGGCGCACTGGGCGATCATTTCGGCCGACGCCGTTTGTTTCAAATGGGAATCTCGATCTTTGCTTTCGCCTCGCTGGCTTGTGCCGCG
>Ga0210410_10006562_pt1 | contig 10109 bp, 11 predicted proteins | sample IncBWC4MmetaG_FD_161058 | JGI IMG/M metagenome (GOLD analysis project Ga0210410, IMG submission 161058) | Forest soil microbial communities from Barre Woods Harvard Forest LTER site, Petersham, Massachusetts, United States - Inc-BW-C-4-M | ecosystem: Environmental > Terrestrial > Soil >... | reverse complement strand
TTCGGCATCATCTCGGTGCTGCTGGCGCTGGTGCCGGTGGTCGCGATCTCGCCGATCCTGCTTTACATCGGCATGCTGATCGGCGCGCAGGCGTTCCAGGCCACGCCGGCCAAGCACGCGCCGGCGATCGTTCTTGCCTTGACGCCGCATCTCGCCGCCTGGGCCAAGCTGCAGATCGACACCATGCTCGGCTCGACGCTGAGCGCGGCGCAGACAGTGGGCGGCCTTGCCGCCGACAAGGTCGGCGACGTCAAGGCCGCAGCGCTCGCCGCACTGCCGCAACAGGGCGTGCTGTATCATGGGCTTGAGGTGTTGGGCGGCGGCTCGATCCTCGCCGGCCTCATCCTTGGCGCGATCGGCGTGTTCGTGATCGAGCGCGATTTCGTCAAGGCTTCCGCCTTCGCGCTTGTGGGCGCTGTGCTGACCTATTTCGGCTTCATGCATGGCGAGGCCGTCGGCATCGGCGGCGGATTCGGGGTGACGCCCGCGGTCGCCCTGGCCTACGCGGTGGTGGCGGCCGGATTGTTCGCGCTCAGCAAGGTGGAGACGAGCGCCCATTACGTTGCGCATCCGGATATGCCGCTGGCGGCGCCGGCGGAATAATCCGGGAATTGCGGGCCCGGCGTCGACGCCGGCTCGCCGAAACTTAAGACGTTACGCGACGAGATCTAAAAGTCGCGGCGAGCCGCGCAGCAGCACGCTGCGGCCTTTCGGCGTCAGGACCGGGCGGCCGTCGCTCATCCCGGCAAGCCCAAGCGCGACGAGTGTCTCGACGACGAATCGATTCAGCGCGCGAGCCTTTTGGGCAGGCGTACGCAGCGACTTCAACATCTCCCATTGATCCAGCGTGAGATCGTAATCGAATTCCGCGTTCATGCTGCCTCGAATGCGCTGGTAACTTTCGCACGTGTCTTACAAAGCGAGCATGAAGGCCGTGCGACTATAATGAGTCCGGATTTCGATCAACACGCATTTGGGAATTGCCGCACTTGGAGTTGATCGAACGGCAATCTTCGGAATTTGCGGTGCGTTCAACATGACTGGTAACGCGGCTGTCACATCAACGTGTCAATGGAAGCTGTCGACCGTCCCGAATCAAGCGGCAACGAAAATTGATGCCGTTCCCGATTGGATAGACACTGGAAGCCATCGTGCCGCAAAAAACGTCCGGCAGCGGCTCCCGGCTGAGAGGCATGGGAGTCATCGTCGGCATTGCCATTGCGGCAATCGCGATATTCGCACTGACGCATGCGCTCAAGCACGTCAACTACGACGAAGTCTTCACCATTGTGGAACGAACCAACGCAGATGTGCTGGCGCTGATGCTGGTGATGCTTTCCTACGCCAGCCTGACGATCTACGATCTGCTCGCGCTTCGCACCATCGGGCGCCCGGAGGTTCCGTACCGGATCGCGGCGCTCGCAAGCTTCACCAGCTATCCGATCGCCCATGGCGTCGGCGCGGTGGCACTGGTCTCGCCGGTGATCCGCTATCGGATCTATGCCTGCAACGGGCTTGGCGCGCTCGACGTGGCGAATATCTGCTTCCTGACTGGGCTGACATTCTGGCTGGGCAATTTGACCGCGCTTGGACTCAGCCTGTTTTACGAGCCCGGGGCCATCGGCCTGGTGGATTACCTACCGCCGCAGGTCAATCGCGGGCTGGCGGCGTTGCTGCTGTGTGGCGTCGCCAGCTTTCTGCTCTGGAGCTGGCTCGCGCCAAGACGGCTGGGAACGCGCAGGTGGCCGGTCCGGCTTCCGTCCGGTCCCATGGTGCTCTTGCAGATCGGAATCGGGATCCTTGATCTCGGTGCCGCGGCGCTTGCGATGTATGTGCTGATTCCGGCCGGGATGAATATCGACTTCTTCCGCCTCACGGCCGTCTTCATCGCCGCGACGCTGCTCGGCTTCGCCAGCCACACGCCGGCGGGGTTAGGCGTGTTCGACGCCGCGATCCTGCTCGGGCTCGGCGGCGAAGACCAGGAGCCACTGATCGCGGCGCTCCTGATGTTCCGCTTCCTGTATCATTTCCTGCCCTTCGTGCTCGCGCTCGGCCTGTTCGGCGGCGTGGAAGCATGGCGGAGCTTGAGCGCGAAGCGCTGAGCGGACTTCGCTCTCACACCGGCGAATTGAGCTTGAGCCCGACCATTCCAGCGACGATCAGCGTCAGGCAAAGCAGCCGAACCGGGTCGGCCGGCTCGCTATAAACCAGGATACCGACAAGGATGCTTCCGACGGCGCCGATTCCGGTCCACACCACATAGGCCGTGCCGAACGGCAGCGATTTCAGCGCAACCGCCATCAGTCCGAAGCTGAGCGCGATCGAAATCGCGGTCGCCGCGGTCGGCCAGAACCGGGTGAGGCCATCGGAGTATTTCAGGCCGAAGGCCCATGCGATCTCGAGCAATCCTGCCGCGACAAGTGCCAGCCACCCGCTCACGGCCCCGATGGCTCCGCCGGCAGCGTCAGCACCGCGTATTGGGCATAACCGCGGAACGGACGTTCGAACCTCAGTTCGGCGTCGCTGCTTTCGGCCATCGCCGACAGCACGGCCAGAAGATCGTCACGCGGCGTGACGTCGAACATCGCAAGCCATCGCAACAGCAGCGCGCGGGCTATCCCGGGCAATCGCTCCTGATTGCCGAAATCGACCACGTGCAGACGGCCGCCGGGGGTCAGGCGGTTTGCCGCCGCCTGCAGCACGCGGCGCCAGTCCGGGATCATCGAGAGGCTGTAGGAGATCATGACGTGATCGAAGGCGGGAAGGTTGAACAAAAGCTGTGTATCAAATCCGGTTCCATCACCATGCGCGACGCGAATGCGGCCCGTCATGCCGCGCCGCGAGATCGCCGAGATCGCGGACGTCAGCATTTCCGTCGAGACGTCGATGCCAAAAAATCGCGATTGAGGATACAAACCGGCGGCCAGCACCAGGTTCCTGCCGGTGCCGCAGCCGATCTCCAGCACGTTCGCGCCGGGGGCGGGCTGCAGGCCGGAGATCAGCCGGTCTCTGCCGAGCAGATAATATCGCCGCGTACCGTCGTAGATGTGCCGCTGCCGGCGGTACATCCGGTTCATGCGACTCGTGGCCTCGTCCGGCCACGCGGCGTCGGCGTCGAGTTCCGGGGAATAGAGAGACATTGCTCCACCTCCTGGTCACCTGTCGCTTATTCCCTTCGGATGTTCGCGCGACAGCGGTGTGACAGGCGAGCGCGCTGATCGCGAATGATCCCGCAATTCTGCGGAGAACGCGCGCTGTCATAAGGTTTGCGGCTGTCGCAAAACTGCAGTGAGCCGGCGATACCCTGATCGAATTGTTGATTCGAGGGATGGATGAACACGCAATTGATCGCGGACGCGGTTCGCAACTCCAGGAACGAGGCCGAAGCAACACTTTGGGACAGGCTGTTCGCGTTCTGGTTCCGTCGGCTGGTCTACACCCAGATCTGGGAGGACCCCGAAGCAGATCTCGCCGCACTGCAGTTGCCGCTCGGCTCGACCATCGTCACCATCTCCTCCGGCGGTTGCAACGCGCTGTCCTATCTCACCGCGCAACCGGCCCAGGTCTACGCCGTCGATCTCAACGAGGCGCATCTGTCGCTGCTCAAGCTCAAGCTTGCCGGGCTTCGGGCATTCTCCGGTTATGACGAGTTCTGGCAGTTCTTCGGCGAAGCCGCTTCTGCCGCCAATTCGCAGCTCTATCGTGAGCGGCTGTGGCTGATGCTGGACGCCGACGCGCGCGCCTACTGGGACAAGCGCAATATCGTAGGCCGTCCGCGGCATGCCTATTTCACCGACGGGTTTTATCGCCACGGCATGCTCGGCCGTTTCATTGGCCTGGCACACCTGCTTGCGAGATTCGCCCGGATCGATCTCACGGCGCTGCTGGTAGGCAAGCCAAATAACCCCGAACGCCTGCAGGCGCTCGATCGCCTGGACCGGCTGTTTCATTCGCCGCTGGCGCGTCTGCTCACGGGCACCCCGGCGCTGCTGTTCAGTCTCGGCATTCCGCCGCAGCAGCGGGCACTGCTCGGCGCCGACGCCCCGCTCAACGAGGTGCTGCATCAGCGGCTGCTGCGCCTGATCAACGGCCACCCCAACGAAACCAATTATTTCGCCTGGCAGGCGCTGCATCGCAGCTATCCCGGTCCCGGCGACCGCTGCCTGCCGCCTTATCTGCAACGCCGCCAGTTTGATCGCATGCGCGACGGCGCCGGCCTGATCATCCCGGTCCACGCCAATCTTCGGCAGTTCCTGGAAAACCTTCCGGCGCGCGAGGTCGATGCCGTTATTCTTTTGGACTCGCAGGACTGGATGGCGACCGACGAGATCGCCGCACTTTGGAACGCCATCGATCGCACCGGCAGTGACGAGGTGCGGGTGATCTTCCGCACCGCCGGCACCGTGTCGCCGCTGGAGAGCGCGGACCTTGCGGATTTGCGCCAAATCTGGCGCCGCGACGAGCAGCGAAGCGCCATCGGATTTGCGCAGGACCGCTCGGGAATTTACGGCGGCTTCCACTGCTACGTCAGGCGCTGATCGCGCCTTCGTCGCGTGGTGCGCGGTGGGGCCGTGGATGGGCTCATGCCGTGCGGCCGCTGGGCAAGTCAAAGATGCCGTTGGCTGGGCGCGGCCTCAGCGATTGTGGTGTGATCTATTGCTTGGCGGCTTCGCCAGGGTCTCCCTTGGGCCCGGCCGGGCCGATCGGGCCCGCGGGTCCTGCGGGCCCCGGAGGACCTGCCGGTCCGGGAAGGCCGCAGTTTTCGATCACCACGTCTCTCTTGTCCTCCCCGGAGGTAATTTCGACGATGCAAGTGGAGGGGAATTCAGCTCCAATCCAGCGAAACCCTCCAGTCAAACTGCGCTCGACTTGCACTGTTTTGCTTGGGCTGATTTTAATATTCACGCTGTGCTCGCGCGGTCGCCTGACTCTTCCGACGATTGTCAACTCGCCGCGCGTTATGGCGGCCGTCGTGATCAATATTTCTGCACGCGCATTTCCGCCCCATGTGATCACACAGGCAGTTGAAACACCTACGACGGCGCGGGTAAGCTTTGCGAGCATGGCAATCCTCCCTGCGTTCTGTCAGAACGCCAAATTCGATCATTAAAGCCGACCGATGACAAGACTGCGGCTGCGCCGGCCGACCAACGCCCGCACCAGTCCAAAACGGCAAATCCACGCCAGCGAGCTTTCCTGAGTGATGGCGGGGCATCGCCCGGAAGCGCGGCGGCTAGCGCCAGCCGCAGATGCGATGTCCCCAGTGCCACCAGCGACGGTCCCTCTCCCACCAGCAACCCCAGCGACGGTGACGGCTACGCATGTGGCGATGCGGCCGGATCATCACCGCTTGCGCCGTCTGCGTTGCCTCCGCTGCTCCAGGCGCGATACTCCAGCTGATCGTTGTAAAACCGGCGACAGCAACGACGGAGCCAGGCAGGATATCTGCCAGGAAGTTGCGGCGACTCATTGCTCCCACGATGTCTGCTCCCCTGTTCCAATTCTTTCATTCGACTCCAATTTTTTTCAGTCGACGTGGATCTTAGCGCAAATTCACAACGGATTGGGGACGGGGAGGGCGGGCTGGCACGCCGCACCTCGTCGCCCGCGGTGCCGCGATAGCTCAAGGCCGTACAGCCGGCGTCTCGATCGGCATGCCCCGCGCGCGCGACATCAAATAGAGTTCCAGTTCGACCAGCTCCGGCGCGCCGTAATCGTAGGGCTGGGCGCGAATGCCGGCGATGCAGCCGCGCAAGCGGCGCTGCAGCGAGCCGAGCGACTGCCATTCCAGCCGGTAGAGCGGATAGCCGGTGGGATGTCCTTGCGTGATCGCAGAGCCCGCAAGATGCTTGTCCCAATTGTCGTCATGGCAATTGGCGCAACCGAGATTGAGCTGGCCCTGGCGTTGCGTGAACAGCTCGCGTCCTCTGGCGATGAAGGGTGCAAGCTGCGGATCGGCGCCGGTGATAATCGGCATGTTGCGCGACTGCCGTGCGACAAAGGCCGTGAGTGCCAATAGTTCCGGGCTTTCGTAGGGCAGCGGGGCTGCCTGTTGATGGTTCGCGCGGCACAGATTGATGCGCTGCTCCAGATCGACGGGACGGCCAAGCGCCTTGTCGAAGGCGGGATAGCGCGCGGCGACACCCTTCATGCTGGTGCGTGCGTCGTCATGGCAATCGGCGCAGGCCTTGCCGGCCGCGCCGGCCTTGTTCTTCCACAGCGTTTCGCCATCGAGCACAAACAGCATGCCGGGATTGGCGGTGTCGTCGTCTTGCATCGCTTGCGTTTCCGGCGTCATGAAAGTGAATCCGGAGCGGCGCTCGCCTGGTGGGATTTCGTCGGCGCGGGCGAAAGAAGCCGCGATCAGCAGCACTGCCATAACGATGGTACAAGCAGGTCTCATTCGACGGTAATGGAGGCTGAGGCGGTCTCGGTAAAACCTCTGTCGCCGATCCATTCGAAATCGAATTTTCCGCTCTCGGTCGCAACCGTGAAGAACGTGATGAAGGGATTTGCGGCAATTGCCGGAAACAGATCGGCGCGAAAGATTTCGGTTCCGTTGTAACGGCAGCTGAAGCTCGTGATGATATCACGCGGAACGACTTCGCCGGTCGAGGTGTGGCGGTAGCCGGTTTCCATGATGTGCGACATCAACGTCTTGATCTCGATGATCTCGCCGCGTTTTGCCTTCCGGGGAACGTTGATCAGGGCGGACGCCATCAGATCACCTCATCGGTGCAGGCGGCGAGCGTCACCACGACATCCGCGGTGGCGGACCAGAACGAACCGTCCGACAGCCGCGCGATGGCGACGACCTTCTGACTGTCGGCAAGGCGAATGCGGGTCGAGATCTGCGCGCGGCCGGCGCGGGGCCCGAGATAGTAGTTGCCGACGTTCGGCTGCGGATTCTTCTCGTTGAAAACGTGGATGCTCCTGACGAAATCATCAGGAGTCATCGGACTGGAGACGCTGACGGTCATCGGCACGGTGTTGCCGTTCTCGACCAGCGGCGGAATGTCGAGTTTTATCTTTCCGGTCCGCACCACGGCCTCCCCGACGACGTTGCGTACCGCGGCGGCCAGCATGGCCGGTGTCGCCTCCACCGGGCGCAGCGTCACCACGGGAACCACCCCCATCATGGCGGCGCTGCCTGCGAGGCCGAGGAACCGGCGGCGGCTGGATGGATCTTGCCTGGACATCATTGGTCTTGCCTTCCTAATCACGCAGGCTTGCGAGATATGCCACGATATCCTCGATTTGTTCCGCCGACAGGATCGGCCTGCCGCGCCATGCCGTGCCGACGCGCACCAGTCCATCGAGACGATAATAAGACGGCATGATGGTCGCGGGATTGAGGCTTGAGGCGTCGACCAGCCGCAACCGCAGCTGGCCTTCGGACCAGCGGCTGCCGGCCCCCGCAAGGTTTGGGGCTAGGTCGCCCTGAAATCTGGTTTCCGGGAACGGTCCGGAGTGGCAAAGGATACAGGTTGAGCTGCGATCCAGCACCAGCGCGCGCCCGCGAGCCGCATCGCCAGGCACGCCCGTCAGCGATTGCGGGATCGCGTCGCCCGCGACGACATAACTCCGCAGTCCCGCTTCGTCCGCCGCGCAGGGCAGGGCGATCGCCGCGGCGAGCCACGCACCGGCCATCGTAATTGCTGACCTAGCCAAAGGCGTCCACCGTGATGGTCTTGTACCAGGATCGCGCCTCGTCGGCCTCCCGCACACGCACTTCGCGCGGCGCATCGACCGGGCTTGTGACGACAGCCTCGACTTCGGCGAATGCTCCATCCCTGGCCTGATACACGCCCGATTGCGAGAAGGCATAGCCGGGCGCGACCGTGTCGTAGCAAGTGCCGACCAACCGCTCCATCGCCGGCTCTCTGTCAGCGATCAACTGAGCGACCGTTTCCGCGCAGGCCTTGCCTTGCGCGTTCGCGGCGGAAGCGGATTTTGGAATGGTGCCGCCAAAGCAGGCGTCGCCGATGACATGAATGTTCGGCACAAGTTTCGAGGCGAAGGTCACCGGATCGATCGGACACCAGCCTGTTTTGTCGACCGCGCCGGCGATGGCGGCGATACGGCCGGCCTTTTGTGGCGGAATCACGTTGGCGACCCCCGCGGTGTAGTTGCCGAAATCGGTGACGATGGTGTTGGTCGCTGGCTCGACCGAGGTGACCCGGCCGCCCTGCGACAGCGACACCCGCTCGATCATGCCGGGATAGAGTTCCTTCCAGGCATTCTCGAACAGGCGCTGTTGCGGAAAGGCGTCCTTGGCGTCGAGTATCAGGATCCTGGAGCGCGGCTTTTTCGTCTTCAGATAATGCGCGATCAGGCTGGCGCGCTCGTAAGGCGCCGGCGGACAGCGCGACGGGCCCGCGGGCAGCGCCAGCGCAACCAGGCCGCCGTCATCCATCGCCTCCAGCAGCCTGCGCAACAGGACGGTCTGCTCGCCGGCCTTCCAGGCATGCGGCATCTTGCCGGCGGCCGCCTCATCGTAGCCGGGCAGCGCGTCGAAACTTAGGTCGATGCCGGGCGCCAGCACCAGACGTTCATAACCGACCGTTGTGCCGTCGGCGAGACCGATCACGCGCGCTTGCGCATCGACCTTCGCCGCCGCCTGCGCAATCACGGTCACGCCCTCCGCGATGATCTTGTCATAGCTGAATTGTTGCGCCTCGATATCCCGCAAGCCGGCGATGACTTCATTGCTGAACGGACAGGCGACAAAAATCCGGTTCGGTTCGATCAGCGTCACCTGCAGCTTTGCGTCGATCCGTCTTAGCGCCCGCGCGCAGCTCGCCCCGCCAAAGCCGCCGCCGATCACCACGACGCGGGCGGCGGATTGGGCGCGGGAGGGGCAGGGGAAGGCGAACGCTGCCGCCGCCGCGATGCCGCCAACGACGTTTCTCCGCGTCATCGGGCGCAGCGCATCCATGCAAGGGTTCCGGTATGGTGCGGCGGCCAATGAGGCCGCCGCGTCAAGGTCAGGCGAAGGTGATGTTCTGGTCGCGCAGCGGCACCGAGCGGATGCGCTTGCCCGTCGCCGCGAAATAGGCGTTGAGCACCGCCGGTCCGGCCACGCAGATGGTCGGCTCGCCGACCCCACCCCAGAAGCCGCCGCTCGGCATGACGATCGACTCCACCTTCGGCATCTCCGCGATCCGCATCGAATTGTAGGTGTCGAAATTGGTCTGCTCGATATAGCCGTCCTTCACGGTGCAGCCGCCGTAGAACAGCCCGGTCAACCCGAAAACGAAGGAGCCCGCGATCTGGCGTTCGATCTGCGCCGGATTGACGGCATAGCCGGGGTCGGTGGCGGCGACGATGCGATGCACCTTGATCTTGCTGCCGTCGATGACCGAGATTTCCGCCGCCGCCGCCACATAGCTGCCATAGCCCATGTTCTGGGCAAGGCCGCGATAGATGCCCTGCGGCGCCGGCTTGTCCCAGCCGATCTTTTCGGCAACCGCATCGAGCACGGCGAGGTTCTTCGGATGATTGGCCAACAGCTTGCGGCGGAACGCAAGCGGGTCTTGCCCCGCGGCATGCGCCAGCTCATCCATGAAGCATTCCACATAGAGCGCGTTCTGGTTGACGTTCACGCCGCGCCAGAAGCCCGGGATGATATGCGGGTTGCGCATGGAATGTTCGATCAGGAGATTGGGAACGCTGTAGCCGAACGCTGCGTCGCCCTTCGGGGCGAGGCCCGCGAATGTCGCGGGGTCCATGCCGCTGACCATGGCCTCGGGGCGCAAGGCGGCGAGGATCGACTGGCCGGAAATCCGCATATGCAGCGCGACCAGATTGTTGTCGGCATCGAACGCGCCGGTCATCTTGCATTGCGTGATCGGATGATAGCGGCCGTGCTGCATGTCCTCTTCGCGCGACCACAACAGCTTGATCGGCGTGCCCGGCATCTGCCTGGCGATCGCCACCGCCTGACGGACATAGTCGGTCTGGCCGCGGCGGCCAAAACCGCCGCCGAGCATCTGCTTGTGAACGTCGACCTTGTTCGCCGGCAGGCCGGATTCTTCGAGCGCCGCGGCGAAAGCCGCCTCGTCATTCTGCGTTCCGCACCAGACCTCGCATTTATCCGCCGTATAAAG
>Ga0210410_10006561_pt1 | contig 10110 bp, 8 predicted proteins | sample IncBWC4MmetaG_FD_161058 | JGI IMG/M metagenome (GOLD analysis project Ga0210410, IMG submission 161058) | Forest soil microbial communities from Barre Woods Harvard Forest LTER site, Petersham, Massachusetts, United States - Inc-BW-C-4-M | ecosystem: Environmental > Terrestrial > Soil >... | reverse complement strand
CGCGCGCGGCGATCTCTTTTCCGTGCCGGCAAAGCACGGAACGCCGCGTAACCTGACCAAAACGTCAGGCGCGCATGAGCGCGACGCAGTGTGGTCGCCGGACGGAAAATGGATCGCCTACAACTCAGACGCGACCGGCGAGAACGAGCTGTATGTACGCGCGCAAGACGGCAAAGGAGATCCAGTGCAAATGACGAGCGGCGCCGACACTTATTATTACAAAGCCGTTTGGTCGCCCGACAGCAAGAAACTGGCTTGGAGCGATCGCCTGCAACGGCTGCGATATGCTGATGTTGCCACCAAAACCATAACGCAAGTCGATCAGGACAAATACGGCGAGATCGAAGTCTTCAACTGGTCGCCCGACAGTCAGTGGATCGCGTGGGGAAGGCCGGAAGAAAACGGATTGCCGCGGGTTTATCTCTATTCGCTCGCGAGCAAACAACAGACGGCGGTGACCGACAATTGGTACGGCTCCGGCGAACCGGTCTTTAGCGACGATGGAAAATATTTGCTGCTCAGTTCCGCCCGCGATTTCAAGCCGAGCTTTGGCGAGCAGGAATTTGCGAACGTTTACCTCGACATGCAGCGCGTTTATCTCGTGACGCTGGCCAAGGAAACAGAAAATCCACTCGGTCCGAAGAGTGACGAAGTTGGCAAGGCCGAACAAAAACGCGAGAAAGAGAAAGCCAAGGAAGCGGAAGAGAAAAAGCCGGAGGAAAAAGCAGGCGCCGAGAAGAAGCCGGAAGAAAAGAAACCGGAAGCCGCCAAGCCGAAGAAACCGGTAGTAGTTAAAGTCGACACCGACGGAATTCAGAATCGGATCGTCGGTCTCGAGATTTCCCCTGGAAATTATCGCGACATCCGAATGATTGAGGACCGGATTTTCTATCTTCGCCGCACATCGGCAGATGACGTTGGCTCAGATGAAGACGATGACAGCAACGCGCCAGACCGAAAATCTCACCTCTGTTCTTACAGTTTGGAAGACCGCAAGGAAACAGTCCTCGGTGACGTGAACGCCTATCAGATCACGTTCGATGGAAAGAAGATGCTGGTGAAGATCAAAAAGGATTTTGCCATTATCGATCTGCCAAAAGACAAGATCGAGACCAAGGACCACGAGTTCAAGATCGAGGGCCTCGACATGCAGCTCGATCGCCACGCGGAGTGGAACCAGATCTATTTCGAGTGCTGGCGGCAAATGCGCGACTTTTTCTTCGCGCCGTCGATGAACGGCGTCGACTGGAAAGCGATGCGCGACAAGTACGCCGCGCTCGTTCCATTCGTAAATCATCGAAACGATCTCACCTATTTGCTGGGCGAACTGATCGCGGAGTTAAACAGCGGCCACGCGTATGTGTCAGGCGGCGAGCGACCCGACACTCCGCGGATCAAGCTCGGCTTGCTCGGCGCCGAATTGTCCCGCGACCCAGGGAGCCGCGCGTATCGGATCGATCACATTTTGCCGGGCGAGAATTGGGACAAGCACACCCGCTCACCGCTCACCGCCATCGGCGTTGATGTGAAACCCGGCGATTACGTTCTGGCGATCAACGGCACGCCCGTTTCATCGCTTCCTAATCTTTACGAGGCTTTGATCGGCACGGCGAACAAACAAGTGATCCTGCGAGTGAATTCGAAGCCCTCGGATGCCGGCGCACGAGACGTCACGGTGGTGCCCACCGATAACGAGGCCCCGCTCTACTATTTAGATTGGGTGCAAAAGAACATCGACTATGTCACCAAGAAAACGAACGGCGAGGTCGGTTATCTGCACATTCCGGACATGGGCCAACCTGGCTTGAACGAATTCACCAAGCTTTACTTCCCACAGATTCGCAAAAGAGGGCTGATTGTCGATGTTCGTGGAAACGGCGGCGGCTTTGTTTCCCCGTTGGTGATCGAGCGACTGCGTCGCGCTTTCGAAATGATCGGCATTGCCCGCAACGGGATGCCGCAGCCTGACCCCGCCGACGCTTTCACTGGGCCGATGGTCACTTTGATGAATGAATTCTCCGCGTCTGATGGCGACATCTTTCCATTTCGCTTCAAAGCGCTCAGCCTCGGCAAGCTAATTGGGAAACGCTCCTGGGGCGGAGTCGTCGGCATTCGCAATTCACTTCCGCTGGTCGACGGCGGCCAGTTCTTTAAGCCGGAATTCGCGATTTATTCCAAAGACGGCAAGGAATGGATCATTGAAGGTCACGGCGTTGATCCTGACATTGTAGTGGACAACGATCCGGGAAAGGAATTCAAAGGCGAAGATCAGCAACTCGACCGCGCGATCCAGGAGATTCAGGAAGAGATAAAGACCAAGGGCTATCAGCTGCCGTCGCCGCCGCCGTATCCGAACCGAAACCCGGCGAAATGACTGGAATGTTCATTTGAACTTGCGTCGGCGATGCCGTGCGCTGATGCTGAGTTCATGCTGACTGAGCGACAGAAAAAAGTCCTCGATTTTATCCAGCGCGAGCAGCGTGAACGCGGACTGACCCCGAGCACACGCGAAATCCAGAGTCATTTCCATTTCGCCAGCCAAACCTCGGTGATGCAATACATCGCTGCGCTTGAGCAAAAGGGATTTCTGCACCGCCATGCCGGTAAAGCCCGCGCATTGATCACGCCCGTGCAAAAAGTCCGGATCCACGACGTCCCTATCTACGGCCAAATTCCGGCGGGAATGTCGACAATGACCGAGCAGGACATCGAGGGACATGTCTCGCTCGATACGCGTTCGGCCAACGTTTCCAAAAACCATGGCACGTTTGCGCTGCGGGTCCGGGGCGATTCGATGATCGACGCGCACATCGTCGATGGCGACATCGTAATCCTCGAACAAAGCAAAGAGGTCCATAACGGCGACATTGTGGCGGCGTTGATCGACGGTGAAACAACTTTGAAACGATACGTGATCGGCCGTGGCCGCCCCTACCTGAAAGCGGAGAATTCGCGCTATCCGAACTTGATTCCCGCCCGCGAACTAAAAATCCAAGGCGTGATGGTCTCGCTCGTGCGCAAACACGACCGGCGGAAAAAGCAGTAAGTCGCGTTCGTAATTCTCGCTGCGAACATGCTAACCCGGCATATTGCTGCGATGTCGGTCATTAAACTTGCCACTTCAATCGCCGCGCCCGTTCAACGCGTATTCGACTTGTCCCGCAGCATCGACTTGCACATGGCTTCTACTTCGAACACTGACGAGCGTGCGGTAGCAGGAGTTACATCCGGCCTGATTGGTCCTGGTGAGGAGGTTACTTGGCGTGCTCGTCACTTGGGCATTTGGAAATCGCTTACCGTTCGTGTCACGGTGTTCGAGCCACCAACTCACTTCGCCGATGTGATGCTCCGTGGTGCCTTTCGTTGTATGGAGCATCACCATTACTTCGAGACATCGTCCAACGGAACTGTTATGCGCGACATATTCGCCTATGAATTGCCGCTTGGCATTCTTGGTCGCATTGTCGACGCCCTTTTTCTCAAGCGCTACATGCGGTCGTTCCTTATCGAACGAAACCGCGTCATTAAAACTACAGCAGAGTCGGATACCTGGACCCGATACATCCGCAATCCTTAAACGTAAATGTTCACTTGAACATATTCCTTTTGGTGTCATGCTTCCGTCGTGGCAGCGGGGAAAATTGTCGATCTTCGGAGGTTGCTGGCGGAGCGTTTTTCCCACCCCTTTCCTCCAGGCGCAGCTGTTTTACAGACTGGTTTGTCTTTTTTGGATCAAATCGCCCACGGCGGCCTGCCGAAAAGCGCGATTACGGAATTAATCACGCCGAAACCCAGCGCCGGAAGCGCTTCGCTCATTCATGGCCTTTTGCGGTCGGCGCAACGAGATCAGCATTTCGTCGCGTTGATTGACGGCTCTGATTCGTTCGACCCCGGCTCATCGGACAATTCCGCCTTGCGCCATTTGCTTTGGGTCCGTTGCCGGAAAGCGTTCGACGCCGTCAAAGCGACCGATCTCCTTCTGCGCGATGGCAATTTTCCGTTGCTGATTGTCGATCTTGTTCTGAACTCGATTGAGGAGTTGCGGAAAATTCCGCCGACCAGCTGGTATCGTTTGCAACGGCTGGTTGAAGCTGCGCCAACCGCCTGTCTAATCATCAATAGGCAAAGCATGGTCAGCAGCGCCCAATTGAAAATCGTCCTCCAGAATTCGTGGACGCTTAAAGCTCTGGAAAAAGAGAACGCGATTTCGAATTTGAGATTTCGTATTCAACGCTCGCATCTCAGTCGACTCAAAAGCGTCGCCGTAAATTGATGTTCGCGACAATCTATTTGCCCAATTTTTATTTGCAGGCCGCGATCCGGCATCATCCCAAATTGCGCGCGCAAGCGGTGGCATTAATCGACACTTCGAAATCAAAAGTGTCAGTCATTCAACTGAACGAGCTCGCCGAAAAAGCAGGTGTGGGAAAAGGCATGACTCCAAGCCAGGCTCTGGCGCGCTGTTTGCAGGTCGTCATCAGAACGCGCGAGCGCGCGCAGGAAAATGTGATCGACGACATTTTATTGCAGCACGCATTTATGCTTTCACCCTTTGTCGAAGCGACCGCACCCGGCGTTTGCGCTGTCCAATTCACGGATCATCGCGATCTCACCACGAAACTCTCACGGGTTGTTGCGAAACTCGCGAAATGCGAAATTCAGGCTCAAGCCGGAATCGCATCGTTGCCCGACACAAGTCTTCTGGCCGCGCATCTGGCGCGACCGGTTTTGCAAATCGACGAGCCAAAAGAATTTCTGGCGCCGTTGCCAATTGAAACGCTCGCGCTCGTCTAAGATCGACATCAACTGTGGAGGCAGCCGTCTCGGCCGCCACCTTATTCTGCAGGCGAGGACGCCTGCTACCACAGATCAAGTCGCCGGCGACTTGCGTTCCATAAAAAGTCCATAAACGAAGCCGCCGAGCGCGCCGCCGATTAATGGTCCGATCCAGTAAACGTAATGATCGTGCCAAAACCAAGACGCGAGAGCTGGTCCGAACACACGGGCGGGATTCATTGCCGCGCCGGTCAATGGGCCACCGAACAAAATGTCGAGCGTGATCGTTGCGCCGATCGCAAATCCAGCAAAGCCAGCGCTACGGCCGCGTTGATCCACCGCCGTTCCATAAACAACGAAGACAAGAAAAAATGTAAGAATGGCTTCGACCAAAATTCCCTGCATCGCGGTCAGATTAATCGCGAGCTGAGGCGTTCCCATCACAACCACGTCACGCCCAAATAGTCCGAGACAAATGAGGGCGGCGGTGAAGCCGCCAAGAAGTTGCGCACTCCAATAACGAATTGCCGTTGCAAGCGTCATCTGACCGCCGCACAGCAGACCGAACGTGACCGCCGGATTGAGGTTCCCGCCCGAGATGTGCAACGTGGCGGAAACAAAAGCCGCGATGGTCAGACCGTGCGCCAGCGCAACGCCAAGCACGTCGTGTCCGGCCGTTTTAATCGCTCCGATTCCGACAAAGATGAGAGCAAATGTTCCGACAAATTCCGCTAGCCATGGACGAAGCTTTTCCATCGGGCAATGAGATCAAATGGAATCGGAAGTGGCAAGTGATGAGTGACAGGTGACGAGCGTATGCAGTCAACGTCAGTGATTTGTCACTGGCCACTCGTCCCTCATCACTATTTTACCCGCCCGCGTAATTGGGATATTTCTCGCGCAGTTGTCGCGCGATCTTGTCGGCTTCCGCGGCGTTTCCGGCGCGCTGATATGCGGTCGCGGCTTTTTGTAAAGCGCGCGGCGTGATCGCCGGATCATCATAGAGCAAAGCGACGCCCATGAATGCCTTGCTCGCTTCGTCAAAATGGCCGCGTTCGAATTGAACATCGCCCGCGAGCAGACGCGCTTGCGCATTCACTTGTCCTTCCGGTTGAAGGACCATGATTTGTTCGGCGATCTTCTGCGCATCGTCTGGTTTATGAGCTGCAATCTTCACTTCGCCAAGCTTTAGCAGCACCTTGGCTTTTCCCGCGGGATCGGTCGCGACCTGCAAATATTTGCCGAGCGCGTTTTCCGATTCATCAAACTTTTGCTGTTTGGCAGCGGCATCTCCGAGATAAAACCAAAAATCCGGTTTGACCGGGGGATTGTCGATCTTGCCGAGCACGCCAAGATATTTCTCAGCGGCGCCGTAATTTTTGTCGTTGTAATATCCAATCCCCAGCCACTCCAGAATTTCGGCAGGGATCGTGCCAGGAGCATTGGCCGCGAGAAAGCCGTCTATTTCTCGAGTAACGGCTGCGCGATCATGCAGACCGAAATACGACGAAATGATGCGGATGGTCGCCAGAACGTAGTAGCGATCTTTATCGAGCTGACGCGCCATGTTGAGGGAAGTCAACGCGGTCTTGTAATCCTTCATTTCAAACGCGGATTTGCCGATGTAGTAATGCGCCATGGATGCGGCCGGGCTTTTCGGAAATTCCTTTAATAACTGACGAAACGTGTCGCTCATTCCCTTTGGGTTTTGCTGCTGACCAAGAATGAGCGCTTTGCGTTGCAATGCTTCCTCACGGTCGCGTGCTCCGGGATATTTGGTCAGGATTGCGTTCCAATCGGATAGAGCGGCGTCGTAGTTTTTGTCGCTCTCATACGTTTCGGCCCGCCGGGCAAAGGCTCCGGGCACTAGCGGACTGTCAGGAAAAGCTTGGACGAAAAATCCAAACGCCTCGACGATCCCCGCGACGTCCTTCATTTGCAGATAACAGGAGCCGAGCTGATACGCGGCCTCGGCCCGGAGTTTGGGCGAAAGCTGCGAAGCGCGCAGTTCAGAAAAAATTGGCGCGGCGCGCGGGTAATTTTGCTGCTTATAAAGGGCCTCTGCCTTAAAAAATTTCACCTGATCGGCGCGTTCGGCGGGCGGATTCGTCGCCAAATATTGATCCACTTCCGGCGGCAACGTCGATGGATCGGAATTGTAAATATTGAGCAGACGATCGAACGCGGCGTCCTTCGCTTCCTCGCGGTTCGGATATTTCTGAATAATCTCCGCGTAGAGCGCTTCGGCTTCTTTAGCGTGACCGAGCTGCCGCTGGCTGTTGGCCGCGAGCAACATCACTTCAGCGCGCATTTCTTCCGGAAGTTGCGCTGGCACTTTTTTGTAATCACTCAATAACTGCGCATACTGCCCCGTCTGGAATTCCACTTTGAAAACGCCGACCTGCGCGAGAGCGCGCCATTTCCCTGCTTCCGGCAAGGAGCGCCCTTTTTGCAGCAGCGCCATTGCTTTATCAGACATCCCTTTGTCGATCTTGCCTTTGTCTGACTGAATGAGATCGAGCGCGATCAATCCGGCGCGCACAGTGGCTTCGGCTTTCAACGGCGGCTTCTGCGTTTCATTCGAAAGGGCTTCATATTGGCGCAACGCGTCAGCTTTGCGGCCGCGCGCGTTGGCAATGCGGCCGGCGGTTTCGCGCGCGTCCTCGCGATACGGATTCGGATTTTTCGCTTCCGCGACCTGCTGATAAATGTCGCAAGCTTCATCCTTATGATCGAGCGCTTCGAGACAGCGCGCTTCGAAGTAATGCGCAGAGAGGGCGACTGCCGCGTCTTTTGATTTCGTGGCGGACCGGTGAAAGAGCGGAAGCGCCGTGGCGTAATCTTTTTGGGTAAACGCCATCTCGGCTAAAGCGTAGGCGGCAGGTCCGGCGAACTCACTTTCGCCGTAATCGTTCAGCACTTTTTGAAAGTTTGTCCGTGCCGTGGACGATTTGTTGAGATTGCGATAACACTCGCCTAACGAGAAATAGGCGTTCGGGCGGCCGGACGCCCCCGGATAATCGTCCAAGTACTTTTGATACTCCGGAATGGCGAGGTCGTAGAGTTTTCGGGTGAAGAGCGCATTGGCGTACTCGAGTTGGCGCTTTTCGGGCTGTTCCGTTTCCGCCACCGGCGGCGGCTCCGGTGTTTCTTCGACCGGCAACGCGCGCGTCACCGGTGGCGGCGGCCGCGGCAGACCGGGAGGTGGCTGAGCCAGAGTCAGATCGAGAAACCAAAACAGCATCGCCAGTCCGAGAAGACCGGCCGCGCTGCGCGCACTTTTCATTTTGCGGTCGCGAAGGCGACGTTCGTTATTCCCGCTTCGGTGCAAATGTTCAGGACACCGATGATGTTTTTATAAGCGCCCGCTTCATCGCCCCGAATGATCACTGCCTGTTCGGTATTAAGTTGGACAAGGCTCTTGAGCAGGTCGGTCAGCTCCGCGCCGGTGAGCGTTCGCCGATTTACCACAACGTTGCCGTCTGCTCTCACGTTGACGACCACGTCGCCGATCGGTGCACTCTTTTCTTTCGCGGACGATGCTTTCGGTACCTTCACGTCGAGCTCATTTTCGTTTCGCGCCGCGTTCCAAGTCAGAAGAAAGAAAATCAGGAGGAGCAACAGCACGTCCACCAGGGGCGCGAGTTGAATGCCGGGATGATGCAGCGGCGCGTGCCTACGCAGATTCATGAAAGAGAGATGTCGATCTTGCGAGGAAAGGTTCGGTTACAGTTCGTCCTCAATCATGACCGGGGTGCGCTCGGTCCGTTTGTCGTACCCGATTGAGAGCAAGGCGAGCGCGTGAGTAGAAGCGGATTCCAACTCAGAGATAAGTTTTTGCGCTTTGCCGCGAAAGAATGCGTAAGCCATCATCGCCGGAATTCCTATCGCGAGCCCGGCGCAGGTATTGACCAACGCTTCGCTGATTCCTTTTGACAATAAAACGTAACGGGCTGTTCCCAGGTCCGCGCCAAGCGCGCCGAACGAACGAATGATCCCAAGAACGGTGCCGAGCAATCCAAGTAGTGGCGCGATCATTCCGATGTCGGCCAGATAAGTTACGCGGTTGTTCAAGCTTGCGGCTACACGCGTTCCCTCCGTCTCCGCGATCTCACGCACTTGCTGGAGGTCGGCGTTCGGGTTTTTAGTGACGAAATCGAGCATTTTTTGCACGACGCGGGCAATCGCTTCGCCGTGGCGGTTCGAAACCGCAAGCAACCCAAGATAATCGCGTTTTCGTAACAGTGCGTCCGCCGTGGCCATGTAACCGCTCGACACAACCGCGCCACGGCGAATCGTCATTAAGTAAACAATCACCAGCATGACAAAGAAGACCGAGAGCGCAAAAAGCACGAGCATCACCGGCCCGGCGCCGATGAGCGTTTCCAGGATCGTCTTGGAATGAATGTCCGGAACCAATGCTGGGGTTGCCGCAGCTGCTGCTGCCGCCCCCGCTGGCGGCGTAGCGCTCGTCGTCACCGTTTGTGCAAACAATGGAGTTCCAATCGCAGCAGCGATCAGCGGGAGCAAAAATTTCATGCCAAAAGTGTTGTAATCATAGACGCCGCCGCGCGGGATGCAAATAGCCTGGTGTCGGGTTAAACCACTTTCCGACCCGCTGGTTGCTCAGGCAAATCGGTCTTCCTCGATCCAGCGGCGAATACGGAAAATGTGTGCCGGCTGAATCTCCGGGTCGAGCTCTACATAATTACGGCGGCCGTGCCAAATGTAACGCGCTTCGCTCAAAAGATCGTGCACCTGATAAGCATCGCCCTCCATCGAACCAAACTGATCGATGGCAACATCGATAAACGAATGCTGTTTGCGATGCGGGTCGAGATTGACCACAACCAAAATGATGTTGTCGCGCGCCGCGGTCATTTTTCCGTAGCAAATAATCGCGTCATTGTCGGCCTCATAGAAGCGCAGGTTTTCGTAAAAATGGAGCGCACGATTTGTCCGCCGGATTTCGTTCAAGCGCGTGATCCAATCTTTGATATTGCCGGGCGCATCCCAGTCCCGCTCCTTTAATTGGTATTTTTCCGAGTCGAGATATTCCTCGCGCCCCGGGAGCGCTTCGTTCTCGCAAAGCTCGTATCCGCTGTAGATCCCGTAGAGCGGTGAGAGCGTAGCGGCCAGGACCGCGCGAATGATGAACGCCGGGCGTCCGCCATCTTGTAAATAAGGCGGCAGAATATCGGGAGTGTTCGGCCACAAGTTGCCTCGAAAATATTCGTGCATTTCTGTTTGCGTCAGCTCGGTCAAATATTCCGTCAGCTCCTGCTTCGTATTCCGCCAGGTGAAGTAGGTGTAACTTTGGCTGAACCCGGCTTT
>Ga0210410_10006560_pt1 | contig 10110 bp, 8 predicted proteins | sample IncBWC4MmetaG_FD_161058 | JGI IMG/M metagenome (GOLD analysis project Ga0210410, IMG submission 161058) | Forest soil microbial communities from Barre Woods Harvard Forest LTER site, Petersham, Massachusetts, United States - Inc-BW-C-4-M | ecosystem: Environmental > Terrestrial > Soil >... | reverse complement strand
CACGGCTCGTTCGATCACGTTCTGAAGTTCCCGCACATTTCCGGGCCAGGAATATGAGACGAACGCATTGAGCACGACTTCCGGTATATGATCAATTCGCTTGCTCATCCGCCTGGCAAAGACTTCTACAAAATGCGTGGCCAACCGTGGAATATCTTCGCGGCGCTCCCGTAGGGGTGGAAGCACAACAGGAAACACGTTCAGACGGTAGTACAGATCACTGCGAAACTCGGTTCGCTTGACCATCTCCGCCAGATCTCGATGAGTCGCCGCAACTAGACGGACGTTGATGCGATGTGTCCGGCCGCTCCCCACACGCTCGAACTCCTGTTCTTGCAGAACGCGCAGGAGCTTCGGCTGCAAAGCTAGGGGCAAATCTCCGATCTCATCGAGAAAGAGGGTCCCTGTATCGGCCATTTCGAAGCGGCCAATTCTCTGCGCGACAGCCCCAGTGAACGCACCTTTCTCATGCCCAAAGAGCTCGCTCTCCAGCAGGTCGAACGGAATGGCGGCACAGTTCAGCTTTACGAACGGCTGTCCGCTGCGTGAGCTGATATTGTGAATGGCGCGCGCGATGAGCTCCTTCCCAGTTCCGGTCTCGCCTTCGATTAGAACAGTCGAATCAGTGGGCGCGACCGTCCGAACCAGGTCGAGTACAATTCGAAGCAACACACTTTGTCCGACAATGCTTTCAAAGCCATCGTTCGCAGTCTTGCCCTTCATTGCCTGACGGCCTCCGGATGCGACAGTTGAGAGCAATGCTGAGGAAGTCGATTCTGCTGTCGCGCACGTGGGAATCTCGGCCCCATATCGTCGTTCGGTGACACCGGCCTCGGCATCATTTTGATTTTCCGAAAGAACTACATTCCCCCAAGCCATGTCCCCTCCTCTCCTTGTCCGTTTCGCAGCGCTCGAGAAAATTGACAGCTAGCGACTAGCAAAGTTCTCGGAATCGAGTAATTAAGATTCCCTCAACCTCGAACTTCCGAAGTCTCACACTCTGCATCGAACGACGCCACAAAAGGCAGTTGTGCATAGGAAGACCGCTGTTCCATGTCTATTAAGTAAGAAGGCCACCCATTTTTCGCCGGGATGTCGATCGATAAGAAGCACATCACCTGGGCCCACTTGTGCCGTGTCCACTAACTTCATCGCCGTTCTCCCGTGATCCACTCGCGGATGTATGCTGGGCAATTCTTGAGCGTGATGCTGTCCGCTTCGCAGCGCCTAAGAAAATTGACAGCGTCTTGATCCACAAGCTTTAGGTCTTTTAAGTCCAAGACGGTGCGGCGACCGTCCGCTTCTCCGCTGATCAGCTTTTCCAACTCGCCCAGGTTTTCTGCCCCCATCCGACCGCTCAACTTAATAACCACCTCTCCGTTCGCTGCCCTCGTGATCCTTAGCATCCATCCACTCCTGAGAATTTTGATCCCTGTCACGTCCGTCACACACTCTTGGAATAGCAATCACACTGCCAAGCGTAAACTACTGAAATTACGGCAATTGAAGCAAGATAGAATTGACGAAGTTCGCCAATTGGCGAAAGCTGTACAAAGATCCTGTTGTAAAGCTGTCGAAAGTCACGAACGAAAGAGGGCTAGCTGTTCTTCGAGGAATCTATAGCTTTGAAGCGACTCTTGCTAATGTTCAACGACCTGATTTTCGACTCCAGAGTGGATCGCGGGATACCGAGCTTGGAAGCCGCACCGGACGGTCCGTACACCCGTCCTCCGCTTTCGCGCAAGGCAGCCTCAATGATCTCTTTCTCTTTGGCAGCAGGCTTTCGAGCTAGCTCCAGCTGGGTTTTCGACTGGCTTGCAGGAGGCCGCCGCGAAAGCCAACTCTCATCGACCGAGAAATTCTCCGTGTCGCACACGATGACCGATCGCTCGATGACGTTCTGCAATTCGCGAATGTTACCCGGCCAGGGGTATGTCTGAAGCAATTCCAGGCTCTTTTTGTTTACTCCGCGGATGTTCTTGCCTGCTTTACTCGCATAACGATCGATGAAGTACTCAACCAGCACGGGAATGTCTTCCTTCCGTTCACGCAGAGGAGGCACTTCAATCGGGAAAACGTTGAGCCGGTAAAAGAGGTCACTCCGGAACGTGCTTGCAGCGATAGCCACCTGCAAGTCACGATTGGTAGCAGCAATCACGCGAACATTCGCTCGGATGGATCCAGTTCCACCGACACGTTCAAATTCATGTTCCTGCAGAACACGCAACAGTGCGATCTGAGTCTCGGCTGGGAGCTCTCCGACTTCGTCGAGGAAGATTGTGCCTCCTTCCGCCAGCTCAAAGCGCCCTATGCGTCGCTGCGTTGCCCCGGTGAAGGCGCCCTTCTCATGGCCGAACAATTCGGATGCGATCAAGTCGCGTGGGATTGCGGCGCAGTTGACACTTACAAAAGCACGCGAGCACCGATGAGATCTCCTGTGGATCGCTCGGGCCACAAGTTCCTTACCTGTTCCCGTTTCTCCGGTGATCAGAACGGTGGAATCTGTGGGAGCAACTTTGGATACACGAGAGAGAACTGCGTGCAGGGCGGGAGAATTCCCCACGATCTCCTCGAACATTGACGTCTTATCGATTTCTTCTCGCAGAGCCACGTTCTCGTGCCGGAGTCTTTCTTCCGCCCGCTTGCGATCCTCGATATCAGTCGCCGAAACATACCAACGCAGGATGTGTCCCTGCACATCTCGCAGCGGATTGCGGCGAAAAAGAAACCAGTGATACTTGCCGTCTTTTCTCAGTAACCGCGCTTCGGTCTCGTGCAAAGACGCACTCAAGAATTTAATTTGAGCTCCGCTCGTCATGCGTTCACAATCATCGGGATGAAACAGCCTGCTGGGATCGCAGCTCCGCCACTGCTCAAGAGTGATACCGTAGTAGTCGAGCGCGGCCTGATTGGTATAGAGACGACTTCCTTCGGGGCCTAGTACGTTGATGTGCTGAGGCGCGAGTTCCAGCACCTGTCGAAGCTCTGCTTCCCGTTCGCGGATTTTTTCTTCCGCCTGCTTCCGCTCCGTGGTGTCCCGAATGAACCCGGTAAATATGTGGTGGCCGCTTTCTAAAACCTCGCCGAAGGACACCTCGATCGGGAATTCCTCTCCGTTCTTCCGGAGGCCGACAAGCTGGACTCCGCGCCAATCGACATGGCGTTGGTTCGTTTTTAGGTAACGCTGAAATCCCCCCTTATGAACCTCACGCATGACTTCAGGCATGAGCATCGTTACGGGCTGTCCGATCATTTCGGAAATCTGATATCCGAAAGTTTTAGTTGTCGCCGGATTTGCGAAAATAATTTGGCCTCTCTCATCGACATTAACCACAGAATCGGTTGCAGTTTCGAGGACACTTCTGTGGCGCTCCTCGCTGCGCCGTAAGGCCTCCTCGGCGCGCTTTCGTTCAGTGATATCGACGGCCGTGCCGACCACTTCCACAAGCTCTTTATTGGAATTGAAAACTGGATGGGCCAGGCCATGAATGTGTTTGACAGTTCCATCGGGTAGTACGATTCTGAATTCGACTTCGGAATCTTCCTTCTGGATGAACATCCTATCACTGGCCTGGCGCTTCACCTTGTCACGATCTTCCGGGTGCATTCGCTGCAGCCATTGGTCCCGCAACGGAAAGCCCTGTTGCGGATCGAAGCCGAAAATTCGGTACATTTCCTCGGACCAATACAGGGCCGCGCGGGTTGTGCCATCGCTGGCCCAACTGCCCGTGTGGGTCACCCTCTGCGCTTCGGCCAGATAGCTCTCGCTTCGCCGCAACGCTTCTTCCGTCCGCTTGCGCTCGGTGACGTCCGTCACGGCACCCACATATTCGAGGGTGCCAGAGGGAGTCTCCTGCGCGCGAGCCAAAACGTGGAGGTACTTGACCGAACCGTCCGATATCAACAAACGATGCTCAAAATCAAGATTTGCTCTTGCCTCGGACGCGCGGTCGATAGTTTGCTGCACGAGAACTCTGTCGTCGGGATGAATTCGTCGGAAGGCCAACTCCAACGTCGGTTTAACCGCTCGATCGTACTCAAAGATCTTGTAGGTTTCCTCCGACCAGTAGATCTCTCCGGTCGCAACGTTCCAGCCGAAACTGCCAGTGTTGCTCAGGCGCTGCGCCTCCGCCAAATAAGTCTCGCTCTGACGGAGCGAGTCCTCGGCCCGCTTACGTTCGGCCCTTTCTGTGGCTTCACGCAGCGCGCGAACCACCGACGGCACCAGCCGCGATAGCCGCGTCTTCAGAACGTAGTCCGTAGCGCCAATTTTGAGCGCTTCAATCGCCACTTCTTCGCCGAGCGTTCCGGAAACAAAGATGAACGGCACGTCCGGGCAGGCTTTCATTGCGAACTTCAATGCAGAAATGCCGTCGAACGAGGGAAGGGTGTAATCCGCCAGAATCAGATCGATTCGGCCTTGCTCAAGGGAGGCCAACAGGGCAGCTTGGGTATCGACCCGTGTTACCTCGCAAACGATGTCTTCCGTCTCGAGCAGGTTCTGAATCAGCTCTGTGTCCTTGGGATCATCTTCGATGGACAGAATCCGCAACGGATCCCGCATGCTCATTCCTGACGATACTCACTTCCTTACGCTCCCCGGTGGCGGCTCGTTGATGACCGCCCAGAAAACGCCCAGTTCCTTGATGGCATTCACAAACTCATGAAAGTCCACCGGCTTAACCACATATGCGTTCACTCCCAGCCTGTAGCTTGCCACCATGTCCTTTTCCTCTCTCGATGAGGTCAGCACCACCACCGGAATCGCTCTCAGCTTCTCCTCGGACTTAATTTGCTTCAACACCTCAAGCCCGTCGACCTTGGGTAGTTTTAAATCCAGCAGCATGACTGCGGGGTTGTCGCTGGACCGTGTCTTGAACTTTCCCCGGGAATAGAGGTATTCCAGGGCTTCTTCGCCATCGCGAGCTACAATGACCTCATTGGCGAGGTTGTACTCCTCAAGGGCTGTTAGGGTAAGTTCCACGTCTTTGGGATCGTCTTCAACCAGCAAAATTCGCCCGAGTTTGTTCACGGTTTCCATAAGTGTCCTCGTGGTTTCGGAGCTGAGAAATAGATAGTCGCACCGCCATCAACGACGCCCTCGGCCCAGACCTTGCCTCCATGGCGATGTATTATGCGCTGAACCGTAGCCAATCCAATGCCGGTGCCTTCAAATGCGTCAGAATCGTGCAGGCGTTGAAACACTCCAAACAGTTTATTCACGTACTTCATATCAAAGCCCACCCCGTTGTCCCTAACGAATACTACCAAGTCATCGGTGTTTCCGTCGGCGCAGCCGATCTCGATTTCGGCTTGTGTGCGTGTGCGCGTGAATTTAATGGCATTGGAAATAAGGTTGACGAGTACCAGTCTCAGCATCGAACGGTCTCCATAGAAATCGGGCAATGCGCCGATTTTCCATGCGATGTTGCGTCCCTCCGCGTCTTGCCGACCTTCGGCAAGAGCTTCTCTTACGAGTTGCGTCAGGCTAAATAGAGTCTTTTGCGTTTCAGCTCGCCCGATTCTCGAAAAAGCCAGGAGATCGTCAATCAGATTTCCCATTCGCTTGGCCGCGTCCAGGATCATCGCGAGGTAGCGGTTGCTCTTTTCATCGACAACGGAAGAAATCTTCTTTTGAAGCAGCTCGGTAAAACCCGCGATATGGCGAAGGGGCGCGCGCAGGTCATGCGAGACGGAATACGCAAACGCCTCCAGTTCCTTGTTGATGGCTTCGAGCTCCGTCGAGCGCTTTGCCAGTTCCTGGTTGAGGCCTTCAATTTGTTGCTCCCGGCGTTTGCGCACGGTGATGTCATTGTTCGTTTCCAGGACCGCAACGGGCCGCTCCTGCTCATCGCGGCGCAAGGACCATCGGCTCGACACGACCACTTCAGTTCCGTCGGCTTTCGCGTGCTTGAGTTCACCTTCCCAACGCCCAGTCCGCAGAAGTTCTGCCCTGATGTCATCGCGCGGCGACGGAAAAACGGTCCGCAAAAGGTCATGGGAGCTCTTTCCAATCGCCTCCTTCGGCGGCCACCCATACAACTCCTCCGCTCCCCGATTCCAATAGGTGATGACGTCATTCATATCTCGGACGAAGATCGTGTCGTGTGTCAGATTGAGCAGGCTGGCCTGTTGTGTTCGTTCCGCCACTTCGATTTCGAGCCTGTCGCGAGCTTGAAGAAGCTCTGCCTCGAGGCGGCGCCGAACGGCGCTGAAACCTGTAATGAGCGCCCCGAAAGTCAACAAAAAGAAAAAGGCCGGGACATCCTCGAGAGTGAAACGAAGGCTGTGAAAGGGTGGCGTAAAGTAGTAATCGAAAGAAAGGGTTGAGAGCACGATCGCGAGCATGGCTGGCCCTACACCGCCATACCAAGCGCTCAAAGCTACTGCAAGCAGGAAAAGAGGAATTGCGCCGCGGTGAAATTCATGGTGTTCCAGAATAAACGCGATCGCAAGCGCGATTGTTACGGACGCGACTGCCAGACCGTACCGCAAAATGGCGGAATGGGCAAAGTGCAATTGAAGTTTCGGCTGGGACATGGCCACTTCACTTCGAAAGCAAGCACGTAAAAACGCACGATCTCCCTTGTAGGTATCACCTTTCGGCTTGAATTGATACCTTCTGAGTGATCTCGATTCTGTCGAAGCCCCGCCACTTGTAGACCGCCATGGACACCAGCCAGCTCAGAGCAAACAGGCCTACAATTGCATAGCCAAGCTCCGCAAAGCTGTCGTTCAGACGGGTCACCACGACCCAAAATCTTCCGTTTGGATGGAATTGACCGGCCAACAGTCCCAAGGCTTCGATCCCTCCTACTGCTAATGCAACAATCGCGGAAACGCACGTAATCGTCATGTTGTAGTACAGCTTGCGAACAGGCTTCACAAACGCCCATCCATATGCACCCAACATGAGGATGTTGTCCGTCGTGTCGATGAGCGACATGCCCGCCGCAAAGAGCATTGGGAAAACCAGGATCGAGGTGAAGGGAAGCCCTTTCGATGCTTCAGCCGCCGATATTCCCAGTAAGCCGATCTCCGTTGCAGTGTCGAAGCCCAATCCAAAAAGAACGCCAAGGGGATACATATGCCAGCTGCGGCCGATCATTCGAAAGATCGGGCGAAATATTCTTGAGAGACAGCCTCGGTTACTAAGGAGCATGTCAAAGTCTTCGTCCCGATAGCCGCCACCAGAACGCACCGCTACGAAGGCGCTATAAATTGACCGCAAAACGATCAGGTTAACGATCGCGATCGCGAAAAGAAAAACAGTTGATACCAGAGTCCCAACTATGCCTCCCACGGTCCTAATGGCACCTATCCGATCTTGGAGTGTCAATGCCGTGCCAGCGATTGCTGCGGCGCCGACTAGCACAATCGTTGAGTGGCCGAGCGAAAACATAAATCCAACCCCAACGGGTCGCTTGCCCGCCTGCATCATTTTTCGCGTGACGTTATCGATTGCCGCAATATGATCCGCGTCTACCGCATGTCGTAGCCCCAAGCTATACGCGAGGAACGCCGTTCCCAGCAGAACGGGATGGCCACGGAAAACCATAACTGCCCAGGACCATGAACCTGCGTTAAATAAAAACAGGAGACAATACATTCCGAGGATTCTGCGGCGAAGACCGCCTGAACCATCCTCGAACAGGCCGCTTATCTTGAATCGCATAGTCTCCCTTGCAGACTGTATGATCTCGACCGGCAGACAGAATCTTTGAGCCACGACTCCCTAAATCGCCGGCGAGTACCTAGATATCGGAACTGTTTGCACAACGAAAGCGACGTTTCATCACTTTCGACTTCGCTCGATAGTCAGCACGGCCTTAGCTTCGACGTGGTCGTGCTCGCTAGCCCGTGGTGACTTGCAGTTCTCTCGCAGCAGCGGCCCGAGTAGCTATCGGCCTGGCAACTTACCCCTTCTGACCGGCTGCCGCCTTGGTTTGCATTGACTTGACAAGATCGGCGGCCGAGGCCCCTTCGAGCGAGAGTCCATACCCAACTTCTCGTACGAGGCGTTCCTTCAACGGTTGAATGAAATGTGCCCGCGTGTTACGCCGAGTGACTTCGGGTGCCTTTAGATAGATCGAAGCGAGTTCGCGCGCTCGAGAGAGCGCCTTGCCGGTCGGCACGACCTCCGCCACCACTCCCCATTCCTGTGCGGTACGCGCGGTCAACACCTGTGGATTCAGCAGGAAAGCCTCTGCTCTTCCTGCCCCCGCCCGGTAACTCCAGGTCGTGAAAATTCCGTCGCCGGGTACAATTCCGCCCGCGAAATGCGGCAGGTCGTGAAAGGTCGCGCCTTCGCCTGTCACGATCACGCTGGCCAGCAGCGCATACTCGGAATGTACATGGGCGCGTCCTTCGACCGCCGCGATCACCGGCACGCGAATGTTAGCGAGATTCTCGACAATCTGAGCGCCTTCGTCGTGAACCTGGCTCCAGACAGCAGGATCGGCGACGTTGCCGAACGATGAAAAATCGATCCCCGGGATGAACTCTCCGCCCGTTCCCGTCAGGATCACAATCTTGTTGTCCCGATCCTGCGAGATCCGGTAGAAAGCCTCAACAAAGTCGGTATGGTCCTGCGCCGTAAACGTCAGGGGACCGTTGTTTGTGTGGAACTCGGCCAGCAGTACCCCCTGAGGGTCCCTGCTCAGTCTTAAACTACGGTACGCCGTGAAATAGGCGCTTTGCGTCGTTTGCATGGCAATCCTCCAAGATCAAGAAAATTTCACCTGCATTGTGAACAAGGACGTCGAGTTTGCTATACGCCTTTTTCGTTTCAGCGAAAGAACATTCAACATCTTTCATTGCTGAGACACTTTCTTACCTCTGCGATGGAAGCTCCGATCCCCTTTGAAGCTCCAATCACTACTGCCCCTTTACCGCTTAGGTATAAGCCGCTCTCTGGACTTCCTCTGCAAGATCTTGGATAGCCAAACGCGTTTCCTGCATCATCATTGCGCATCCGGCAACGAGACCCGCCACTCCCACGCGTTGGTGCCAGGCCGGAGAACGCGGAACTCGCCGCCGGGCGATGACGGCCAGTCGAGCACGGTTGCATTTTGCGTGACAAACTTTGGCCCCGCCTGAATCGCGGATGCGATCTTCTCCGCGTCAGACTTCATCGTGCGCGATGCAGGCATTCGAGCGTACGTGACAGCCGTGATGAATATTAAGAAAGCAAAGATCTTCATCGAATTCTCCTTTCTACGGGCGAACACGTCCGTATGTGATCAAATTGACGGCTTGGCTAATAGCCGTGCGGAAGTTCAGATTGCTGCTCGACGTGAGCCTCAGACGATGGGACTGAGCTTGTGGTCGAACGTAACACTCTGATTAGGTCCTGCCGCAGCAGATACAGAGACAGGGCCAGAAGGCCGATATCCTTCATAAGGAAAGCGACCATGTCAGTCATTGCGGGAAATCCGCCAGCAGATTTTGCCCAGGCGTCTGGCAGAAACGGGATGATCGAGATAGTCGAGATGAACACAAAACAAGCCCCAATGGCTCCGAGGACGCCCAGCTTTTTGTTCCAAAACCCCGAAAATAAGAGCACGCAAAACAGCCATTCAGACGTTCCCAGAAACCGACCGGCGCCCCGAATGCCGAAAACAGGGTAAAGCCAGAAAATAAGGGGTCCGTGGCTGATAAGAGGGATCAAGCCCTGAGCCTCATAGTTAAACCATTTCGAATATCCAAAAAATAGGAAAATGATCACCATCGATGCACGGACCAGGTGGTAGTCAAGATCGTTTTTGAGGATACCGAGCCTAAGCAGAATCTTAAAGAGCGGGTTCACTGTCGTCTACCTTCCGTGTTCAGGCGCTGGTTTACTCCATTCGTAAGCTAACTCAGTTGTACCTGCACGTCACATTCCACTGAATCGCAAGCATCCTGGGATCGATAACTACCCACTGCAGGTTCATTTGTGCACTAGAAATGTGTCGCAGGGCCATTTGAAAGCGTGAGAAGGGTGGCGCCACCATGACCTCGCACAGCCGTTGCCCCGATTGTCGGCGTCGAAATAACAACACCGAGACGTGCGCTCGACACGCCCACGACGGGTCCAACGGTCGCTCAATACTGCGCAACGCCGCCATC
>Ga0210410_10006556_pt1 | contig 10113 bp, 10 predicted proteins | sample IncBWC4MmetaG_FD_161058 | JGI IMG/M metagenome (GOLD analysis project Ga0210410, IMG submission 161058) | Forest soil microbial communities from Barre Woods Harvard Forest LTER site, Petersham, Massachusetts, United States - Inc-BW-C-4-M | ecosystem: Environmental > Terrestrial > Soil >... | reverse complement strand
CATCGACAGCACCGGCAAATGGTATTGGCGGCGATCTCAGGTCTCACGGTTGGCTGCGTGAGGTCCAGCTGTTCGGCCGCGTGATGGAAACCCCCGCAATCGGACAAACGAACGCGACAACTCGAATTCCAGCATGCGATTGATCCTCTTTTTCGATCAATCATATTACAAAATATCATTTCCATAATCAGTGATGACCACCACCTGTCGCTTCAAGGGCAGGGTTGAGCGACGGAGGTCCATCATGTCAGGCACGTCACGACGCGGAACAGATCGCGCCTCTCGTCTCGCACGGGCGGCCGCGCTCAGCGGCACGAGCGGAAAAATCTGTCCCGCCGACCTCGCGACGCTGTTGCTCGAAGCAATCATCGAGCCAGGCGATCGCGTGGCGATCGAAGGCGACAATCAGAAGCAGGCGGATTTTCTCGCCTCAGCCCTGGCGAAGGTGGATCCTGCGCGGGTGCATGATCTGCACATGGTGCAGTCTGTGTTGGCCTTGCCTGACCATCTCGCCGTGTTCGAGCGCGGTATCGCGAACCGCCTGGATTTCTCCTACGCGGGGCCGCAAAGCCGCAAGCTTGCCGAACTCGTCGCTGCGAACGCGGTCAGGATCGGAGCGATCCACACCTATCTCGAGCTCTACGCCCGCGCGCTGGTGGACCTGACGCCGCAGGTCGCACTTGTCGTCGCCGATAAGGCCGACCGCCACGGCAATCTCTATACCGGCCCGAACACCGAAGATACGCCGACCATCACCGAGGCGGCGGCATTCCGCGGCGGCATCGTCGTCGCGCAGGTGAACGAGATCGTGGACTACCTGCCGCGGGTCGACATCCCCGGCGACTGGGTCGATTTCGTGGTGCCGAGCCCGAAGCCTTACCTGATCGATCCGCTGTTCACGCGCGATCCCGCCAAGATCCGGGACGAGAACGTCCTGATGGCGATGATGGCGATCGTCGCGGTCTACGAGCCCTACGAGGTACGGCGGCTCAACCACGGCATCGGCTATGCCACGGCAGCGATCGAACTGATTCTACCGACCTTCGCCGCCCAGCGCGGACTGAAAGGCAAGATCGCACGGCATTTCGTGCTGAACCCGCATCCGACCCTGATACCCACGATCGAAGCTGGCTTCGTCGACAGCGTCTATTGCTTCGGCTCCGAAGTCGGTATGGAGCGCTACATCTCGAGCCGCGCCGACGTGTTTCCGGTCGGTGCCGACGGCCATCTGCGCTCCAACCGCGCGCTTGCGCAGGTCGCTGGACAATATGCCTGCGACCTTTTCATCGGCGGCACATTGCAAATCGATGCGCAGGGCAACAGCTCGACGGCAACAAAGGGCCGGATCACCGGCTTCGGCGGTGCGCCGAACATGGGCGCTGACCCGCGCGGCCGACGCCACGACAGCCCCACCTGGCTGCGCGCCGGTCGGGAAGCGGGCGATAGCCTGCGCGGCCGCAAGCTCGTGGTGCAGATGGTGCAGACCCGTCAACCGAATGGCGCGCCGAGCTTCGTCGAACAGTTGGATGCCTTCGACCTCGCATCCTCCGCGGGCTTTGCGCTGCCGCCAATCATGATCTACGGCGACGACGTCACCCACGTCATCACCGAGCAGGGCGTGGCGAACCTTCTGGGCTGCCGCTCACCGCAGGAACGCGAAGCCGCGTTGCGCGCGGTCGCCGGCAATACCGATTTCGGCAAGCGACGGTCGCCGGAAACGAGCGACAGCCTGCGCCGCCGCGGCATCGTGATGTCACCTTCCGATCTCGGCATCGACGTCGGAACGGCGACCCGCGACTGGCTCGCGGCCAAATCGATCGACGACATCGTGACGGCCTCGGGCGGGCTCTACGTCCCACCGGCAAAATTCCACCGTGCCGTCGTCACTCACACTTGAGAAGGAGATAATGATGACCCCGGTCAGCCTGACTTTCAGCGACCTTTCCAACACGAAACTGACGCCCCTCGACCGCGCGAAGCAGCTCGCCGCAACGCTGCTTTCCGAACGCAGTGAGGCGTCGGGAGCGCTGGTCGCGCGGCAATTGCACGAGGTCCTGCGCGCGCTCGATGCCAGCGATCGGCACGGCTTCCAGCGCTATCTCGCCACGGAGTTCCAGCCGGACAGAGCCGCGCTGCGCGCGGCGGCGGAGCGCTATCTCGCCGACGCCACGGCGGAAGCCGCGGCCGCTCTCGCGCGGGCCGCCGATCCGCCCCGCCAGGAGTTGCTGCGGCGAATCAACATGGCACCCGGGGGCACCGCCGCGCTGATTGCGATGCGCAGCGAACTCACCGCGCATTTGCACGACGAGCCGAAGTTGAAGCTGCTCGACGCCGACCTCAGGCATCTGTTCGCCTCCTGGTTTAACCGCGGCTTTCTCGAGTTGCGGCGGATCGACTGGCAGTCCCCGGCGGCGGTGCTGGAGAAGCTGATCGCCTATGAGGCGGTGCATGAGATCAAGGGCTGGGACGATCTGCGGCGGCGCCTTGCGCCCGACCGCCGCTGCTTCGCATTCTTCCATCCCGCGCTTCCCGGCGAGCCGCTGATCTTCGTCGAAGTCGCGCTGGTGCAGGGGCTGGCCACAGCCATGCAGCCGCTGCTCGCACGGGAGACGGATGAAGCGGCCGCACGGGCGCAAGCTGCGCGCGCCGACACGGCGATCTTCTATTCGATCTCCAACTGTCAGGACGGCCTGCGCGGCGTGGCGTTCGGCAATTTCCTGATCAAGCAGGTGGTCGAGGAGCTCAAGGCGGAGTTTCCGCAGCTGAAGCGTTTTTCTACCCTGTCGCCGGTACCGGGGTTTCGGCGCTGGCTCAGTCAACGGCTTACGAATGGAAGCGATCCCGATGCGGCGCTATTGCCACAACTCGAGAGCGGCGGCTGGTGGAATGACCCGGCGCAGCGCGAGCAGCTGCGCGCGCCCTTGCTGCGGCTTTGCGCCCGCTATCTGACGCGGCACCCCTCGATACGCATCGACCCCGTGGCGCGTTTTCACCTCGGCAATGGCGCACGGCTCGAACGGATCAATTGGCTCGGCAACAACGCGCCACGCGGCATCCAGGAATCCTTCGGCATCATGGTGAACTACCTCTACGACCGCGACACCATCAACGACAACCACGAGGCCTTCGTGCGTGACGGGACCATCGTGCGTTCGCCGGATGTCGACGCACTGCTCGAAACTTGAACCCATGCGGGGCACTCGCACCAGGGCGGCAGAAAGGCGGTGAACGGCGACACGACATCGAAATCTAAAGCGTCCGGCGCGGCTCTGCGCCGCCCACGCTACGCAACCGGACATTCCCATCTATCCTTGAAGGAGAAGATATCATGATGATGAACAGACGCGCTTTTTCCGCCGCCCTCGTGACCGGTGCTGCAGCTTCGCTGATCTCCACACGTGGCATGGCCGCAAATTCAACTCCAGTGAAGGCGAGCAACGTCGTGCTTGTGCACGGGCTATTCGCCGACGGCTCGTGCTGGTCCGAAGTGATAGCGCGATTGCAGGCGGCGGGGCTCAACGCCACTGCCGTGCAACATCCGCTGACGACGCTGCCTGAGGCGGTGGCTTCGGCGCAGCGGGTGCTGGCGCGGCAGGATGGCCCGACGGTGCTGGTGGGGCATTCCTTCTCCGGGATGATCGTCACGGAGGCCGGTGTGCATCCGAACGTCTCCGCGCTGGTCTATGTGGCGGCGCGCGCGCCGGATGCGGGCGAGGACTACACGGCCCTGGCGAAGACTTATCCGACGCCGCCGGCGTCGGCCGGGATCGTCTTCGACGGCGATGAAGGACGGCTTTCCGAGCAGGCTTTCCTTCACGATTTTGCCGGCGACCTGCCGGAAGCGAAGGCCAGGGTGCTCTACGCCGTGCAGGAGCCGTTCCACAAGGCTCTGCTCACCGGCAAGACCACGCACGCGGCCTGGCGATCGAAGCCGAGTTACTATGCGGTTTCAACGGAAGACCGCACGATCAATCCGGACCTTGAGCGCTTCATGGCCAAGCGGATGGGTGCCAAGACCATCGAGGTGAAGGCCAGCCATCTCTCGCTGATCTCCCATCCCGACGAGATCACGCGGCTGATCCTCGAAGCCGCGGGACAGCAAACCTGACGAACCCGGCACGTGCACAACACGAAAGGAGAAAGGAGCCATGAAACGCTTTGGATCTGCTGCCTGGAACGGCGGCCTGCGTGAAGGCAAGGGTTCGGTCTCGACCGAGAGCCGCGCGCTGGAAACCTATCCCTACACCTTCTTCAGCCGCTACGGTGAAAAGCCGGGCACCAATCCGGAGGAGTTGCTTGGGGCGGCTCACGCCGCCTGTTTCACCATGTCGTTCGTCAGGCTGCTCGGCATGGCGAATTTCGTGCCGGAGCAGGTCGACAGTAAATCGGAAGTCGTCATCGACAAGGACGGCGATGGCTTTTCCATTACCTCGGTCCATCTCACTGTCACCGCGAAGATACCGGGCATCGACCAGGCCGCGTTTCAGTCAATCGCCGCAAAGGCAAAGGCCGGTTGCCCTGTCTCCAAACTGATGAAGGTCGAGATTGGCTTCGGAGCCACTCTGCTCTCGTGAGTCTGCGCTGAAGGGGCGCGCAGGGTGGATCGCCGCGCTGCGCGCCTCTTATTGGAGCGGCATGATATTATGCTTGGTCCATATCCGGCATTGGTGAAGTAGTTTGCGCGCTCAGCGGATGTGACTGTGTCGAGGATCGGCAGGATGGCGGCCAAGGCGTGCGCGCACTCAGCGCATCAACGCAATTGGTACATCCTAAACCGTGGAGACTGGAATGCCGTTTGTAACCTTCACCGTCCGGCGCGGCCTCAGCGCCGCCGACAAGTCCCGCTTGTCGGAGGCAATGTTGGAAGCCCAGGTGGCCGCCGGCTATCACCAAGCCGACCGCTTTCACCGCTTTCTCGAGGTCGACCAGGATGACCTTCTGGCAGATCCCCGCTTCCCCGACTACGCAGCGGACAGAACCGATCGGTTCATGGTCGTCGAGGTAGTCATTTCCCGCGGGAGGCCGACAGGAACCGCCGCCACCATTGCGGACGAAGCGGTCAGATTGTTCGGCGAGCGCCTGCACCTTGCGCCTCAGGACATCCTGTTCGTCTTCCACGAGGTGGAACCGAACCTCCCGCGCTTTCCTGCTGCGCCGATCGGGCGAGAGACGACCGCGGATGCCTGAGCTTTCAAGGGCAAGCGGAAATGACTTGGACGTCGCCAATGAAGCGAAATGAAGGACGGCTTCGACGGTTCACCATCTACGCGCTCGCTCCCAACCCCAAACTCGCATAAATCCGCCGCGCATAGGCGCCGAATTCATCCGTGGTCTTGATCGGCAGCGCGCGCGGGAACGGCAGCAGAATCGGGAAATATTCCGCCATCCGCGCCGGCCCCGCGGTGAGCACGGCGCAATGAGAGCCGAGGAACACCGCCTCCTGGATCGAGTGGGTGACGAAGATGATGGTCTTGCCGCTCTCGCGCCAGATCCGCAGCATTTCAAGGTTCATCTGCTCGCGGGTCAGCGCGTCGAGCGCGCCGAACGGCTCATCCATCAGGATCAGCTTCGGGTCGTGGATGAAGGCGCGCGCGATCGCGGTGCGCTGCTGCATGCCGCCCGACAATTGCTGCGGATATTTTTCCTCATAGCCGGCGAGCCCGACCAGATTGAGCAGGTCGCGCGCGCGGGCCCGCGCCGCCTTTATCGGCAGGCCGACGATCTCCGCCGGCAACAGCACATTGTCGAGCACGGTCCGCCATTTCAGCAGCAGCGCCTGCTGGAACACCATGCCGACGTCGCGCGCGGGATCGAACGGCGTGCTCGCGTTGCCGATCTGGATCGTACCGCCGTCGGCGTCGTGCAGGCCAGCCAGTATCTTCAGCACCGTGGTCTTGCCGCAGCCGGACGGGCCGACCAGCGAGATCAGCTCGCCCTCGTTGACATCCATCGTGACGTCGGAGACCGCGAGAAATTGCTGGCCTTGCGAACGGTAAACTTTCCGCACGTTACGCAGGCGGATGAAAGGTTCCGGCGGCTCGCTCATGCGAGCCATTTCGCGAGATTGGCGGCGACAAAATCGTCGTCGGAAAGGTCGGCATGCTCGTTGCAGACGCGGTCGATCTCCTGCATTTGGCCGGGGCTCAAGCCCTCGGCGGGATCGAGGCACCAGATGCCCTGCATCAGACCCTGCCGCCGCAGGATTTCGTGGCAGCCGGCGATGCAGCCGTGAAAATTGTTGGCGACGTCGAAGAACGCGCTGTTGCAGTCGGTGACGCGGGCATCGAGCGCGAGCAGATCGGCGGGCAGCGTCGGCTTGCCCCGCGTGGCGCGGCACATTTCGAATTGTTGGATCGCGCTTGCGGTCCATACCGACCAGTGGCCGAGCAAGCCGCCGCGGAAATAGGCGCGGGTGGTGACACCGTTGTCGCGCAGGTCGAACGGCAAGGTCAGATCGAGCAGGATGTGATCATCGTTGCCGGTATAGAGCGCGATACGGTCAAGCGCGTTCGCCGCGGCGACGCCGCGCAACACGTCAAGCGTGCGATAGCGATTGAACGGCGCAATTTTGATGGCGATGACGTTGTCGATCAGCGCAAAGCGCCGCCAGAAATCCGCGCTGAGAACGACGCCGCCGACCGCCGGCTGCAAGTAGAAGCCGACCAGCGGAATCTCGCGCGCCACCGCCTCGCAATGGGCGATGATCTCGTGCTCGCTGGCGGATTTCATCGCGGCAAGGCTGAGCAGGCCTGCGTGATAGCCGATGCCGCGCGCGATTTCGGCTTCCGCGACAGCCTGTTTTGTCGCTCCCGCGAGACCGGCGACCAGCGCGAGCGGCCGCTTGGTCCAGGCGGCGGCCGTCTCGGCGGCGAGCTCCAGCACCGGCCGGTAGAGACCGACGTCGCGGATCGCAAATTGCGTGGTGTGGACGCCGACGGCCAGCCCGCCAGCGCCCGCATCGATGTAATAGCGTGTCAGCGCGCGCTGATGGACGGCGTCGAGCTTGCGGCCGGCATCGAGCGCCAGCGGATGCGCCGGAAGCACCGTGCCGTCGGCGATCAGGCGCCGCACCTCGGATTTCATCTGGCTATGGTGCATGGCGAGTATCCTTATCCGAATTCCGGGCCGGCGACGGCGAACGGCAGCTGCGCGGATTTGCCGATGGCATGGCCGAACCGCATGCGCTGAAACGGTCGCTCGATTTTCCACCCCGAGCGGGTCAGGCCTTGCACGAAATCATCCTGCTCGAAGACAGCGTCGATCAGCAACGGACCACTTTCGGACCGAACCACGTCGCTCACGATGGCGAGCGCTTGCTCCGCGTCAGGCGCAAACACCGGACCGATATGCCGGGCTTTGCGGCCGTCGCGAACGAGCGCAACGGCTTCGCCGTTCGAGAGCAACCGCGAACCTGAACGTCGGCTGAGCTCTCCCAGCAAGGTGCCGCGATCGAAGCCCATGGCGCGGCGGTCCTGTGCTGAAAATTCCTCGATGCCGCCGGCCGAAAGCGACGGCGGCGCTTCGGCCTTGGTCGAGATCGCATGCTCCAGCCGCAGCCGCCGCAACTGCAGCGTCGGCTTGAATCCCAGAGGTCCGTAGACCGTGGCGCCGGCCGGCGTCGCATCGAGCCATGTCGTGAGATTTTGCCTCGCCGCGGCAGCCAAGCAGGCATCGACCAGTCTGGTCGCAAGGCCGCGGCGGCGCCGGTTTTCCGTCACCAGCACCATGCTGATCCAGGCATTGCCGGCGGAGTAGGGCAGCAGCGCCGCGCTGGCGATGAGATTGTTGTCGTTGTCGCGGACGCCGAAAACGGTTCCCTCGGTCAGGAAGAAACGCCAGTCCGCTTCATTCTGGTTCCAATGTGCTTCCGTCGACAGCGCGAGGCCCGCGCGTGCGTCGCCCGGGCCGAGCCGGACGATTTCGCTCTGCTCAATATCGGCCATCGCGCACCTCGTATTTGGTGGGCTTGCCGAGACTCGGCATCGCGCGGGCGACCCAGTCGGCGGTCCAGGCGATCAGTCGCTCGGTATCGACGATCGGCAGGCCGAACATCTTCACCGCCTGCGCGGTGTTGGTGAGCCAGGCAGTCGGCTCCTCGTGGCCGACCAGAATGGGTTCGCGGCCGAGCCGCGCGCCGAGTTTTGCGGCGAGGTCGCGCACGCTGAGGATTTCGTGGCCGCTGACATTGATCGGCGAGGTCGGCGTGTCGCAATGGGCAAGGCAGCGCAGCGCCTGCGAAGACGCATCGCCCTGCCAGATGAAATTGACATGGCCGAGGCTGACATCGATCGGCTTGCCTTGCAAAATCTTGGTGGCGATGTCGTGCAGCACGCCGTAGCGCATGTCGATCGCATAGTTCAGCCGGAACAGCCGGCCGGGCGTCGCATATTGGCGCGAGAAATATTCGAACATGCGCTCGCGGCCGACGCAGGATTGCGCGTATTCGCCGGGCGGATTGGGTGCAACGCTTTCATCGGCGCCCTTGCCGTCGACCGGCACGAACGGATAGACGCAGCCGGTCGAGAACGCCACGATCCGAGATCCCCGAAACGCCTGCGCCGCCAGCGCGGGGACATGCGCGTTCATCGCCCAGGTCAGCGACAGATCGCCTTCGGCGCCGAATTTGCGCCCGGCCATGAACACGATGTTTTTCACTGTTGGCAGCCGCGCGATCGCGGCCTCATCGAGCAGGTCGCAGGCAATGGTTTCGATGCCGCGGGCCTCGAGCCACGCTCTCGCCGCCGGATCGCTGAAGCGGGCGACGCCGATGACGCGGCGGCCGGGCAGGGCGGCCTTGGCAAGGCCCGCCAGCGTCGGCCCCATCTTGCCGGCGACGCCGAGGATCATGATATCGCCGTCGACCTTTTTCAAATCGTCGATCAGCGCCTGGCTCGGCCGGCACAGCAATTCGTCGAGCGCTGCGATATCAGGGATCGTTTCCGGCAGATTTTCGCGCGTCAGCAGCATGTCTCTTCCCTTGTTGTTTTTCATTGCAGCCGCACGTCCCTGACCACGAACAGCCGTTCGAGACCCAGCACCAGGCCGTAAAGCGCGACCCCGAGCAGCGTCAGCAGCAGCACGGCCATCACCATCGCGGGGGTGTCGAGCGAGGACTGCACCTGGATCATGAGATAACCAAGTCCGCGTTCGCTGGCGATGAACTCGCCGACGATGGCGCCGGCGACCGCAAGAATGGCGCCGACCTTCATGCCGGAGAACACATAAGGCAGCGCGCCCGGCAGCTGGATCTTGCGGAACAGGATCCAGCGCGAGCCGCGCAGCGATTTCACGAGGTCGAGCAGGTCAGGCTCGACCTCGCTCAATCCTCGCGCCGTCGTCAGCAGGATCGGGAAGAAGCAGATGCTGAACGCGATCAGGATATTGGCAAAGATGCCGTAAGAGAACCAGACGATGAACAGCGGGCCGAGCGCGACCTTCGGGATCATGTTCAGCGTCACGAACAGCGGCAGCAGCAACAGGCTGACCAGCGGGGACCAGCAGAACACCACCGCCAGCGTCACGCCGACGAGGGCGCCGAGTGCAAAGCCGCCGAGGATTTCGACCGCGGTCACCGCGAGGTTGGAGAGCCAGGCGTATTTGGCCGACGACAGCGTTGCCACGGTCGCGAGCGGCGATGGCAGAATGAACTTCGGCACCTGGAAGGCGTCGACAAGGACCTGCCACAGCACGATCACGGCCAGATGCACGATCAGGATGACCGCGAGCGTCCGGGCCGAGCGGATTCCGTCTGTGGACACTATTTGCTCCTGTCGCGGCTGCCCTGGCGGGCGACGGCCTGCGTAATCTATCGCGGTACTCCAAGTCTTTCAACCATTTGGTTGATTAGGTAACCCCGTCATTCCGGGGCGGTGCGAAGCATCGAACCCGGAATCTCGAGATTCCCCGATGTGCAATTGCACATCGTGGTTCGCGCTGACGCGCGCCCCGGAATGACGAAGAGGCCGTCACGGCCGCAGCGCCTGCATTACGAGGTCAACCACATGCTTGCGGCGGGCGCTTCTGGCCGCCTTGCTCGAGAGATCCTTGCCGAAAATCGCCGACAGCGTCGGCGTATTGGAGAAGAAGAAATAGCTCAGTCCCGCGATCGAGATA
>Ga0210410_10006555_pt1 | contig 10114 bp, 10 predicted proteins | sample IncBWC4MmetaG_FD_161058 | JGI IMG/M metagenome (GOLD analysis project Ga0210410, IMG submission 161058) | Forest soil microbial communities from Barre Woods Harvard Forest LTER site, Petersham, Massachusetts, United States - Inc-BW-C-4-M | ecosystem: Environmental > Terrestrial > Soil >... | reverse complement strand
ACGGGGAACGAAAAGGACTGCACTTTCAGCAGCGCGGCGGTGAGTTCGTAAATGGCATTTTCCGCGCCGGGAACCGAGCTGTGGCCACCGGGGTTTCTGGTCTCAAACTGGAAGTCCGCGTAAACTTTTTCGCTGGCCTGCATGCCGGCGAGCACGCGCTTCCCTTTCAGCTTTTCAAATTCGCCGCCGTCGAGATTGATGCAAAATTCGGCGTCGATCCAGTCGCGATGCTCTTTCAGCAGCCAGTCGATGCCGTTGTAATTGCCGCCTTCTTCGTCGGCGGTGAGCGCGAGGATCAGATCGCGATCCGGGACGAAGCCTTCGCGTTTCAGGCGCAGAAAACTTTCGACCAGGATGGCGTCGCCTTCCTTCATGTCCTGCGTGCCGCGCCCGTAGAAAAACCCGTCTTTTTCGATGAATTGGAAGGGATCCACGGACCAGTCTTCGCGGCGGGCTTCGACCACGTCCAGGTGGCCGATGAAGAGGATGGGTTTTTTCTGGCCGGAGCCATGGTAACGAACGACGAGGTTTTTCTTGCGATCGTTCGGGCCTGCGACAATGACATCTTTTTCGGAAAAGCCGGCGGCGAGCAGCCGCTGGGCCATGGCTTCAGAGGCTTTCGTGACATTGCCGACGGAATCGCTGGTGTTGGTCTCGATCAATTGCTGAAAGATCGCGCGGGCTTCCGAGTTGATTGCCGGGTCGTTCTGGGCGCTTAGCGTTTCAGGAACTATCGCAACACCACACAAAACTGCCACCAAGCCGAGACCTCGGGTCATTCGCTTCTCCTTGTAAATGCCCTGTAAATGAAGGACTCAGCCTAACGGCAAATCCCGTGCCCCGTCAAATTGGGGGGCAGGTTGCCGACGCAACGCGGAGTCGAATAGACTGGCAGAGTTGTTCACATGGGGAGGGATTTTATGGATTCACGCAAGCGCCGCTGGATGCAGATCGGGCTGGGTATCGGGCTGTTTCTGGCGGGTAGCGTCGCCGGAAGCGCGCTGACGCAAAAGGTTTCGGCTGTGAACCGCTTTGGCCAGCCAAAGACCGTGGTTCACGTGGTCGCTTACAAATTCCGCGACGCCACCTCCCAGAACGATCAGGAGCAGGCGATCAACGGCATCCGCGACATGGCGGGGAAAATTCCCGGGATCAAGAATATCTGGCTGAAGACCGAACGGAACCAGATGCGGGACTGGAGCGGAGTCTACGTGATCGAATTCACTAGCGCGGAAGCGGCGGCCGACTACGCGGAAAGCCCGCTGCACGAAACGTGGCGCAAGAAGTGGGAAGCGCTGCGCGAAACGAGCGTGTCGTTTCAGATTTCCAACTGAGTCTTAATCTTCTTCCTCGCGGACAATGCCGAATTTGCGGCGAAGGAAGGAATCCATCAGGGTGTCGGGAAGCATGCGCTTGCCAAAGGCTGCCCACTTCGCCAGGGGAGTGACGGTGTAGCGCGCTTTGGGATGGCTGGCTTCGATGGCGTCAAGAATGACCCGGGCGCAATCTTCCGGCGTGGTTTTGGATTCTCGGCGGCTGTTGGTGGCGCCGGCGATCGCGCCAGCGTAAATTTTTGCGTACGGGCTGTTGTTGGAGCCTTCTATGTAAGATTGCGCTTGGTCCTTCGCGGTCTGCTGGAAATTCGTCATGATGTAGCCCGGCTCGATCAGAATCACCTCAACGTTAAAGGGGTAAAGCTCCAGGCGGAGCGCGTTCGAAAGCGCTTCGACGGCGTGTTTGCTGCTGCTGTACGCGCCATAGGTGGGTGGGGTGAGGATGCCCGCGACGCTGCTGAGCATCAGGATGCGGCCGGACTTGCGCTGGCGCATGTGCGGCAGAACGGCCTGCGTGACGCGGAGCAGTCCGAAGATATTCGTTTCGTACAGGCGGCGCAGGTCGTCGAGCTTTAGTTCTTCGGCGACGGCCATCAATCCGACGCCGGCGTTGTTGATGAGCACGTCGATGTTGGTGGCTTTTTGCAGGATTTGCTGGACGGCGTGGTTGACGGAGATGTCGTCGCAGACGTCGAGTTCCAAAGTCTCCAACGGAAGTTTTTTTGCAGCCGCAAGCCGGTCCAGTTCGGCCCGCTTTTCCGCGGAGCGCCCCGCCGCAAATACGCGATAACCTTTTTCCGCCAAAAGCAACGCCGCCGCGCGGCCGAGCCCATCCGTTGCGCCGGTAATCAAAACCGTCTGTTGCGCGTCGCCCATGATTCTCCTCTGTCGAGAGGCCCATTTTACGCATCGGGGTGCCGGGAAGCCAGCCGGATTGCCTATAAATCAGTTGCTGCGATGTTTCTTGCGACTGGGCGCAATCTTGACGATCGTTTGCGTGGCCTCGCGCAATCCGGCGACGAGTTCTTTTGCGCTCTTGGAAAGAGGCCGCCGCCGGGGAAGAATGACGTCGAGGCTGCGCCGCAACGGCTCGGAGTCGGTGATTTCGAGCGGGCAGAGCCGGCCGCGGCGGAGTTCTTCAACCAATGCGATCTGCGGAAGAAACGCCAAGCCGAGTTTGCGCAGGACCATTCGTTTGCAGGCTTCAATGGTTTCGACTTCAAGAACGATGTTGGGCAACAAACCGCTGCGCCGGAAAAGGCCGTTCATCAGCGTCCAGTCGCTGGAGCCGCGGTCGTAGGAAATGATGGGCATGGACTCGAGCTCTTCGAGGCGCAGTTTTCTCCGCGCCATTGCGGGATGGCCGGGGTGGCCTACAAGAATCAGTGGGTCGTCGCGGAGTTGAATGGTTTCGACTTCAGGATGGTTCAGGGAGCGCGCGAGGCCCAGATCCACTTCGCCGTCGAGGACCATTTTCAGCACTTGGGCGGAGTTTCCGCTGCGCACACTGACGACGACGTTTGGATGGCTCTCCTGATATTTCTTCAGCACATCGGGAAGCAAATAAGTGCAGATGGAGAGCGAAGCGGCGATGGGAAGGGCGCCGCCGGCGATGGGATGCAGTTCGTGGACGGCCTGGCGGGCGATGGCCACCTGCCGGAGGACCTGCTCCGCGTGAGGACGCAGAGCCTTGCCAGCGAGGGATAGCGAAAATTTGCCGTGCTCGCGCTCGAAGAGCCGGGTACCAAGCGAATCCTCCAAAGTACTAATCCGGGCGCTTACCGCCGGTTGGCTGATGCGCAGGGCATCGGCCGCGCGGTGGAAGCCACCATAAGTTGCAACTGCAAGAAAAGTTTCGAGTTGGAGTATTTCCATGGGCGCCGGGCCTCCGCTACCTTTATCCTAGACGTACCGATAGAAAATGTCTATCGGTGTGATAATTACAATCCGTTTGACTGACCACCCCCCTTTCCGCAGACTTGCAGCACCTTGAACCTGAATTGCGCGGGGCCGGGTTAACCGGCCTCTGCGTTTTAAGAAAGCGAGACATTCTGATGTCCACCAACCAGGCCAACAACATTGCGGCACTTGAGAATCAGTGGCGGTCGAATCCCCGCTGGCAAGGCATCAAGCGGCCCTACAAAGCCGAGGACGTCATCCGGCTTCGCGGCACCGTGCAGATCGAGCACACCCTGGCGCGGTTGGGCGCAGAGCGGCTGTGGGACCTGCTGCAGCAGGAACCGTACGTGGCGGCGCTGGGCGCGATGACAGGGAACCAGGCGATCCAGCAGGTGGAAGCCGGTTTGGAGGCGATCTATGTGAGCGGTTGGCAGGTAGCGGCGGACGCCAACAATTCGGGGCAAATGTACCCGGACCAGAGTTTGTATCCCGCGGACAGCGTGCCAAACCTGGTGCGCAAGATCAATCAGGCGCTCATGCGGGCCGACCAGATCCATCACGCGGAAGGCAAGAACGGAAAATATTGGTTCGCGCCGATGGTGGCGGACGCGGAAGCCGGATTCGGCGGAAACCTGAACGCGTTTGAATTGATGAAGGCGATGATCGAGGCCGGCGCGGCTTGCGTGCATTTTGAGGATCAGCTTTCCTCGGCGAAAAAGTGCGGGCACCTGGGCGGAAAAGTTCTGGTGTCTACGACCGAGGCAATTCAGAAACTGGTGGCGGCGCGGCTGGCGGCGGACGTGATGGGCGTTCCGACACTGATCATGGCGCGGACCGACGCCGACAGCGCGGGGCTATTGACCACGGACATCGATCCCCGCGATCGCGAATTCTGCACTGGCAAGCGCACCTCGGAAGGCTTCTTCGAGGTGCGAAGCGGCATTGACGCGGCGATTGCGCGTGGTCTCGCCTACGCGCCGTACGTGGATATGTTGTGGTGCGAAACTTCGAAGCCGAATCTGGAAGAGGCGCGGGAATTCGCGGAAGGGATTCGCGCCGTTTATCCGGGCAAGATGCTTTCTTACAATTGTTCGCCTTCGTTCAACTGGAGAAAGCACCTGAGCAACGAAGATATTGCGCGGTTCCAGCGGGAGCTTGGTGCGATGGGCTACAAGTTCCAGTTCATCACGCTGGCGGGATTCCATGCGCTGAATCACACCATGTTTGAGCTGGCGCGCGAGTACAAGACGCTTGGCATGAGCGCGTATTCGGAACTGCAAGAAGCGGAGTTTGCGAGCGAGCGGGAGCACCAGTATTCCGCCGTGAAGCACCAGCGGTTTGTGGGCACGGGATATTTCGACGCGGTGCAGAACGTGATCAGCAGCGGCACGGCTTCGACCACGGCGCTTGCAGGATCGACGGAGGCGGAGCAGTTTCACGAGATGCCGCCGCCACCGGCGCCTCAGCCGCAGCACGCGTCCGCCGCTGGCAACGACTGATAACGGAAGAAAACTAAACACAGAGAGGCGCGAGATCCGGTTCCACCCAGCCGGACCGCGCCTCTTCGGTTTGCAGGCGGGCGTGAGAGTAATGGTTTGCGAGAAAATTAGGGTCGAGCAGTTCCGGGTGCGATTGAATCCAATCAGAAAAATTGTTTGCGACTGGGCTGTTGTGTTGCGCCGCGGCTACGAGCCTGGTCCAGGCGATGGTGATTGTGTAGTGAAATTTCCGCGGGGCGCCGGCATGTTCGGCGAACTTGCGGATCCCGGCTAACAATCTCGCTTCCGCTCTGCCCGCGCCGTAACGTTGAACGCAAAGCCACGCCAGGCGGATATGGTCGGCGTGATGAAATTTGGCAGGATCCAGTTGGCACGCTTCAAACCCTTGCAGAAACGCTTCATCGCTCATGGGCGCAGTTCCGAGGTGGAGTTCCATCGGGACCTCTCTCCAGCAATAAAATTGAAGTGGAAAAGAAAAAGGCCCCGATCCGAAGATCGGGGCCGCTTCGACAAATATACCACAGATTTTGGCCGGATGATGCCGGCGAGTTTCGCTTCAGTTGATCGGAGCCGCGTTGGACTCGTCGAGCGTGATGGAGTTTTGGCCGGCTTTGAGTTGCACGGCCTGGCCCCAGATGAGGGCCTGATTTTTGTGCCGCGTGGAAATCATCAGGAAGTAGCGGCCGGGAGGCACACCGGGGAAGGTTCCGCTGCCATTGGCGTCGGCGCGAACGGCCGAAGCGGCGCTTGCCTTGATCGCGTCCGTGGCCTTTTGGCATTCCGGCGTGCGATTGGCGCAGGACGCCCCAACATATTTGTAGGGCGACGTTCCCGCCGGGACGGTGATCCCGGCTTTGGCGAGGATGTCTCCGTAAGCGTCGCGCAGGAGAACGTAGGGACGCCCCGCGAGCGGGTTTGGAGAGCCTGCTTCCGATGGGAATCCGGAGACGATCGCCAAAGTGGCGTTGCCCAGGGGTGCAGCGGGAGTAGAGAGCGTTCCGCCGCCGTTTCCATTGCCTGCACCCGCGCTGGCATTTGCCGCGGAGGCCGTCACGCTTGCGGCGGTGCCGCCGCCTCCGGGAATCGCCTGGCTGGGAGCGAGAACGGCGAGGTTGCAGGTTTGTTCGAGCGGACCGAACGTGAAGTCGTCGTCGTTGTTTTGGCCGGTGATGTAGCGGCCGTGGACCTGGTACGGTCCGCCGCTGCCGGGGTCGAGCGAACCGTCGGGTTTAAACGTGAGCGCGAGCGGGTGATCGGGTGCGTTGATTTTGATTGCCGCGCCGGTTCCCTCGGCCACGACCGAGTAAGGATAGGCGCGAGCGGCGTCGGGGCCGCAGCCGAGAATTGCCGACTCCGGGAAAAACTGAACGCTGAAGCCCGTGTTTGCGGCGAAGATCCCATGCATGCGAATTCCGGGAGGCGTTGGCGGACCTTTTTCGCCGCCGAACATAGTTTTCAGGAGATCCGTCTGCATGGTCTGCACACCCACGCCAGCGCCTTTCGAGGAAAGATTCAACGCCGGGCAGGTGACTCTCTTCGGAGAGAACGTGGCGTGGCCGGGCATGTTGTTGACGTTGCCATAAATGCGGTTGCCGCTGGAGTCGTAGAGATTCCCGGAACTGTCTCTGGACACTTGTCCGTAGGACGAGCCGCCGCTTTGGTAACCCGAGGCAATAACGCCATCAATCACGACCGGCCCCGGGGCCACAAGCGTTCCTTCGGCGGTGAGAGTTAGAACCAGGGGTTTGGGAGTGGTCTCAACAATGACTAGGGCGTGGCCGCTCTTGAATTCGATTTTGTAATTCTCCTGATTGGGCGCGAGAACGTTGCAGTTCACCAGGACGCCGCCGTCGATGAAATCCAGACGCCAACTGCCGGCACCCTGGAACACGCCGTCCATGACCGGACCCGGCCCTGCCTCTTTCGCGGCTTCAGGGAGGACCTGCGAAACCATCTGGCTGAAGGCGCCGAGGAGGGAGTTGCCGGTGCACGAGGCAGGCAGTCGGCCGGAGGTGATGCAGCGATTCAGCGCGCGTTGCTCGGGCGACATCGCCGGCGTGGGCGGGCGAATTTTCCCGGAGTCGACCATGGCTTGGATTTGCGGAGCGGCTTTTTGCGCCTGGGCTTGCTGGTCTATGGCCGCCTGCCTGTTGCGATTCTGCTCGGCTTGCGCGTGGAGAGCCTGGTTCTGACCTTTTGCTTGCGCGACGAGTTTGGGATATTCAGCGGCGAATGCCGGCGGAAAACATTTCTGAAATAGTTCATTGCGGAATTTGGGGTCGATGTCGTAGCCCTTCATCGCGACGAAGGATTTGTATTGCGGCTTTAATTGGGTGATCTGGTAGTAGGCGGTGTAGTAGGCCTGGCGGAGTTTGGCCTCTTCCGGTGTGAGGCCGGGCTTGAAGTAACGGGGGCCGGCGAGGTCTTCGATCATGGTTTTGAGTTGCGTGAAGGCACCCATCTGGCGCGCAGCGGTTTCGTCGGGGTCGCCGGCCTGCATGGCTTTCATCACTTGATCGACGGAGGGCATTTCGGCGATGTAGGAGGGAGTGGCGGTTTGGGCGGGGAGGCGCGCGGGCGAGAAAATCGCGAGCAAAATCGCGCCAGTGGCGATGTGCCGCGCAGCGGGGAGCGCGCGCATAATGAGAAAGCGCGTCGTTGAAATTGGGAATTTAAGATTGGCGAGCACGAGGGTACCTCTTGCTACACAAACGTTTTGCGATGGTAATTGTTGCGGGGGCAAAGGGCAAGAAATGTATTTTGGCGGGAAAATGTCGGCGCGCCGACATTCAGGGTAAGCCTTTAAGTCTTGTCAGGCCGGGCGTCGGTCGATCACACGGATGGCTCCCAGGGAAGAGCAGGCCAGGATAGGAAGGAGGAGCAACGTATAGAATCCGGGCGCCTTGACGATGGCAGCGGCGATGATGGCGGCGGCCCACGGAATCGCGGTAATGACGCTGAGTTTATTTGCTGGGGTCATGTGGTGCTCCGGTTCGGGGCAAGTCTCGCTGACGAAGCGATGGTAGCACGAGGGGATGAAAATGTCGGCGCGCCGACATTTTTAGATTAGGATGCTGATGGTGGGCTGGCAGAGGGAGGCGGTATGAAAAATCTGTTTGAGGCGGCGACGGCGAAGGAAGTTAGAGAGCGGATCGAGCGACTGTGTCCAACCAGCCAGAGGCAGTGGGGGAAGATGACGGCTCCGCAGGCGATGGCGCACTGTTCGGTGGGCATGGAGTGGGCGGTGGGGGACAGGGTTGAGCCGCGGATGTTTTTGGGGAGGATCGTTGGGCCGCTGGTGAAGTCGCAGGTGCTGAAGGATGAGAAACCGATGGGCAGGAATGCGCCGACGGCGAAAAGCCTTGTGGTGAAGGATGAACGCGACCTGGGAAAGGAATGCGCGCGATTGTCTGCGCTGGTCGAGCGGTTTGCCGCGGGCGGGCCGCAGGGCTGCACGAAGAATCCGCACACTTTCTTTGGACAAATGACTCCGGAAGAGTGGGCGCAGTTGATGTACAAGCATGTGGATCATCATTTGCGGCAGTTTGGGGTGTAGGGGGAGGCAGTAGAAAGTTGACAGCCGATAGTTGACAGTGCCCTGGAAAACCGCAGGGGTGCGGCACCCAAGATAGTTCTCGACGTCAATGTGTCGTCCCCCAGCGCGGGGCAGCCGGCCCCTCCTGGAAGTTATGAAATGAAGGAACAGATTGCAGAAGCGTCGCCGCGTCCCAGGGACAGGATTACTGGTATCGTTTATTTGCTTTACTTTCTGACGGCAGTATCCGCGGAGGTCTTCGTTGGCCGGGGCCGGCTTGTTGTATATGACGCCGTCAACCTCATCGCGTACGCGTTTTACATCGCTGTGACGCTGCTCTTCTATTACCTGTTTAAACCGGTGAACAAGAGCCTCTCTTTGCTTGCGGCATTCTTCAGCCTCATGGGATGCGCCAATGATGTTCTTGGCCTCTTCAATCTCGCTCCCTACAGAATCAACACGCTGGTATTCTTCGGACCCTATTGCCTCCTGCTCGGCTACCTCATTTTCAGGTCGACCTTCCTGCCTCGAATTCTGGGCGTGCTGATGGCGTTTGCTGGTTTGGGTTGGCTGATTTTTCTGTCGCCGCTCGCAAACCATCTGTCCACCTTTCTTAAGGTCCTCGGGTTCCTCGCGGAAATGTCGCTGATGCTATGGCTCCTCGTGAAGGGCGTGGACGCTCAGCGATGGAAGGAGCAAGCCAGTGCCGCGCGCTCGAGTAAGGGCGTACTGGGATAAAATCGGACAGGGGAAGAGTAGGCGACGGCCCGGAAGTATTTTTAGGTCAAGGAGTGGAGCCGTGACCATGCGGCAGAAGAAGGTTCGGACTCAAAAGGCTCAGACACCGCTGGGGCGGGCGGCGGTGCGGATTTTTGCCGCGAATGAGCGGATGAACCAGATGATACTCGAGCAACTCGACCCTGCGGCGTGGAACGCCAAGCCTCCCGGCAAGGCGCGCTCAATTGCGGCGATTTTTACGCACATGCACAATGTCCGCACGAAGTGGGTCAGGCTTACGGCGCCGCACCTGAAGGTGCCGCGGCAGCTCCAGCGCGCGCACTGTACGCCGAAGCAGGCGGGCGCGGGATTGGCGGAGAGCGCCGCTCGCTGCGAGGAGATGCTCACGGAAGCGCTAGGCGGACGGGGCCGCGTGGAGGAGTTTGTCCGGGACGGCTGGGCGCGGCCGTGGCCGGTTGGGCCGGAAATGCTGTGCTACATGATTTCTCACGAAGCGCATCATCGCGGGCAGGTGTTGATGCTGGCGCATCAGATGGGATTCCCGTTGCCGAAAGAGGTGATGTACGGGCTCTGGAATTGGGAGAAGATTTGGAAGGAGTGCGGGGCGCCCGGCGGCCCCGGCTGCGATTCTTAAGGAAGACTGGGGCAGCCGGCGTTTTATTTGGCGGCGAGGGTTTGCTTTGCCAATTCCGTGCGGAACTCCTGCTCCTTTTGAGCCACGAACTTTTTGTAGCCATCGGGATCGATGAATGGGTTCGCAGCACCGGCTTTCAGGTGCGGATATTTTTCTTCTAAGCCGAAGTAACCGCCGTGGGCCCCGAGGAAAATATCGCAGGGCAAGGATTTTAGAACGTCGAACATGCGCTGGTAGTCCTGGGCGATCTGCGGATAACTGTTGTTGTGGACGAGCTTGTAGCCCGGGTTGACATTGGGACTGCCAACGATCACCACATTGTAGGTTTTGCCGCCCTCGGTCACCTTCATGGTCCACGTGGTGCAGCCTTTTGTATGGCCGGGAGTGAGGTGCGCAACGAGCACTGCGCCGCCAAGCTTGACTTCGTCGCCATCGTGTAACACGCGATCGACTTTGGTTGGTGGATAAAGAAATT
>Ga0210410_10006554_pt1 | contig 10115 bp, 9 predicted proteins | sample IncBWC4MmetaG_FD_161058 | JGI IMG/M metagenome (GOLD analysis project Ga0210410, IMG submission 161058) | Forest soil microbial communities from Barre Woods Harvard Forest LTER site, Petersham, Massachusetts, United States - Inc-BW-C-4-M | ecosystem: Environmental > Terrestrial > Soil >... | reverse complement strand
GCTCGCCGAGATCGTGGGCGTGCCGGTGCACCTGTTCCTGTTCGTCAAGGTACGCGAAAACTGGGGCGACGATCCCGACCGCTACCGTGAGATGGGACTTGAGTTCCCCAGGGAATGATCGAGAAATAAACAAATAATAAGAAATGACCGGCCCGCGATGAACGTACCCAAGAACGTGCTGTGGTTTGAAGTGCTGCTGTATCTGTCGCTGACGCTGGACGCGCTGTCGGTCGCGTTCCAGGACCGCACGCCAAGCGGCGAGATGACGGAATCCATGATCATGGTCGCGACCGTGATGGCGGGCGGCATGATCCTGCTCCTGGTGTTTCTGGTCTGGCTCGCCGCCCAGCAGAGGAAGAACTGGCCGCGCTGGGTGCTGGCGGCGGCGCTCGTTTTGTCCGTGATCTCGCTGGTGCAGGTGATCGGCGACAGCGGCGTTCAGCTCGACAGCGCCATCGAGGTCGTCTCCTGCGCGCTGACCGCGGCAGGGCTGTATTTTTCCTTCACCGGCGACGCCGTGGGCTGGTTCAACGCGTAAGCGCTTTGCATCGTCATTCCGGGGCGATGCGAAAGCATCGAACCCCGATGAAGCAGGTGCACATCCGAGGTTCGCACCTTCGATGCGCCCCGGAATGACGGCGGAGATAGCTGCGCGCCTCGCTGGAATCCTGTAAACTCTCCCCCATGGAATGGACCGACGAAGGCATCGTGCTGGGGGTGCGGCGGCATGGCGAATCATCGGCCATCGTCGAGCTCTTGACGCGCGGCCACGGCCGGCACCTCGGCCTGGTGCGGGGCGGGGCGGGTTCGCGGATGCGGCCTCTGCTGCAGCCCGGCAACAGCGTCACCGCGGTATGGCGGGCGCGGCTCGACGAGCATCTCGGCACCTACCAGATCGAAGGCACCAGGCTCCGCGCGGCCACCGTGCTGGCCTCGTCGCATGCGGTCTACGGCGTGACCCATCTCGCCTCGCTGGCCCGGTTGCTGCCGGAGCGTGATCCGCACGAGGAAATCTACGAGATGCTGGAGCGCACGCTGGATGATTTCGACGACATCGGCGAGGCCGCCGCGCATCTGATCCGGTTCGAGCTCGCAATGCTGGCCGAACTCGGCTTCGGGCTCGATCTGGAAACCTGTGCCGCGACCGGGGCGACCAGCGAGCTGATTTATGTTTCGCCGAAATCCGGCGGCGCGGTGTCGCGCGTGGCCGGCGATCCCTGGCGCGACCGGCTGCTGCGGCTGCCGGCCTTCCTGCGCCAGGGCGAGGGCGGCACCAACGGCTGGTCGGACCAGGATCTGCAGGACGGCTTTCAACTCACCGGATTATTCCTGCTTCGCCATGTGCTGGAACCGCGCGGGCAGGGCCATTCCGACGCCCGCGACGGGTTTATCAACGCCGTGACCAAATTTCGGGCGAAAGCGGCGGTTCCGTAACGCCCCCGCACCGCCTAAATTGCTGCTGATTCGCGGTCTTAATCGCGGTCTTGCCCGATTCACCGCCAGGGTTTAACGCCTCCCCATGGGAAAACGACAATTACCGCCGGAAGAGCCGGCCGAAATTCACGAGGTCATGCTGCGGGATGCGCTGGAAGAGCGCTACCTCGCCTATGCCCTCTCGACCATCATGCATCGCGCCTTGCCGGACGCCCGCGACGGGTTGAAGCCGGTGCATCGCCGCATCCTCTACGGCATGCGGCTGCTGCGGCTCGATCCGGGCACGCCGTTCAAGAAATCGGCAAAGATCGTGGGCGACGTGATGGGCTCGTTCCATCCGCATGGCGACCAGGCGATCTACGACGCCATGGTACGGCTGGCGCAGGATTTCTCCGCGCGCTATCCGCTGGTCGACGGCCAGGGCAATTTCGGCAATATCGACGGCGATAACCCGGCCGCCTACCGGTATACCGAAGCGCGCATGACCGATGTCGCGCGGCTGCTGCTCGACGGCATCGACGAGGACGGCGTCGAATTCCGCCCCAATTACGACGGCCAGTCGAAAGAGCCGGTCGTGCTGCCCGGCGGCTTTCCGAACCTGCTCGCCAACGGCGCGCAGGGCATCGCGGTCGGCATGGCGACCTCGATTCCTCCACATAACGCGGCCGAACTGTGCGACGCAGCTCTTCATTTGATCGACAAGCCCGAGGCGAAGTCGAAGGCGCTGCTGAAATGGGTCAAGGGTCCGGATTTCCCCACCGGCGGCATCATCGTCGATTCCAAGGAAAGCATCGCCGAAGCCTACATGACCGGGCGCGGCTCGTTCCGCACCCGCGCCAAATGGGTCCAGGAGGAGGGCGCGCGCGGCACCTGGGTGGTCGTCGTCACCGAGATTCCCTGGCTGGTGCAGAAAAACCGGCTGGTCGAGAAGATCTCCGAACTGAACGACAGCAAGAAGCTGCCGCTGGTCGGCGAGGTGCGCGACGAATCCGCCGAGGACATCCGCCTCGTGATCGAGCCAAAGTCGCGCGCGGTCGATCCGGAACTGATGATGGAATCGCTGTTCCGGCTGACCGAGCTGGAAAGCCGGATTCCGCTGAACCTCAACGTGCTGGTGAAGGGCCGCGTGCCGAAGGTGCTGGGGCTTGCCGAGTGCCTGCGCGAATGGCTCGACCATCTGCGCGACGTGCTGGTGCGCCGCTCCAACTACCGCAAGACCCAGATCGAGAACCGGCTTGAGGTGCTCGGCGGCTATTTGATCGCCTATCTGAACATCGACAAAGTCATAAAAATTATCCGGACCGAGGACGAACCGAAGCCGGAGCTGATGAAAGCGTTCAAGCTGACGGAAGTCCAGACCGACGCCATCCTCAACATGCGGCTGCGCAGCTTGCGCAAGCTCGAGGAATTCGAGATCCGCACCGAGGAAAAGAACCTTCGGGGCGAGTTGAAGGGCATCAAGACCTTGCTCGGCTCAGAGACCGAGCAATGGGCCAAGGTCGGCGATCAGGTGCGCAAGGTTCGCGACATGTTCGGGCCGAAGACGCCGCTCGGCAAGCGCCGCACCCAATTCGCCGACGCGCCGGAGCACGATCTCGCCGCGATCGAGGAAGCCTTTGTCGAGCGCGAGCCGGTCACCGTGGTCGTCTCCGAGAAGTGCTGGGTGCGGACGCTGAAGGGGCATGTCGCCGATCTCGCGGGGCTGACCTTCAAGACCGACGACAAGCTCGATCAGGCGTTCTTCGCCGAGACCACGTCGAAGCTGCTGTTGTTCGCGACCAACGGAAAATTCTATTCGCTCGACGTCGCAAAATTGCCGGGCGGGCGCGGCCATGGCGAGCCGATCCGGATGTTCATCGATATGGACCAGGATGCGGCGATCGTGTCGTTGTTCGTCAATAGGGGCGGCCGCAAATTCCTGGTCGCGAGCCATGAAGGCCAGGGATTCATCGTCAACGAGGACGATTGCGTCGGCAATACCCGCAAGGGCAAGCAGGTCCTCAACGTCGAGATGCCGAACGAAGCCCGCGCGCTCGCCACCGTCACCGGCGACACCGTGGCCGTGATCGGCACCAACCACAAGATGGTGATCTTCCCGATCGATCAGGTGCCGGAAATGGCCCGCGGCCGCGGCGTGCGGCTGCAGAAATACACCAGCGCGGCGCTGTCGGATGTCGCTACCTTCGATTCCAAGGCGGGCCTGACCTGGAAGGATTCGTCGGGACGCGAGCAGAGCATGAGCTGGAAGGAATTGTCGGACTGGCGCGGCAACCGCGCCGACGCCGGCCGCCTCGCGCACGGCCTGCCGAAATCGAACAAGTTCCGCAGGGGTGTGGAATAGGGGCGTAATAGTATTCGGCTTTTGGTGCGCGCTATAATCGCAAGCGGTCGATCCCGTAACGATTGTGTCGCGCACCCATGGCCCATCCGCACGCTCATCACGACCATTCCCACGCGCACGGCCATGCCGCACACAGCCATGCGCCGGACAGTTTTGGGTTCGCCTTTGCCGTCGGCGTCACGCTCAACACGGTGTTCGTGGTGGCGGAACTGGCGTTCGGCTATGCCGCGAACTCGCTGGCGCTGATCTCGGATGCGGTTCACAATTTTTCCGATGTGATCGCATTGCTGCTGGCGTGGGCTGCGACCTGGCTGGCGCGCAGGCAGCCGACCGACCAGCATACCTACGGCTACCGGCGGGCGTCGATCCTGGCGGCGCTGGTCAACGCCGGCCTTCTGCTGATCGCGGTCGGGGGCATCGCGGTGGAGGCCATCCGGCGCATCGAGGAGCCCGCGGCGGTCGCGGGTGGGACCGTCGTCGTGGTCGCCGTGCTCGGCATTATCGTGAATGGCGGCACTGCGCTGTTGTTTATGCGCGGCCGGCACGGTGACCTCAACATCCGCGGCGCGTTCCTGCATATGGCGGCAGATGCGGCGGTGTCGCTCGGCGTCGTCGTCGCGGCCGGCGTGATCATATGGACAGGATGGCTATGGGTCGATCCGGCGGTCAGCCTTTGCATCGCCGCTATCGTGCTCGCCAGCGGATGGGGCCTGGCACGGGACAGCGTCAATCTCGCGCTCGACGGCGTGCCGAGGGGCGTCGAACTTGCCGGCGTGAGGGATTATCTCGGGCGGCTCGACGGCGTCATCGAAGTGCACGATTTGCACGTCTGGGCGATGAGCACCCATGAAACCGCGCTGACGGTGCATCTGGTGCGGCCCGGCGGCTTCGACGATGCGTTTCTGCACGGCGTCTGCGCGGAGCTTTCGCACCGGTTCAATATTCACCACGCGACGCTTCAGATCGAGGCGGGCAGCGACGTCTGCAGGCTCGCGCCGTCCGAGGTGGTATAGACGAAATTGCAGGGTGGGTTAGCGAAGCGTAACCCACCATCTTTCTTTACGCATCGGCGGGTTACGCTTCGCTAACTACCCTACGTTTCTCAAATCACTCCCGCCAGCCGCAGCAGCACCCCCGCCGCGCAGGATCCTCCCAGCACCGTCAGCATACCGAGCTTGAAGCGGAAGATCGCGGTCGCCGCCGCGATGGCGAGCGCCAGCGCCGGAAGATCGATGCTCGACAACACCGGCATGTCGAACGACAGCCCGAACGATCGCACCGGCGCGGTTTCCCGAAACACGGTATGCAGCGCGAACCAGATCGACAGATTGAGGATGACGCCGACCACGGCGGCGGTGATCGCCGTCAGCGCGCCGGCGAGCCCCTTGTTGCCGCGCAGGGTCTCGATGAAGGGGGCGCCGAGGAAAATCCAGAGGAAGCAGGGCGTGAAGGTGACCCATGTCGCCAATAGTCCGCCGAGAGTCCCCGCCAGCATCGGCGACAGCGTGCCGGGATCGCGAAAGGCGGCCATGAAGCCGACGAACTGCAGCACCATGATCAGCGGGCCCGGCGTGGTCTCGGCCATCCCCAGGCCATCCAGCATCTCGCGCGGCTGCACCCAGTGATAATGTTCGACCGCCTGCTGCGCGACATAGGCCAGCACCGCATAGGCGCCGCCGAACGTCACCAGCGCCATCTTGCTGAAGAACAGCGCGATCTGGCTGAATACATTGGCCTGGCCGAGGCCGATCAGGAGTGCCGCGACCGGCACCAGCCAGAGCAGCAGCCAGATCGCGCTGACTTTGAGCGCGCGGGGAATGCTAGGACGGACGTGATCGGGCAGATCCTCGCCGAGCATGTTGTCGACCGCGGCGGTGTTCTTGCCGCCGCCATGCGGCACGGCCGCGAATTCCGGGCGGCCGCTTCTGGCGCCGAGATAGCCGATCACGCCGGCGCCGATGATGATCACCGGGAAGGGCACGTTGAAAAAGAAGATCGCGGCGAAGGCGATCGCCGCCAGCGCGATCATGACCCGGTTGCGCAGCGCGCGGCTGCCGACGCGGACCACGGCCTGGATCACGATCGCCAGCACCGCGGCCTTCAATCCGAAGAACAGCGCCTCGACGAAGCCGACATGACCGAAAGCCGCGTAGATATAGCTCAGGCCCATGATGGCGATGATGCCCGGCAAAATGAACAGGCCGCCCGCCATGATGCCGCCCGCGGTCCGGTGCAACAGCCAGCCGATATAGGTCGCCAGCTGCTGCGCCTCCGGGCCCGGCAACAGCATGCAGTAGTTCAGCGCATGCAGAAAGCGGCTTTCCGAAATCCAGTTCTTCTCCTCGACCAGGATGCGGTGCATCACCGCGATCTGCCCCGCGGGTCCGCCGAAGCTCAACAGCGCCACCCGCAGCCAGACCCGGAAAGCCTCGCCGAAGCTGATGCCGTGGCCGGCACCAGCTTCGGTATTAGCCTCGTTGGCAATGACATCCATCACGGCTTCGCCTTGTTGGTGGGCCAGTTATGGGTCTCGCCGGTCGCATCGCGGCACCAGCGGTAGAACGCATCGTAAAGAGCGATGCCGGCCTCGAGCTGTTCGAGATCGTCGTCATACATCCGCGACAGCCCGAGCGATGCCGCGAGCAGTCCGGGCGCCTCGGGGCAGAGATCGAGACGCGCGGTATCCGCCGCGCGCACCATGGTTGCCAGCCGCAACATCGCCGGCGTCGCGAGACCGAACTCCTCGACCATCACGTCGAAGGTGCAGAGCTCGCCGCGGTGGCTCCAGAACACGTTTTCGATGTCGAAGGCGGCGGCGCCAAAACGCTCGCCGACCCCGACCACCTCGGCCGGCGCCACGAACAGAAACACCGCGTCGGGATCGACGAAGCGCCGGATCAGCCAGGGGCAGGCGATGCGGTCGATCTTCGGCCGCGCGCGCGTGACCCAGATGGTGCGGCCCTGCGCGTCCCGCTGCGGCAGTTTTGCAGCCGGCACCAGCGGCAGCTTGGCCGCCTTCCAGCCCTCGAAGCCGCCTTCGAGCGCTTCGGCCTCGACGTGGAGGTGCCGCAGCCAGGCCGCCGTGCCCTGCGCGAGCTTCTGGCCGCGCAGGCAGATGACAATCGCCGCGCGCCCGGAAAACTCCTCACCCCAGGCGGGGGCGTCCTCGTGGTGGCGTCTTACCGCGCCGGGAATCAGCCGGGGGTCGGCGGCGAAATCCTCGTCGGTACGCACGTCGATCAGCGCGGGCCTGTTGGCGGTGCCGATCAGGCGGACAAGCTTGTCGGATGATATCGTTGTGGGGGATGACATGGTTGCGCCCTCGCAAAGAGATACGGGACGCGATACTTGGGCATGTCGCCTCGTGGGGGGATCGCAAAACCCCCATGAGGCGCATTACAGCGAAACCAGCGCGGGCTGTCAATCCGCTTCACGCAAGCTTGTAGCCATCATGATGCCGTGGAGACCACCATGCACACATTCGCTGCCGCGGGCGCGGGCTTCCTGCTCGCCGTCCTGTGGTTCGACCTGATGTTCGACGTGCAGACGCGCCAACACCCCGGCGACGTGCTGCCGCCGGAAGTGCAGGGTTCGATTTCGGCCTATTATCGTCGCGTCACCACGGAGGCCTACCCGATGAACCGGCTGGTGGCTTTGGTGATGCTGCTGACACTTGCCGCCATCTGCGCCGAGATCGTGCAAGGCGAAAATCCCTGGTGGATCGGCTGGGGTTCGTTGCTGTTGGCGGCAAGCGGTTTCGTGCCTACGATGATGCGCACCGTTCCGAATGCCCGTCGACTGGGAAGCGGAAAAGACACGGCGGAGGAGCAGTCGCGGCTGGCGCGCGCGGTCTGCCGCGATCACATGCTGAGTTTCGCGCGAATGTTCGCGGTGCTTATGCTGCAATTGATCGCCCGCTAGCGGCGGCCGTCGCAGGAGCGTCTTGCGCCGGCTGGATGGAGAAGTCGCGCTTAAGTAATACGTTCCGGCGGCGTGAAGTCCCGGATCTGTCGGTGGGAGAAATAACATGACCCGAGTGAGCGTTTTCGTTGCGGCGTTTTTGTCAGCCATCGTTGCCGGGGCGGCTGGCCATGCGCAATCGGGCAAATCCGGCGTCGAGAAGCTCTACATTCTCAATTGTGGCGAAGGTGTCGCCGGCGACATCTCGCGCTGGTCGCCCGGTGTCAACGAAGGCAAGTCGATGGACTTCGTCGACACCTGCTATCTCATCAAGCACGCGCAGGGCTGGTTCCTGTGGGACACCGGAATATCGGATGCGGTCGCGGCGATGCCTAATGGCCTCGCGCCCGCCGATCCGAAGGCCGTTTACTGGCACCGCCCGAAGACCTTGGCGGCCCAGCTCGATCAGCTCGGAGTCAAGCCCGCCGACATCAAGGCGGTGGCGGTGTCGCACACCCATCCCGATCACGTCGGCAACGTCGAGCTGTTTCCCACGACGATGCTCTATGTGCAGAAGGCCGAATACGAATGGCCCGGCCTCAACAACGAGCCCCGCTTCAAGCCCGGCCATCCCGTCACCCAGCTGGAAGGCGACCGCGACGTATTCGGCGACGGCAGCGTAACCATTCTTTCGACGCCGGGACATACGCCGGGTCATCAGTCGCTGCTGGTGAAGCTGCCGAAAACCGGCGCGGTGGTTCTTTCCGGCGATGCCGTGCATTTCCGGGATAACTGGGACAACCGCAGGGTTCCTTCCATCAACTTCAACAAGGAACAGACGCTGGCCTCGATGCAGAAGATCGCGAAGACCCTGACGAAGGAAAACGCGCAGCTTTGGATCAACCACGACAAGGCGCAGCGCGATGGCCAGAAAATGTCGCCCGAATTCTACGACTAGGGAAAGGCACGCGGCCCTGAACTGAGGCGGCGATACAGGGGAGGCGGGGGTGGGCGAGTGGATCGGGGTGGCGATCGCATTGGTCTCGAGCTGCCTCGGCGGCAGCGCGGCGGCGATCACGCGTTATCTCGTCGGCAATGCCGATCCGATCAGCCTCGCCATTCTGCGTTGGGGTATCGGTTTTGCCTGCCTGCTGCCTGTAGCGCTGTCCTTGCGCGTGCGCTGGCCGCCGCGCCGCGACTGGCCGGCCGTAACGCTGCTGGGGCTGTGCTTCTTCGGCTTGTTCTTCGTGCTCTACAACATCGCGATCGGCTTCACCACCGCGGCCCGCGCCAGCCTCGCGCTGGCGACGTTGCCGCTGCACACCATGGTGGTCGGGGCGCTGCTCGGTGTCGAGCCGCTGACGTTGCGGAAAACGCTGGGCGTCTGCGTCGCCGTGCTCGGCGTGATCACCGCCCTGGCATCGGGGCTTTCGGCGGCTCCACAAGGCGCGTGGCGCGGCGAGCTGATCATGACCGGCGCGGTCATGTGCATGGCTTTCTATAACGTCTGGTCCCGTCCGTTCATCCAGCGATCGAGCGCACTCGGATTCCTCACCGTCGGAATGGGAGCGGGCGCCGCCGCGCTGATCGTAGTGGGGCTGTTGACCGGCAGCATCGCGGTGTTGAGCAGCCTCAACACCCCGCAATGGATCGCCGGGATCTATCTCGGCGTCGGCGGCGGCGCGCTGGCGTTCATCCTGTGGGTCATGGCGCTCGAACGCGCGACGCCCACCCGCGTCGCCTCCACCATGACCGTCAACCCGATCGCGGCGGGATTGCTCGCAACGCAACTCGTCGGGGAACCGATCACGCCCAATCTCGTGGTCGGGCTGGTTGCGGTGTTCGCCGGGATCTGGATCGCGACGACGGAGGTCAATGCCGTCAGCCGAACCCCGGTCTAGACAATCAGCATTACTCCCGACGCCAGCAGCAGCACCAGCACGATTTTGCGGAACGCAGTCTCGTTGAGGCGGCCGAACAGTTTCAAGCCAAGCCAGGTGCCGGCGAGCAGGGCCGGCAGGCCGATCAGGAAAAGCTTGATGGTATCCGCCGTGACCGCGCCGCTGGCCCCGATCCACAGCGTGCTCATCGCGAAGGTCGCGACCGCCACCGGCTGGAACACCGTGCGCTGTACCTCCTTGGGCCAGCCGCGCAGGCCGCACCAGATGGTGACGAGAATGCCAGCGAGCCCGGTAACGCCGCCGGTCACGCCGTTGAGGAAACCGACGCCGGCATCGACGGCTGCGCCACCCGCTTTCACCGGTGCAATCGCGGGACGAAACAACGCGTAGAGGCTGTAGAGAACCAGAAGCGCGCCGACGCCGGCGCGCACGTGCGCCGGATTGGCCCAGGTCAGGATGAGGACGCCGACGGGAACGCCAAGCGCCGCGCCCAGCACGAACGGCCACAATTTGCCCCAGTCCAGCGCGGCGCGCAGCTT
>Ga0210410_10006553_pt1 | contig 10115 bp, 11 predicted proteins | sample IncBWC4MmetaG_FD_161058 | JGI IMG/M metagenome (GOLD analysis project Ga0210410, IMG submission 161058) | Forest soil microbial communities from Barre Woods Harvard Forest LTER site, Petersham, Massachusetts, United States - Inc-BW-C-4-M | ecosystem: Environmental > Terrestrial > Soil >... | reverse complement strand
TGCAGCTCCTGCGAGGGCGTCGGGTCTTTGGCGTTCATGTACACCACGAAGTGGGTATCGGCAGTGAAGAGGGACATCTGACCTTTCGCATCGCGGCGATCGGCGCAGCGTGCATAGGCCTCGATGAGCTCCCGGATCGCGAGGCGATCCGCGGCTTCCTCGGGGGAGATGGCGACGTGTTTGCTCATCCGTGTTCTGCTCAGGTTTCAAGAATGGCGCGGGTTTCGAGAAACGCCTCGATCCCGTACCGGCCATATTCCCGGCCGATGCCGGAGTATTTGAATCCACCCCAGGGCGCCTGAGGATCGTCAGTCATGCCGTTGATCACGACCCGGCCGGCCCGCAACTGAGAGGCCACGCGGCGCGCGCGTTTGATGTCGGTCCCGAGGACGGCGGCGTGAAGACCGTATTTGGAGTCGTTGGCGATCGAGACCGCTTCGTCCTCGGAGTCGTAGGCGATGACGCTGAGTACAGGGCCGAAGATCTCTTCCCTCGCTATCGTCATGTCGTTATTCACGTTGACGAACACCGTGGGCTTCACGAAGAACCCCGCTTTGAGCCCTTCCGGACGGCCCTCGCCCCCGACCAGCACCTCGGCGCCTTCTTCGATGCCCTTACGGATGTAGGATTGCACGCGCTCGTATTGTTTCTGCGATGCCATGGGTCCAACAGCAATCTTCGGATCGGCCGGATCGCCGACGGTGAAGGCGCGCATGGCGTCTGCGATGGCTCGCTTGACGTCCTCGAATCGCGTCCTTGGCACAAGGAAACGCGTTCCCGCGGCACAAGCTTGGCCACTGTTCAAAAAGGCCATGGTGAGGGCGGCCGGGATCGCCTGAGCGACATCGGCATCATCGAGCAAGATGGTGGGCGATTTTCCGCCCAGCTCGAGCGTGATGCGCTTCATCGTCGCTGCGCCATCCCGCATGATGGTTTCGCCCACGGCAACCGAGCCGGTGAACGAGATCTTGTCGACGTTTGGATTGCGCACGAGCTCCGCCCCAACGACATCCCCTCGGCCCGTGACGACGTTCAGAAGACCCTTCGGCAGGTTGGCCTCATGGAGGGCCTCGATCAACACCTGCGTCTGCAACGAGCTTAACTCGCTGGGCTTGATGACCACAGTACAGCCTGCGGCAACCGCCGAAGCCAGTTTCAGGCAAATAAACAGCGCGTTTGCATTCCATGCGGTAATCAGGCCGGCCACGCCGACCGGCTCCAAGGTCACCGTCGTCTTGTCCCAGCTACGGGTCAGTGGCATCTCCTCAAGCGCTTTTTCGGCTGCCAGAAACGCGTTGATGCCGGACTGCACGATCAATCCGGCGAACTGTACGACGCCGCCGTATTCTTCCACCATTGCGGCTGTCAGGTCATCGAGACGCGCCGAGGCGGCCGCATGCAGCCGGCGCAGGATCTCCGCTCGTTCTTCCTTCGTCGACCGGCCGTACGTCGCGAATGCGCGCTTGGCCGCGGCGATCGCACGCCGCGTATCCTCCTCGTCCGCCAGGGTGACGCGGCCGATGACCTGACCGTCGGTGGGTCTGATGATGTCCATCACCTCGCGGCCATGGGATTCAACGAACGCCCCGTCGATGTAGTGCGTGGTGATCGTCTTCATCGCCGCTCTCCTCAGCTATGATTTGCGGTTGGAACGGAGTCCTGACGACGCCTGTGAGCTAGACGTTTTTGGGAGACCGGCGACGACCCCCCGGACGCTACCGATTATGAATTCCCCGCTCGACCCACGTAGTGGCGAACGTGATCGCCTCCTTCTGTGCTCGATCCAGTGCGTCAGGCATCGTTCAACGTGCCTGCGCCCGGCAAGGTTATGGGCACCGGGCCCGCTAATCTTTTGTAAAAGTGCCCTTTTTTTTGTGATTCAGCTGCAAATGGGCATGCTTCCAGGCGCTTGCCTGGCGGCCGTCAACGGGCTCGACTGCAACCTCGTCCCCTAGCAAATGGTGTGCGGCTCGGTAATATTATGCGGCGCGGAGGGCTATTACGTCACGGTTCCAGACGTACCGAGCGGGTGAGCTTTTTGGGGAGTTGGATCATGGCGACAAGTGAAGGTTACGGACAACGGCTTGCCGAACGGCTCCATTTAGAACAGGCGCCGGTAATCCTTTCGCGAGTGTTGCGCACAGCTGACATGGCCGTTTCGGAGACGCGATGCGATGCCCCGGCGCAAGAACTGAACGGCTCCTTCCAGCGCGAAGATGCGTTTCTGGTCACGTTTACGCTTCGTGATTTTCCCAATCGAGAATATTGGGAGGAGGGGCGGCTCATATCCGTATCCGACGTGCGGGCCGGTCAGACTTGTATCCATGACCTGAAGCGCGATCCCGTAGCTCGTCTCGACAAGCCCTACCACGTTCTGTTTTTCTATCTATCGCGCGGTGTGCTGGACGCGATCGCCGACGACACGGACGCACGACGAATTGGCGATCTGAACTACGAGCCCGTGGGTATCGATGATGCCACGATTTGCGGTCTCGGGAGGGCAATGCTTCCGGCGCTCAGCCATCCCGACCGAGCGAACCAGTTGTTCGTCGAGCACGTCCTCCTGGGGCTCGGGATCCATGTTGCTCAGACCTATGGTGGCATGCGACCGCTGTCGCCGCCGGTCCGGGGTGGTCTCGCGGCATGGCAAGTGAGGCGCGCCAAGGAAATTCTCAGCGCCAACCTCGATGGTCGTGTGCCACTCAAGGAGGTGGCTCGAGCGTGCGGTCTATCGGTGAGCTATTTCTCGCGTGCGTTTCACCGCTCCATGGGAGCCACACCGCACAACTGGCTTCTGACGTTTCGCGTCGAGGTAGCCAAGCAGAAGCTGCGCGAGGGCCGTTTGTCGTTGCGGGATGTGGCCTTGGCCTGCGGCTTCGCGGACCAAAGTCACCTGACGCAGGTCTTCACCCGCTCAGTTGGCGTGAGCCCGGGCGCGTGGCGTCGAGCGCTCGACGAATAGAGGTGGATGCCCGTACAATTCACGGGAAAACGCGACCGCCGCGGAATTTGACCGCTTTTTCTGCGCGCGATATGCTGTGTCAGCCGGGACCCTTGCGATTTGTTTGGGGTGCTCATGGAATGGTCGACGCAGCCGCGACATCCGGATCAGCCTTTTGGAAGTTGGGCTGACGATCTTGCGGCTGCGTTCGTGCGACTCGAGCCGCGCAGGCTTGCTGACCAGCCCTTCGAAGGCGCAATTTCGAGGGTCGATGCCGCTCCGATCCAGGTATCGCTGGTCACAGCCACCCGGCACACCGTGCTTCGCCTCGCTCCGCACATTGCCTTGAGCACGGACGATCTTTGCTTTGTCAACCTTCAGCTCGAAGGGTTGGGGCGTACCACGCAGCGCAGCCACGAACAGATCAGTGCGCCGGGTGACCTGGCGCTTGCCGATACGACAGAGCCGTTCGAGATCGCCAACGGCCGCGACTTCAAATTGTTCTGCTTTGCCGTGCCGCGACAATTGTTGCCGAAAGGGCTGCTCGATCGTCCGCGGCTCAGCCTGTCCGCGACCGAAACCGGGCGCGCTCTCTCCCGAACGCTCGCCGGCTATGCCGAACTCTGCCTGAGTGGTAATCAACTTCCAAAAACGTCGACGCTGATCGGCGCGCACGTCATCGATCTGATTTCGCATGCGCCGGAAATTCTCGCCGATATGTCCGTAGAGCGCGTGCATGTCCCCGTGCTGTTGTCGATGATGCTTGACCATATCGATCGTTACAGCGACGACCCTGAGCTCGACGCGGCAACACTGGCCGCAAGATTCCGCTGCTCCGAACGCTATGTGCACCGTCTCTTTGCGACAACAGGCCGCTCAGTTGGGGAGCACCTCAACGAGAAGCGGATTGCCGCATGCATGCGCGAGCTTCTTGACCGCAACTCTGCTCACAAGACCATTGCCGAAATCGCCTTTGGCGCCGGCTTCCGCGACATCTCGCACTTCAACCGCCTGTTCAAGCGTTGCAATGGTTTGGCCCCGCGGGAGTTTCGCCGCGCAATGGCCCCACGCTAGTCAGGCCGGTTCACTCCAGGCCAAGAAATCAGGCGCTGGAGTCCAAGATTTTCTCTCCTCGCTGAAATAGCCGTTGCGTCAGGGTTGACCAGCCAAGTGAGGGAGAGATCGCTATGGCGATTGATTTCACGCTCACAGAGCAACAGCGCGATCTACAGCGCACTTCCCGCAAATTTGCGAAAGAGGTGCTCGGCGAGGCAAAAAAAGCCGAGTTGCTGGCAACACCGGAAGAACGCTTTCTTGCGACCAAGCCGACCTACGAGGCGATGGTGGCGGCCGGCTTTTTGCGCAAGTGCATCCCGGCGCCGGCCGGTGGCGACAATGCCGGGCTAATGGATATGGCGATCCTCGCCGAAGAATTCTACAGCGTGAATCCCAGTTTGACGCTCACGATGCTTGGGACCGTGCTCGGTCTGTTGCCGATTCTGCTCGGCGGCACGCCCGACCAGTGCAAGCGGCTGCTTGTACCGTTTCTGAAGAAAAGTGGCACGCCGCTGGCTGGGTTCTGCTCCAGCGAACCGGGCGGTAGCGCCAATGCCGCCTCGCCCCCGCCCGGCGAGGGCGTCCGCACCACGGCCAAGCGAGTGGGGGACAACTGGGTCATCAACGGCCGCAAGAAATGGGTGTCCTCGGCTACTGGTTGGAACCGCGAAGGCGCCGATGTTCTGTGCGTTGTCTGCCGAACTAATCCAGTGGCGCCGCCTGAGGCAGCGATCTCCGTCATTGCGGTAGAAGGACCGGTGACGGGTCTTGTCTTCGAACGCGCGATTGACACGATCGGTCATCGGGCGCATCTCGTCCCGCAATTCGGCTTCCAGAATGTTGCGACGCCTGGCCACAATCTCCTCGGACAGGAGGGCTCGGGGCTCACGCTGACGGCTGCGGCGTTTACGGGCACCGCGGCACTCGTCGGCATCTTCGGTGTCGCGTTGATGCGCGCAGCGTTCGAGTTCGCGCTTCATTTTGCCCGTACCGAAAAGCGTGGCGGCATTCACCCAATCATCGAGCACCAGGCGGTCGGATACGCGTTGGCCGATGCAAAGACCACGATCGAAGCGGCGCGCTATCTCAGTTGGCGCGCCTGCCACGCGCTTGACACACAGTCGCCCGCGGCCGAGGAACTCGCGGTCGAGGCCAAGATCTTTGGCTCCGAGGCTGCGGTACGCGTGATCACCGATCTCATGCGCGTGGTCGGCATCGACAGCTATGATCATGAGGCTCCGTTCGCTCGTCTGCTGCAGGACGCGCTGGCGCTGCCGATCTTCGACGGCGGCAATATGGGCATCAGGCGGCGGCAGCTGCATATGATGTTCAAGCGAGGCGACTATGATCCTCTTACCGCAAGCGGAGCGGCGTAGTCCGTCTGGCTGATGATATTCCAGCGAGAGGAAGATCGGTGGCCATTGACTTTCGACTGACCGCGAGCCAACGCGAACTCCAACTGCGATCCCGCAAGTTCGCAAAGGAGGTGCTTGCCCCGGCGATCGAAGCAGAGACCCGGCCGACGCCGGAGGAACGGTTTGCCGCAACAAAGCACGCCTACGAGGCAATGATTGGAGCCGGATTTCTGCGGCAATGCATACCTCACTCCGCCGGAGGAGAGAACGCTGGTCTGATCGATACCGCGATCATGGCCGAGGAACTGTACGCGGTGAACGCCAGCGTGACGTTGACGTTGATCGGAACCGTTCTCGGACTATTGCCGGTCGTGATCGGCGGCACAAAGGAGCAGCGCGATCGGCTGCTGCCGCCATTCTTGAAACAAGCAGGGGCGCCGCTCGCGGGATTTTGCGCTACCGAACCCGGAGGCAGCGCCAATGCAGCATCGCCTCCTCCCGGCGACGGTGTACGGACCACGGCAAGGCTTTCGGGCGATAGATGGATCATCCAAGGTCGAAAAAACTGGGTCTCGTCCGCCACGGGCTGGGATCGCAGGGGCGCCGACGTTCTGTCAGTCCTCTGTCGCACCGATCCCGATGCTCCTCCCGAACGGGGTATTTCGGTCATCCTCGTGGAGCGTCCTGCATCAGGCCTGGTCTTCGAACGGGCGATCGATTCGGTGGGGCACCGCGCGCACCTCTTGCCGCAGTTCGGATTCCAGGGCGTTAGCGTCCCAAGCGATAATATCCTCGGGAGTCTCGGCGGTGGTCTCGCCCTGACTGCAGCTTGTTTTACGGGCGCGGCCGCGCTGGTCGGAATTTTCGCAGTTGGGTTGATGCGGGCAGCGTTCGAGTTCGCTTTGGACTTCGCACGGAACGAGAGGCGAGGCGGTATTCATCCGGTCATCGAGCATCAAGCGGTCGGATATGCGCTGGCAAATGCAAAGATGGCGATTGAAGCCACCCGCTATCTCTGCTGGCGCGCCTGCCGGGCGGTCGATTTGCAATCGCCGGGGGCTGAGGAACTGGCGATCGAGGCAAAAGTGTTTGGCTCGGAGACGGCCGTACGCGTGCTGACGGACCTCATGCGGGTCGTCGGGATAGAGAGCTACGATCACGCGCTGCCGCTAGGACGCCTGCTGCAGGATGCGCTCGCGCTTCCCCTCTTCGGCGGAAGCAATATCGGCGTCCGACGTCGACGGCTGCATGCGATCCTGCAACGGCCTGAACACGATCCATTGGCGGGCTGCAGCGAGGTCGAGGTCTGAGCTTCCCAGGCGAGACGATTAAATCGTGGCGTCTTCTACTGAAAGGGCGGAATTATGAGTGCAGAGCAGAAAGTAGCTGTTGTAACGGGGGCATCGCAGGGCATCGGTGCCGGCATCGTTCAAGCTTTCAGAGATCGGAACTACCGGGTCGTTGCGACGTCGCGGTCGATCAAGCCGGTAGCCGAAGCGGACGTCGTGACCGTGCAGGGCGACGTCGGAGCTGCAGAGACGGCGGAGAAAGTGTTCAAAACAGCGCTGGAGCGTTTCGGTCGCATCGACACGCTGGTCAACAACGCCGGCATGTTCATGGCAAAGCCCTTCACTGCCTATTCGCAGGATGACTACGCCGTCTACTGGTCGACGAACGTGACGGGCTTTTTTCACATGACTCAGCGTGCGCTTGAGCTCATGAGCAAACAAGGTCGCGGTCACATCGTCACGATAACGACGAGTCTCGTTGACCAGCCGATGAGCAGCGTTCCAGCGGCTCTGGCTTCTCTCACAAAAGGAGCATTGAGTGCCGCGACCAAGGCGCTCGCCATTGAGTATGCAAAGACCGGAATCCGCGTGAACGCCGTTTCGCCGGGAATCATCAAGACCCCGATGCATCCGGCTGAAGCGCATCAAGCATTGGCAGCACTCCACCCAATGGGTCGGATGGGAGATGTGTCCGACATCGTAGACGCGGTGCTATACCTCGATGGCGCAGGGTTTGTGACGGGGGAGGTTCTCCACGTCGATGGAGGACAGGCCGCTGGCCACCACCAGTTGTAGGGCAAGCGACGTATCGTTCAGGCAGGAGTTCCGACGAATCGGCCGGAGCACGACCGCCGGCACGGTACGGTCGAAGAAATTGAGAAGGTTCACCAGGAACAGCAGGACGGGCGTATAGGTCAACCTCCGACGGCTTGTTACCAGACTGGCGTTCTCCCTGGACTTCCAACCCGATCGTTCGCGCGGTTGCTGCGCTATTGCTGAGTACCGCGGAAGCCGGATCACGACGTAGGCTTTGTCGCAGTTGCGACAATCGCACGCACAACAGTCGCGTAACGTCGTAGCGGCCATCGTTCGGGCCGAAATCAGGAGAATGGAGAAAGCAATGTTCTTTGAACATGTCGAGGCGAGCTGCATTTCCGACGAATCCATGCCTTGGATGCCGCTGGGCCTCGCGCCGGGCGTCGAGGTCAAATTCTTCAAGGCCGACCCGATCCGGGGCGAGGTCATCGCCCTGCTGAAGGCGCCGGCAGATGCCAAATTGCCTCGCCATCACCACAGCGGAACTGTCGTTGTCTACACTTTGAAGGGCAAGTGGAAATACAAGGAGCACGATTGGGTCGCGGGCCCCGGCAGCATCGTCTACGAAACCGCCGCGTCGACTCACGCACCGGAAGCGGTGCCGGACGGCGGGCCTGAAGTGGTTGTCCTTAACATCGTCAGCGGAGATCTCGTCTATCTCAACGACGACGACAGTGTGATGGCCACGGCGAATTGGCGCAGCGCCGCCAAGCAATATTTTGGCTACTGCAAGAAAAACGGCATTGAGCCCCGCGACATCACGGCGTTCGGCTAAAGACGCGGCATCCGACGCGACGCCTGCGGCCGCGCCTCGGCAACCGATGAGGAGCAGAGAACATGCATCAGGTCACCGTCGCCGGATCCGGCGTCTTGGGCTCTCAAATTGCGTTTCAATGCGCATACAAGGGCTGCGACGTGCGCATCTACGACATCGATCCGGGGGCCATCGCGCAGCTCCCGCAAAAATGGCGGGAGCTGAGCACCGTCTATCGGAAGGATCTGAAGGCCGACGATGCTGTGATCGACGCGACCGTCGGTCGTCTCCGGGCGGGATCGGATCTTGCGGAGGCGGTCCAGGGGGCGGATCTGGTGATTGAGGCCGTACCCGAGAGCGTGGCGGTGAAACGCCGCTTCTATGAGGCGCTTTCTGTTGTCGCGCCCAAGACGACGATATTCGCAACCAATTCGTCTACGCTTCTGCCGAGCCTGCTTGCGCAATTCACGGATCGGCCCGAACGGTTACTTGCGCTCCACTTCGCCAGTCGCGTCTGGAGAAACAACATTGCCGAGGTCATGCGCCACTCGGGAACCGATGACAAGACGTTTGACAGCGTGATCGCCTTTGCTGAACGGATCGGCATGGTTCCAATCGCCCTTCACAAGGAGCAGCCCGGCTACGTCATCAACACACTTCTGATCCCTTGGATACGGGCCGGAATGAGCCTTGTCGTGAAAGGCGTCGCTAGTCCGCATGACGTTGATCGGACTTGGATGATCGCCGGTGGCGGCGATGCGGGCCCCTTCGCCGTGCTGGACCGCGTCGGACTGCGGACGCCCCTGCAAATCCTCACGGCCGCGGCCGAAGCGGGCGACGCTACCGCCGCAGACGAAGCGAAATGGTTGAAGCGCGAATACATCGACAGGAACAAGTTGGGAATCGAAACAGGCGAGGGATTCTACAAATATCCCCATCCCGCCTATCGCCGCGCCGACTTCGTCCGGCCGCGCGCGATGAAAGCCTGAAACGGGCGTCAGACCTAACCGAAGGAAGCTTTGATGGGTCTGACACAGTCCAAACTTGCGGTCGGCGATCTCATTTTCGACGCGCGCTTGTGCGGTCCCGAGGGCGGCGCGGTCGTCGTGCTGCTGCACGGCTGGCCAGAGTTCTCCAGTTGGTGGCAGGATAGCTTAGAAGCTTTGGGGGCAGCCGGATACCGGGCAGTCGCTTTCGACCAGCGTGGCTATTCCGGTGGTGCCAGACCGCTCGACGTGGCTGAATATTGTCCAGACCGTCTCGTGGACGATGTATTTGGAATCGCCGACGCCGTTGGCGCGCAGTCTTTCCATATGGTCGCTCACGATTGGGGCGGCATGGTTGCGTGGGCGCTTGCAACTTCCCACCCACAGCGGCTCAAGTCGCTGACCGTACTCTCGACGCCTCACCCGATCGCCCTTCAAGAGTCCCGTAAAGCCGATCCCAAACAAGACCGCTGTCTCGACTACGTCCGCTTCTTTTGACTCCGCGACGGTTCTCCCGAGGCGGCCTTGCTTGCCGACGGAGCCCGAAGGCTACGCGCTGCATTCGACCCGCGCGTGCCGAAAGACCTAGTTGACGAGGCTGCGCAGAGGCTTGCCGAGCCAGGAGCCCTTTCCGCGACACTGAATTGGTATCGCGCCGTTGACGATGATCTCTACGTTCCCGCTGGCGAGGTTCGCGTTCCGACCCTCTACATCTGGGGCGAGAACGACATGGCGCTCGGCGAGGACGCCGCCATGAGAACAAAGGATTTCGTCAAAGCACCCTATCAATTTGTTCGCCTGGCCGGACATGCGCACTGGCTTCCCAATGAAGGCGAGCCAGATCTGCAGCCCATAATTCTCGCGCACCTGCGGGCTTATGATTGATCTGGCGTCTCAGCCGACCTGATTGCGACGGTC
>Ga0210410_10006551_pt1 | contig 10121 bp, 10 predicted proteins | sample IncBWC4MmetaG_FD_161058 | JGI IMG/M metagenome (GOLD analysis project Ga0210410, IMG submission 161058) | Forest soil microbial communities from Barre Woods Harvard Forest LTER site, Petersham, Massachusetts, United States - Inc-BW-C-4-M | ecosystem: Environmental > Terrestrial > Soil >... | reverse complement strand
GTTGACGACCGCCAACCTCGTCCTTCCGGTCAAGCCCGCCGGCGCGCCGCTCTCTCCGATCCCTACTACGGGCACTGGGTCGCACACCCAAAGCCTGTTCGCTTTCGATCAGAATCTGCGCACGCCCTATGTTCAGAATTACAATTTCTCGATCCAACGCGAGCTTGCGTCCAACACCTGGCTCACGCTCAGCTATGCCGGCAGCAAGGGAACCAAGCTGGTGCGCTCGATCGATACCAATGAGGTCAACGTCTTCAGCAATGGCATCCTGCAGGCCTTCCAAACACTGCAGGCCGGCGGTACGTCTCCGCTGATCGAGCAGATCTTCGGCGCCGGTGGATCGAACACCGTGCGCACTACCAGCTCCACGCAAGGTTTCCTGGCCAACAATAATGTAGGTGGTTTCGCGAATTTTATCCAGACCACGACCTCACTGGGAGCGGGAACCATCGGCGGCCTGCTCAGCAAAGCCGGCCTGCCCGCGAATTTCGTGGTCGCGAACCCGCAGTTTGCTTCCACTTATCTCACCGGTAATTTCGCCAACTCCACTTACAACTCATTACAAGTTGTAGCGGACCGGCGCATATCCAAAGGCTTCACGATTCAGGCAAGCTACGTGTTCAGCAAAGTGCTGGGTGAAGACGAGGGCGACAGCCCGGTCGAACAGAGCAGCTACTACACGATCCGCAACATGATGCTCGACAAGCGGCGTTTGCTCTTCGATCGCACTCACGTCTTCAAGACCAACGGCTTTTACGAATTGCCTTTCGGGCGAGGCAAGACGTTTGCAAGTAACGCCAACGGGCTCGTGGACCGCGTGATTGGCGGCTGGCAAATCAGTGGCATCTTCAATAAGTTCTCGGGCCAGCCTCTGACTTTCAATGCCCAAAACACGTTCAACAACTTCGCACCAAGCAGAGGTTTTACGCCCAACGCTGTGGGCGCTCTGCCAGCCGGCAGCGTGACCAGGTTGGGCGACGGGGTAACTTATTTTGCGCATGTCAAGCTGATTACCGATCCCGGCGTCGCCAACCTCACGACGATGGGCAACATCCAGAGTCTCTCCACGCTGAAGGCGATTGCCGATGCCAGTGGCGCCCCGATATTTGTCAACCCCGCGGCCGGCCAGCTTGGCGCTTTGGGCCAGGGCGTGCTGACCGGCCCAGGCACTTTCCGGTTGGATGTGAACCTGGTGAAGCGCGTCCGCATCACCGAGCGGATCACCCTGCAGGTCGGGGCGACGGCTCAGAATTTGACCAACACCGAGCAGTTCGGCAACCCCAACACCAACATCAACTCCACCAGCTTCGGTCGCATAACCGGCAGCGCGCCTTTTTCCAACGCCGGTGTGGGGACTAGCAGTCCGGCACGCATTGTTGTGCTGCAGGGGCGGATCAGTTTTTGAGTCGGTTATTCCGGCAAGCCGACCTTCTTGCGAAGAGACTTCACCGTGCGATCCTTGTCGCCTAAACCGGCAAAGATTATCGCCTGTGAGAACGCGTTTGGCGCAACGGCTGTCGCAAGTTTCTCGGCTTCCTCGCGCCGGCCCGCCCGGCCCATATGCGTAACCGAGATAGCGCGGATTCTTGAATGTGGAGAGAATCTGGATCGCTTCATCAATTCTCCCCTGACCTAACCTTGCTCGGCCCAGACACTCAGTGGCGCCGGACGAGTTGACTGTGGACGGGCTGGCTATGGACCCGAGTAATCCAGCCGTGCTCTACGCCTGCGGTCCCAACGGCGTGTGCCAGACGCTCAGCGGAGGCGAAGCGCAGGGCGCTTCGATTATTCGATCCCTGGGTGCGCAATAACACAGAGTTCGACCGGATCGTTCAATACATCCAGGAGACTCCGGTAGGCGCGGGGCTTGTTTCTTCGGCGGAACTGTGGCCGTGGTCGAGCGCCGGCTGGCAGGCGAAACCGGCTGTCCTACACGCGTCGGCGACAAAATAGAAATGTGGAAAATCCTGAGACCGGCGAAACCGCCGGTCCCACCCGCGCCGGCGACACTATGAGAAAATGTAGAAACTCCAGATGCCGGCACGAAAGGCCGCTCATTGAAAGTTAGCCGAATCGTAATCACCCACGTGCGCGTGCCACTCGTCGAACCTTTCCGCATCAGTTCCGGAGCGGTTTCGGAGAAGGACGGAATCGTGGTCGAGTTGCATGCGGACGGACTGACGGGCTATGGCGAATCCTCGCCCATGGCAGGAAGTTTTTATTCGGCGGACACGCCCGAGAGCTCGTGGAAAGAGCTCTGCGAGGCCGTAGCGCCGGCCATTGCCGGCGCCGAGTTCGAGTCTCCCGAAGATTGGAATCGCGCGCTCGATGCTGTGCCGGCTGGTAATTTCACGAAAGCGGGCGTCGAGACCGCCTTCTGGGACCTGGCAGCCCAGCGTCTGAACAAGCCCTTGCACGAAATGCTGGGCGGGACAAGAACGCAAGTCGAGTCCGGGCTTGCAGTCGGATTGTATGACGATCTTTCGGACATGCTTCGCACAGTCGAACGATACCTGGCCGACGGTTACCGGCGGGTGAAATTGAAGATCGAGCCCGGCCGCGATATTGAAGTCGTGAAGGCGGCCAGAAACGCTTTCGGTTCAATACCCTTGTTTATCGATGCCAATGGAGCGTATTCCATCCGTGACATCGAGATTTTTCGCGCGCTCGACGACTTCGAGCTCATGATGTTCGAGCAGCCTTTTTCCGGCACGGCGCTTGAAGAATTGGCGGAGCTTGCCGCCGCGGTCCAGACGCCCGTCTGCCTGGACGAAAGCCTGGACAGCGTCCCACAACTCAGACGAGCCATCGAGCTTGGCAGTTTTCGCATCGCGAATTTCAAGATCCAACGAGTGGGCGGCTTCTATCACGCCTTGCAGATGGACCAGATCTGCCGCGATCGCGCCATCCCCGCTTGGGTTGGGACCATGCCCGAGCTCGGCATCGGCCAGGCGCAAGGCGCGGCCCTGGCGTCGCTCGATAATTTTGTCTACCCCACCGATGTCGAAGCCAGTGACCGCTGGTTTCGCGACGATATCATCTCCCCGTTTCTCCAGGTCCGGAATGGAATGATTGAGCTCCCGGACGCCCCTGGAATAGGATACAGTATCGATCGCGACAAGATTCGCATGTACACACTTGCGTCCAGGAGTTTTCCGCAATGAGCACCGCCGTCGTATCTGAAAGGTTAGTGAAACTATCTTTTTTGTTCACTCTGGGGCCTGCCGGAACCCTCACTGGGGCCGCCGTTAACCCACAACTCTTGTCGTTTCAACTTCTTCCTTAACGAGAGTCCTGCTCGCCGAACATTGGCCGCGCGCGTGCCTTTCTTCCTGACGTACCCGGAACAAAAATTCAAAAGGAAATCAAAAAGGAGAACGACAATGAAAACGACTTTGAGAAACATCGCCATGACAATCGGCCTCACCGCAGTACTCGGGAGCGCCTCACTATTCGCCCAGACCGTGAGCAAGGCCAACATCCCGTTCGATTTTCAAATCAAGGGAGCGACCGTAGCGGCCGGCCGGTACATCGTGAAGCTTTCCGACAACCATCACATGCTCGCTTTCCAGAATGTGGCGACCGGCCGCACATCCATGTTGTTGGTGCTGCAGTCGAAATCCGGCATGCAGGAAGAGCCTGTTCTGATCTTCCGCCATAATGGCGAGCGATACACCCTGGAGTCAGCCTGGTTCGCCGGCATTCAGGGCGGTTACAGCGCACTACCAGGCACGCGCGACCGCGCCGACAACGAACGGGGCATGGTGACCATGATCCGCCTGCTGCAGAAGTAGCCTCATATGCCATCCGCTCACGACACGGGCGGGCTCTTATCGGCCCGCCCGTTTCAGCATTTCCTAATCCCTCCGAACTCTTAAACTCAACAGTCGCCATTCCGCAGCGGCGAACGTCACCGGAATCCCGATCGCCGGCGTGCCGCTCGAGTCTGTTGGCAATCGTTGTGATAATGCCCTGGTGGCAGGCCCGGATATGTAAAGAGAGCAGCCAGCCGGGCGTAAACCTGTCTGTCGCTGGATCGCAGTAGGGCACATAGACTTACCCGAAGCCCCCGGATTAGGATACAGTATTGATCGCGACAAGATTCGCATGTACACACCTGCGTCCAGGAGTTTTCCGCAATGAGCATGGATCGACGCCTCTTTCTCACTTCTCTCGCCGCCACCCTGGCCTCCGCCGCCACCCGGCTGCCGGCAAACCGCAATATCAAATGGGGGCTTAGCGCCGGCTTGTGGTCCCACTATCCGAAGGCTCCGTTCACCGAGATCCTCGACGTGATGCGCGACACCGGATTCATCGGTGTCCGCCTCACCGGCTTCCCCGGAGTTCTCAAGACGTACAACATAACTGCGTCTCAACTCGAGCGCGAAGTTTCCAAGCGCAACCTTAATGTAATTACGATTTCTTTCGGTGGACCGGTGAACGATCCGGCTCAGCACAGCAAGGTCGTAGCCAACGCGCGCGAGGCGATGCGGTTTCTGCAGACTTTCGGCGCCAAGCACCTGGTTGTTTTTCCGCCCGGCCGCGTCAAGGCCGGCCAGGATGTCGAGGCCGCGTTTCGAGACATGTGCAAAGGCTTCAACCTCATCGGCGAGGCTGCCAATGAGATGGGCTTTCAAGCCGGTGTCCACAATCACCTTGACGAGATGGTGCAAGGCCCCGAAGAAGTAGACAAGTGCATGGAGCTGACCGATCCCAAGCTCTTCAACTTCGCTCCCGATACGGCGCATCTGCATCTGGGCGGCAGCGACGTGGTGAAGATGTACGAGAAATACAAAAATCGCCTGGTCTTCATGGATTACAAAGATGCCCGCTGGACCACTCCGAAAGCCGACCTGGTCTTGCCCAACGGTAAGGTCGAAAAGAAAGATTCCTCCGGAGCGAAATTTTTCGAGAGCATTTACGACCTGGGCGATGGCGACATCGATTTTCCAGCCTGCCACCGCATCCTGAAACAAATCGCCTACAAAGGATGGATCTGCGTGGATTTGGATTATACTCGCAACGGCCCGCGAGAGAGCTATGAACGCTGCGGAAAATATATAGCAGACCGCCTGGAGCCCATCTATGCATAGAGTCAGAAATCTCCCGAGAATCAGTCGGCGTAGCGTACCCGCTCGTGCCGTCTGGTGGGGCGGACCCCCTGGTCCGCAGTCGGCCCCCTGGCCGGCTTCTTGCGCCGTTCCACAAAGGCCGACGAGGGCGTCGGCCGCGGACCGGGGGGTCCGCCCCACTGGTTTCGCTGCTGAGGGAACTCTCCTTTGGAGGCGAAATCCGTGATTGCGCTTAATCGGCGCACCATCCTGAAATGGGCGACCGCCCTTCCGCTATTCGGCGAGATCGCCTGGCAAAAGGCCACCGCCGCAACCACCAGCAATATCTACAGCCGCATCGGCGTGAGACCGTTCATCAACGCACGCGGCACCTGGACCTATCTCAGCGGCTCGCTCGAGTTGCCAGAGGTCCGCGCGGCCAAGCAGGAAGCGGCCAGGCATTTCGTGGACATATTCGAACTGCAGCGCGCAGCAGGCAAGCGCCTGGCGGAACTCTCCGGCGCCGAAGCCGGCATGGTGACTTCCGGCGCGGCGGGCGCTATGGCGTCGGCGGCCGCTGCGTGCATGGCGGGCACGGATCCGAAAAAGATCTGGCAGCTACCCGATACCAGCGGTCTCAAGGGTGAGGTCGTACTGTACGGCGGCCGCAGCGCCTTCGACAGCGCTTTGCGGCTCACCGGCGCCAAACTCGTGGTGGCTCACACGCCGCAACAACTCGAAGCAGCCGCCGGCCCGAACGCAGCGATGATTTACACAACAGTTCTGGGAGACAGGCTGAAGCAAGCGATCGACATCGCCAAGAAGGCCAAAGTGCCCCTGCTGCTCGACGATGCCGCCGGCATCCCACCCATTGAAAACCTACGGCTCTACGCCAAGATGGGCGCCGATTTGTACTGCTTCAGCGGAGGCAAAGGCCTGGGCGGTCCGCAGTGCTCCGGCCTGCTGCTGGGTCGAAAGGACCTGATTGAAGCCGCTCTGGCGAATACCAGCCCATGGGAAGGCGCAGTTTGCCGGGCCATGAAAGTAGGAAAAGAAGAAGTGATGGGCTGCCTGGCGGCGGTTGAGGCCTGGGGCAAAATGGATCTGCAAGCGCTGAACACACAGTGGAACAGCCGGGTGAAGCGGATCGCGGCGCTGGTGGAAACCGTGCCGGGCGTGGCTACCGATATCCAAATTCCCAAGGATGGCAATCGCTACCCGACGCTCACCGTCCATTGGGATGAGCCCGGCTGGAAATTCACGGTCGCCGATTGTGACCGGCAGTTGCGCGAAGGCGAGCCGCGCATTGAAGTGCTGACGGCGTCGAATCCGAGTCTTGTCGCGGCTGTGGTGGAAAGGGATTCCAAAACGCCGCGGAACAATTATCTACAGATCATATCGATGACGATGCAACCTGGCGAAGATTTAATCGTAGGCCGCCGGCTGCGAGAAATTCTCGGCGCGGCGCGGAAAAATGCGAAAGCTTAAACCGTTTGGGTTCTTGGCGCGCAGCCGCGGGATTGCGCAAGGTGCGGGCCGGCGCCGGTTGCCAACCGGCGCGCAGGTTTTCAACCTGCCCCACAAAAAATCCGAGACGTTCAAGATGACACTCCGTGAAGGCAGGGCCGTCTGGGACCTCAACGGCATGAACAGCGAGGATTGGAACGATGCTACACGCAAGTAGCCGCAGACAGTTCCTGGCGCAGGCCGCGGCAGCCGTGGCCGCCGCCAAGCCGGCCCGCCTGATTATCGACACGCATCTGGAAGTGTGGACCTTCGATCCGAAATTCCCGTTTCATCATCCCGAGCGTCCGGACCTGAAGCGCGTGGATGTGGAAGCGCCCATCGAAAATGAGGTCGGCGAAATGCGCGACTTCGGATTGAAATACACGGTGCTCGTCAATCCTCGTTTCTTCGGCTGGGACAATTCGTATATCGCCGACTCTCTGCATCGATATCCGAAGCTGTTCGTCGCTCACGGCTTGCTGAATCCCGAGGAGCCCGACTTGGCCGGCCGCCTGCGCTATTGGATTCGCGAGCAGGGATTCTCTGGGATGCGCTTCAGCCCCATCTACCATCCGAGCTCAAACCTGGCTGAACTCCAAGGAGCATTATCCGCTGTGGCGCGAAGCGGAACGACTGGGAGCTGTCTTCAACTACTATATTCTTCCACAGCAAATGCCCATGCTCGAGGACATGGCGGAAAAGTTCCCCGGAGTCAAGATCGTGGTCGATCACCTGGGCAAGCCCGACCTGCGCGCCGCGGATCCCTGGTTGGAATTCCGCAAAATGTTTCGGCTGAAGCGATTCCCGCAGGTCTGGATCAGCGCGTCGGAGCCATATGAACTTTCCTTGACGAAGCAGTTCCCCTACCGCGACACCTACCCCTTTTTCAAGGCGACTTATGAGGAGTTCGGCGGCAAGAAACTGATCTGGGGCACCGGATATCCGAAGCCCCGTTGGGAGCTGCCCATGGACAAGGAGCTACAGTTTGTGGACGAAGCGCTGGATTTCTACACACCGAAAGACCGCGAGCTGATTCTCGGCAAGAACGCTCTTCGCATCTGGAAATTTCCTAAGAGTTGATCTGGGATGAAGAAGTCATCTATACAAGAAATCCGCGATCGATTCGATCGCGACGTGGAGCGTTTTTCCAATCTGGAGACCGGCCAGACCGCGACAGTCGACGCCGCGCTCGCGCTCGACCTGATCGCCCGCAGCGCCGCTGCCGCCACTCCGGCCGCCCGCGCGATGCTCGACATTGGCTGCGGAGCCGGCAACTTCACGCTGAAACTGCTCGAGCGCCTTCCTAATCTCGATTGCACGCTCATCGACCTCAGCGCCAACATGCTCGCCCGAGCTACCGCGCGTGTGACTCCGGCAACCACAGGCCTTGTCAGCGCTATCCAGAATGACGTGCGCCTGGTAGAGATGGCCGATGACAGCTTCGATGCGATCGTGGCGGCCGCCGTACTCCATCATCTGCGCGATGAGAGCGAATGGACTGCACTCTTCCGGAAGCTCTACCGCTGGCTGCGCCCGGGCGGCTCGCTTTGGATCTTCGATCTGGTGTCCCATGAAATCGACGCTGTGCAGGCCATTATGTGGGAGCGCTATGGCGACTATCTGGCTGCCTTCAAGGGCGAGCAGTACCGCGAGCACGTGTTCGCCTATGTCGATCGCGAAGACTCACCCCGGCCCGTCCTGTTCCAGTGCGAGTTGCTGCGGGCAGCGGGTTTCCGCGAGATCGACATCCTGCACAAGAATGGCTGCTTTGCCGCATTCGGAGCGTGTAAGCTATGGGGTACATGAAATACTTTGGATTGCTTTTGGCGCCTGTTCTGCTTGTCTCCGCGCAGAGCCGTCCGCCTCTCATCGCCATTGGCGGGGTCATGCATGAGACCGACACCTTTAATCCGTTGAAGACAGACCTGTCCGATTTTGAAGTAGGGCTGGCGGAGGGGGAAGGGATTCTGCGCGGCGAACAACTGATCAAGTCGCAGGAAAATGGCAGCACGATTATCAGCGGCTACATCGAAGGCGCACGGCTGTTCGGCCTGAAGCTTTATCCGACGATACTGGCAGGCCCGCAGACAGGTGGCATGGTGACCGGCCGGGCTTTCAACACTCTGACCGGCGAACTGATCCAACGGCTGAAATCGGCGCCCAAGCTCGATGGAGTGCTGCTGTGCCTGCACGGCACAATGGTGGCGGAAGGATATCCTCACGCCGATGCCGAGGTGGTCCGCAGGGTACGCGAGGCGCTGGGCCAGAGCATTCCGATCGTGGTTACTCACGATTTCCACGCCAACGTTTCGCCCGAGATTGTTCAGCTTTCGACGGCGCTGAACACAGTTAAGGAATGTCCTCATCTGGACACAAAGGAACGCGGCATCCAGGCGGCGAAAATCATGGCGGATACCGTGAGTGGGAAAGTAAAGCCGGTACAAGCGCTGGCGAAGCCGCCCATGGTCTACAACCTGATTTTCCAGGATACGTACCGCCAGCCCTTCAAACAATTTACCGATGAGAGCCGGCGCCTGGAGAAGAATCCGAAGATTCTCGCGGTCAGTATTCCCGGAGGCTACCAATGGGCCGACATCCCGGCCATGGGGCCGAGCGTAATCGTGGTGACCGATAACGATCCGGAATTGGCTAAGAGAGAAGCGCAGCGGCTGTCGGACATGCTCTATGCCTCACGAACCAAGTTGACCCTCGACCTTCCCGACCCCGCCACAGCAGTTAAGATGGCGATGGAGAGCGACAAGTTTCCAGTGGCGCTGCTCGACAGCGGGGACAACGTGGGAGGCGGTTCTCCCGGCGACAGCACTTTCATACTCAGAGAACTGTTGCGCCAGAAAGCGCAAGGTTGGGTGGTGACCATAGCCGATCGCCAGGCAGCGGAGGCCGCGTTTCGGGCCGGCGTCGGGCAGCCGTTCGACATGCAAGTGGGAGGGAAGACAGATAAGATGCATGGCGATCCGGTACGGGTGCGAGGGCGCATCAGATCGCTGCACGATGGAAAGTTCGTCGAGCCGGAAACCCGTCATGGGGGTTATCGGTACTGGGACATGGGGCTCACGGCGGTTATCGAAGAAGAAAGCTCGACCCGCGATCTTCCCAGCTTGCTGCTGCTCACCATGAAGCGCACGATGCCCAACAGCCTGCATTCTCTGATCAGCAACGGCGTTTATCCGCAGCGTCAGAAGATCCTGGTGGCCAAAGGCACGATTGCGCCGCTCGCCGCTTACGAGCCGGTCGCCGCGCGCATTATCCAAGTGGATGTTCCGGGAGTGACGGCTGTGAACCCAGCGCGCTTCACTTACAAGAACGTGCGCCGGCCACTGTGGGGACTGCCTTAGTGGCGCCTGTCGTCTCACTAAGGATCAGCGGCGGTGCTGTCGTTCGAGGTCCTCTGTCGCCTCCGCCTCCGCTTCCAGGTCCGCGTCGATGTCCGCCTGGTTGGCGTGGTAGTAGGCAAGGGCCGCATGAACTTGCGCCAGCGACAGGTGGCCGAATTTCCGCACGATCTCCTCGGGAATCAGGCCCATGTTGTGCCACTGCGCAATC
>Ga0210410_10006550_pt1 | contig 10123 bp, 3 predicted proteins | sample IncBWC4MmetaG_FD_161058 | JGI IMG/M metagenome (GOLD analysis project Ga0210410, IMG submission 161058) | Forest soil microbial communities from Barre Woods Harvard Forest LTER site, Petersham, Massachusetts, United States - Inc-BW-C-4-M | ecosystem: Environmental > Terrestrial > Soil >... | reverse complement strand
CGACGAGGTCCGCAGCGGCGGCAGTTACCTGTCTCAGAATGATCTCCGCGTGCACTTCGGTTTGGGTCACGCGCGGAAGATTGACTCGGTGGAGATCCGGTGGCCATCCGGGAAGATCGACAAACTGAGCGATCTTGCGCCGGACCAGTTTTACTCTGTGCTCGAAGGCTCCGGGCTCGTTGAAGCGGCGAAGATACACCCAATGCCCAAATAAAACCTTTTAGCAATCGATGTGCCGGGCTGTTTTTCTCCGTTTTCCTTCAATGAATTCGCCCGCGTATCGACATGGTTAACGGCGGAATGCCAGCATTTAGCGGCATAGTGGCGCGAAAGGCTGTGTCACGAAAGGATTTCCCCCTTCCTGTAACACATCGAGCAGCAGGATCGGTCAAAGGGTGGAAAAATTCCTAAAACCAGCTATTGACAAATACGTATGTGCCCCGGCTTAATATCAGGCGCAATCAAAGGCGAGTCTCTTGCTGCCCTGTACTCAAAGGTTTTAGTAAGAGGTCGACCCTTGTAAGGCTCAATAAGCCAAAGAACTGACTGATTGGAATTTGAAATTCTTTTGGGGGCAAAAATGAATCGACTACGCGGCTGGCTGCTTTTGATCGGATTTGCGTTGACCTTCGCGACCTTTCCGGTCCACGCACAGAAAACCAGTGGTACCGTCAACGGCCAGGTAACGGACATTTCGGGCGCGGCAGTTGCGAATGTCCCCGTGACTCTGACAAGTCCGGACGCTGGAACTACACGCTCAAGCAACACAAACGACCAGGGCATATATACCTTCGAGGAGGTGCCGAACGGCGTATATCAGCTCCAGGTAAAGGTCCCGAACTTTAAGGAGTTCGTCGTCAATCATGTGACCGTGAACGTGGCCAACACCACGAGGGTCGATGCCAAGCTGGAGCCAGGCAGCGTCACAGAGACGGTCAGCGTGGTTGCCAATGCAGTCCAGGTCCAGACTGATGATGGATCCCTGGGCACGGTCGTCGACGGCACTCAGGTAAGGGAATTGCCGCTCAACGGACGCAGCTTCGTCGAACTCACCCAGCTCGCACCCGGTGTCTCTGGCGCCAACAATTTCGACGCCAAGAATAAGGGTTTGCAGGGCGGCGTAGACTGTTCCTTCAACGGCAACCCAACTACCAACAACCTATTTTTGGTGGATGGCGCGAACGACAACGACGTGGGCTCAAACCGCACCATCTTGATTTATCCCTCGAACGAGGCGATCGCCGAATTCAAGATGCTCACGAATAGCTATGGCCCGGAATACGGGCAGGCGTCGGGCGCTGTAATCAGCATCGTTACCCGCAGTGGCACCAATGATTTTCACGGAAGTGCCTTCTACTCTGGGCGCAATGACGCACTGGCGGCGTACAGCTATTTCGCCGCCCGCAACGCCGGCAAAGGATTGCCCCTGAACGGTAAAGACAAGCTCCGCCGCAATGACTGGGGCTATTCCATCGGCGGCCCGATCAAGAAGGACAAGTTGTTCTTCTTTTGGAACCAGGAATGGAACCATGAAATCCGTGGCTTTACGCAGAGCGCTTGCGTCCCTACGGCCGCAGAAAGAGCGGGCGATTTCTCATCGCCGGTCGTCACAAAGGCCGGGATTAACTACATGTCATGCGGCGAAGTACAGCCCACATTCCCTGCTGCGCTGACCAACGGTAATCTCCACACTCTGGCGAATGTGGATAAAGCAGGATCGCTGCTTGCCGAGTATTATCCGTTGCCCAATCTTCCGCTGAACGATGGCGGTAATAACTGGTCGCAGTCCTTGCCCTCCGGCCTCTACTGGCGAGAGGAAAACGTCCGCGTCGATTTCAACTTGAACAAGAAAAACACAATCATGGGCCGTTATACCCAGGATACTTGGAGCAATCCTTCGTACAACGGCAACCAATACTGGGGCGATTCGCCGTTTCCGGCGTTGAACGGAAGCTGGTCACAGCCTTCGAAGATGGCCATCGGCAGATGGACTGACTCCATCACTAACAGCCTGGTAAACGACGCTGAATTTGCTTATTCCAACAACCGCATCAACGTCTCTCCTGGCGGAAGTGACCCGACCCTGCTTTCGCGACTCTCGGCCGCGATTGCTCCTCTCTATCCGGAGTCACTGAAGACGGCAAAGCAATCGACGCCGACTATCTGGGGCGGCTTGGGGAACTACGGGAGCAACAACAACCTCTGGTCGCTGGCCCCCTGGAACAACACGCTCGACCTTTACACCTTCCGTGATGACGTTTCCAAAGTTGCCGGCAGGCACATAATCAAGTTCGGCGCATTTGTCGGTGTCAACGGCAAGAATGAGGACACCGGAGCGTCGAGCCAGGAGCGGCCTACCTTCGGAACTGGGAACGGTAACGTCGATACCAAGAATGGTGGCGTTGCTACCGCCAATAATCTGGCCAACGTGCTGATACCGAACAACCCATTCCTCCTCGGTGAGGTCTCAACGAACGTGCGTTCACAGGTGCGCTGGAAGGATATTGAGTTCTATGTCGGAGACAACTTCAAGTTAACGCCGAGAGTCACGCTCGACTATGGAGTTCGCTATTCGTTGCTCCGTACCGCAACCCAGCCCAATAACCAACTCACCAACTTCCAGCCGCAGCTCTATGATCCGAAGAAGCCGGCAAGCGATGCTTGCAACGGTCTTTGGATTGTCAAAGGCACTGACCCATGCGGAGATGCGAACAAGAAGTTCGGTACCAATTTCAGCTCCGGAACTCCGGGTCCCGGCGATTCTCTGCTACACAACAATAACCATATGTTTGCTCCACGTCTGGGCTTTGCCTGGGACGTTTTCGGAACCGGCAGGACCGCAGTTCGCGCCGGCGTCGGTCAGTTCTTCCAGCGTGAACGCGTTTCGCGATACACACTCACTGCCAATGCTCCGTTTGCGGTGAACGCGTCAAACGTCTCGCGCGCGCTCGGCGCGCCAACACCCGCATCTCTGGGTGGTGCTAGTGCGTCGCCGGACGGCGGCATTGATCCGTCAGCAATCGTGCCGAACTCATGGCAATGGAATCTGACGGTTGAGCAGAGCCTGGCTAAGAACACCGTGCTGCAGGGCAGCTATGTCGGCAACCGTGGCATCCACCTCACCTCTGACTCCGACATTAACGCCATACCGGCTGCTAACTGGGGGGCCTCATCCTTCGTCACCGGAGCAGCACAACAGGCATTCCGGCCATTCAGTAATTTCGGCACGCTCACCTTCTGGTCGCACCATGGCGACTCTAACTACAATGCCCTGCAAATGCTGTTCCGTACTCGCCTCAGTTCCTTCCAACTCCAGGCGGCGTACACCTGGTCGCATGCAATTTCCACCATCCAGACTGACAACTCAGACGGCGGTATCAGCTTTGCCGCCTTCACAGTTGCCAACAACCCTGCTTTTGACCGCGGCAATGCACCGACCAACCGGCCGAATATCTTCGTTGCGAACGGAACCTATTTCGCGCCGAAGCTTGGTGGGGCGAACATGTTCGAGAGAGGCGTCCTGGGCGGGTGGGAGGTCAGCGGAATCACGACTGCTGATTCCGGGAACTCCTTCACCATCTATCAGGCCAACATCGGCGAGAATGCAGCGTTAGTACGTCCGAACGCCACCGGCGCGAACGCTATAACCGCGCTGGTCCAGACGGGCTATACCAACATGCTGCGCCCCGCGGTTAACCCCGGTCAAACTTGCGGCACCGGAGTGCATGCAGACCAAATCATCAACCCGAACGCATTTACATTGATTGGTTATCCGATCGGTACCCTCGCGCCAGCAACGGAGCCGCGTGGTTTCTGCCCCGGGCCTCATCTCATCAATACAGACCTGTCCCTGGACAAAAACTGGACGATCAAGGAAAGAGTGACTATCCAGTTCCGCATGGACGCGTTTGATCTCTTCAATCACGCTAACTTCCGGCAAGATGTTAATTTCAACGGCACTCCGTTCTCGAACGTCAATTGCGGACCCCAGACGAACGGTTTCTACGAACCTTGCAGTGCTACAAATAACGTCGTCACGGCACAAACCGGCGGCCAGAACTTTGGCAAAGCGAATTCTCTCGTGGGCAACGCTGGGCGGCAGTTCCAGTACGGCCTCCACATTACCTTCTAACCGCTCTACGAATTAACTGGTTAAGAAACGGCAGGATCAGAATCCTCTGGTCCTGCCGTTTTTCATGACCGACTCTCCCGGACCTCAGATGTGGCAACATAACGCTGTGACTCGGACCTCATCGCTGAGCAGGGCCGCTCTTTCTTTTTTCGTTCTTTTGTTGAGCCTCGCAGCTCCGGCACTATCCCTGTGCGCGGAGCAGGCCAAGAACACCGCGCCTTCAGATCGCGCTGATGTCGGGCTTCAGGAGCTCGAGAGGCGAATGGCTGCGCAGCGTGCCGCGACCCAGTCAGGCAATTCCGCGGCCGTCATCGAATCCAGTCAGAAGCTGGCAGCGCTCGCCCTGCAACAGATGGCTAACCTCAGGCTCTTGCAGGGAGCCGGGCAACAATCTGTCGAGCTCTACCGGCAGTCTCTCAAGCTTGAGGACTCTGAGGCAGCGCGTGTTGATCTGGCAGTTGCCCTGTTCCGTACAAAAAAGAATGAACTAGCCGACGCCGAGGTCGAACAAGTCCTGCGCACGAACCCCAGGAATGCACGCGCGTGGCAGCTGAAAGGCAGTCTGCAGATGGCTGCCGAAGACTACGCTCCTGCTGTTTCCTCGCTTGCCCGTTCGCTCGATCTACAGACCGACGTGAACGCGCAGTACGCCCTCGGCTTCTCGCTCTTGAAGATTCACGAGAAGCAAAAGGCTATCGGCATCTTCAACCAGATGCTCGAACTCTATGGCGACAAGGCGATTTGGCACGTTGTCTTCGGCGGTGCATTTCGCGACGCCGGCTACCCCGAAGACGCGATTCCAGAGTTCAAGCGTGCGATCGCGCTTGACCCGAAAGTCGGTCACGCACGGTTCTTTCTCGGTCTGACCTACTTGCAGGAGAACCACTGGGCGCCTAATCCAGAATCACTGGAGCAGTTCCAGGAAGCGATTCGTCTCGAGCCAAGAAATTATCTCGTTAACTTTTATCTTGGCGCGCTGGAATCGACCGCGAAGGATTTTGCGAATTCAGACCGGCACCTTCATGTTGCTGCGGAGGTTGAGCCAAATTCACCGGAGACCTGGTTGTATCTGGGCCTGAACGCCTATCAACAGAAGAATCTGAGCGATGCAAAAAAATATCTTCAGAAGGCGGTAGAAACCACGGGAACGGATGAGGAGCGCAACAATTACCAGATTCGGCGCGCCTATTTTGTGCTTGGCAGAATTGCAGTCAGCGAGGGCGAGCACGAGGAAGGCGAAAAACTGCTTGCGCGGGTCAAGGAGTTTCAGCGGAAGTCGCTTGCTAACAGCGCCGACACGATCAACGCAACCATGCAGCAGGAAGGAATGGGTGGAGCGCCTGCCGTGGTGCCCGCGATCAAGGGGGCGCCTTCTACTGACGTCGTTGGCGAAGCCCAGGGCGGGCAGACCGCGGAATCTTCCGTCGCCGCGGCACCGATCGCCCGTCCGGCGATGAGTGACTCTCAGCTTCGGGAATTGGACGCGCGAGAAAAGGAGCTGCGCGAGGTGTTGGCGAGCAGCTTCAACGATCTGGGAACGGCAGAGGCGCGCCAGCAACAGTATGTTGCTGCTCTAACAGATTTCCATGAGGCAGAGCGCTGGGATCCATCCACCCCAGGCCTGCTGCGGAATATCGGCGTCGCCGCCTTCCGGCAAAACGACTTTGCTGAGAGTGCGCGCGCACTGGAGTCGGTTCTGAAGAGCAACCCTTCAGACCAGAGATCTCGCCTCATGCTCGCGATGTCGTTATTCTCTCTCGAAAAATTTGCGGAGGCAGACCAAGCGTTCGCACTCGTTCCAGACGCAGCGATGAACGATCCCCGGGCGGCGTACGCATGGGCCTACTCACTCGCTCACACCGGCCAGCAGCAGAAGGCCAACGGGATTGCGGACAAACTGGCCGGCGCTGCGCTGCCGCCAGACGTGCTCTCTCTCGTCTGCCACCTCTATACCGATACTGAGAACTACGAGCACAGCATCACTTGCTTTCGAAAGGCGTATCAGCAGGACCCCTCCATCAAGCAGGCCCATTATCAGGTCGGCGCATCGCTGATCCGTCTGGCTCGCCCCGCAGAAGCCATCCCGGAGCTGCAGCAGGAATTGGCGATCAGCCCGAATGATCCGGAGGTGCAGTATTCGCTCGCCTATGCGTTTCTGCAAACATCGCGCAAGACGGAGGCGGCAGCGCTGTTGCAAACAGTTATCACCGCGAAGCCGGACCATGCTCAGGCGCAATATGAGCTAGGCAAGCTGTTGCTCGAAGACGGAAAAACCGAAGATGCGATCAAGCATCTTGAGATCGCCGAACAATACGATCCGTCGACCGACTACATCCACTATCAACTGCAGAGCGCCTACCGAAAAGCAGGACGCACCGCCGACGCGGACCGCGAGGCTCAGATCTACCGCGAGATCAAAGCAAAACATCGCGAAGTAGCGCCGCAACACGCAATGCAAAAGCCGTAGGCTCTGTGGATGTACTTACCCCAGCAGCATCACTAGATCTCCCGCGTTGACGGCGATTCCAGGAGTTACGAATACATCAGTAATGGCGCAGTCGCGCTGTGCATAGATATTGGTCGCCATTTTCATCGCTTCGATAGACATCAATAACTCGCCCGCTGCAACATGCTGCCCGTGCTTCACCGCGACGTTGCCGACGATGCCCGTAAGTGGAGAGGCGAGGTGCGCCGGGTTGCTCGCCTCGGCCCTCTGCAGCGCGCTTTTCGCCTTCGCTGCGCGTCTGTCGCGGATCTGCATCATGCGCGGCTGGCCGTTTACCTCAAAGAACACATCAGCAATTCCGTCTTCGTTGGCCTCGCCCACCGCGAGCAGATTCACGATGATCGTCTTGCCCGGCGCAAGGGTGACCAGCAATTCCTCGCCGGGCATCAGAGGTTGAAAAGCAGCGGGTGTAGGCAGCAGATGAACATCGCCATACGCGTCGCGGCGCTTTGCGTACTCGAGAAAAACAGACGGATACATCAGATAGCCCGCCAGGTCGTAGTCAGTGGCTGGGTGGCCGATCTTCGCAGATAGCTCCTCCTTTTGGCTCGTCAGGTCGATCGGTGGCAACGAAGCTCCTGGCCTCCCATCGAGCGGAGGCCTTCCCTTCAGTACCTTGCGCTGAAGCTCGGGAGGAAAGCCGCCCTCTGGCAGACCCAGGTCTCCGCGGAATAGTCCTACGACAGAATCGGGGAATGTGATCTCCTTCGCCGGGTTCAGGATGTCCTCGGCGGTGATGCCGGCCGTGACCATGATCAGGGCCATGTCGCCGACCACTTTCGACGTCGGAGTCACCTTCACGATGTCACCGAAGAGTTGGTTCACCTGCGTGTACGCTTCGGCAATCTCCGGCCAGCGGTCTTCAATCTTCAAAGCTCGTGCCTGCTGGCGCAGGTTCGTGTACTGGCCGCCTGGCATCTCGTGGCGATAGACATCTGAGGTAGACGCCCGCGGGTCGCTCTCAAACGCAGCATAGTACCGGCGCACCACTTCCCAATAGCGCGACACCGCTGTAATGGCCGCAGCGTTAAGCCCCGTATCGCGCGGCCCATACCGCAGCGCGGCGGCCAGTGCCCCCAGGCTGGGCTGCGACGTGAATCCGCTCATTGAGTCGAGCGCCGCGTCCACCGCGTCCACCCCGGCCTCGACAGCGGCAAGCAGCGTGGCGCCACCAATGCCGCTAGTGTCATGGGTGTGGAAGTGAATCGGAAGGCCGACTTCCTGCTTCAGCGCCGAGACAAGCCTCCGCGCCGCCTCAGGCTTGCAAACGCCGGCCATGTCCTTAATCGCCAAAATATGCGCGCCCGTGGCTTCGATCTGCTTCGCCAGCCGCAAATAGTAGTTCAGGTCATATTTGGTGCGCGATGGATCAAGCAGGTCGCCGGTGTAACACATGGCACCCTCAGCCAGCTTGCCCGCTGCGAGCACCTCATCAATCGACCCGCGCATGCTCTCGATGTCGTTCAACGAATCAAAGATTCTGAACAGGTCTATGCCAGCAGCTGCGGCCTGACGGACGAAGAACCGCACGGCGTTATCGGGATAGCTGGTGTAGCCTACCGCGTTTGAACCGCGCAGCAACATCTGCAGCAGCATATTCGGCATGCGGGCGCGCAGGGACTGCAATCGTTGCCAGGGATCTTCCTGCAGGAAGCGATAGGCAACGTCAAAGGTCGCGCCTCCCCAGCACTCGAGCGAAAGCAGTTGCGGCAACAACTCCGAATACGACGGTGCGATGCCCAGCATGTCATAGCTGCGAACGCGCGTTGCCAGCAGAGACTGGTGCGCATCGCGCATCGTGGTGTCTGTCACCAGCACGGCTTGTTGCTCCAGCATCCATTGCGCAAAACCGGCTGGCCCCAGTCGATCCAGTGTATGTTTAGTGCCTTCCCGCGCCGTGATTTCTGCCGGGCTTGTGGGAACCGGCGCGGGCTCCGTCGGTGTCCGCACGGCGCCAATGTCCGGATGCCCGTTGACAGCAATGTCGGCCAGATAGCGCAACAGCTTTGAAGTGCGATCGCCCAGAGGAGGGAAAGCGAACAATTCCGGCGTGTCCTCGATAAATCGCGTCGTGTACTTACCCTCGCGGAACGCCTTGTGGTTGACGATGCGCTCAAGAAACTCGACATTGGTGGCGATGCCCCTGATACGAAACTCAGTCAGCGCACGACGCATTCGAGCGATGGCTTCGGCGTCCGTCGGTGCCCAGCAGGTCACTTTTTCGAGTAATGAATCATAGAAGCGACTCACTTCCGCGCCGGCATAGGCCGTACCGCCGTCGGTGCGCACGCCGAATCCGCTGGCTCCGCGATACGCGGTGATTTTGCCGTAGCCAGGCAGAAAGTTATTACGCACATCTTCGGTCGTAATGCGGCATTGCAGCGCGTGCCCGTCGAGATGAATCTGCTCCTGCGGTGGAATCCCGCTCTCCGGCGTTCCGATGGCGTGGCCTTGTGCGATGTGAATCTGCGCCTTCACGATGTCGATGCCGGTCACCTCTTCGGTGACCGTGTGCTCCACCTGCACTCGCGGGTTCACTTCTATGAAATAGAACTCGCCGCTATCGGCGTCCATCAGGAACTCGACCGTTCCGGCATTGACATATCCCGTGCTGCGCGCCAGACGTAGAGCCGCGTCCGTCAGCGATTTTCGTTGGTCGCCGCTGAGATAAGGGGCCGGCGCGCGCTCGACCACCTTCTGGTTCCGTCGCTGCACAGAGCAGTCGCGCTCAAACAGGTGAACGACGTTGCCATACTGATCGCCGAGGACTTGCACTTCAACGTGGCGTGCGCGGCGCACCAGTCGCTCAAGGAAAACTTCGTCATTCCCAAAGGCTGCCAGGGCCTCTGCCCTAGCCTCGGCGATCTGCTTTTCCAGGTCTTCGAAGCTCTCAATGACGCGCATGCCGCGTCCACCCCCGCCCCAACTGGCCTTCAACATCGCGGGCAGGCCGAGTGCGCGGGCGACGCGCACAGCCTCGGCGGGGTCGGCCGGAAGCGCGCCCGTTGCCGGCACCAGAGGCACGTTGGCGCGTGAGGCCGCCTCACGCGCAGCCACCTTGTTGCCCAGCAGGCGCAACACAGATGCGGGAGGTCCAATGAACGCAATGCCCGCCTCTTCGCAGGCCGCGGCAAAGTCGGGCCGCTCCGCGAGAAATCCATAGCCGGGATGGATCGCGTCGGCGCGTGCCTCGTGTGCCACTCGCAAGATGTCAGGAATATCGAGATACGCCTGAATCGCACCCCGCCCTGCACCCACCTGGTAGCTCTCGTCCGCTTTTACACAATGCAGGGACAACCGGTCTTCAGCAGCGAAGATCCCGATAGTCGCGATATTCAGTTCAGTGGCGGCGCGGAAGACGCGGATCGCGATCTCGCCGCGATTAGCGACCAGCACACGCTGAAACGATCGCAGGCTCGGTCCTGGCATTATCCTCCCTCGCTGAAACGTCTTGCCTTAACGTCTTGCCTTAGGGCTGGATACTA
>Ga0210410_10006547_pt1 | contig 10125 bp, 10 predicted proteins | sample IncBWC4MmetaG_FD_161058 | JGI IMG/M metagenome (GOLD analysis project Ga0210410, IMG submission 161058) | Forest soil microbial communities from Barre Woods Harvard Forest LTER site, Petersham, Massachusetts, United States - Inc-BW-C-4-M | ecosystem: Environmental > Terrestrial > Soil >... | reverse complement strand
ATTTCTTCGGCCAGGTCATGCCGAGCCAGCCGCGCTCGCCGACCCGGCGGGAGAATTCCGGGGCATCCGAATCTTCGCGGTTCGGCTTGTGCGGATCGAAGGTTCCGGCCGCGATTTCCTCGGCGAGAAAAGCGCGCACTTCCCGGCGCAGCTTTTCGCATTCGGGCGGCAGGCGGATCGGATCGAAACGAAGGGCTGCGGTCATTTTAGTTTAGTCCCGGTGTAGATGTTTCTTTGAGAGTAAGAGCCCGAATGTTGCAACAGTGGCAGTGCGCCCCCTCTCCCCTTGTGGGAGAGGGTTGGGGTGAGGGGTCACGGTCTATCGATAGTCCGTAACCCCTCACCCGGATCGCTGCCGGACGATGCTTTGCATCGCCGGGGGCGATCCGACCTCTCCCACAAGGGGAGAGGTGAAGGAACCTGCGTGCTCCGTTTCAAAGTTCATCGGCATTTCACCTTGACGCCACCAGCGGCCACAATTCGTCAGCGCCGCGCGCAGCGACGAGCTTGCCGAGTTCGACCGCCCAGTAGCTCTCGGAGCCGAAATCGTCGCGCCATGCCAGTGCGCGCAGGGTGTAGCGATGCAGGATGTGCTCGATGGTAAAGCCGATCGCGCCGTGGACCTGATGGGCGATCGCTGCGCCCTTTTCGGCGGCCTCCGAGCAGCGGATTTTCGCGGAGGCCGCTTCGAGAAACACCGCGTCGTCGAATGACGTGCTGTTGGCGATGGCATCCGCGGCCGAGGTCGCCGCCGCCAGCGCCGCCGCGGACTCGCCGGCGAGTTTTGCCAGATTGTGCTGCACGGCCTGGAATTTCGAGATCTTCTTTTCGAACGCGACGCGCTCATTGGAGTAACGCACGCTGACGTCGAGCATCGATTCCAGCGCACCTGCAATCTGCAGGCTTCGCGCCACCCCGCCCATCAGCATCAGCGTTGTCTGATCGAAGCCCTTTGGCGCGGGCTTGATCGCGATCGGCGCGACGTTGGTGAACGTCACGGTATCGTGGCCGTCGTTCGCCAAATTGAGGCCGGCCTCGATCCGGCAGGCGCTCGCATCGACCAGCGCAATGGAAAGACCGCCGGCGCCGCCCGCCAGCACGGCGATATGCTTTGCGTCCCTGGCAAAGGGAACGCCACGCGCGCGGCCGGACAGGGTGCCGTCGGCGCCCACCGCGATGCGGTCCTTCGGGCTTGCCGGCGCGACCGTCATCTCGCCTTCGGGCGAGACGATCCGGGCCTGCGCCAGCAGCCATCCCGCCAGCATGGTTTCGGCCAGCGGCACCGCGATCGCAAAGCGCCCGGCCGCGCCCAGCACGCTGAAACCTTCGGCCAGGCTGGCGCCCGATCCGGCGCAATCCTCCGGCACCCACGACAAAGGCAGGCCGGCCTCGGTCAGCGCCTGCCACAGCGGCGCCTTCCAGCCGCCGGTCTTGTCGTTGTTGATGGTCTGCGCGTCGGCGAGATCGGCGAAGATCTTCTCCGCGGTCTCGGCGACAATGTTCTCACTCTCCGCCACGGCGTTCCCCGCTTTGAATTTGGCGCACGGATCGCGTGCGGTGTTTTCTTGCACCGCATGATGGGGAAAAGCCACCGTCCTGACAAGCGCTGATGCCGGGGCAGGCTGCAAAGCCGGCATGCAGCCAGGGCCGCCGCCGGCATTAATTCCGCGCAATGGAGTTTTGCCGGTTTGCAGGCATTTTGCTGCACGATATGGTAGATCGCCGTGACGGCTTGACCGGTTGAAAAATCAATAAAGGGAAATGCGGATGTCGAAGGATGGTTTGTGCGCGATCGTAACGGGTTCGGCGTCCGGTCTGGGGGCCGCGACCGCCGCCATTCTGGCGAAAGGCGGGGCGCGCATCGTGATCAACTATTCCTCCAGCCAGAAGGAGGCGGAAGCGACCGCCGATCTCTGCCGCACCGCCGGTGCCGAAGTAGTCGTGGTCCAGGGCGATGTGTCCCGCGACGAGGATTGCAGGAAGATCGTCGCCGCGGCAGAACCCTGGGGCCGTCTCGACGCGCTGATCAACAATGCCGGCATCACCAAGCACGTGGCGCACGACAAGCTGGACGGCCTGTCGGCGGAAGATTTTCAGCGGCTGTTTGCCGTCAACACCATCGGGCCTTACCAGATGGTGCGGGCGGCGCGCAGTCTGCTGGAAGCGGCGGCGACGGATTCGGGCCGCGCCTCCGCGGTCGTCAACGTGTCGTCGGTGGCGGGAATCAGCGGGGTCGGCTCCTCGATCGCCTATGCCGCGAGCAAGGGCGCGCTCAACACCATGACCTATTCGCTGGCGCGCGCGCTGGCGCCCTTGATCCGCGTCAACACCGTGTGTCCCGGCTATATCGACACGCCGTGGTTCACCAAGGGCCGCGGCGAGGCCGGCGCCAAGCTGGTGCGCGATTCCGTGATCGCGAAAGTGCCGCTCAAGGTCGCCTCATCTGCGGAGGATATCGCAACGCTGGTGTGTTTTCTCGCCACGCCGGCGTCGAGCAACATGACCGGCGAACTGGTGCGGATGGACGCCGGGATGCACCTGATTACGTGAGAAGCACACCGTCATTCCGGGGTGATGCAAAGCATCGAACCCGGAATCCAAGGATTCCCCGATGTGCAATTGCACATCTGAGGTTCGCTCGTTTCACTCGCGCCCCGGAATGACGGCTACGCCGTCACCTCGATCCCGGATCGGAAATCACGTGGCTCGCTACCAGCCTGTTCCAGATGAACAGCACCACCAGCGCGCCGATGGTCGCGGTGATGAAGCCGGCGCCCTGATTCGGGCCGTAATGGCCGATCGCCTGCCCGATGAAGGTGGCGACAAACGCGCCGGCGATACCGAGCACGGTGGTCAGGATGAATCCGCTGGGATTATTCGGGCCCGGCGAAAGCAGCCGCGCGATAATTCCCGCTACAAAACCGACGATGATGATCCAAATAATGCCGCTCATGTCTGTCGTCCTTTTCTGGAGAAGCAGAGTCGCAAAAAGCCGATGCCGACCGGCCTCAGATCCGGCCGGACAGTTCGCTTTCGGTCGGCAGCCGTCCGTCCGGCGTCAGATGATCGATTACACCGGGCAGATGCTGGCTTAAGCCGGCGAGCAGTTCGTCGCGCGACAGGCCGCTTTGCGAGGCCAGCGTGTTGATCTGGTCGGCGCCGAGCGCGCTCGCGAGATCGCCGGGCGAAATTTGCTTGTTCGGCCCCGGGCTCACCCATGAATTGGCGGCGTCGCCCTGGCCACTCTGCTGGAATTGCTTGAGCAGGTCGCCGAGCCCGCCGCTGATCACGCTACCCGCGGCGCCGCCGGCGAGCAGCCCGCCCAATCCGCCCTTGAGAACGTCGCCGAGACCTCCAGCCATTCCGCTGCCGGGCGTGCCGGTATTCGCAGGCGACGGCGCAGGCGACGGCGCAGGCGCGGCGCCTGGCTGGCTGCCGGTGAGATGTTTGACCGCCTTGTAGGCAAGCAGTCCAAGGATCGCCATGGTCATCGGCGACATTCCTCCGCTGCTTCGCGCGCTTGCATCGCTCGGGCCGCGCGGGCCTTGCTGCATCCCGTTGAGTACGTCGAGTAAACCCATTGTTTCCTCCTACGTGCCTGCCCGCCCGCAAGCATAACGGCGCGCCATGACGGTTACAAGGCGCGGCCCGGCCGGCGCCGGCGCGATTGGCGACAGGCATCGCGCAGGAAAGTCTGCTATCGAAAGGAAGGGTTGAGGGAAGCGGGATGGATTCCAGCAGAACGATCGGCATCGCCGGCGCCGGCAGCATCGGCTGCTTTGTCGGCGGCATGGTTGCGGCCGCCGGCCGCCCCGTCGCCTTGCTGGCGCGTCCGCGCGTGATCGCCGAAATCGAAGGCAGCGGCCTGCGGCTGACCAGTTTCGAGAGCCTCGATCGGCAGATCGCGGCGAACGAAATGACGCTGTCCACGGACCCCGCCGTTTTCAGCGATGCCGGCGTGGTGCTGGTGACGGTGAAAAGCGCGGACACGCCTGAGATCGCCGATTTGATTGCGCGGCATGCTCGCCCTGACGCTATCGTCGTCAGCCTGCAGAACGGCGTCGGCAACGTCTCGGTGCTGCGCGAGCGATTGCCGGCGCATCGCGTGCTGGCCGGAATGGTGCCGTTCAATGTGATCGCGATGGGCCAGGGCCGATTTCATCGCGCCACTTCGGGCGATATCGTCATCGAACAGGACGACGCCGGCACGGCGGAGCGGCTTTCGGTGCGGGGCCTGACCATGCGCGCCTCCGGCAACATCGCCGGCGTGCAATGGGGCAAGCTGCTGGTCAATCTCAACAACGCGCTCAACGCCCTCGCCGATATGCCGCTGCGCCAGCAACTGGCGCAACGCCCGTGGCGGATGCTGTTTGCGGACCAGATGGCCGAGGGGCTGGCGGCGATCCGCGCGGAGGGCATCAGGCCGGTATCGTCGACGCCGATCCCCGCAGGATGGACCCCGGCCTTGCTGCGGCTGCCCGACACCCTGTTCGGGATGCTGCTGGGACGCACCATGAAGATCGATCCGCAGGCGCGCTCATCGATGTGGGAAGACCTCAAACGCGGGCGCCGCACCGAGATCGATTATCTGCAGGGCGTCATCACCGCGATTGCCGACCGGCACGGGCTCGAGGTGCCGCTGTCCCGGCGCATCGTGACGCTGATCAAGAGCGCCGAGGCCGCGGGGCAAGGCTCGCCCAAACTGACGCCGGAGCAGATCCGGTCCTGAAATCGCCGGTCATGTACCGCTCGCAATAGCGACGATGTTGTCGTCAACTGCCCTTCACCGGAAAATGCTCGAATGATCTGCCGCTATCCCGGCGGCCCGATACATGCCAAAACAATTCCTGTTCCTGCTCCGGCACCGCTTCCGCAAGCGTCTGATTCCTGATCGATACCAGCCATGCGCTTCCTTCAGACTTTTCAGCTCTATGACTTTCTCGACACGCTGGTCAGTCTGCTGACCGCCTTCGTGCTGGGAACGCTGATCGGTGCCGAACGGCAGTATCGCCAGCACAGCGCCGGTTTGCGAACCAATGTGCTGGTCGCGGTCGGCGCTTCCGCGTTTGTCGATCTTGCAAACCGCCTCAACGGAGCCGAGGGCAGCGTTCGCGTGATTGCCTATGTTGTCTCGGGAATAGGCTTTCTCGGTGCCGGGGCGATCATGAAAGAGGGCATGAATGTCAGGGGCCTCAACACCGCGGCCACGCTGTGGGCCTCTGCGGCGGTTGGCTGCTGCGCGGGCGCGGACATGGTTGCGCAAGCCGTGCTGCTGACGCTGTTCGTGCTCGGCGGCAACACATTGCTGCGGCCGCTGGTCAACGCGATCAATCGTATTCCCATCGACGAGCAATCCTCGGAAGCAAGCTACGATGTGCTGGTGACGGCGGACACGGGCTCGGTCGCATCGGTTCGGGAATTGCTGCTCGAAAAGCTCGAGGCTGCGAGTTATCCGGTGCGGGACGTCGATGTGGTTTATCGCTCCGGCGATCATGCCGAAATCGCTGCCACCCTTGTCAGTGAGTCGATCCAAGCGGACGAACTCGACGCCGTCGTGGCCAGTCTGGAAGGTCAACCCGGGGTTCGTCATGCGACATGGAATGTCCGCGCGCTCGAATGACCGGGTTGCCGGAACTGCCTCGAAAAGGCAATGATTGCAAATGAATCTGGTGCGAAGCGGCGATGCGCTGATCGGCCGTATCGGCGCCGGGAGGGCGATATGAAACGAATTTACGCATGCCTCGCCGTGACTGCCGGCGTGGCTCTGGCCGGCTGGGCTTCGACCGCGCCGGCCAAAGCCGCCCCGCCGACCGTCACGCCGTCGCCTGGATATGATGCGAGATTGCAGGAGCAGAGAGCCGCGCCGGTCATTTACGAGCCTGCGGCTGTCGCTTCCAAGCGGCTTTCCCGGCGCCACAAGAAGCCGCATTACGACGGCACGCACTGAGCCATACCGGCACCGCGTCGGCGTCGCCTCGGTGGACCATCCGAAGTCACCCTACCGGAAATTCTGGGCGATGGTGATCGCGAATTGAGGTGCGATTAGTCCCTCAACAAGTCGTTTCCGGCATCGGGACCCAGCCGCCGGCGTTTGTGATGAAGCAAGGTGTCGAACACGGTTCGTAGCCAAGGCGGCACGGCGTGATCACGGCTCGCGCTCGCTTGGCTCGCTTGGCCGGGACGACGTAGTCCTCGTCATTCCGGGGCATCGCGAAGCGATGAACCCGGAATCCCCAGATGATGCGCGATTCCGGGTTCGCGCTGCGCGCGCGGGAATGACGGGGGTTAATCAGCCCCGCTTGGCCTTGCTCGGAGGCGGACTGAACAGCTTCTTCAAGTCATTGAGGCCTTCGGAAAGCCTCGGCCAGTCGCAGGAGAACGAATGCTCCGCGCAATTCTCGATCTTCGCGCGCGGCCTGACCTTCGGTGCAGCGGCCTGTGGCTTGGTGACTGGCTTGGCGACACTTCGCGTCGTCACCGGGGCCTTTTCGGCCTTTTCATTTCCAGTCTCGAACGCGGCCTGCTGCACCTGCTGCTGTTGCTGCTGCTTCGCCGTGAACGCGGCCGCGATCGAGCTTCGCCGCTCGTTATCCAGATAGGCGGTATATTGCTCGTCGATTCGCTTCTGTTCTTCCCGCGTCGGATTCGGCCCGGCGATATCGAAGCTGCGGTTCTGCATGAAATCGAAATAGACATAGCCGCCGCCCGGCTTGCGCCGTCCGGCGAATTTCGCGTTGCATCCGGCGAGCAGCGAGGCCTTGGCTTCCTTGGTCGCCGCCTTCTCCGCGGCGTCGGCGCATTCCTCGAAATCGGCCGGCGCGCGCGACCACCACTGCGCATGCGCGCGCGAAGGCGCCAGCACGAAGCAGCCGGCGATCGCGGCCATCAGAAGGGCGGATGTGCGTGGTGCGATCACGGACTATTTTCCTCAAATGTTCCCGCGACACGGTGTCGGCCGATTGTCGTCATTATTGGCCGGCTTGTCACCCCGTAACCGCGCATTTCTCGCGCGCGGGGTGCGGGCTTACCGCTGCCCTGTGACGGGCGGGACACAGTTAACCCGGCTTAAGGATTTGGTGACCGAACGACGTTCTGCGGCCTTTTCGATTCCGTTTTGCAAGCGAAAGATCGTGAACCTCCTTCGTTCGTTGGTGCATCCACTGCTTAATGCAGCCCCGCGTTGATGTGTCGCCAAGTCGCCTGAATCTAGTTGCATGAATCTGCGGTGCCGATATCGAAGGGGCCGGTTTCGTGGATATTGAATGAATAGGACTATTTGGCTTGCCATCTTTTGCTTGACCAGCCTCGTCGTGTTGGTCGCGATAAGGATTGGAGCGGCGCCGCTTACGAGTGCTGAAGCCTCGCGCCTGGAAACGACGACTGTTGCCGACACACAGCAAGCCACTTCAACGAAGGCGGATAAGTTGAAGGTTTCCTATATCGAACCGGCGGCAACAACGGCGGTGACGCCGGTCGCGATCGCACCTCCTGACAACGCGCCTAAGCCGGCAGAGACGACTGTCAAGGCAGAGACAACTATCAAGATTGTCAGCAGGCATTGGCACGATCCACTGGCCCCGAAAGCATCGCCCAAGGTGGATCAATCCAAAGGTAAATCTTCGAAGGCCTCGGCGCGATAATCGAGCCCTCGTAAAATCCCAAACGATCTAAGTTGCGGATGTCGCATACCCTGGAGATCGAATAGGCCTGGAACTCTCATAGAGACGAACCCCCGCAACGGCAGTGATGAGCGAAACCGCTGGCCTCACCAGCGCCAAGACCAAATTGATGAGGAGGACATCAGAGTTTTTGATGTGCAAAACGTGCCAAACGTACGTGAAATACTCGAACGGCCAGATCCACATGACAACGGTTGTGATCACGACGAGCGAAATGCACCATGCCCGGATCGAGGGATATTGATCCTCTGAGGTGCGCACCGTTCGCTCGTGTCGTGTGTACCGAGCATGGCGCAAGACGGCGACGCTCATGGCGACCACAGCACCGTAGTACATGCCGAAGAGCACACTCGTCAGAAGGCCAAGTAGAGTCAGTCCACTCATCACGTCACCGCGTGTTTAGCTAACTGCAAATTTTCTTCAATGCTCTAGTGAAGCTTGTTGAGACCGCTGGCCCTTCTGCATTGCCTCGCCGACGCCTGCATTTGCTTTGCCAGAGTGTTGCGGCGTTCCTGTAGCGCTTTGCGTTTGCGTAACCGGATTTTGATGGTAGAAGCTCGTCAACATCCAGCCTTCGGCCAACAAAAACTTGCGCGTAGGGGCAAAAAATTCTCCTAGACTTCCTGCCGCGTCAGAGAAGGGCTAGATTTCAGCCGCTCTCCCCTTTGTCATTCACCTTCAGACCAGCGAGTTCGATCAGGAAACCAATCGGTCCAAAGATCGCGGCCGTCCAAGACAGAAGAATGTTTGCCGCTACACTTCCAGGCTCGCCAGCCAACACGCTCCGATACCCGATTATGGCGCCCACAAAAACCGCCAGGGCAACCAGCACAAACAATACCTTCCATCCGGCTGGAGCCTGATGGGCTGGAATTCCCAGGGCACCTCCGGCGATCGCAGCAACTGTTCCAACCACTACCAACCATGAATGCATTCCGGGCGGATCCGACAAGAAATTAGCGACTATGCCGCCCACTAGCCCGGCAAGGGCCATGAATCCAATATTTTTCATAGCTCCGACCTTTCCATTATCTTACAGCGCCCAATAAATCCAATTTGACAGTAGTCAGACCGAGTGGCGCTCCGTCAGGGGCAACCAAAATCATAGGCGCGACACCAGATGGCGCAGGGATGTTTTCGAACCTTAGTGAACGTTCACCATCTGCACGGACAAGGGCCATCCTCTGCGCCGGATTCGCGCCCATCGACCCGACGTCGTCTCGTTTGAAAAGTTCTCCCAGAGGGACAGGTCCTTGGAAATTGAGCTCGCTAGTCTTCAACTTGGATAAGAAGTCATCTTGGGAAATTCCCAGCATCTCGGCACCAAAACCGATGCGCGTTTCTCCGGGGCCCGAGCTAAAATCGACCTGAAGTAGCTTGTCAGCGGGAAAGTACCGCAACAGAATTCTGGCGAAGGCGGCGGAAACCTCTCCCGTAGCGGTTTGATAGGTTCTTCTCAGCTCAGCGCCAGTCACCGACGGTTTTGTAACATCTTTCTTATCGGCAACCTGCACATAAGCCTGCGCCGATTTCATGCCATCGTTGCTCACGCGGATCGGAGCATTGCTATCCAATTTATAGGAATCGAGGCTTCCATAATCATATTTGCAGAATATTCCCTGAGGCTCTAGGGGCTTATCAAAGGGAATGAGAAGCACCGGCTTCTTCCAATCGAGGGAAAGTTTCTTGTCGTGCAGATTTTTGATGTAATGCCAGCCGCGCGCCTGTCCGTTCCAAGGATCAACATCTGATCCCCATTCGAATTTGCTGTCATTCGTCGGTGGCGTAACATCTCTGACGCTGTGAGGAGGTCCTCCTTTGTCGAACTCCGCCAGGGAGCATTGTTGGGCAAAGGCGCTTGTAGCGCTACAGGCCACCGACAAAACAGCAGCGAAAATAGCATTTCTCATTGTCTTCCCTCCAGCTATTTCCTTTCGAAGCAAATCACATGCGGTAACGCATCATCGAAACTGACGGTAAGATATACCTGAAGTTGAGGTTCCGCCAATATCAATCGGGCACCAACCGTGCCAGAAAGGCTGCCCCCGTCATGCGAACCGAAAGCCAAATAGAAGCCCGCAGCCGCTGCTGCCGCCGAAAAGGCGAACGGAGGCACGTTCTCCGACACTCTTTCTATAAGCCGGAGCATCAGGCGTTCTGGCGAGAAGTCGTTCGCGAAGGCCTCGACGCGATAATCGAGCTCCCGTGAAATCCCAAATGATCTAAGTTGCGGATGTCGCATACCCTGGAGATCGAATAGGCCTGGAATTCTCATAGAGACGAACCCCCGCAACGGCCGTGATGAGCGAAACTGCTGGCCTCACCAGCGCCAAGACCAAATTAATGAGGAGGACATCAGAGTTTTTGATGTGCAAAACGTGCCAAACGTACGTGAAATACTCGAACGGCCAGATCCACATGACAACGGTTGTGATCACGACGAGCG
>Ga0210410_10006544_pt1 | contig 10128 bp, 6 predicted proteins | sample IncBWC4MmetaG_FD_161058 | JGI IMG/M metagenome (GOLD analysis project Ga0210410, IMG submission 161058) | Forest soil microbial communities from Barre Woods Harvard Forest LTER site, Petersham, Massachusetts, United States - Inc-BW-C-4-M | ecosystem: Environmental > Terrestrial > Soil >... | reverse complement strand
GCCGTTCTTTCGCGGATCCCAAGCGATGCCGATGGTGCCGCCTATATTCTTGTTTGGCTGGTTCACAGGGTTGCCTAGGCCAGGCTGGAACGCATTGAGAGCGGCCACCGCAGGGAGATCTGAATCTGTACGGCCGGTATCGCGGTTGTACCGGATGCCGTACGTGAAGGTGAGGTTCGGCTTAACCTTCCATGAATCTCCGAGGTAGGCCTGGAACCTGGTATCAAACTGACCGCCGCAACTCTGTCCGAACTCTGGTATTTCGGTAAAGCAGCCTTCGCCGTTACCAAGCTGAATGCGATGAACGGGCCAGTTGAGTGGGTTGGTATCTCCACCCGGTCCAAAAGGATTGGTGCTGGCGAAAGCATCGTTCGCGGTATTGACGTTGGACCGTACGGCTGGAGCCAATCCAAAGAAGCTGGCGAAGCCCCCGCCTAAGATGCGATTCACTCCCACGCCATAGCGAATAATATGGCTGCCATAGATTTTCGTTCCGTCATACTTGAACTGCTTATTGGTCTGAAAGGTCTTCTGGGGGGCGAGAATGTTCGGACCGGAGCAAAAGAGATTGCCGGACGCGGTGCAGGAAGTGCGCCCGTTGCCAATGGCGAGCGCGAGGTCCGGCGCAGGATTGATGATGCTCGTGCCGGTGACAGCGTCCGTGATGCCATTGCGGAATTTGAAATAGCCTATGCGAACACTGTGCGTCCAGGACCCGTGCGTGAAGTCCACGCCACCTCCAAACGAGGGCGTGTTGTCTACGTTAGCGAATTCTTGATAAGTACCAGGAACGAATGTGGCGGCGTTTAGATTCTGTTCATAGCCGAACTTGAAGAATATGCGCAGGCTACCCGTTGCGTTGTAGTCGAGACGGCCGAGATACTGCTGGTCGCGGAACGGCGAGTTAAATGTGCCTATGAGACCCGCTGCGGGATCGGCAAATGGGGCAAGCGGAGCACCTGCGGCCAGCAAGTCTTGCGTCGTGCGTTCCCACGATCCGAAGGCGAACAGCTTGTCCTTTATAATTGGACCGCCAAGGTTCGCGCCATATTGCTTGCGATTGAATTTCGCCGCAGGGTTACCGATCGCGGCAGATGTTCCGTCGCTTCGATAATTGAAGAACCCTTCTCCGTGGATGGCGTTGGTACCGGACATCGTGGTGATGTTTACCGTTCCAGAAGAGGTGAGTTCGGTCGCCAGATCCAAGTTCGATTGACTCACCTGGAATTCTTTGATCGAGTTCACGGGCACGTTTTGAGTGGTGGTGCCGACCGTTTCGTCCGAGATGTCGAGCCCATCCACTTCAATGCGCGCGGTCCGGCCGAAGCGTCCTCCGAAGGAAATTGACGAATAACCCTTCTTTGTGGGGTCAAAGTTGCCGCCGTCCTGGATTTGCACGCCCGGCTCCAACTGTGCAAGGTCAAGGAAATTCCGTCCATTAATCGGCAGGTTTTCGATTTGCTGGCTGGTGACGACACCCTGAATTGTGGCTTGTTCCGTATTTAGGGAAACGGCGTTCCCTTCAACCGTGACGACTGTGGTTTCAGAGCCGATTTCCAGTGTAACCGAACCGTTTGCGATATTACCCACCTGGACGGTCATCGGTAGCTCTAGCGCTTTGAAGCCGGGCGCCTCCACGCGAACGAGGTAGTCACCTGGGCTCAGTGGCCCGGAATTGTACTCGCCGGATGGCGTTACGGCAGGTGTGATCTTCGCACCGGTCGCTTTATTCGTGATTGTGACTTTAGCGCCCCCAACCGTAGCTCCATGCGGATCCAAGATTGCACCTTGGATGCTTCCCGTGGAAAGTCCTGCCTGGGCTTGAACCGCCGGTGCCAGAGCGAAACTTAACCCGACGCCGATGCATATCATGGCAATAATTGCGACGAATGGTCGTGACGATTTCGACTTACTGCTCATTACCCCTCCATTTTCAATCTTGGTCTAGCGAAATGTGTAAACGGATGCTTGAATAGCGGTCGCTACACCCACCCCAGAGCAGGCGCTCCCCAAAGCGCGGGGCCCGTGGTCGTGCACTTTCTAGTTAAACCGAATTAATGACAGGTGAATCGCAGGAGACTTTTGCACGAAAGAGACCAAGTATTGAGATAAATAAGTCGAACTGAATATTGTGTTTACGAGCAGTTTCCGTATTTTGTTGTGAATTAAGATTCCAGCTTCCGGATGTTTATCCATAATTATGTAGATTTATCGACTAGCGCCTGCGCCGTGAATTATCCTTTTGCTGCGTGCGGACCGAAGAGTGGACTCGGTGGATAGCCGCGGAAAGAGCGGTAAAGAGTTTTTCTAAAGAGGTTATCAAGGCAAGGTAGTTTGGCTAGCTTTGGTGGCGGATGCGTTCGGCTAGATTGCGGGCGCGCTGACGGCCGATTTCTACGAAGCGGGCGTCGCCGGCGATTTGGTCCAGGGTGGGGAGGGCGCGCTCGGGTTCCGGTAGCAGCTTGCGGTTGAGTTCAGTTTCAAATTGCAGCAAGGCATCATTGATGCCAAGGCGGTCATATTTCATGCGGCGCTCGAGCAGCATCAGCAATTCCTGCTGACGGGCCAAGCCTTCAAAAATTTGCAGCAACTGGCTGGCACTTGAATTCAAGGTGTAATTGAACTTAACCTCGTGCGTTTCCGACCCTTGCTCCCAGCGGAACGTCTTTTCGCCAAGGTTGGCGATTTTTCGGTGCACGTCCAAGTCTTGTCCCTTGAAGTTATTCAACTGTTGCGCGAGGGCAAACATTTTCGCGCGCAGAGCGGGGCTGACCTGGAACTTGGCCGCGCCGGGATCGTCATCGAGCTGGCGAATTTCGTAGCTGGCATCGTCGGAATCTTCGCGCACGGAAATTTCAATGAACTCCGGTGTGCTGGACTTGAAGACGCGCCGAAACGTCAGTTTGGAGCCCGTCGCCGCGGGAGCGGGGCGCGAGGCCTCACTAGTGCGGGGCGAAGCGAAAGCTTCGGCGCGGACCAGGGGCGTAAAAGCACAGGCGAGCGAGACCACAACGGCCACCAGGATCAAGCGGGTCCAAGAAGTTCTCATCGTGTTGATTCGATGCGTGAAGCCGGTATTCGCGTTACGCTTCGCGCGGGGGTTGCAGCTGGCGGCAACGCACGAGGCTTCGCGAGGGACTTCGCGTCTGGGAGGTTGTAGCGCCGGCGCGCCTGCTCCGCCTGCAAATGGCAAAGCGCCACAGCCAAAGCGTCCGCGGCATCGGCAGGTTCTGGCGTCTCGGTCATAGACAGCAATGCGCGAACCATCAACTGCATTTGCCGCTTGTCGGCATGGCCGTATCCGGCGACGCACGCCTTCACTTCGCGCGGGGAGTAGCTGAACATCGGGACGCCATGTTGCGCGGCGGCCAGTAGCACCACACCGCGCACCTCCGCAAGCCGCAACGCCGTGCGCATGTTCAGTGCGGTAAACACGGATTCAATGGCGAGAGCGGTGGGCGCAAATTCACGAATTAGCCGGCACATTAGCTCGTGGATGTCTTGCAACGCCGCGCCGGAGGATTCTTTTTGTCGCGCGAGCGGAACACGCAGCGCACCATAATGCAGCATGTGGCAATTCCGTCCATCGCTGTCCACGATTCCGTAGCCCGTTGGCCCCGCGGCCGCTGGATCGACACCGAGCACGCGCATACGGAAGGCTGCGTTATTGCCGTCGCTGAGTGCGGTCATCGCAACATAGTCTAAGGCGAAGAGCGTAGCGGTGCCACTCATTTCCGCCTTGTTCGCACGAACGGATCGCAAAAGCAAAACGGCCACCGAGTTTCAGTGGCCGTTTGAGAATTTTAGTGCGGCGAGCAGATCAGTTCGCGCCGACGGCCGCCTGAATTTCCGACTCATCAATATCGAAATTCGCGTATACGTGTTGCACGTCATCGTGCTCTTCCAGCGCTTCCACCAGCCGCACCATTTGCGTCGCCTGCGCTCCGGTCAACTTAATGTAATTCTGCGGAACCATGCCAATTTCCGCGGACGCCGGCGTGATCCCTGCTTTCGTCAATGCCTCTTTCACTTTTTCCAAGGCGTCGGGCGGAGTGACGACGTACCAGCCGGAGCCATCGTCCTTCAAATCGTCGGCGCCTGCCTCCAGCACAACGTCGAGCATCTTTTCTTCGCTGGCCTGCTCCTTGGGCACTACAATTTCACCTTTGCGTTGGAACATCCAGCCAACGGCGCCGGCTTCCGCCAGGTTGCCGCCGTTTTTGCTGATCAAATGGCGAAATTCGCCCACAATGCGGTTGCGATTTGTGGTGACCGCCTGGATCAGCATCCCCACGCCACCTGGGCCGTAGCCCTCGAACGTCACTTCTTCGTATTGTTCGCCCTCAAGCTGGCCGGTGCCGCGCAGAACCGCGCGCTCGATATTTTCATTCGGCATATTCTCGTTTTTGCCAGCCAGAATGGCGGCCCGGAGGCGCGGATTGGAGTTCGGATCACCGCCGCCGATGCGTGCGGCGATGGTGATTTCGCGGATGACGCGAGTGAATATGCGGCCGCGCTTAGCGTCCGTGGCCGCTTTTTTGTGCTTGATCGTGGCCCACTTTGAATGCCCAGACATAACAATTCCTCGTTTTGATTTTCGCGCTCAGCGTCGTGCGTTTTAGCTCGTTCGCGATCTGCTGCGGCTAACGCTGTCACCCTTTAGCTGATAAATACTCGCCCGCCGCCGCCCTACCCGAGCGCGCGGCCGGTACGCAGATCACGATGCGGAGACGTACGTGAACTGCAAAACCCTGCGGAACCTCAGCAGTTTAGCACAGCGCCTTACGCTGTGAAACGGGTATACTTTCGATTTGGGTCATCGAATTCGATTCCAATGAGCCCTCTTATGTCCGAGAGCCGTTTGCGCGTGCTGACAATTGCTTCGCATCCGGTCCAATATTCTTCGCCTATTTTTCGGCTCATCGCGCAACATCCCAAGGTCGATTTCCATGTGGCCTATTGCAGCCTGCGGGGAGCAGAAGAGGGGCACGACCCGGAATTCGGCCGCCGCCTCAAGTGGGATGTGCCGCTCCTGGAGGGCTACTCCTGGAGTGACGTTGCGAATCAGGGCTCGGGCTCCGAATCGTTCTTCGGTCTCACTAATCTCGGCTTGTGGAAGCTGATTCGCGAGGGTCGTTTCGATGCCGTCCTTTGTTATACGGGATACCTGCGAGCAAGCTTCTGGATCTCGTACTTCGCCGCGAAATTGGCTGGCGCGGCGTTTTTGTTCGGCACGGACGCAACTACGCTTGTTTCGCGAAATCAGCGCCAATGGAAGCAACGGGCAAAGCGCATGGCCTGGCCGCTCCTGTTTCGATTGGCTGACCAGGTCATTGTCCCGTCCTCCGGCACGCAGGACCTGATGCTGTCCCTTGATATTTCTCCCGATCGCATTACCCTGACTCCTTACGCGGTTGACAACGACTGGTGGTCCGCGCGGTCCGCCACGGTTGACCGCGACGCCGTGCGTGCATCGTGGGGAGCGACGCCCGCGAGTACTGTTGTTCTTTTCTGCGCGAAGCTGCAACCTTGGAAGCGGCCCATCGATCTCTTGCGCGCCTTCGCCAAAGCCAATCTCGCGGATGCTCTTCTGGTTTTCGCGGGCGAAGGTTCGCTTCGCCAGAACCTCGAGGAAGAAGCGGCAGCTCTGGGCGTCACCTCTAGGGTTCGCTTTCTCGGTTTCGTCAATCAGTCGCAACTACCGGCCGTGTATACCCCGGCGGACGTGATGGTTCTCCCATCCGAATACGAACCATTCGCCGTGGTTGTAAATGAAGCGATGTGTTGCGGTTGTCCGGTGATCGTGAGTGATCGCGTTGGCGCTGCGCGCGATCTGGTCGCGCCCGTTAGCCCGGAATTCATTTTTCCTTGCGGCGACATAAACGCTCTGAGCGAAATCCTTATTCGGCTTCCCAATGGCCGCGCGCGGCTGAAGGAGGTCGGTCATCGAGCCGCCATGCATCTCCGCAACTGGTCACCGCAAAGAAACACGGCGATGACCGTCGAAGCTATCGAACGTGCCGTAGCACGGCTTCGCAGGCCTTCGCCGCACATGTCCTCCTCGATATCGTCAAAGTCTGTGGCTTCGCCGACGAGACAACCATGAAGTGGCTATTTCAAAATGTTAGGAAACGGGCGGCATTTGCTTTTAAGAATCCAAGTTATGCGGCCGGCAGCATTGTCCGAGAGCTAACGCGATCGGACGAGACTTTTATCGGTCGAATCACCGGTGCTGGCGCACAAGAAATTCGCGGTTATCTGAATGAGCCGGTTTCAACTCCTGAATTTGCAGCATTGCTAAAGGGCGCGGCAGAGAAATTCCGTAACCTGTCCGTCGAAAGCGCGGACCTCTTTGCGAAGAAAGTTCTGCTGCAGTATGCCGCGGTGCGAGCGCTCGCGCCGGAACGCATCGTCGAGACGGGCATCGCTAACGGTGTCTCGTCAGCGTATCTGCTCTTGGCCATTCAGAAGAGTGGTAAAGGCCGCCTTCACTCCATCGGTCTTCGCGATCCATCCTTTTTGCCGCCCGGGAAAGAGCCCGGCTGGCTCGTGCCTTCCTGGCTGCGTGGGCCTTGGCAGGTGGAAATCGGCGATTCGCGCCAGGTTCTTCCTCCTTCGTTATCCCGATTAGGGACCATCGATATGTTCATCCACGATAGTCTTCACACCTACGAGCACATGCTTTGGGAATTTGAAATCGCTTACCCCGCGCTTCGTCGCGGAGGACTCCTACTGTCCGATGACGCTCTGTGGAATAGCGCCTTCCATGACTTCGCGCGGAAAAAACAAGAGCAAGATGCCAGAATTCTTCGCGGCGTCGGCTTTCTTCGCAAAAATAAAGCATGAAGATATTGTTCTACTTGGGTTTTCTTAGTGTCGCAGGCGTCGAAAGTATTACGCGGTCTTTAGCCGATGGTCTCACCAAGCGTCACAAGCCAGACGGCGAACCGAAGTTTGCGAAATTGTCTTCGCGGAAGAGTCATCCTGAATGAAGCTTTTGATTTACTCTCATTTTTTTGCGCCGAGCATAGGGGGCGTTGAGAACATCGTTCTGTCGCTCGCCCGGGGTCTCGGAGGACTGCAATCACCGGAAGGGCTGTCAGAATTCGAAGTTACTCTCGTCACGCAAACACCGCGTGGAAGCTTTGACGATCAAGCTCTGCCGTTCGCGGTCGTACGCCAACCAGATCTTATGCGGTTGTGGTCGGTGATTCGGGCCAGCGACATGATCCATGTGGCGGGTCCTGCTATAGCCCCGGTCGCGCTCGGGTGGCTAGCGCGCAAACCGGTTGTCATCGAACATCACGGCTACCAAGCCATCTGCCCGAACGGGTTGTTGAGTTATCAGCCAGAACGAACCATTTGTCCCGGACACTTTCAAGAGAGGCGCTACTGGGAATGCTGGCGATGCCAGAATTATGAGTTATCGCCTCAAAGAAGTTTGTTGAATTTGCTCCGGATGTTCCCCCGAGCATGGCTTGTTCGCAGGGCGGCAAGGAATCTCGCGATTACCCGCCATGTGCTTGGTCGCCACAAGCTGCCGCGCGCGGAAGTGGTGTATTACGGCATTGAAGATCCGGTGGCGCGAGGTAGCTCGATTCTTCCTGAGGCGAATCAGCGCGGGAGAATTTCGTTCGCCTATGTGGGTCGGTTTGTGCCCGAAAAGGGCATTCCCACACTGCTCGAGGCGGTGCGTCAACTAATTTCGGAAGGCGAGACTTTTGATGTTCGCCTTATAGGCGACGGGCCAGAGCGCGATAGTTTAGATCGAATCATTCGGCGCGAAAAACTCGAGAATCACGTTCACATCACGGGCTATCTCTCTGGGACTGCACTGGCTGAATCACTCCGCGACGTGCAGGTTGTCGTTATGCCTTCGGTGTGGGAGGAGACCGCTGGATTATCGGCGATTGAGCAAATGATGCGCGGGAGGCTAGTGATCGCTTCCGATATCGGCGGACTCAGCGAAGTAGTTGGCCGCACGGGCTTATGCTTCGCCCCTGGGGATGCAGCTGCTTTGGCGGCATGCATGCGCCGCGTGCTGCATCATCCGACGTTGGTTGATGGAATGGGTCGTGAGGCTCGAGCGCGGGCGCTCAGCTTATTTGCCCGACAGCGGATGCTCGACGAGCACCGAAGCGTTTATCTGGAGGTTTTTGGACAATGCCACGACATCGGCGGCATAAAATTCACCGCAAAAGTGATGTAGCATTCAGAGGTCATCAAGGCTATGGGAAGCAAGGCTCGCGAGCTCGCGCAACTTGTTTTCGCCCGGCCAACTATGATCGCGGAACATGCAGCCCTATACAGAACGCTCGCGACCCGACGCGACGAAACGAATCGCCGGGTCTAGCAGGTTCTTCCGTGCTAACATTTTGAGCTGTGCTCGAATTGCTTGGGTCGAATATTCCCAGACAGGTGCCGGCATTCTGGCGGCGCAAAATTATGGGGCGTTCCGACCAACTTTCCTTCGTCGCGACGCCGTTGCATCTCATTTTCGCCTGCACCAGCCAAATCCTTGCATCGCCGCGTAGCCACACCCCGTGCCCCTGCAAGCTCGCGCCATGAGAACTTTTCCGCTGGGTATCGTGGGGGGCACAAGTCGCACCCGGTTCCTGACACCTCTTCTTTTCACCTTTGGGCTCGCAATTGCCTACCTCACGGCTGGTTACATTGTCTCCGGTGACCTTACCTCGCTCGCTTTTGTGGCAATCATCTGCGCCGGGGCTGTAACGGCTGTCACCATTTTGCGGAGTTGGCGAAATGGCGCGCTTCTTCTTTTAGTCTGGCTCCTACTCGAGGACTTCGCCCGGAAATTTCTCGGAAACAACATGGCGACCTACTTCGCCAAAGACGCGTTGGTGCTTCTCGTCTACTTATCCCTATTTCTTGCTTGGAGGAAAAAAGATCCTCGAGCGATTGCATTTCGTCCTCCCTTCATGGCCGTTCTCCTTGTTCTGGTATGGTTCGGTGCGATGCAGGTATTCAATCCCGCGTCGACTAGCATTTTCTTCGGTTTGATGGGCATGAAGCTCTATTTTTACTACGTTCCGCTCATTGCGCTTGGCTACTCTTTGATTGATTCCGAAGCGTCTCTGCAGCGCTTCTTTTACATCAATCTAGGGATCATGTTGGTGATCGCGCTGCTTGGGATCACTCAATCCATTGTGGGTCCTAGATTCCTCAATCCCGAGGTTATTCCTGATGACATTCGTCTGTTGAGCGAAACTTACCGCGTCGCTCCCATCTCGGGAGTGCGGATCTATCGTCCCACCTCCATATTTGTCAGCACCGGTAGATTCTCGAATATGCTAGTCATCAATTGGCTGATGGTCTTTGGATTCAGCGGCTATCTCTTGCTCCGCCGCCGAAGCGGAAGATCGTTTTGCTTCGTGGCCCTCGGTGTCACAGCTGCGGGTTGTCTTATGTGCGGTTCGCGCGGCGTCTTCATGTGGACTCTAGGCAGCACCATTCTGGGAACATTCGCTTTCGTCTGGGGTGCGCCCTGGCGACAAGGTGAAGCACTGAGGGTCGTTCGTACCTTGCGGCGCGCGCTCTTGGGAATTACGCTCGCAGTGACCGTCCTGCTATTTATCTATCCGGTTGCGTTTCTTAATCGCATTGCCGTCATCTCCGAAACACTTGATCCCAGAAGTCCATCGAGCGAACTCGTCCATCGTGCGCATGACTATCCTTTGGCTAACTTTCTTGCTGCCTTTAGTGATGACCGTTGGCCCTACGGCTATGGAATCGGCACCGCCTCATTGGGCGGACAGTACGTCATGCGTTTCTTCCACGTCCGTGCGCCGGAAGGTCCCGTTGAAAGCGGGTACGGCTGCCTCATTCTGGAAATGGGAATTGTCGGGCTATGCCTTTGGATCGCAATGAGTGTCGCCGTCGTCCTATCTGGATGGAAGGTAGTGAGAGGACTCAAAGGCTCGCCCTTTTTCCCTTTAGCTTTTATGCTCTGTCTGTATTCCTTTATTCTGCTGGTCCCCATGACCTTTGCGGGTATACAGCCGTATCAAGATTTTGTGATGAATGCATATCTGTGGGTGCTGCTCGGGATTCTGTTCCGCCTTCCGAAGCTCGCGCAAGCTGTCCAACTTGTTCAGCCGGTAAGTGCCA
>Ga0210410_10006543_pt1 | contig 10128 bp, 8 predicted proteins | sample IncBWC4MmetaG_FD_161058 | JGI IMG/M metagenome (GOLD analysis project Ga0210410, IMG submission 161058) | Forest soil microbial communities from Barre Woods Harvard Forest LTER site, Petersham, Massachusetts, United States - Inc-BW-C-4-M | ecosystem: Environmental > Terrestrial > Soil >... | reverse complement strand
CGACTGCGCAGTGAAGTGCGCGTAGCGATCATGCCGGCAACACCAGAGAGCGAGACCGCTATTCGGGTGCAAAGCGGTACTCAAAGGCTGAAGCTTGAGCAGCCGGAACCGGCCGCAGGAGGATCAGCCTCAGCAAGCAGCGCGCCTATCCAGCTCTGGCCATGGACGCCCGAGATTGCTTTGCTTCGGCGCGGGCTGTGGCCTGGGCCGCGCGTTGGTATCGAGCGGTGCTCACGCCTGGGAATCTGGCGGTTGCGGCAATGGTTCGATTCGCCGGAGCAGTTGCGAATCGAGGCGGATTTGCGATCCGGGCGACGGGAGATACTGCGCAGCCCAGTCTACCGCAAGCTTGTCGCGTCGCGGCAGACCCCGTGGACGGGACACGGGCGCGATTTCGAGCGCCTGCGCGAATATCAGGCCGGCGATATGTATTCGGAGATCGCATGGAAGTCCACGGCGCGTCGAGGCGCTCCAGTCACGCGGCTGTTCCAATGGGAGCAGAAGCAGGAAGTATATTTCCTAGTGGACCAATCGCGGGCGTCCGCGCTGGCGCTCGACCCAACCACAGGAATTGAGAGCGATGTCCCACAAGGGCGCGCGCCACGACGGCTGCTGGATCTCGCAGTGGAAACGGCTTTGGTGGGCGCAACGGTGGCGCTAGAACTGGGCGACGAATTTGGGCTGGTGACCTACGCGGACGAGCCGAAGTCCTGGTTACGCGCGGGAAGCGGTCAAACGCAGTTTCATCAATTTCGCGATCGCCTGCTGCATGTCGAACCTTTGCCGACGACCGCGGATTACGAAGCGCTGTTCAGTGAAATTCGGGCGCGGCTGCGTCGCCGCGCGTACCTGCTGTTGCTGGCGGATTTGACGGAGCGCTCCGTTTCGGACTCACTGCGCCGCGGAGTCGGCCTGGTGCGTTCGTCGCATGCGCTATTGATGACAAGCATCTTGCCGGCTCACGCCCGGCCGGCCTTTTCGCCCGGGGAGGTGCCGCACACGGACCAGGACGTGTATGCGGCGCTCGCAGGTGAAAAAGAAAACCAGCGCCTTGGCGCGTTGGCGCGGCAACTGCGCCATTTGGACGTGCAGCTCCGGTATATTCCCGCGGAGATGTTCCTCCGAAAGGCCGTCGAAGGATATCTGGAAAGCAAGCGGGAGCAGCGGCTGTGATTCTGGATCTCGAACGATTTCAGACGCAGGGGAGGACGCGCTGGAGCAGCCTCGAATCGCTGCTCGCCGCGCTGGAAGGCCGGCCGAACCACGGGTTGAAGCCGGTGGAAGCCGAACAACTGCAGGAGCTTTACGCGCAAGCCGCCGCGGATTTGAATCGCGTCACGCACGGAGCGTTGGCGCCCGAGCTAAGACAATATCTCGAGCGGCTGGTGGCGCGAGCCTATGCGGAGCTGCACTTCGCTCCGCCGACGCGCTCCGAACTTTGGCAGCCGCGCCGCTGGCTGAGAATTTTCACGGTGTTCCCGGAAACGTTCCGGCGGCAGTCGCGCTATTTCGCACTGGCTGTGCTGATTACGGTGTTAGGCTGCGCGCTGGGCGGACTAGCGGTGCGCTACGATCCCGCTTCCGTGGACGTGCTGCTTCCGGCCAATTACCTGCGCAATCCGGGGCAACGTGTGCATGAAGAAGAGCAAGGGAAGAATCAGGATCTGCACTCGACGCAGTCCGAAGCCGCATTCTCGGGGCAGCTAATCAGGCACAATATCGAGGTAGCGATGCTCGCGGCGGCGCTTGGCGTAACGTTTGGTATCGGGACGGCGCTCCTGCTGTTCGAGAATGGTGTGCTGCTCGGGGCCGTGGCGGTTCGCTACACGCAGCAGGGCTTCGGGCTGTTCATGACGGCGTGGCTGTTGCCGCATGGCGTTTTCGAGATTCCGTCGATCCTGATTGCCGGGCAAGCGGGGTTCTATCTGGCGCGCGTACTGCTGCGCCGGCGCGAGGATCGCGATGTGCGTCAATCCATGCGCGAATGGCTCGTGCTGATCGCCGGCACGGCGATGATGCTGGTGTGGGCTGGAGTGATGGAAGCGTTTTTTTCACAGCATCACGAGCCGGTTCTGCCGTACGGGTTCAAAGTTGCGGTTGGCGGAGCGGAGCTCGCACTGCTGACGGTCTATTTGCTGCTGATCGGGCGAAGAAAGCCTGATGCTGAAGCGCATACCGGAGTTTCTGCGGAGAGCAAATGACAGATTCTCAGCCAATCCGCTGGGCGACAACGGCCGAACTGACCATTGCCACGCCGGAAGGCGTGCTCTTTCGATTGCCCCTGGCGGGTCCCGCTTCCCGGCTTTACGCCATGCTGCTCGATATCGCTATCGTGCTGGGGACTGTGAACGGAGTTGGGCTGCTGGTCTATTGGATTTTCGCGAAAGCGCCGGGATTTGGAGTCATGGTGATCACGCTCGGGGAATTCGCGATCGGGTTTGCCTATGGCGCATTGCTCGAAGGCTTTTGGAACGGGCAGACGATCGGAAAACGCCTGTTCCATCTGAGGGTGATTGACCATGCCGGACTTCCGCTACGGATCGAACAGGCGTGGGTGCGGAATTTGATGCGCGTGTTCGATGCGCTGCCGTTCGCATATCTGGTTGGAGGAATTTCCGCACTGAGCAATCCGCTGATGCAGCGCTTCGGCGACCGCGTGGCGGGGACGCTCGTTGTACGCCAAACGCCCCTGGTTGCGCCGGGGGAGGAATCCTGGACGCGGCAGAAGTACAACTCGTTTATGGATTACCCCACAATCGCGATGAAGCTCCGCCGAGCGGCGACGCCGGAACTGGCCAGTCTGATTCAAGATGCGCTGCGCCGGCGCAACGAATTGGCGGCTTACGCCCGTCGGGAAATCTATCGTGAACTGGCCATGTACTTACAAAGCGAAATCTCCCCTTTCCCCGACGAACTAGTTGAGATGCTTAGCGACGAGCAATATTTGATTAATGCGGCCGGCGTGCTATTCGGAGATCAACGACTGTTGAGAGTTCACCGTTGACAATTGAAAGTTAACGTTCGGGGCCCCTCAAACACCTTCAAGAAGCCCATTGTTCTCTTTGTCCTGACTGCCGGGGACGGGGCAGGCCCTACGTATCACTGACCGTGCGCCCATCTCATGCAAATTCGGCAGAGCGGCAATGCGACCTGTCTGACAGTTCGTCCATTGGTTAGAGGTGGAAAGGGAAGGCGCTATCACGGTCAAAACGTGCCGAGAGTACTGTTTCAGTCATGCCGCGACGTCGATTTCGAATTACACCCTGGGACTGCTACGTACAAGTCTGGCTCCGGAATCGAACTGGCTTAGCTCCACGGAGGGGCGGATTCGCCCGAATCGACAGGCATGTCTGCCCTCCATCTCGATTTCTAATCTTTAGAACAATTGGAAGGCTTTTGGAACATCTTTGGAACAAACTCTCAGTTTATGGAGCGATTTTCAGCAAATTCCAGGCGGAAAGGCAATTGAATCATCGTGAGTTATGGAGCGGGCGATGGGAATCGAACCCACGTCCGAAGCTTGGGAAGCTTCTATACTGCCATTGTACGACGCCCGCTCGTTTTTCTGATTGTACCTGCGAATTGTCGGTGGGTCCAGATTTTCGATTGATTCATGGACGCGCGTCGCAAGCAGCTCCGCGCGACGCTGCCGGATAGGCTGCCGGCCCGCGCGTATCCATCTGGCACAGATGGGTCCGATAGATTAAGATTGCGCCCTTAGTCGCGGGGCTGGAATCTATTGCCTAGAGGTTTAGAATGACGACAAACGCAGCTCAAGCACAAAATGCGACAGTTAGCATCTCCGGCCGATCCGATGCGGCAAACGGCTTGGCATTGGTTCGCCTAATCGTCGGCGCGATGTTCGTGTCGGTCTTCTTCGAGAATCTGGGGAAGGGCGCCTACACCCCGGCGGGCTACGCGGGCGTGATTAATTACTACATCAAGAACAGCCACTCACCGGCGGCATGGAAGTTGGTTCTGGGGTTTATGTCGAGCCATGCAGCCATGGTGGCTCCCGGGCAAGCGGTGATGGAGATCTCGGTGGGGATGCTGCTCGTTATTGGTTTGCTCACCCGTCCTGTTGCCCTGGTCGCATTTCTATTTCTCGGCAGCCTCTGGGTCACGGAATTGGGCACGTCATGGATTTGGGAACTATTGGTTCCGGTCGTCGCATCGCTCGGACTCGTTGTGGGACGCGCAGGTCGCGCCTGGGGGATCGATGCATTGCTGGCACGGCGCGACCCCTCGTCCCTGTGGTGGTGATCAGGAAATCTGCTTGCGAGTATCGGTCATCATTCCTACCCATAACGAAGCGCAGGCCATTGGCCGTGTGCTTGCCGATCTGCCTTCCCATCTCGTTACGGAGCTCATCGTTGTTGACAGCAATTCGACCGACGGAACGCCCGATCTCGCCCGAGAGCTGGGGGCACAAGTCATCCAGGAGCCTCGCCGAGGATACGGGCGCGCTTGTTTGACAGGTCTTGCGAATGCGCAAAATCCTGATGTGGTCGTTTTCCTCGATGGTGACTACAGCGACCGCCCTTCTGAGTTGCCGATCATCTTGGCTCCGATCATCGAGGGGCGCGCTGACATTACACTCGGTTCTCGCTTCGGCGGCAAAAGCAACCCCGGTGCGCTCCCGTGGCACCAATCCTTCGGCAATCGCCTCGCCGCCGGCCTCATCAGGCTTTTGTACGGCGTGAAGATCAGTGACCTAGGTCCGTTTCGCGCCGGCCGCGCAGACGTGCTGCGCGCCCTGGCCCTTAAAGAGACTACCTATGGCTGGGCGGTGGAAATGATCGTGAAAGGGGCCAGCGCGGGATTTCGCATCGTAGAAGTCCCTGTGAGCTACTACCCGCGCATTGGAACGTCCAAAATCAGCGGTACGGTGAAGGGCACGGTAGGAGCCGCGTGGTTCATCCTCAGCCGGATCGTGCTCTATTCTTTTCGACGTCGAAGGGCGGGGTCGGAAACGCCGCGGCCAGCGTAGGTTCGGACGGACTAACCTCTCATGGAATCCTCCAGCCAGACCACTTTGTGTTCTTCTCACCCAAACCGCACGTTAGTGATTATGGCGAAAGCTCCAAAGCCCGGCATGGTCAAAACCCGTCTCGCGGAAAGCCTTCCTTCTCCCGCTGTGACAGCGCTGTATCGCTGTCTTCTAGAGGACACCCTCGCGTTGGCCGCGTCATTGACGAGCGTGGAGGTCGCGGTGATGTGCCCTGAGTCGGATCAGGACGAATTGGCGCACCTGGTAGGTAATACAGCGCAGGTCGTGGCGCAAAAAGGCGAAGGTCTCGCAGCGGGACTCACCTCTGTTTTTCGACACTTCACTGCCGCCGGCCAGCAGCACGTCATCGCCTTCAACAGCGACAGTCCACACCTCGCTCCGTCGGTTCTGAACAGCGCGTTCGAAATGCTCGCCACGCATGACGTGGTTGTCGGGCCAACCCACGATGGAGGCTACTACCTTGTTGGCGCCAAGGCAGCTTACCCGTCGCTCTTCGAAGGCGATGGCATGGGAACAGGGAGTGCGCTGGACAGACTGCTGTCGCGCACAAAAGTCCTTGAACTCTCAACCGGCTTCACGGAGCCCTTCTACGACATCGACGTCGCAAACGACTTGATTCTGCTGGCTCGGGAACTGCGCCTCGCTCCCGCAAAGGCCCCTAGGACTGCAGGATGGTTCGGAGAATGGCAGCAAGCAGTCGCGCAACTTCGCCATTGAATGGGAGGCCTGTGAAACTTACCCCTTCGCACAGGCTGTACGGACTCGGCGCGATTTTGCTTGTGGCGCTGACGCTCTGCTCCCGCAAGCTCAGCAGCGTGGGTGAACTGTCCTTCATCATTCCGTTGGCGGTTGCTGGCGTCGCGTACCTCCTAGCGGTCCGTGAACTCTTCTACACGCCGGGATTCCCGCGCCGCGTCATCGTCATCGCCCTCGTATTGGCCGCGTTGTGGCATATTCCATTTCTGGTGAGGTCGCCGGGTTCAGACGATGACGTTCATCGATATCTCTGGGACGGCCGCGTGCAGCGGCTCGGCTATAACCCCTATGTCGTCGTTCCGAACGATCCTGCATTTGCCAGCTTGCACACACCGGAGACGCGCACGCTGAATAATCCAGAGGTGCCCAGCCCATATCCAGCGGGCGCTCAGCTATTCTTCCGCGCCGTAACAGCGATTCATGAGTCTATCTTTGCGCTGAAAGTGGCATTTGTCGTTTGCGATTTTGCGATCGTTCTCGTTTTGCTCGATGTATTGCGCTGGAGTGGGCAAGGTGCGCACTGGGTTCTGGCTTATGCTTGGAACCCGCTGCTGGCGGCGGCGACGGGCAGTGGTCACATCGACATTCTCGGCGTGCTGCTGCTGTTGATATCCGTCGCCGCGCTGCTGCGCCGCTGGCGTTCTCTTGCAGCCCTGGCCTTTGGGCTGGCTGTTTCTGTGAAATTTCTCCCGATTGTACTGCTGCCACTCTATTGGAAGCGCGTTCGAATCCGCGACGTCGCGCTGGCGGCAATCGTGATCGGGCTCCTATACGTCCCATTTGTCGACCACGGCCGGATTCCGATCGGCTCGCTCGGCACCTACGTGCAGAGATTCCGCTTTAACGATCCGGTGTTTGCAGCGCTCGAGCGAGTAGCGGCTCCGCAACTTGTAGCTGGGCTGGCAGTGCTCGTCGGCCTTCTTACCGCTATCTGGATGAGGAGAAAGTCCCCGGAAGGGTCGTCGGACGCGGTTGCTTGGTCAATGGCAGTATCGCTTCTATGTGCGCCGGTCGTATATCCATGGTACCTGCTCTGGCTGCTGCCGTTCATAAAGTCGACCTCAACCGTGCCACTCATGATCTGGACTTTGAGCATCATTCCTACCTATTATGTCTGGCATCTACGTGTGGTTGGACGGCCGTGGTTGGTTCCTGGCTGGATTTTGCTTCTGGAATACGGCTCCGTGGCAGTAGCTGCTGCCATTATCGCTTTGCGTAGGAACACACGATCAGCCGCACTACAATGCTCAGCGGACCAGATAGAGTGAAGGCAACGGCACCACACGCGATTTACGTATCCCGGGACCTTTGTACGTCATCCAAGTCAACGTTCGTTTCATTCACTGAGGAGGACCTTCATGAAAAAGTTGCGCCGTTCCATGACGATCGGTTACCTATTTTTAGGAGTCTTGCTCCTTGCGGGCACTTCCCGGGCTCAGACACGCCCACCCGAAGTCGAACAGCTTGCCAAGACCTATGGCCTGGATTCCTACGGCCAAATTGAAGCGGTGCGCTACACGTTCAACATACAACTCCCCGCCATCAAGCTGGCTCTCTCTCGTTCCTGGGAGTGGGAGATCAAGACCGGGCAGGTTACGTACGAAACGAAAGACAAGGACGGCAAGACGGTCAAGGTTACCTACAACCGGTCACAGCTCAACAACGCGCCGGCCAACGTGAAAGACGAAATTGAGCCCGCTTTCGTGAACGACAATTATTGGTTCTTCTTCCCTTTCCACGCTGACTGGGACACCAGCGCCAACGTGACCGTCAAGGACAAGCAAAAATTGCCGATAGGACAGGGTACGGCGAAGCTGGTGTCGGTGAAATATCCGGCGGAGGTTGGCGGTTACACGCCGGGGGACACCTGGGATCTGTATGTCGGGAAGGATGGACGAATTGTGCAGTTTGTTTATCATCGAGGAGGCCCGAAGAAGCCGAGTAACGTGACAACGACTTGGGCGGGCTACAAGAAAGCTGGCCCTCTTCTCGTCTCAACCGACCATCGCGGGACCGCGGACGCCAAGCCGGCGCGAATTTTCTTTACCAATGTGGCCGTCAAGCTAGCGGGCTCGGACAAGTGGATGGACGCGCAATAGAAAACGCGCGCGCTCGTTCCGTCAATCCATTTCCATCTTCACGACTCAGACTCTCGGGCAATCACCACGGTGGTGCAGGAGCTGCCGAGTTTCGGCAGATCCCGATTTGCGGCCATGCGGATCTCGAGCCGTGGGCGCTCCCCCCGAATGATCGGACAATAAAAATCCGGCTGCCGTAGCGCCCCTTGCAGGCGCCGGCGCCCGGCGCATCCTCCATGACATGGTTCTCGAAACTCGCAAGGCTGGCACGCTTCGGGAAGGGTACGGACCTGCTCAAAAGGCGCAGAGTTCAGAATCCCGGACCCTGACAAAAGCAACTCCGACAGCGGCTCTCCCTGGCCGGGCCAATAAACGCAAGGCTGCGTTGTGGCACGGGGCGTAACTCGCACCGTGCTGACGCCGCATCCTCCTTCGAGTGCGGGCAGGCCGGCCATCGCCCGCACCAGGGGCTCGCCGATGGCGATTACATCGGTGCTCTCGAAAAGCGTACGGAACCCTTGCCAGTATTCTTCATACGTGAGCGAGTAGAGATCGGATCGCACTGCCTGATAGACGTTCACGCGCAAGGGAGCGCCAAACCGTTTTGCGACTCGTGCGACGTCTGCCAGCCGCAGGTAGTTTGATTTCATCATGACTGCGATAATCGTCACGGGTACACCCAGGCCCACACAACGCTCGGCCTGTTGATGAATCAGTTCCCAGTTACCCAGGCCGCGTTGGGCATCCTGTTCCGCTAGGGTTGGGTAATCGAGAGAAAACTCGATGTCATGGAACGCTCGCAAGTCATGGTCTTCCAGAACGGCTGCACTGTGACCGTTGGAGGTGATGGTGAGCTTCACCGGTCGAGTTCGCAGGTAAGCCAAGATAATCTTGTAGTCAGGATGCATTCCGTTCTCGCCCGTTCCCAGATTCACAGACCGAACCGGAAGGCGCTCCATGACGGACTTCACTTGATCCAGTGAGAGCCGATCCGCGCGTGTTGGATCGCGGTAGCAGAAGGCGCACTTGAGGTTGCACTCGTTGGTGAGCCCAAGCCCGAGCGAAATGCCGGTATCCGGCTTGAGGGCCTTCGGAATTGTAGACGAAGGTGCCGGTCTGACGTCGCTCATTCGTCTCCCTCCGATGCAGCTGTTGCACGGCTTGCCAAACAGTGTAAGTAACGAGCAACGCCGTAGAATTCCTGCCGTTTGCCGAGGTTGCGCTCCAGAGCGAAGATTCGCTCATACTCTGCCGATCGAGAAATCTGTGCCGGCAGGTAATCCGCGATAACGCGCACTCCCCTCCGAGCGTTGATTGTGAGTGACGCGTCTTTCAGGATTGCTTCGAGAGCCTCCGACGTGAACAAACGTACGCTGCCCCCGTATAGGGATTCTTGTCCCCACTCCGCAGTCAGGTTATGTTCCGCTGCGGCCAAATCGCCCGCTTGGATGGCCGCCTTGAATACTTCGCCTGCCTGGTTGCGTACGAGGACGGACAATATCGCCGATGAATCCCGCATTGCACGTACGGCGCCGCCCAACACGGCGCCCGGGTCATCGACGTATTCCAAAAGGTTATGGCAAAGAATGATATCGAACGATCCCCTATGACAAATACGCGCCAACTGGGCGGCGTCACCGCATTTAACCGTGATCTTGTGACTTACTCCGGCTTCGACGATCGTCCGTTCCGCCAGAGCCAGCATCGTCGCAGACGAATCGAGCAAGGTGACATGAATACCGAGACGCGCCAGACGAACAGCGGCAGCTCCTGTTCCGCACCCGAGATCGAGGGCGCGCAGCGAGTTGACTCCCGCCGATGCGGGCAGAAATTCCTGCAGGTTCGCAAAAGCCAGGTCTGCGCGTAGGCGGCCCTCGGGAGTCTCGAGATAGGCGGCATACCGGCTCGCATCGTTTTCGAAGCGACTCTCGCTTTTGACGCCTGTCTTCATGCGACCCTCAAGCGAAATCGTTCCTCAATCCAATCGCTCGTAAGAACCAGTGGGTAAATCAAAAGAGTAAGAGTACTCAAGCGAGAGTAGAAAACCAACTACGCGTTGTTGCGAATCCCCTGTCCCAAGCCGCCCCCGTCGACCAGACCCATAATGTCTTGGATTCCCGGCCAGCGCCTAGCTATCGAAAGAAGCTGCTTGCCAAGCGAAGTAAAGTAAGGAACAATCAAAATGTAAGGAATTCCTAACCTGTAAGGGACGATGCGATGCAGCATTCTAGAGTAACGAGTAAGGGACAGACAACGATTCCAGGAAAAATTCGCAAGGCATTG
>Ga0210410_10006540_pt1 | contig 10130 bp, 8 predicted proteins | sample IncBWC4MmetaG_FD_161058 | JGI IMG/M metagenome (GOLD analysis project Ga0210410, IMG submission 161058) | Forest soil microbial communities from Barre Woods Harvard Forest LTER site, Petersham, Massachusetts, United States - Inc-BW-C-4-M | ecosystem: Environmental > Terrestrial > Soil >... | reverse complement strand
GGTAATGTTCGAAGAAAAAACAGCCGGATTGTTGGACGCATTGGGCGCGGCAAGTTCGCCCTCAAATGTGCGCTTCTCAAAGTATTGTCCGCCGAGAGGACAAGGCAATATCAGGAGAGGATCGCAAAGCGGATCGGGCGCGGAAACATATACTCCGGTTGTGTGATCCTGGCGAAGATCGTAATAAACCAGTGTCAGCCTGTTGCCCGCAAATCCTAAGCTGGGCATGAGCTGGCTGCCTCGCCCGGAAAGATTGGAAAAGGAAGCGCCGTTATCATCGGTAACGGGGCCGACATCCACCTGGGTGACGCCCCCGGCCGGGAAGGATTTGCCATTTGGCGAGACGCCCATCATGATCTTCCCGTCGCCGTTCGCATCGTGTTGTGACCACGCGATGTACACCTTTCCCTGGGCGTCCACGGTCATGGCGGGGTATCCATTGCTACGGAACGACGCCGTCGTAAAGTCCTGGTCATACGGGCACCCGGCGCCCAATGGATTGCTCACACAACTTTTAGGAAAGAGAACAATGGGGACGGGCTGCTCCCAGTGAGCGCCTCCATCCGTGGACCTCGCGACGAAAATCGCGGGAGCATCGTCGGGATCGTTCGGATTGGCAAAGCGCCGCCACGCGACGTAAATCTTGGCTGGCTGAGACGAGGGAACACTAGGATCGATGGCGATCACCGTACCTTGATGCTCCGCATCCCCGGCTGCCTCATCATTTTGACTGAGGATCACGGGAGCGCTCCAATTCACGCCACAGTCAAGCGAGCGCCTGAAGAGGATCATCGAAAACTGCTTCGCTCCGCTGCCCACAAAGGACGTTGCCGTGACATAGACCGGTCCCGCAGGAACAGTTTGCGTAATCGTTTTTCCATCTTGATTAACGGAAATAGTGCATGTGGAGTTGCCGCGGGGAATATCCACTGCCAGCCACGGCTTATCGAGAAAAACGTCGGAAGTACCTCTACCGATAATCTGTGTGTCGATGTACTTGATCGTGTCGCGGGGCGCAAGATTTGTGATTGACCCGTTCTCAAATGTCGCACTGCCGTTTTCCTTATTGTTGAGGTCGATGAAGCGCGCGATGAACACAGCGCTCAACGGTTTCGTGCCGCGATTGTAGGCAATACCCGTGTAGTAGAAGAGTCCGTTTGTACCCGCGCGCACCGTCGGATCGGAAGCCGCTTGAAAGCCATGTATGGGAGAAGCTAATCCTTGGCTCGAACCGTCCAGCGGGAATCCAGGCAGCAGCGTACTTTGCCATCTGCGCCCCGCGTCGAAGGACTTGAAAAGTCCGAGCCAGGCGTCCCCGCGCTCGTCAATTCCGAGTAGGCCCGGAAGATCCACGGTGCGGTAATCGTTTGCGCCCGCCAGAAAGTGAGACGAATTGCGCGACGACACTGCAATGGAAGGTTCATTTTGGCGTTGCAGGAAAGGGTCTCCATTGGTCCAGTTGGTGCCGGAAACCATATTGACGTTTTGCCCGGATACCTGCGCACCGGTGGGCGCGGATGCGAAAAGGCAGAGCGCCGCTGAGAGTAGAGCGATATACCCCACGTGCCGAAAGGCTTGCGGATTTCTGTGGCGTATAAATGAGCGAGGGGGTAATTCTTTGGTGCCGAGCATGGCGATCCTCTGGGATGGATCTTGTCTCTGGGGACAGGGCCGAACTTCCTTGTGCTGACGACCTTCGGAGATGGGAACTTGGAGGGAGTCTGCTTCCTAAGGCTCTTCTGAGTCAAGTGAAATATTCGTAATGCGTCAGAGAGACATAGGTAGAAGGGCGGCGAGGTAGTCAGAATCTAGCGATCTTCAGTCACTTCTTGATCGCGGTCACGGAACTCCAAAGTGCCCCTCGGTTGAGCCAATCCAGGTATCGGGTCAGCATTCGGTCGTAAAGCTCTCGCTGTGACGAGGTCTTCTCAGCGAGTTCCTGGAAATCGAGAATGTATTGCCGCGTCTGTCCAATCACTCGCGATCCATCGTCATCGCTATTCGGATTTTTGTGGCCGGCTACGACCGTGCGTGGCCTGAGGGATTGCATCTTGTCCAGAGCCGCCAGCCATTCATCGTTTTTGTGATTTTGGTTTGACTCGACGAGGCGGGGATGCACACCGTTATAAGCGGCATCTCCTGCTGCGATCAGGTCGAGGGTGGGAACATGGAGACAGGTCGTACCCGCCGTGTCGGTGAATTTCAAAGGCACGATGACGAGTTGCTCGCCTTCGCAGTCGATGACATCGGTTTTGAGTTCGTCGGCAATAACCAGCCGTTTCGGAAGTTGGTTCGGGAAACGGGACTCCCAAAACTTCGCGACGTAGTCGGGTGAAACTTGCTGCTTCATCACTTCCACGGCGCTTGGAGCGGCCACGAAGCGTGCTTTCGGGAAGCGCTCCAAAAGGACGCTAGCCCCAAAGAAGTGATCGCCGTGCCCATGCGTAGCGTAGATAGTCGTGAGATTTTTCCCGGTCGAGGCGATCCAGTCGGCCTGAGCGCGAGTCTGCTGATCGGTGATAAAAGAATCGACAACCACAGCATCCCGCGAACCGTAAATGAGAGTCGAAGAAATTGGCGGCCAGGGGCGTTCGTGTTCGCCCGGCGCAAAATCATTGGTCACGACAGGGATGCTTGGAGTCACAAACACATCCCACTTCAGATGCGTGCTCTTGGCGTGCTGAGAACGAACGTTCGATGCCGTCATGGGATCTCCCGCGAACACTACTTTCTTCGTCACGCACGCTGCGGCCAGGCCGCCTGCGACGAAGGAGCAAAACGACCGCCGGGACCTGCTACGCGCGTTTTCAGTCATAGTTAAGCCGGTAAAGTGAACCTTTACGAACGCTCGTACCTCATCGTCCATACGCCGCGATCACCTCGATGATATTCGTTTCCCTCCCATGGCGATCCACAGATGTGCAGGTGCGCGTACGGCGTCCCAGCGAACATCACCATCGTTCCTGCGTCGCGCATGACAGTGGAAAGACCAGCGGCTTTGGCATCGAAGGGCCAAAGAATCATCCAGTGTGGACCGATGGGAATCGGAGGACTGGTGGTGTCGAACGGGTCGGTAAAACTTCTTTGCGTTGCGCCGTTCAGCATGTAGATCAAACCTGGAGAGGCATTCGTGGGCTTTGGTTTTCTGGCAAGAAGGTCCTTGAACCAAACCATGCCCATTGGATCGAGAGCCATATCCACCTTTCCGACAATGTCTTGGTCGCCGGGAACACAGACCCACTCGTTTGTGCCGTGGCGAAGCACGGTCAGGTTCCCCTGGCGGTCCATTTCCGCGACGGTTGCCTCAGCCGTCACAGTGGATGGACCGGCGAGCATGGCCCGCCGGATCTTTTCCTTCGTGATTTCCTCGGTGAGGTTATGCTCATCGAGGTTGGCTTGCTTGGTAGTCGGGTCAGATAAAGCAGCGCCCTCTGGGCCTATGCCGCGCAGCCCAGGGGCCAACATTGCGGCAACGCCCATGAATCTCCGGCGTGTCAAGGGTTCCGTTTCGGCCGCGTGATTCACAGCGACGTTTTCGTTTCTCATGCGACTCCTTTCACGCTTGCCATGCTCGCTCGACCTTCGCCTTCAGACACTTTGATCCTCTTCTCGATTTGCCCTCTCGTTCCCGGCTGAGCATTGCGTGGCCAACGGTTTGGGTCGTCGATCTGTTGCAATCGGACTATTCGGCAAAAGGCGCATGTTCGAGGAGGTCGGCGAGCGCCGGCTTTTCAATGCAAGGAACCGATGCACCATAGACACAGCGGTAGCTCCGTCCCCCACTGCAGTAGCACATCTTTTGACCGAATTGTGGCGAACATCTCCTGCTGCAAACAGCCCTGGCATACTGGTCTCCATAAACATCGGTTTTCGTGAACGGGAGGGCCAGTATGAAAGAGGAAGCGGCTCATCGATCAGGTCATCTCCAGTCAGAATGTAGCCTGCGGCATCAGTGAGCAAAGCCCCAGGTTTTGCCCAGTCTGTCCGCGGCACGCCTCCGATACAGACGAAAACCCAATGAGTACGTGCATTCCTGACCTCGCCACTTCTGTCGTCCCGGTAGGTGATGGATTCGAGTGAATCAACTCCATCAAGGCCGACAAGAGCCGTGTTGATCAGGACCTCGATATTGCTGCTTTCTTCGATTTGTTCCACCAGGTAAGAGGACAGAGTCTCCTTCAGAGATTCACCACGAACAAGCATGGTTACTGTGGTCACAAACCTCGAAAAGTTCAGGGCGGCTTGTCCGGCGGAATTTCCGCCGCCAACGATAAAGACTCGACCTGTACAGCGGCTGGCTTCACTTGAACCGGCTCCGTAAAACAGCCCACGCCCCAGATAGTTCTGCTCGTTAGCTAGACCGAGCCGAGAATACTCGACGCCAGTGGCGCAGATTGAGCCTTTCTCCATGACGCAGACGGGAAGCCTCGGATCATTGAGCCCGGTCACACCGGCGAGTCTCCTTGCATCGTGGTCGGTTTTCAAGTCGATCCATTCGAACGGGAAACCGCTGCGCTTCAGGACGAGCTTGGGAGTCCGAAGAGGGATGCGCGCTTTTGCTTCATAAGAAGTCCTCGAATCGAGACGGCCGTGGCTGTACACGTTCATTGACCAGAACCCATTCCAGTCTTAAGGATGCATTCCTGGCAGGCCTCGATACATTTGTGATAGGTTTCGTCCAATTGCGCCCCCTTCAATGTCGTCTCGACAGTGACTAGGTCTCAAGCAGCGTGCCGAGTACCTCGGGCCAGCGAGTTTCGAAGTCGCTGTCTCGTTGGAGTCCGCGTTGCAACACATTCTGGATTCGCTGCTGCGTTTCAGGCCACGTCAGCGCGGTCTGAAAGGAATTGAGGGCGTCGAGGAGTGGGTCGGCGGATGGCAGCGAGACCTGGTTAACGAGGTTCTTCGCCGCCGCGATAGCACCCCGGTCGAAGGAGGCGATCCGGCACGCGAGCGCGTAGACGAAGGCGTCCAGCTGCGCGTCCGGAAGAGCGCGGTTGACGTACCCGTATCGTTCCGCAGTGTCGCCGTCGAAATCGTTCGCGCCAAGAATGATTTCGAGCGCGCGGCCACGGCCGACCAATAGTGGGAGGCGTTCTGTACCGCCGCCGCCGGGATGCAATCCCACCCCGACTTCGGGTTGGCCGAGTCGCGTGTTCTCGCGGGACGCGAACCGCATGTCGCAAGCGAGGACGAACTCGCTACTCACGCCCCGGACGCAGCCTCGGATCTTCGCGATGCTGACCACCGGGGATTTGGTGAGACGCACGAACGTATCCATCAGGATCGGGAGGCCCGAAGCCCCGACAGCAGTCATGATGTTCCCTATCTTGCCGGTCAAATCAAAGTGGGAAAGGTAAAACTCGGGGTTCGCGCTTTCGAATACGACGACCCGCAGGCTCGGGCTGGCGTCCATTCGCGCGAGCAGATCCTGTAGGGCTTCGAATATGCTGGCGTCCACGATGTTGAAAGGCGGGTAATCGAACACAACCCTCCAGTGCGCAGGCGTTTCCTCGATCACCCGCACGTGCGCCGTTGATTCAATCATGACTCGCGCTCCTTGCTTGGATCACAATCGACCGCGACGGCGAGGTGATGTGCTCCTCTTCGTAGGCACGCATGCGCGCGAGTGCGGGTTCGCTGATGCACAATTTCAAGAAGAGATTTCGTTCGAGAGCCAGTCCCTGTGCCAGCGGCGTCTCGGTGGCGTTGCGGACGAGACGCTTGATGTAAGCAACTGATTCCGGCGTATATGACGACAGGCGCTGTGCGATCTCCATTGCGCGATCGAGAGCCTTGCCGCTGACGGTTTCGTGCACCAGTCCCTTCCTTTCGGCTTCACGTGGAGTGAGGGGATCGCCCATGAGGATGTGCATGAGCGCGGCTGGCGTTCCGATGGTGCGTGGCAGCCTTTGCGTGCCGCCTGCGCCGGGAACGAGTCCAAGGTGCGGCTCCAGGAATCCGATCAGGTAGTCTCCATCCTCAGCGATACGAAGATCGCAGGAGAGCGCGAACTCAAATCCACCGGCCAGGGCTGTGCCGGAAATGGCGGCGATTACAGGTTTTGGCACCTGGTGACCTTCTGCCTGAAGTGCGGGGATCACCTTGCTAAAGCACGAGCCGTCCGCCCACAGCCCGTGACAGAAAACGATGCTAGGTTTATCCTTCTCTGCAGATTTCATTTTTTGTTCTCCTTCTTCGACTTCAAGGCTTTTCGCGCGGCTCGCTCCCGTAACATCCACTCCCCGATATAGGGCGAGCAGTGCACCACCGATATTCCTTTCGCCTCACACCCGTTGAGAAAGCGAACGCCTTCGACATCCGCCAGATTCACTTCTTCCAAATCCAAAACGGCCGATGCTCCGCATTTCCGTAATTCGGTTTTGACCTGATCCAGATGTTCGGATCGCAGCTCTCCGCTGAGCCGAACCCGCGCCCGGAATCGCTCGATCTTGAGCGTCATGAATTGCCAGCTCCCGACCGCACTCTCGAGTGGGCAATGGATGGACCATTTTCAAATGATTGAAAACCAAGGGCCTGGAAGGAGGCAGTCTCCTGAATCATCAGGAATTCCTGATTAATCAGGATTTAAGAAGCGCCGATCGAGCGACTGGTGGGCGTGAATAGACTTAGTTGGCTTGCGGCCTTTTAAACCGAAATTTGTTGATTCCGAGGCGTTTGATCTTTGAATCGAGAGTCCGCGTCGGAATTCTGAGTTTTGCTGCTGCGCCGCTTGGACCGGAGACGCGGCCCCCGCTTTCTGCCAGAGCGGACTCGATCATTTCCTTTTCGTGCCGCAGCAGCACTCCATTGAACTCATTTGGTGAATCACTGAATGGCGGCGTATTTTGTTTGAGCCACGCCGGATCCACGGAAAAAACATCATCCTCACTGAGGATCACCGCCCGTTCAATCACATTTTGCAACTCTCGAACGTTGCCGGGCCATTGGTAGGATTCGAACAATCTAACCGTTTTTTTGTCGATGGTTCTGAACTTCTTTCCAGCTTTTTTCCCAAACCGACTGATGAAGTATTCAACGAGCAGCGGAATGTCTTGTCGTCGCTCGCGCAAGGAGGGCATCTGAACCGGCACGACGCTCAGTCTGTACAGAAGGTCTTGACGAAACGTTCCTTCCGCTACGAGAGCCTCCAGATCATGATGAGTAGCGGCCAGCACTCTGACGTCAATTGAAATGGGTTTGTTGCTGCCAACACGTTCGATTTCACGTTCTTGCAGCACGCGTAACAATGAGATCTGGATTTCCGGGGGCAAGTCGCCCACTTCATCCAGGAAGATGGTCCCCTCATTTGCCGATTCAAAACGCCCCAGGCGCCGCTGCGTCGCGCCCGTGAAGGCTCCCTTCTCGTGACCAAAGAGCTCGGAAGCAATCAGTGAAGTTGGTATCGCGGCGCAATTCACACCGATAAATGCCCGGTCTGCGCGCTTCGATCGTTTATGTATGGCGCGAGCTATCAACTCTTTTCCGGTACCGGTTTCACCCAGAATCAAGACTGTGGAATCGGAAGGTGCCACCCTGGCGACTTGGCGAAGCACTTTACGCAGCGCTTCCGAAGAACCGACAATATCCTCAAACATCGACTCCCGATCGATTTGCTCTCGCAAGGCGATGGCCTCATTTCGCACGCGATCTTCAGCCTGCTTGCGATCTTCGACGTCGGTCGCCGTTGCGAACCACCGGACGATCTCTCCGGCTTCATTGAGTACCGGGTTGTAGCGAAAAAGGAACCAGCGAAACCGGCCATCTTTACCGAGCAGTCGCTTTTCCGTCTCGAAGGGCACTCCTTTTGAAAGCCCCGCGCTTCGTTCCTTTTGAACTCTCTCTAGGTCGTCTGGATGAACGTCCCTGTTGATCCGCTCGCGAGTTCCCCCGCCTTTCATTTCTTCCAAGGTCAAGCCCTTGTAGTCAAGCATCGTCTTGTTGACTTGAAGCAAGGTGCCATCCTTATCCAGCACAAGCACATGCTGAGGAAGGAAATCTATGAGTTGCCGCAGCTCGCGCTCTTCCTGTCGAAGTTTCGCTTCCGAGTTTCGGATTTCTTCAAAAGCGCTTCTCAATGCTTCCTGCGATCGCTCTCCCTCGATGGCGATTACGGCGATATGACCCGCGCCTTCGATCAGTCGCAGATCAGTCTCACTCGGGGTGCGGGCCTCCGGATAGTACATTCCGAAGGTGCCGAGCACGTCTTGGTTCTTGGAGACGAGCGGCTGAGACCACGCGGCGCGCAAGCCGTAACGCAAAGCAAGTTCCCTGTAGTCAGCCCACAAAGGGTCTCTTGCAATGTCGGAAACGATCACCCGCTGCTTCAGAAATGCGGCAGAGCCGCAAGAACCTACACAAGGGCCAATCTTTAGCGGAGTGATCGCCTCAACCCAGCCCCTGGGAACTCGATGACCGGCTGCGTGCCGAAGGTGCATGCCGTCCGCGTCCAACAGCATAACTGTCGACTTGACGTTACTTGCCTGAGCCTCGATCGTCTCGCACAACCTTTCCAGGATATCTGGTAGACAAGCTCCGCTGGCAATCATTTCCAAGGTCCGTTTTTCGGCCGCATGTAGGGTTTCAGCCTGCTTGCGATCCTGAATGTCCGTGCCCGTGGCGTACCAACGAAGGACATTCCCGCGTTCGTCTAGTAGCGGATTGTAGCGGACCAAGAACCATCGGTATTTGCCATCCTTACCGAGGGCGCGCTGCTCATTTTCGAACGGAACCGTTCCAGACAGACCTTTGTGGCGCGCTTCACGAAGTCTCTGAATGTCCTCGGGATGGAACACCCGATCCCGGAAGTTGTCGGAGCGCACTTCGTCCAGAGATAGCCCCGTGTATTCAAGTGCCACACGATTTGCGTAGATGGCCTTGCCGCCGGGATTCAGAACCACGATTGTTTGTGCAATAAGGTCGACGATTCGCCCGAGCTCTTGTTCGTCCGGAAGGAGCTTGTGCTCAGTGAGTTCGAGGTCACCAACATCGACCGCGGTTACCAGCTCTTGAGGTGCCACACCACCGGTAGGCGTGTGATTCCCCTTACCGAACTCTTGCTGCACGTCGATATTTCGACCGTCTGGCTGCATTGCGGGCCTTCGTGCATTGTAGTGCGATTCCTGTGGAAGGCCCAAAATATTCGGACAAAGCGGGCCGCTGAACAGGGGTCCGGAAAGACGTTGACAATTCGCCAGCTGGCCGTCAAATCTCTCGTTTAGGCATGCGATCGGCAATTCGAGAGGACATTGTTTGCCACGCCGCCATATCGGTAAAGTCGGCCTCGGCTGGGAGCACTCAGCTAAGTGCAGGTCCTGCCGGGTAACGCTCGCCCACTCTTTGGACTGACTTTGAAACCGCAGCAAGTCTGCTTGGTCTCAGGAACCACAGGATCTCATCGATGCCTTGTGCGGAGGCATCAATAGGAAGCCCAAAGGGAACGCCATCGCGCAATACGAGAACAGTTGCCTGTCCGTTTGTCTCGACCCAGTCAAGCGTCACTCCCTTCCAACACCACGTGGAGATAGCGGCGATGAATGTTGCTACACGCTTGCGACCAGAAACTGGGACTCCCGCTGCGTGCACAAATCCACCGCCATCCGAGTAAGAAACGACATCCTCCGCGAGGAGGGCTTCCAGAGCGGCCACGTCTCCCTTCTGCGCGGCGGCGACGACAGAATCGTTCAGCGCATCTTACGACACGCGAAACCACACGTGACCAGAGAACCTACATCAAAGCTTTTGATCCGGCCGTCTCGGCGGCGATGAAGCAAATGGCAGCGGCTTTGGACGAGGTAAGCAAGTGCTCACCAACTGCTTACCAAGTGAACTGGGCAGTTGTGGTAAACTGTTGAAAGTAAACGCCGGAGAGGTGGCCGAGAGGCTGAAGGCGGCGGTTTGCTAAACCGTTGTAGGGGCCAAAACTCCTACCGGGGGTTCGAATCCCCCCCTCTCCGCCAGAAATCATTTTCCTCAATAAATACACGCCTATTTTGCATTTGACTCTAGTTTGCTAGCCCCCGGGCATCTCCAGCATGAGTGGTGGTCTCGCTTTAAACTCCAGCTTCCGGAATCATCAGCTGTCCTGAGTCCGGTGCGGATCCGACTGGGCGATAACATCAGAGCGCGGA
>Ga0210410_10006539_pt1 | contig 10132 bp, 7 predicted proteins | sample IncBWC4MmetaG_FD_161058 | JGI IMG/M metagenome (GOLD analysis project Ga0210410, IMG submission 161058) | Forest soil microbial communities from Barre Woods Harvard Forest LTER site, Petersham, Massachusetts, United States - Inc-BW-C-4-M | ecosystem: Environmental > Terrestrial > Soil >... | reverse complement strand
CCGCGAGATGAACACCATGCGCAAGGACCTGACCGATGCGGATGCTGTGTATGACCGTCTTCGCAAGGTCGACGTCAAGCCATGGTGTACACCCGAGGCAGAGAGCCCTGCGATTCGAGAGTATTTACGCACCCTCTATCTCAGCGGCAATGGAGCTGTGATCTTTGGGAACTCATTTGTGCAGTGGGGTTCTTCTGAGGCCTTGCGGCGCGCGCGGCCCCGTTTTCTTCTTGCGAATTTTGGCGTGCGCTCCAAGCCTAAGCCTTTTACAGGTGTGGCGGTCTTCGAGAATCCTGACCAGGTGAATCCGCTGCCGTCAGTCGATGACCTGCCGGGCAGTGCGATCGATTCGCAGATTCTTGCGCTTTACATCTGGTTGGCTGCCGAGCGCTACGGCGAATATCAGAAGGGGACGGCCTGCGTCTGCATTGCTGAAAGCTTGTCGCAGGCGTATGTGGTTGCTCCGCCGGAATTCCCAATCAAAGCCGAAGCGAGCCGCGTCGGCGTTGCGGAGCTTTCGCAGGCCCTGCACGAATGGATGGGCTGACGCAGCCTGGTCACTTTGACCAGAGGGGTTCGTCGAGTCCGCGAAGGGAAGTGGCCGGTGGCAGGTCTGCATAGTCGAAGACCACGACTTCGTTGACTCCGTTCCTTAGCCACGGAGCGGGAACAAAGATGGACTTCTGCGGACCAATGCTCCAGGTGCGGCCGAGATTGTGGCCGTTGAGCCATACAAAGCCCTTGGCAAGGGAACTCGTGTCGAGATAGGTGTCGGTCACCTTGCCGAGCTTGAATGTCCCGCGATGGAAGGCTGGGCCAGGCGTTAGGTTTTTCGTCCAATGCTGGATGCCATCCGGCGAATTCATGGGGAGGGAATAGATTTTCCATCCCTCGATCTTGCGCCCCCCGAGTAAGACGTCCCCTACGATCCCGGCGCGGCCGTCGGGAAGATGTGGTCCAAAGTTGATTCGTCCGGTATTTTCGACCAGAATGTCGAGCGTCGCGGCTCCGACGGGAATGTCGATGACGATTGAATTTTGCTTGAGGCGGCGATCGAGCGCGCCAACCAGTTCTTGGTCAATGTAGACTGCAGCATAATCGCGCAGGTCATCGATCTTTAGCTCACCTTTTTGCGGGCCGGTAACCTTCGTTCGGTAGAGAACGTATCCGTAGCTTTGGCCGACTGCTTCCATTGTCTTTGGCTCGGGTGACTCCACAGGAGAAGGCAGGTTGTCCCACACCGACGCCGACTCGATCAGCGCGAACGCCGGCAATGCTGCGAGCGGAAGAGGGTGCGGCAACGGTGGGGGCTTGATCCCAGTGCGATGCTGAATGATGTCGCGCAGCAGGAAGAACTTCTTCGTCGGCCGACCTGCTTCGTCGAGGGCTGCATCATAGTCGTAGCTCGTAGTCTGTGGTTCATAGCGTGCGTCGGAACCAGAACCCAGGTTTGCGCCATTCGTGAATCCGCGCGTAGTGCCGCCATGGAACATGTAGAGATTCACGGAGTAACCTTGGCCGAGGATCCAGTCGACCTCCTTCGCCTGTGCGTCGGCATCGGTGTGGACGTGCTGCTTGTTGCCCCACGCGTCGAACCAGCCGTCCCAATACTCACCGGTCATCATCGGCTCATGCGGGCGCAATTGAGCTAGCTTCGCGAAATCCCGTTGCGCCTCGCCTGGTCCGAAGTTGATTGCGGCCAGGATGTTCGGCAGGGCATCGTTGGGTAGCTGATCCGCGCCATCCGAGGTGTAGAGCAGGGAATCGCCAAGCCCGGCGTGGATAAGAGCCTGGTGGATGTCTTCCATATAGTCCTTGTCATGGCCATACGAGCCGTACTCATTCTCCACCTGGATGCCGATAATGGGGCCGCCGTGCGTTGTCTCAAGAAGGGCGACTTCCTTGCCAAGCCGCGTAAGGTAGCGCTGCGCAGCGGAAAGGAATTTGGGATCGCGCGTGCGGACCTTTACCGATGGGTCGCCGATGAGCCATGACGGCAGACCGCCAGCTTCCCACTCCGCACAGACGTAGGGGCCTGGGCGCAGAAGCACGTTTAAACCTTCTTCTTGCGCCATGCGAATGAATGCAGCTACGTCGAGCTCGCCGCTGAAGTCGAACTGGCCGGGCTTTGGCTCATGGAGGTTCCAGAAGACATAAGTTTCCACTGTGTTTAAGCCCATGGCGCGAGCCTTGCGCAGTCGGTCGCGCCAGTATTCCCGGGGCACACGCGGGTAGTGAATGGAGCCGGAGATGATTTGATACGGCTTGCCTTCTCGGACGAAATGATCGCCTTTGACGGTAAGGGGAGGCGAATGCAGCGTTTGCCCAGTTCCACGCGGGACGACACCAAGGCATCCAACTGTCCATAGGCACACTGAGAACACCAGTCCGAGGAACGACTTAGGCTGCATGGATGCTCCAGTCTTGTCAGAAAGAGAAAATTCTACGTCCCATGAATGGGATTGGTCCACAGAACTCGGGCACTGATTCCGTCCATATATTCGACCAGACGTCTACACATGTCTCCTGTTCCTGTAATCTCAAGGCGGCGGTCTAATCGGCGACATACGAATGCCCAACCAACAAGTCTGATGACAAGGTTCTTTTTGTGCCCGAAGTTCCATTCGCAACGATCTCTCAGCGCCGATGGCGAATCGCCTGGCTGCTGGGCTTGGGCGTCCTGGTTAACTACTTCGACCGGGTCAACCTTTCCGTCTCACACAGCGGTCTCGTCCAGTCCTTCGGCATTTCAGACTTCACCTATGGATTACTGCTCGGCGCCTACAACTGGACATACGCGCTCTGCCAATTGCCGATCGGCGTGGTGCTCGATCGCCTGGGCGTCCGGTTGGTCGGGCGTATCAGCACACTTATATGGAGCGTCGCCTCATTCGGCGCAGCAGCCAGCCCTACCCTGAGCGGGTTGTTCGCCGCGCGCTTTGTGTTGGGAGTTGGGGAAGCGCCGACCTTCCCGGCCAATGCCAAGGCGATCGGAATCTGGTTTCCAGAGAACGAGCGGAGTTTTGCCACCAGCCTATTCGATTCGGCCGCTAAATTCGGGTCAGCGGTCGGCGTGCCTGCCATCGGCATCCTCTTGTTGCACATCGGCTGGCGAATGAGCTTCGCGGCGACGGGTATTCTCAGCCTTCTTTACTTCGCGCTTTTCTACATTGTTTATCGCGAGCCCTACCAGGACCAAAAAGTCAGCAGGGCAGAGATGGCCTTGATTTCACAGAGCAGGTCGAGTGGCAAAGACCTCCCCGTGCGGTCGTTCACGCTTTTACAACTTATCTCACAACGCAAGATGCTGGGATTCGCGATAGGTTTCGGGGCCTATAACTATTCGTTCTATCTTCTGGTAGGGTGGCTGCCAACTTATTTGTCTGATTCGCTGCACATTGATCTGATGCATTCGTTCCTCTACACAGGCGTTCCGTGGCTCATCGCCACTGCAACTGATTTAGTGATCGGAGGCATCCTCGTTGACTTCTTGGTGAAAAGGGGATTGAATGCCAGTCGCGTGCGCATGACCGTGCTGGTCGTGGGGACGACTTGCGGCCTGGGAATCGTGGGCGCGGGGTGGTCACACACCCCTCTTCGTGCGCTCACCTGGATCACCGTGTCAATAGCCGGCCTGTCAGCCGCATCAGCAGTCGGCTGGTCGATCCCGTCGCTGATTGCGCCGCAGGGAAGCGTCGGCCGCGTGGGCGGCATTCTCAACTTTTCCAACCAACTATCGGGGATAGCCGCACCGGTCATTACCGGCTTTCTGGTCTACAAACTACATTCGTTCACGGCCGCATTTGTGGTGGCCGGCGTTTATCTTGTCATCGGCATCTGCGCGTATCTGTTCATGCTGCGCGACGTGCGGCCGATGGTGCTTGAGAGCAGGCTGGGCTAGGCCTTTTTCTGGACCAGGGCTTGCGTGCGCCCGATCGAAATGCCTCCATCTACCAGCAGAGTCTGACCGGTAATGTACCGGCTGGCCTCGGACGCCAGAAAGACTACCGCGCCATCCAAATCGCTGGGCAGGCCGGGCCGCTTAAGGGGAATGCGCTCGACCAGGTACTCCACCCATTCCTGGCTCTCGTACATCACCTGGTTCTGCTTCGTCTTGAACCAGCCCGGCGCGAGGCAGTTCACCGTGACACCGTATGGACCCCAATCGTCAGCGAGGCTCATGGTGAGTTGGCGAATGCCGCCGCGGCTGGCACCATACGGAGCCAGACCTGCGTAGCCGAAGACGCTGGTCACCGAACCAATGTTGATGATCCGGCCATAGCGCCGCTCGACCATTCCGCGGGCGATTGCCTGCGCGACAAAGAAACTGCCGCGCAGGTTGGTATCGAGAATCAGGTTCCAATCGTCCCAGGTGACGTCGAGCGCAGGCTTGCGCACATTGCATCCAGCATTGTTTACCAGGATTTGGATCGGCCCGAGCGTCGCCTCAGCCTCGGCCGCCATGCCCTTGATGCTGGCTTCGTCGCGCACGTCGAGCTCAAGACTGACTGTGCGGCGCCCAAGAGAGTGCATCTCTGCTTCGAAGTCAGACAATGTCTCGCGCTTGCGGCTGGTGAGGATCAGGTCCGCGCCAGCCTTGGCCAAAGCTCGCGCAAGGTACTGTCCAAGGCCGCGACTCGTGCCAGTGACGAGAGCGACCTGACCCGTTAGATCAAAGAGGGAATCGCTCATCCTGCTGCCTCTGCCGAGGGGACTAGCACGATCTTCATCAAGTTGGGCTCACGGGCATGCAGGCGGTCGAACCAGCGCTGCCCGTCTGCCAACTGGGCAACCTCGGTGATAAGGGGCTTCACTTGAATCCGGCCAGAGCTGATCAACTCAATCGCTTGCGGGTATTCGCCTGCAGAGGCCGCCGTGCCTTGCAATCGCAGCTCGCGGCTCACCACTTTCTGAAGTGGCAGCTTCACCTCCGGCGTTACATTCCCGATCAGAGTGATAGTTCCACCTTTGCGCGTGGCGTCGATTGCGACATTGACTGTCTCGTCGCGTCCCACTGCTTCGAATACAATGTCGGCTCCGATGCCGTTTGTGAGTCTCTGGCATTCGCGCACAAGCTCCGCGCCGGAAAAGGGAATGACTTCGGTGGCCCCCATCGACCGCGCCAGCTCTAGCCGGGTCGCGTCGATGTCCGCGACGAAGACTCTGCTGCAACCCGCCGCCCGTGCCGCCTGCATGGTCAAGAGTCCGATCATTCCCGATCCCACAACCAGCGCTGTTTCGCCGCCGCTCAACTCGCTCACGGCCACTGCGTGGAGCGCTACAGAAACGGGCTCCAGCATGGCAGCTTCGGCAAACGTGAGATTTGCCGGGATGGGGTACACGATCCGTTCGGGAACCGCAATGTACTCGGCAAAGGCGCCGTCACGCCGATAGTCGCCGCAGGAAACCCCAACCACTTCGCGTCGATCGCAAAGATTAATCTCGCCGCGAGCGCAAAAGTCGCAAGCGCCGCAGCAAACCGTGGAGTCAAAGGTGACCCGGTCGCCAGGCAGAAAGCGGTGAACACCCGGGCCTGCCGAAACCACCGTTCCCGCGGCCTCGTGGCCCATAACGATCGGCGGTATTCGCCGGCCGGAGGTCCCGTCGTAACCATGAACATCGCTGCCGCAGATGCCGCATGCCGCTACCCGGATCAGAACCTCGCCGGCTCCAGGAGCTGGCGTGGGCCGATCGCTTAGTTCCAGATGGCCGTACTCCGTCAAAACAAGAGCTTGCATGAAGAAATTCTTCCACATCTGGCGAGGAAACCACCAGCCCAGGCATCACCTCAATTGCAGATAATGGAAGAAGTTGCAACTGACCGTTTGCCTGGCTCGCCAGAGACTAACTTGGGGAAGGGAGTGTCGCCACGCTGCGAGCGTCTGCTTAGGTGCGTGCTTTAAGTGTTTTCTTTAGAATTCGCCGCAAGCAATTCAAAGGACGAAGTTTCGCGTCGGAAGATCTGGACTATACAGAATACCTGTTATCGGACGTTCTCGGTGTAGGGTAAGCCTGTTAATAACTTGGTCTCGCCTGTGCTACTCTCGACCATCTGTGGCCAACTTCGAAAAGACGCCGGCAGAGGTTCAGGAGATCCTCTCCAAGCCTATTCAGCAGCTTGGCTTGAAGCTGGAAGGGTCTCCCCTGGAACGCTTCGTCCAGCAGCTCTATAAGGAGCTGGAAGCCAAGGGACTGAAAAGGTTTCGCCCCAAGTGCTACCTCAGCGACGAATGGGGCTGCCCGAATATGGAGCCGGTGATCGGAATCCCGTTTTACCTGGCCGACCCCAACCTGCAGCGTCTTGAATCGGAGATGAACGACATTGAAGACGCGCGGCAGATCATGATGTACATGCGCCACGAGGCCGGTCACGCCTTCAACTACGCATACGCGCTCTACAAGTCGAAGGAATGGCGCGCACATTTCGGACCCTTCCGGCGGCCCTACCGCGACAGCTACAAGCCGATTCCCTTTTCGAGGCAATTCGTGCGGCACATGGAGGGCTGGTATGCCCAAAAGCATCCGGACGAAGACTTTGCTGAGACGTTTGCGGTCTGGATGACACCTCGCTCCAATTGGCGGAAGAGGTACAAGGACTGGGGAGCAATGAAAAAGCTCCTCTACATGGACCGCATCGGTCACGCGCTCGGCCATACCGACCCGGTGTTCGCACACGGGGATACCGATATTACTGTCGACGAAATGGACGTCACGGTTGGCGAGTTCTATCAGCGCGCGCTCGACCAGCAGCTGACTCCCGGCGATCTTCCCCTTGACGCGGATCTGAGCGACATCTTCAACCTCTCCAAGCGCCGCCGGAACAATGTTCGGCCGGCGGCCGACCTTTTGCGGGAGAACCGCAAGGTCCTCATCGACAAGGTGAACTACTGGACGGGTGTCCAGCGCCCGCTCGTGAAGAAGTTGGTGGAAACCATCGAAGCGAAAGTTGGCGACTTGGGACTACGCGCCGACATAAAATGTGAGCGGGAATATCTGACCGAAGTCACGGTATACGCGACGGCTCTGGCGATGAATTACATCACTCGGGGCAAGTTTATCCTGCCCTGATATGTGTGCGTTAGGGAAAGAGTGTCGAGGCATCATGGCAAATCTGAAAGTCACGATACTGCACGAGGCCTGGGAAGAAGGTCCGCCTGAGCCAGAGCCCGAGCCGGTCAAGGCGCCTCGCGGCAAGGATGGCAAACGCCGAACGAGGAAGAAGAACCCGCTCTACGACCGCGAGGAGATCTTCGAGGCGTTGACAAAGCTCGGGCACGAGCCTTCCTATCATCTCCTCGACGGAAAGAACCAATCGCTGTTCGCGCTTGCAAAGTGCGGCGCGGATCTGATCTTTAATCTCACCGAGTCTTATGCCGGCGACGATACAATGGACACAAACATCGCCGCCTACTTGGAGTTGCTCCACATTCCCTATACCGGCAACGGACCGCAGGCCCACTATCTTGCCCAGGACAAGGCACTTGCCAAAAAAATATTCGACTTTCACAAGATTAAGAACCCCGACTTCGCAACCTCCTATAAAGGCCGTATAGATCACTCGCATGACATTGAGTTTCCTTTGATCGTCAAGCCTGTCTCCGAAGACGGATCCATCGGCATCGACAGCGGTTCGGTGGTCGGAAGCGTAAAGGAGCTGATGGAGCGGATTCACTACATCCAGGAGGAGTTCGATAGCCCAGCGCTCATTGAGGAATACATTGAGGGCCGGGAAATCTACGCCTCCATACTCGGCAACGAGAACGCCGAGGTGCTCCCACTGATCGAGCTCGACCTCTCCAAGCTTCCCAAGGGCACCCCGCGGATTGCCGGTCAGGACGTGAAGTTCGATTACGAGACCGAAGCCTATAAGGTGACAAAATCCGCGCCGGTGGAAGACCTCGACGAGGAGACCACGAAGAATCTCCAGGACACGGCGCTCGCCGCCTATCGCGCTCTCAAGTTACGGGACTACGGCCGCATCGACATGCGATTGAACAAGAAGGGCGAGGTATACGTCATCGAAGCAAACCCAAACCCATGGCTTGCCAGTGCCGCCGAATTCACATTGGCCGCCAAGAAGGCCGGCTACTCGTACACAGACGTGATCAACAAGATTGTGGAGCTTGCCCGCGCACGCTCAGCGTAGAGTGCCACCCTACCGCAATATCGATGGCCTGCTCCGAGTCGAGCACCAGGAGCAATTCGCGCTCGAGCTTGACCACTCCGATGACCAGTTTGCGGGCGGCGGCGTCCAGATTCCAAGTGCCCGGTTCGTACGTGGCGTCCTCAAGATCAAGTACCTCCCCAATCTCGTCAACGAGCAGGCTGACCGACCCTGCCTCGGTGCGGATCACCACGTTCATCGGCTGGGCAGTCGCATTGCGTTCGGGCAGCGGTCGCCCCAAGTCAATTGCCGTCACGATCTGGCCACGCAGATTCATCAATCCCTCGATTTTATCTGGCGCTAACGCCCACCGGCATGCTGCGCCGGTACAATGGACCCATCCGCCATGAGGAAAGACGAGCAGACATGCATGCATGCCATGGAACTCGATTAGTTATGGTTAGTTATCACTAATTGATACGCTTAAACCTTCCGGCTTCCCATAACCTCCCCTCGGTGTGTATCGTGAGACTCAAGAAACAGTTGATAGCTCTCAATCCGTTTCGTCTATTGACAGGCAAATGGATTGACAACTGCCGTGTTGCCACGATCTCCTGAAGTGCGAAGTAGTTGTCTCACCCTGATGCTGATTGTCAATGCACGCCCTGGAGTCGGATCCTTCGGCACTGCGCGAACTGCAAAGATGCGAAGCAAGCACTCGGATTCTTCGGATTCCCACGAATCCCATGTACGCCTTTATTGCCTGCTTGATTTTCCCGGTTGCGCGTCTCAGTTCGGACCGCGTTCATCGAAGCTGAAATCTTAGCCAACCAGGCACGCAAGGCAACGGATGCACACTGGAGCAGATCGAAACGCTCGCATGTTGAACCGGCTTTTCCGACTCTTTTTGTGCGGAATAGCGGTCTTTCTCTTTTCGCCCCCCGCACACAGCCAGATATCTCCCGGCCCCCTGGCCCGGGCCCATCAAAGCCTCAACGGCCCCGCCAATTGCACACAATGCCACATGGTATCGACCCGGTCGGCCTCGTTTCGGTGCAGCGAGTGTCATCGCGAGATAGCGGCCGAAGTCGACGGACATCATGGCTTGCATTCCACCTATCCCCTGCCGGGACCGCCCGGAGCGGCTTGCGTTAAGTGCCACTCCGATCACAATGGCGAGAACTTCAACATGCTCCATTGGGATCCCACGCCAAAGGGATTTGATCACTCTAAAACCGGGTATGTGCTGGACGGAAAACACGCCACCACCACGTGCAGGAGCTGCCATACGGCGAAAAACATCTCCGCCGCGGAGAGAACTATCCTCAAATCAAAGGATTTAAGCCACACCTGGATGGGCCTGAGCACCACCTGCAGTACCTGTCATGAAGATCATCACCAGGGGCGCCTTGGTCAGAACTGCCTGCAGTGCCACACCACCACCACCTGGAAGGGCGCCAAGTTCGACGAGCAGACTTTCGATCACTCCAAGACTCGCTATCCGCTTACCGGCAAGCACGAAGCTGTTCCTTGCGCCAAGTGCCACACGGCCGGTGCAGATGGACTGCCTCGCTATACAGGCATCAAATTCCAGTTTTGCAACGATTGCCACACCGATCCCCACAAGGGCGAGTTCAAGCAGAGCTGCGAAACCTGCCACACAACAGCATCGTGGACTCGGACGTCGTTCACGACCAAGTTCGATCACTCCAAGACGCAGTATCCGCTGGTCGGAAAGCATCGCGAAGTGGGCTGTCTTGACTGCCACAAGAGTGGGGACTTCAAGGCGAAGATTCCGTTTGCCAACTGCACCGATTGCCACAAGGATGAGCACCAGGGGCAGTTTGCGCAGCGGCCCGACAAAGGCAAATGCGAAAGCTGCCACACGGTGCAGGGATGGACCCCGTCCACTTACACGGCTTCCGACCACGCCAAGACCAAGTATCCGCTTGTGCCTCCGCACGCCAATGTAAAGTGCGCGGCATGTCACGTTCCTGCCGGCAAGGACACGAAGTACAAGCTCAAATT
>Ga0210410_10006538_pt1 | contig 10132 bp, 7 predicted proteins | sample IncBWC4MmetaG_FD_161058 | JGI IMG/M metagenome (GOLD analysis project Ga0210410, IMG submission 161058) | Forest soil microbial communities from Barre Woods Harvard Forest LTER site, Petersham, Massachusetts, United States - Inc-BW-C-4-M | ecosystem: Environmental > Terrestrial > Soil >... | reverse complement strand
CCGTCTCTGTTGACCGCTTGAGAGATTGCGAAGCCATATTTGCGTGGGGCCATTTTGTGTTGACTCAAATGCCATCCATTTTCCGTTTGGGGAGACAACGGAAACGGCGGCATCAGATGGAATTGGCACCGCGATTGGTTTAGTTTTTCCAGTGAATGGGTCGAACTCCATCATTGTCGAAGTCCGATCAGCGACCAGTTCGAAATCAATCGATTGGCCATCGGGCGCGAGTCTGGGGTGAAGAGCCTGTCCATCGAAGGAGAGTTCCTGGTTTTGATTGTCATGCAGCCATCGAAGCACATAGCGGTCGTGCCCGAGCGATTGGTAGAAAAGTCCGCTCGGTGAGGTCACTGGGAACGAAGAGAAGTTTTCCCCGCGTATTACAGCGACTCGCTCAAAATGTTGTCCCGGCTCATTAGCGTGGCTGAGCATCTTTTGTTGGGCACTGACGAAGGAAATCAGCGCCACAATCGTTATGACAGCAAGAGCAAATTGCCGGGGCATTCCTCGCCAGCATGTCCAACCAAGCGCAATAAACAATGCGAACAGTAGCCAGACCTTGGGAAACAGCCATGCAGGACGCAAGGGAAATGTTAGAAGCACATAGGAAATAACGAGGAAGATGCTTCGCTTCCACCCAGAGTCTTCCAGCAGCAAGATCAAAGGCAACAGAAGAACGATGAAAGTGTAGGAGGCCGTGCTTGTGGAGAGGAGCAGCACGGCTACCACAAACCAGGCAAAATCATGCCGGTCCGTGGTTCGTTTCCTGCTCATTCCGAGGAACAACAAAGCAATAATTGCCAACGAAACGAAACTTTTCAGGAAGAAAAAGAACCATGGGGCCTGCCAGAGCGGATGGGGATTCAGTTCCGGCTCCGCCACAAGCGAGCGCATCAGGAAAGTTGAAAATGTCGGATCCCCAGGATTGTACGGATCGACCTGCCCGACTTCGAGTGAGCGAGGAAGAATCTGCGTGGCGTAATAATGGATGTCTGCTGGTCCGAATAACATTATGGCCACTCCAGTGAGAAAGAGAATTGCAGCGGTCATTCCGATGAAAGCTTTCCATTGACGCTTGAACGCGAAGTAAAGCAAGAATGGGCCACCATAAAGCTTGAGACCGAAAGCGATTCCAGTAATGCTCCCCCCCAGCAAATGTTTCTCTTTATGCAGGAAATAGAAGGCCAGCGTAAGCATAAACAGCAAGAAGAGGTAATACTGCCCATAAAGAAAGTTAGTTCGCAGAGAAAAATAACCACAAAACGCCAGAAGCCAGATGACTTCGAAAGAGAATCTTGTGACTCGGGACAGCAACCAGATAGTTACTCCAAGGAATAGCAGGTTGCATACGAGCCAGATCCGCTTTGCCGTCTGGGGTGCGAATCCGGCGACCCCCACCATTGGAATCATGGTGAGAGGAGTCTGTGGTGTATACGCACCGATTTGCATTCCGTTGCCGGCATAGTTCATTTGCCGTGCGAACCAGGTCCAATCGTAATAATTGTGTAGTGGCTGATGCTGGCGCACCAACGCCGCAGCTGTGTAGTAATTTGGAAAATCGGTCTCGCTCCGTATCCAGCCCAGTCGAAACGCACCAAGCAAAAGAAGTAGCAATGTTCCGAAGACAATCAACCGTGTGGTCAACTTAGAACACAAACCCTTCGACAGCGAACGCATAATTCTACGCCATGATTTGTATCTGCTCCCGTTTTCGAGAAGCATATCTGGATACTGAGTCACTTCTTACCTCGCTTGAGTAGTAGGGATAATATGGCGGGTGTAGTTTTCCGTGGGAACAGTCTTCGGACGGTCACCATTAATGCTAATCCAGAACCGGGGCACCCTCCAGTTCGCGAATCCCTATTTGCTAACGACTAGTTCGGAAGTCGATTTGAGGCCTGTCAGGGCCGCGGTGACCTTCGGCGTTGCCTTATTAACTGTTGGTTGAGCAAAATGACGGGGCCCGGGAAATTTCGGCCACGTTGAGCCCAGAGTGACAAACCACTTACATCTTCGTGACAGATGAAGTTCATACCTTTCCTATACTCGGCTCAGTAGATCTGTCTTCCGGGATGACCGACTCCTGGCGGCGTGGTCAGCTTTCGGGAGGAAAGGGCCTCATTTACGTTGCGCGTTTCAAGACTGCTCGAACCATCCAGATTAACGCTAGTTATGGCGTTCCTTCTCTTGGCACGCGTCCGGGTGCTTGCGCAGGACACATGCGAGGCGGGAAAACTCGGACGAGGGAGAGCATGTCTTATGACGAACTACGGGCGTTGTCGCACGCCACGAATGAGCATCCTCCAAACGCGTCACGGGAACGGAAATTACACATGAGAATTTGGACTCGGTTGTCGCGACGAGGATGGAGCAGCTTCTTTGAAATATATGGCGCCCTAGAAGTTGCCTCCTGAAACGGGAATGAACGCGAGGCTTATTCAAGCTAGCGCAACAGAAAACGGAGGAGATAGGGTAGGTATGAAAAATAGGAGATTGCTCGTTCTGCTGACATTACTTATCGCGCCCCTGTGCATATCCACATGTGTACATGCGCAGCAGACGGCTAACACAATCGAGGTACATGCGCGCCGCTTCTCATTTGTTCCCGCGGAGATCACCGTGACTAAAGGAGAACCGGTCGCACTGGAGCTAATCTCAGACGATGTCCCACATAGCCTTGTGGTCAAGGATCTCGGGATCAACCAGACGATCACCAAAGGCCACGCTTCGGAAGTTACATTTACTCCAGCGAACTCCGGTGACTTTAAGGGCGAGTGCGGAAGGTTTTGCGGCTCCGGTCATGGCTCCATGCTTTTTGTTGTTCATGTGAAGTAGGACTGATGCAATGCAACGACGCGCCCGTTCCATCGCTACTGTCTGGCTAGCGTGCTCGGCTCTCAGCGGATGCAGGGTGGCGCCGCCCGGAAAACTCGAGACGAAAGTGATTCGGTGGACGAAACACAATATGACCGTTGGGGGCAAGCATGATAAGAACCCGATCCAGAATGCCGCCGAAGCTGTTGAGGAAGGGAAGCAGGCCTTTGGGTCCTACTGCGTGGTATGCCATGGTCGCGACGGGCAAACGACTGGTGTACCGTTTGCCGCAAATATCTCTCCTCCAATCCCTTCGCTTGCATCGCCAGAAGTTCAGAGCTATAGCGATGGCCAGTTGAAGTGGATCATCGAGAACGGAATTTCACCTTCAGGCATGCCGGCTTCGCGTGGGACTTTAAGCGATGACGACCTGTGGAAAATCGTGCTTTACATTCGGAATCTACCGCCCGCAGGCAGCCTGGGAGAGCCAAAGGCTTATTCGGGAGAGGAATTCAATGGGGAGAATAAATAAATGAGGTGCTCCGGCGCGCCTGCAGCCAAAAGTGGTGTGCTAATGGCATGTAACGTTGGGTAATAAGAGGAATGGATGCTGGACACTGACGAACCAGAAGCAATCGACGTAGTGGAGGTTACAGATGTCGATCCACTCCTATCGAATAGGGATCTTCCGCTGCGGGCTATGTACTTTCCACTCGGCTTTCCGCTCGAGGTCGTTTCCAACTCTCCGAGCGTCATGGAAGCCGCCGACCAGAGTTGGAGGCACTTTAGATCGAGGTTCCCATGCGACCCACTGGAACTTCGCATCGGAGTAACTGAGAACGGTGATGACGGGGACGTGCTTCCCGAGCCGGTCTTCAGACTGCAGTGGAACCTATTGTCAAATATCGCTGACGCCAGCAACTTTGTGGTGAGCGATCTGAGCAATGGGCGTTCATTTGGATGGATCACTCGGACCACTGCCGAATCTGCGTTGTATTTGAGATACCACTTTCTCGAAGCTTCCGCGCTGTCGATGGTGGCAACCCTGCGTGCCGCGCCTCTTCATGCTGCCTGTGTGAGCCCATGCGGGCGTGGCATGCTACTTTGCGGCGATTCCGGCGCTGGCAAGTCTTCTCTCGCATTCGCCGGAGCACGCGCGGGCTGGGCCTTCACCTCGGATGATTCGACCTATATCCCTCTAGACCGTAATGATCGACTGGTCGTTGGCAACTGCCACCAGATTCGCTTTCGTAGCTCTGGTGTTGCACTCTTCCCCGAACTCAGAGGGCGGCCAGTCACTCCCCGCGCAACCGGCAAGCCGTCCATAGAGGTTCCGACTTATGAACTTCCGCAACTTGCTGTCGCCGATTCATCGAACATTGAGTACATTGTCTTCCTCAACCGGAAGGACGCTGGGAACCCTCGACTTATACCAGTTTCCCGAGAGTCGATTTTGCCGTGGTTCAAACATTCGCTAATGACGGCTAGCGAATCCTACACAGCTCAGGAGGATGCGCTTCGGCGCCTGCTTCAGGCTGAGGCGTTCGAGTTGTGCTATAGGGACTTAGACTCGGCTGTGGAACGGCTCGAAATGTTGGCAGTCACAGGACGGTAAATCTGTTATGAATTCGCTCCCGATTGGCGTCAGAGCGCTTAACCCACATATCCCGCGAGAAGTAACTGCGTTGATGCTCGCGCTTCAACTCCGAAGTTCCAGCACAGTGCCGCTGCGCGACCTTACAGATGCGGAATGGGAAAGCCTTCTACGATTCTGCGACGTGGCTCATCTGACGCTGTCCCTCGCACAGCTAGAAAGAGACGGGTTCCCTTCCTGGGTCACGGAGCGTTTAGAAATCAACCTTCGTGACAATGCCGCGCGATTTGAGCGCGTGAAGGCCACTTACAGAGAGGCAGCGGCGGCGTTAGACAAGGCACAGGTTGAATATATGGTGCTCAAAGGATTCGCTCAGGCTCCGGACTATGTAAAGGACCCTCGTCTTCGCATGCAATCCGATCTGGATCTCTATTGCCCTCAGGACATGATCCAAGGCGCGCAGGCTGCATTGCAGTCCATCGGTTATGAACCAGAAGAGACTCTGGACTACAGCCGAGCCGATCATCTACCCAGCATGATTCGTTCCGGAGACTGGCAATGGCGCGGAAACCCGTTTGATCCTGATATGCCCCTTTCTATTGAACTGCACTTTACTCTTTGGAATGAAAGTGTCTCATTCCTTCAGATGCCGGAAGTTGATAGCTTTTGGGAGCGCCGGACTAAGAGGGTGATCGATGGGATGGCGTTTCCCGCGTTAAGCTCCGTTGATCGCCTTGGCTATCTCGCCATTCATATCCTTCGCAATCTGATTGCGGGAGACTGGGTTCTCCACCATGTTCATGAATTGGCGATCTTTCTTCATGCCCATGCAGATGACGATATATTTTGGAAAACGTGGAAGGAAACACATAGTAGCTCTCTACGGGCTATGGAGACGATACCCCTTTGCCTTGCCAGATCTTGGTTTTCCTGCGATCTTCACGAAGAACTTGAAAGAGAGATTATCTGCTTGCCGGTGGGACTTACCATGTGGCTGCAACGCTTTCCTGCGTCGTCGATCGAGGGAATGTTTCGGCAGAACAAGGACTGGGTGTGGCTGCACTTTGCACTATTGAAGTCACGCACAAAGAAGCGCCAGCTGCTCAGGCGTGCGCTTATACCAAGGCGAATTCCGCGCAGGAACGATCCCGTTGTCAGGTTGGAAAACAGGCAACCCAGAAGATTTAGAATTGCGCACCCATCTGGTCGATACATCTCTTATCTGGCATCCCGCCTCACCGCTCATGCGCACATGGTCCCAGCGACTCTGTTTAGGGGTTTAGGGTGGTGGTTGTCACAGCGGCAGGTCGGAACGTAGTTCTGGAATTCTGGTGACCTTTTTTGTCCTGGGCCTGCAGTCTACTTCTTTTGTCAACCTGTTCCTGATTTGACCTGGCCATTCAGAGAAATCACTCGGCTTCACAACCAGCACGATGGCAGCGGGGAGCCTGATCGGCGCCCGCGTCACTTTCGAAGAAAGTAAATATCCGGATACCTGTTCAGCCTAGAGTAGTGCTGAGCTAAACTGCTTTCGCCAAACACGCTGGACAGAAGCAATCGGCACCGGGGGCGGTTGATGGCAGCGGCGGGAAATCATCGCACCAACAGCCGCCCATTTTGCACTCGAAGGCGTTGCCGCATTCGGGACAAGCTTTAATTCGCGTTTGGGATGCGCTGGTGTTCGATATTGAAATCCGTCGAAAGGCATCGTCCGGGCCATTCCAGTCAAATAACTCCGGGTGGATTAAGTGGGCCAAAAGCTCGGTTCCCTCAACGACGCGCGGGCCGGGACGCGCGAAATAAGAATTTGCGTCCACTGCATACACCCGTTGGTTGCGAACCGCCGGAAGTTCAGCCCAGCCCGGTTGCGATTTCAAATGGGAAGCCTGTTTGAACGCTTTCTCAAGATTGAATCCACACGGTGAAAAAATGATGATTTCAGGGCACCATTTCAAAACGTCCACCCAAGGGATGCGCACGGAATCCGTCTCCTTACGAGCCAGTTCATCCGTGCCGCCAGCGAGTTCAACCATTTCCTGCACCCAATGTCCTGCGCAATAAACTGGATCGGCCCATTCCATGCAGAACACGCGTGGTCGGCGAGATATATTTTTAGTTCGCTCGACGATTTTTCCCAATCGCTCGCGACGCTCATGGATGTATGTCTCCGCTGCGCTAGACCGTTCTGTAGCTTGGCCTAACTCGCGGACGTTTTCAAAGATTTCCGTCAACGAATGTGGCGTCATCCACAAAATTTCCGGCATGGGCTGGAGTAGTTTCAGCGCGGATGCCAAATCATTGCCTGACGTGGCACAGACCTGACAAAGGTTTTGCGTCAGTATCAAATCCGGCTTCAGCTCACATATAAGATTTTCGTCCACCTGGTAAAGGCTGCCGCCACTGCGAATACGCTCAGCAACCGCAACATCAATTTCTCGCAGGCTCATATTTTCCAACGCGAGAGCGGGCCGAACGACGACAGGCTTTACTTTTGCTTCTGAAGGAAAATCGCACTCGTGCGAGATACCAACGAGCTGGTCGCCTATACCCAGTGCATACATCATCTCGGTGGCAGCCGGCAAAAAGGAAACAACACGCAGCTTGTTCATGGGATTTGCTCTAAGGTTAGTTTGCCTTTTGAATGTGCCGGTCCTTCTTGTGCAGCGGCGACAACCAGAACCGTTCTGGGTCGGTCAACTGGCCTGCATCGCATTCACCACAAATTTCTGCCCAGTGTATCGCAGCACCCGAACTGAGTTGTCACTAACGAGTCATACGCATGATCGCACAGCGGATTCCCACTTGCACTCATGCCCGTCGAGATGGGTTCTCCAGCGGAGTTGATGGCAAGACAGAGACTGCAATGTCCCCCCGCCATGGCAACGATTGCTCATTTGGCGATACACAGATGACAAGATTGGGACAATTGCTTGACATATCCGGACGCTCAACGGAACACATTGGTAAAGAGTGTTCTGACGACCGACCGATGCCGAAATCTACTTCTTCTTTTAGGAAAGTGGTGTTTTTCTTTCCGTCCTTTGCGAGTTCTGAGGCAACGGCCCCACTCGGTGTTTTGGCAGTCGCGACACCCCTGATTCGTGCCGGATATCAGATTACCCTCATCGATTCGACGATCACGGCAGACTATAAGAAGCGTGTACTCGAAGAGGTTCGCGATGCAGTCTGCCTCGGCATCTCGCTCGTCACGGGACCCATGATTCGCGAGACGGTCGAGATTGCGCGTGCGGTCAAAGAGTGGAACCCGGATTTCCCCATCATACTTGGAGGGTGGCATCCTTCCTTGCTTCCCGATCAGACCTTGGAGGCTGCTTGTGTCGACTACATCGTGCGCGGGCAGGGTGAAGATGCGCTGCTAGAGTTGGTTCAGCATCTCGAAACGAGGTCCGCGCCGGATCTCATTCCGGGTATCGGCTTCAAGCGGGGCGGCAAACTCATCCTTACGCCGGAACGGCCGCTGAAGCCTTTGGTAGACATGCCTCCGAAGGCGTACCACATCGCAGACTTCGATGCCTATGAACGTGGCTGCGGCAAGAGATGGGCCATGTACACCTCGAGTCTGGCGTGCCCGTTTAACTGTGCATATTGCACCAACGCAGGCGTCTACGGACGCAAGTGGAACGCCCTGCCTCCCGAGCAATTCGTGGAAGAGACCGTCGATCTCACGAGGCGTTACCGTCTCGAGATGCTCTGGGTGGTCGATGACAACTTCATGGTCGATCTCGACCGTGCACGCGGCATCGCTGAAGGACTGGTGCGCGCAAGCTCGCAGTTCAAATGGAGCATACAGGCGACGACAAACATGGTTGCGCGGCTCACGCCCGAAGATCTCAAGCTGCTTCGACGCGCGGGTCTGCACCAGATATGCCAGGGTGTCGACTCGGGATCGCCCAAGATTCTGCAGTTGATGAACAAGACCTTTCAGGACTTCGATCAGATCTACGAGAGCGCTGCTCGCTGCCTTGCCGCCGATATACGGCCATCGTTCAATATCATCTTCGCCTTCCCCGGCGAAGGCCCGAAGGAGCGCAGAGAGACGGTCAGCTTCATGATGGATGTCTGTCGGCGCTTCCCTGGAGCCGAGTTCTGGACGAACATCTTCACGCCGTATCCTGGTTCACCCATCTTCCAGCACTGCGCTGAACTCGGCATTGAGCCACCCAAGAGCCTTGAGGCATGGGCCGACTTCTTTCCGCGTTATACCCAACTTCCATGGCTCAAGGGGCGCGACCATGAACGGCTCCAGATCACGCGCGATTATCTTCGTCTTGCCTTTGACAGGATTCCCATTGCAGCCGATACTCGCGGTCCAATTACCCGAATCGTCCAGAAGTCCATCTCGCTGCCAGCCCGCTGGCGCCTCGACCACGATGTCTACAAATATCCCGTCGAGATATGGCTGAACAACAAGCTGAAGAAGCGGATGGCTTCCAGCAAGCCTTCGGTCGACGCCAAGAGGCTCGCCAACACGCCAGCGGAGGCAGCTTGCTGACACGGGGCAAGGTGGTACTTTTCTACCCGCCATACGACGGGCCGCCGCTCGGCGCACCGCTTTCGCTGCTGTCGCTGGCCGGCACGCTGCGCGAAGCCAACTTCGAGGTGGTGCTGATCGATGCCGCGATCGAACCGCGATATCTGGAACGCATCGCGGAGGAGTGCGGGTCGGCACTCTGCATCGGCATCTCCGTGCTGACAGGTCCCATGATCCGGGGGGCCATCAAAGCGGCCACCTTCGTCAAGAGCCACGCACCTGGAGTGTGCGTAGTCTTTGGAGGGTGGCACCCCACGCTCTGTCCCGAGTCGACCCTGCGTGAGCCCTATGTAGACGTTGTCGTGCGCGGACAGGGCGAGATCACTATCGTTGAACTCGCAACCGCACTCGCTGCCAAGCAACCCCTGGATCTAATCGCGGGCATCTCCTGGAAGAAGCAGGGGCGGCTGATACAAAACTTTGAACGGCGCGTTCAACCTGTCGACACCTTCGCTCCCCCTGCCTTCGACATGACCGACTTCGACGCGTATGAGCGTGTCTCGGGCAAGCGTGAGTTGGCGTACGCCACGAGCATCGGCTGTCCCTATGCCTGCAACTACTGCACCGATATGGTCGTGTACAAGCGCCGATTCAACGCTTACGCGGCCGAGCATGTCGTTGCGGAGCTGACCGGCCTCGTCGCACGCTATCGCATCACAAATGTGGCTCTCCTCGACTCCAACTTTCCTGTCGATTTGAGACGGGCAATCGCCATTGCCAGGGGTATACGCGACTCCGGCGTGAGGTTCACCTGGACCTTCCAGGCATCGACGGACTTCATCTGCCGCATGAGCCAGGAGGAGGTTCAGTTACTTGCCGACAGCGGCGTAAGCTACATGGGCTTTGGGACCGAATCCACATCACAGTCTGTGCTCAAAATGATGAACAAGCGTCACCAGCGCGTCGACGAGATGTACGAGACCGCACGCAAGGCCAACCTCGCCGGCATCCGCGTCACCTTCAATCTCATCCTCGGCTATCCGGGTGAAACGGAAGCGGACAGGCTTATCACCTTCAGGACGATGAGCGACATCGGGCGCCAGTTCAGTAATGTCCGCTTCTCGCCGAATATCTTCACACCTTATCCCGGCATCCCCATCTGGCCTCAACTTCGCGAACTCGGTGTGATCGAGCCACAGACCCTGGAGGAGTGGATGACCATGCCCCTGGGG
>Ga0210410_10006535_pt1 | contig 10135 bp, 8 predicted proteins | sample IncBWC4MmetaG_FD_161058 | JGI IMG/M metagenome (GOLD analysis project Ga0210410, IMG submission 161058) | Forest soil microbial communities from Barre Woods Harvard Forest LTER site, Petersham, Massachusetts, United States - Inc-BW-C-4-M | ecosystem: Environmental > Terrestrial > Soil >... | reverse complement strand
GAAATGTCGACGCGAGTGGCGACGCCGGTACAAGAGCCAACATCGATGAGGTCGAAACAACCACGCTCACAATGCTGGTCGAAGCAACCCTGGAATAGCTTTGACGCGCGGTGAAAATGGCAACGAAGACTATCGAAATACAATGGCAGAGCCAACCACCTGCGCCGAACAAAAAGGCAAGCCGCAGATCGCCGGCCAGTTTACCGTTCAGATTAAAGAAACGATCTGCAATTAGAGGGCCGACTAAAGAAAGCAGAATCGCGATCGATGCACCTCCTGCGCCAGCGAGCAATAACGCGGTGGCAAATGTGCGGCGCGCATCCTGGCGCTGGCTTGGAGCCAATCGCTGGGCCAGCTCCCGCGTTGTCGAAAGCGAGAGCGCATTACTAAACGTCAGCGCCGGCGCAATGCACGCGGTCACCAACCCGGCGACACCGAACATGGCCGCCCCAAGTTGGTGCAGGACGAACGGAAGGATAAGTAAGTTCAATCCGACATTGACGAGGAACGCACTAGCGTTCCAGGCAGAGTTTCGTAACAGATGAAAATTGCCATCCGCAGTCATGTCAGCGACCAAATTGCATCATGTTCTGGCCAATTCGGGCCGCGTGCGGCCGACGTCCAACAGCAAGGATCTCGACGTCACCGCGCGTATCTGCAATTTGCGAAGTGCTCGCATTCAGGACATTGTCCGATCTCATCACCATAGGATCTCTTCCGGAACACGACAATCGACTTGGGAGGATGCGCACGGTCCAACTATCGCACCACGCCGCTAACAGCAATGACTGCGGTTGTCGATAGGCTTGCGGTCACTTATACCCTCAACGCCCTAATAGGCTGCCAGGCAGATTTCCTGGGGCCCTTATGTATCGTTTTTGGAGCTTTCGAATGCCCATTCCGCATGCCTCGCAGGCCCTATCCCGTTTCACCGTGCTTGACCTCACCCGCGTCCGTGCCGGTCCGACCTGCGTGCGGCAACTGGCCGACTGGGGCGCCAATGTCATCAAGATCGACGCGCTGCTGGAGGACTCGAGCGAGCAACTGGGTGGCCCGCGCCAGGGCTCCGACTTCCAGAATCTGCACCGCAACAAGCGCGCGATGGCGCTGAACCTGAAAAAGCCGGAAGGCCTTGCGGTTTTCCGGCGTATGGTCGAGAAGGCGGACGTCATTATCGAGAACTTCCGTCCCGACGTTAAAGGCAAGCTCGGCGTCGACTATGAAAGAGTGCGCAGGATCAACCCGCGCATCGTCTATGGCAGCATCTCCGGCTTCGGGCAGGACGGCCCCTATCACAAGCGCCCGGGCTTCGATCAGATCGCGCAAGGCATGGGCGGACTGATGTCGATCACCGGTGCGCCGGGCGAGGGTCCGATGCGCGTCGGCATTCCCGTCGCCGATCTCGCCGCCGGGCTGTTCTGCGCCATGGGCATTCTCACCGCGCTGCTTGAACGCGAGGTTTCAGGCGAAGGCCAATGGGTGCAGACCTCCCTGCTTCAGGCCCAGATATTCATGCTGGATTTCCAGGCCGCACGCTGGCTGATGGACAAGGATGTGGCACAGCAGGCGGGCAATGACCATCCAACCTCGATCCCGACGGGCGTGTTCAAGACCGCCGACGGCTACATCAACATCGCCACCACAGGCGGGCGGATCTGGGAACGCTTCGCGCAAGCCGTCGGCGCGCCTGACTTGCCGAGCCGGCCCGAGTATGCGACCGGGCCGGACCGCTCGAAGAACCGCAAGCAGCTCAATGCCGAGATCAACAAACTAACCGAGAAGAAGACGAGCGAAACCTGGGTGAGAGAGTTCAATGCCGCCGGCGTGCCCTGCGGCCCGATCTATTCGATCGACCAGATGTTCGCGGATGCGCAAGTGGAGCACCTGAAGATGGCGCAGGACGTGCCCAACGCGGAGGGGCGCCACATCCGTCTCGTCGGCCAGCCGTTTACGCTGTCGCGCACGCCGAGCAAGATGGTGGCCCGGCCGCCGGAATTCGGCGAACAGACCGAGGAGGTGCTGGCGGAGTTTGGATTTACCTCCGACGAGATCAGCTCACTCAGACGGAATAAAATTGTGGGAGAGCCACAAGACGCATAGCTTAGATGTGATCTTTCAAGAAACGGTCGATTTCTTTCGCCATCATGACGGAGGATCGCTCGTCGAGATGAACGCCGTCCGCCCAGCGGAGATCCGGCATCGAACCGTCAAGCTGAATCCATCGCTGATCGTCTGAAAATGCTGCATGGGCGGCTGCAGCCTGAGCCTTCGCAGCGACCGAAACTTGCACTGGGCCAGCAAGCGGAAGGCTATAGAAATAAACCCGGCTGCCGCGCGCCTCGATCTCTGCGACCAGACGCTTCAGCGTCGCCAGATTGCTCATCATGACGGCCTCTAAAGGCGCTGTCTTTGAGGCCTGCACCGCCCGTTCGAGGTAGATCCGGTTGTCAAAATCGCTCGGCGGTTCGTCGAGCAAGGCGAGAGCGGCTGCTTTGGCCTCTGTGCGATCGAGCGGCGGATGATGCCATCTCTCATAGAAGGCAATTGCCGACTTGAGCGGACGGGGCCAGACGGGCACGCTGCCAGACGCGAATTTCTGCACCAGTTCAGAATCCTCGCCGCGCTCCAGAAAATTCAATTCGACGAGGATGGTTTTGGGCAGTTGGTCGCGCGCGATCGCGACTTTGAGGGGCGTGATTGCGGATCCGCCGGCAATCCCCAAAATCTTCAAGCCCGGCGTGTCGAAATATTCTGCGTTCAACCGTGTTGTCAGGGAGCTCCCTGCCAGAAGCACGCTGGGGACCGGCTCGTTCACATAGCGGTCCAACAGCATCTCTGCGGCGTCGCGACGAACCGGCAACGGCGGCGCCTTCGGCCCCGCACAGGAAATCGCCGCGTAGACCGACAGCGACAGCGCGGCGGTAAAGCCGCATCTGATAAACCAGCTTTGTGGGGAGGCCAGTTTCATTCTGTCAGAACTGAAAATAGATGAAGGCTGCGCTGGGGCCGGCTTCCACGCACATCAGCGCCGCCATCAGGCCATAAAGATACGGCTCCGCTGTTCGGCGCGCGGTTTCCAGCAGTGAGGCCGGCGCGAGGTGCTGGATGATCACGGGCAATGAATAGAGCAACGCCAGGCTGTTGAAGAACTTGGCCTGGCCCGGAATGAGGCTGGCGGAGAACATTCCCGACAGATAAGCGAGCGCATGATCGAAGTTCGGGAGTTTAAAGAAGATCCACAGCATCGAAACACAAGAGAACACAACGCCGATACGAAGCGGCCGAACGAAGCGCGCCAGCCGCGAGCTCTCGTCGATTTTTCCAAGCAGCGCCCGCTCCAACACCAGCAGCACGCCGTGCATGGTTCCCCACGCGAGGTAACTGAGTGCTGCGCCATGCCAGAGGCCGCCCAGCCCCATCACGATCATGATATTGAGATAGGTTCGAATGCGTCCATGGCGGTTGCCGCCGAGCGGGATATAGAGATAGGTGCGAAGCCAGGTCGACAAAGAAATGTGCCAGCGCGTCCAGAACTCCGAGAAGGAAGCGGAGATGTAGGGCAGGTCGAAATTGATCGGCAGGCGATAACCAAACAACAGGCTGAGCCCGATTGCGATCGCGGTGTAACCGAAAAAATCGGCGTAGATTTGATAGCTGTAGAGCAGGACCAGAAGCCATTTGTCCTCCAGGCGGACCGTCTCGTATAAGGGAAAGTCCATATAGACAGTCATCCCGTTGAGATTGTTCGCGACATACAGCTTGAAGAAATAGCCGGTCAAAATCCACTTCGCGGCCTCGACGAAATCGACTTCGGCAAGATGTTTTTCCTTGATCTGAGGCAAAAACTTTTCGGCGCGCGTGATCGGTCCAGAAACCAGTTGGGGAAAGAAGATGATGTAGAGAAAGGCTTCGTTGAGGTCGGGGCGGCGAACTTCGCTTTTCTTGGTGAGGTCGACCAAAAGGCTGATGTTGTGGAAGACGAAAAATGAAATCCCGATCGGAAGCGGCAGCCGAAGCAGAAAATCGGCCGGTGAAAATCCGGTCGAAATCGTAGTCGGATCAAACAAGAGAAATTTGTATTTGAAAAATGCAAGCAGGGCGAGATTGAAAGCGATCCCGAGAGGAAGAAAGATCGTACGATCCCGCCACGCCAGAACCAGGAAAAGATAGGTGCCGAGCACCGCAATGGCGAGCATCGGCAACAATTCCGCCTGTCCATAGCCATAGAAAAACAGGCTCGCGACCACCAGAAGATAGGCCTGAAACGGCCGGACCGGCGGCAGGTAATAGGTTGCGAAAACAACCGCAACAAACAAGCCGAACTGCCACGAAGTGAAGGTCATGCCATCCCCTGATCGCGATGGCGGACGGTAATATCCCCCGCCAGCCCGCACCCATTCGTTGGCCGTGTTTATTCGTCCCTGTAATTCGAACCCCGAAGCATTTTGGGTTGTTGATGCATAGAGAGGGCAACAATGCGGCCAATTGAGAACTTGCGCCGCTGCAACACACTTGAATTCTCCGGCTTCGATCAGTCGTGGTGGAGAGCAGCTCGGGTCGGCGATCGCCTACGTCTGTGGTCCCTCGCTAAAACAGGCGCCTCTGCCAAAAGAATCGGAAGTTTCCATTTCCGGCCAATTTGTTGACAAAGTTTCAGGCCCAATTTCGCGAATCCCATTGCAAAGCCAAGGGGCATTACATGTGGCTTGATCTGGCGGTTGCGTCGGGGCTGAGCCTTCCAGCGTTGATTTACGGCTCGCTTCTTTTTGTGCATTACATGCAATAGCGCGGGACTGAAGCCCCGCGCATCGCCCGCGCGACCGAAAGAACCTATCCTGCTGTGCCCCATTCTGGGGCGGCACTCTGCAAGAAAGTGCCGCTTCAAAGGGCAATCAACGCGCGTGTGGTGCAGTCGTACTCAACCTAAGAAATCGCGAAATCGAGCAAGTTCGATGATTTGCTGCGCGGGCAAAACGGCGCTTGGGAGAGATTGCCGAGGTGTGGTTTGTATCTCGTACATTTGATGCTGATGCGGGTTTCCTGGTAACCGCCACGAACTAGCGGAACGAGTCCGCCACCGTCACCATCACGCTCCAGTTGGGCAGCAGCTGTAAGTTTGCTGTAAGGACCGGCTTATAGATTTAGACTCGCATTCGTCCCCCCTCCTCCGGCCCCGCCAAACGGGACCGATTTCGTTCGGGGCAGACGAGCTTCAACCCGTCGGGCTTTGATCGTTGCTCGGGTGGATTGGTCGCGAGTGATAGATCGTCCTCAAACAATCACCTTCGCCGAAATGTGTTCCGCTGGAGTGCTCGGGGCGTTTATGACCGTGTTGCTGAGCGCATGTGCGCCGCCATCTACTTACACGCCGCCATCCCCACCGATGCAGGCTGCTGTTATCGCAGGGGTCAAAAAAGCTGCATCGGAAGCAAAGCTGGGTCCTCCGTTGGAGATGTCCGATGTGCGCCCAACTGATCACGGTCCCGGGCGCTATTTCGTCTGCGTCAGAGAGGCCAGTTCGACTTCGGAGCAGCACACTGTCTATTCAGTTTTCTACGACAATGACGAATACAAGGGTGCTCGAGTGTCGGTGATTGTGGATGCCTGCGAGGTTCAAGCATTTGCACCGATTTATACAGAGCCATCACCTTCCCCCTCTCCGAAGTCGACGCGAATTGGCAGAAATAAGTGAAATCAGGAAGCAGGGAACCGTGAGCGCCCTCCAAGCCCATGATTCCGGGCGCTACCTGCCAACAAATGGTTGGGCCATCAGAACCCCGGCCCAACCCGATGCGGTTTGATCATCGTGATGCCAGGACCGAGTCCGATTTCAATCTTGGCCCCCGAAAAGTTTGAGTTGCAGTGCATGGAAAACAACTGTCCTTGCAAAAGGAGGTCAGCCAAATTGCCTGGAAGTCTCGCCGCCCTGCCGTTTCAGTCTCCCGCCCGCTCCGGAAACGCAGAAGCCAGCGCTTCGCGGTCACTCTGCAGCACGCCGCGTTCGGTGATCAGCCCGCTCACGAGTCGCGCCGGCGTCACGTCGAAGCCGTAATTGGCGACCGGCGACCCCTCGGGCACGATCCGCACCGTCTCGATCCGCCCGTCCGCGGTGCGCCCGGTCATGGTGGCGACCTCCTCGGGGCTGCGCTGTTCGATCGGGATTTGCCGCAGACCATCATTGACGGAAAAATCGATCGTGGGTGACGGCAGCGCGACATAGAACGGCACGCCGTTGTCGCGCGCGGCGAGCGCCTTCAGATAGGTGCCGATCTTGTTGCAGACGTCGCCATTGGCCGTCACCCGGTCGGTGCCGACGATGACGAGATCGACCATGCCGTGCTGCATTAGATGGCCGCCGGTGTTGTCCGGGATCACCGTGTGCGGAACGCCGTGGTGCGCCAGTTCCCAGGCGGTCAGCGAAGCGCCCTGGTTGCGCGGCCGCGTCTCGTCGACCCAGACGTGGACTCCCACGCCTTGATCGTGCGCCGTATAGATCGGCGCCGTCGCCGTTCCCCAATCGACCGTTGCAAGCCAGCCCGCGTTGCAGTGGGTCAGCACGTTGACGCGCTCGCCCGGCTTCTTCCTGGCTGCGATCGTTGCGATCAGCTCGACCCCGTGCTGGCCGATGCCCTGGTTGATCGCGATGTCTTCCTCGGCGATTTCGCGGGCACGGACGTAAGCGGCCGCCGCACGCGCCGACGGCGGAAGCGTGGAAAGAGCCTTGCGCATCTCATCACACGCCCATTTCAGATTGATCGCCGTCGGCCGTGTCGCGCTCAGTGCATCGCAGGCGCGTGCCAGCGCCGCATCCGAAGCATCGGACCGCATCGCCAACGCCACACCGTAAGCGGCCGTGGCGCCTATCAGCGGCGCGCCCCGCACCAGCATCGAGCTGATGGCATCCGCCGCCTCGTCGCAACTGGTCATTCTTGCGATGACGAATTCGTGCGGCAGTCGTCGCTGGTCGATCGCACCGATCGACCAGCCATCCGGCTCGACCCATATCGTTCGGAAATGTCGACCGTCGACTTTCATGTGCGCAACACCCGTCCCGCCACCGCATCCAGCTTCTTCAGAAGGTCGCGATCCCGCGCGTCCGGCGCGGTGATCAGCGCTGTGTCAAGCGCGCGGTCAGACCCGATCGGGCACGGCTCGTGCTGCCTCGGAAAACCGCTGGCGAGACGCGCCACCAGACGGCGCGCCTTTTCGCCGTTCGCGTTGAGCACGTGAATGATGTCCTGCACCGTGACTGCGTCGTGATGGGGATGCCAGCAGTCGAAATCGGTCACCATCGCGACGCTCGCGTAGCAAATTTCGGCCTCGCGGGCGAGCTTGGCTTCCGGCATGTTGGTCATGCCGATCACCGAATAGCCCAGCGTCTTGTAGATCGTGCTCTCGGCGAGCGTGGAAAATTGCGGACCTTCCATGCAGAGATAGGTGCCGCCGCGGGAAAACGGGATTGCTTCGGCTTCTGCGGCTGCGGCGAGATGCACGTGCAATCGCGGCGAGACCGGATGGGCCATCGACACATGGGCGACGCAGCCCTTGCCGAAGAAGGAGCTCTCACGCCTGTAGGTGCAATCGACAAACTGATCGACCAGCACGAATGTGCCGGGCGGCAGCTCTTCCCTGAAGGAGCCGCAGGCCGAGAGTGAAATCAGATCGGTGACGCCGGCACGCTTGAGCACGTCGATATTGGCACGGTAGTTGATGTCGGAAGGTGACAGGCGGTGGCCACTGTCGTGCCGCGACAGGAACACGACCGGCAAGCCGGCGATAGTGCCCCGGCGCAAGGGCGCGGAGGGCTCGCCCCAGGGGCTGGCGATCACCTCCTCGCGGGCATGTTCAAGCCCGGGCAGATCGTAGATGCCCGATCCTCCGATAATGCCAAGCACGGCAGCTGTCATGAGCTTTTCCCGTCCGATTTCAATGCGAGGGCCGCTGCGCAACTCTCCAGGCCGGCCAATTGTCTCGACTATATTGCGGGGCCATAATCCACCTCTATTCTTCGAGTGCAAGGCCTTCTAATTTGAATCCTCACCAGCCTCATCTTGTTTAGGAAAAGCTGATGTCCACCACGAGCGACCGGGCGAAGCGGCAATCCATCATCGAGGCCTGCCGGCAGATGAACCAGCTCGGCATCAATCAGGGCACTTCGGGAAATATCAGCCTGCGCCACGCGGACGGCATGCTGATCACGCCGACCAGTACGCCTTATGAGACGATGAAGCCCGGTCAGATCGTATTCATGAAGCTGGAGGATGGCCCGCCACACGCCAAACAACGGCCGTCGAGCGAATGGCGCTTCCACCGCGATATCCTGAAAGCACGCGCGGAGGTGAACGCGGTAGTTCACGCACACCCGCCCTATGCGACGATACTGGCGATCATGGGCCTTGCGATTCCGCCGATCCACTACATGATCGCCTGCGCCGGCGGCGATACCATTCGCTGCGCGCCCTATGCGACCTTCGGAACGGAGGAACTGTCGCAACAGGCCGTCACTGCGCTGGAGGGAAGGTCGGCGTGCCTGCTGGCCCATCACGGCATGATCGCGGTCGGGCCGTCGCTGTCGAAAGCCATGTGGCTTGCGGTCGAGGTCGAAACGCTCGCGCGGCAATATTACGGCTGCCTCCAGATCGGGAAACCTCCGCTTCTGTCGAAGGAAGAGATCGAGAAGGTTCGCCTGCGCATGGCCGGCTACGGTCCTCCCGACGAGTGACCGGACGAACGCAAGCCCTGCCGGATCGCGTGGTGCGAACACTCTATCTTTTGCGTGAAGGCGTCACCGACGAATTTAATAAAATTTTCACTACAACTCGAGGCTGGGTATGCCAATGCCGCTCGCATGACGGACGGTAAACCCCTTGCGGCTAATCTTCCGGTCGATTTCCAAAAATCCAGCCGGAGAACTCTCGATGAAGCGCACATTGATTGGCATTGCCGCGATTACCAGCCTGCTCGCCACCGGCGCGCTCGCGGCCGATCTGCCGATGGGGCCCTATACCAGGGCGCCGGTCTTCGCCGAGCCCCTGTTCAACTGGACCGGCTTCTATGTCGGCGGCAACGTTGGCTATAGCTTCGGAAGGTCGAGCGACACTTCGACGCTGACTGGCAGCACAGGCGCGGCCTTGTTTGGCAGCGCAGGCACATCGAACCTGACTGGCGTCATTGGCGGCGCCCAGATCGGCTATAACTGGCAGATCCGGAATTTCGTGGTCGGGATCGAGGCCGATATCCAGGGCAGCAACGAGAAGGGCCAGCGCATTTTCACCTGCTCGTCCTGCGAGCCCCCGCCACCCGTTGCGCTGCTCACTCCGGCAGCCCTGGAGCAAAAGGTCGACTGGTTCGGAACCGTGCGCGGTCGCGCAGGCGTTGCCGTAAGCCCGATGTTCCTGCTCTACGCCACCGGCGGTCTCGCTTACGGCGAAGTCGATACCAAGGAGACGATCGGCACCCCGCCGGTGCTGTTCTCGGCCGCGACCACCACCAATGTCGGTTGGACGGCCGGCGCCGGCATCGAAGGCGCGATCGGCGGCGGCTGGACGGCCAGGCTCGAATATCTCTATGTCGATCTCGGCAAGGTGAACGGATCGTTCGTGACGACTATTCCTGCGCTTGGCGGCGGCGTCATTGTCAGCAACTACAATTCGCACATCACCGACAACATCGTGCGGCTCGGCATCAACTACAAATTCAATGGCCCGGTCGTGGCGAGATACTGAGGTTTAACTCGCTTCGGAAAAACGGAAAGCCCGGCCTCGCGCCGGGCTTTTTGTTTCCGAAGTCGTGAGAGGCCCGACACAGGAACTTCCGACAGGAAAGCAGTTTATGCACGCTGCACGTGTGCTATACATGGGTTGCGCGGGCGACATGTGTCTTCAGCGCCTGCGGCGAGAACGATCTGGGAGTGCGTGGGGTTGATCCGCAAAGTTTTCTTCGCCGCCACACTTGTTCTGACGTCCGCGCTTGTCTTGACGTCTTGCCCTGACGTGGCTCTCGCCGGCTCACCAGCGAGTGCCGGGCAAGGCGCAGGGCCAGCCGAAAGCGCCGCTCCCAAGAGTGAGGCCGCGGAAGCCTGGGACGCAGTCAAGAACACAACAAATCCGGCGCTGCTCGAAGCGTTCATCCAGCG
>Ga0210410_10006534_pt1 | contig 10135 bp, 5 predicted proteins | sample IncBWC4MmetaG_FD_161058 | JGI IMG/M metagenome (GOLD analysis project Ga0210410, IMG submission 161058) | Forest soil microbial communities from Barre Woods Harvard Forest LTER site, Petersham, Massachusetts, United States - Inc-BW-C-4-M | ecosystem: Environmental > Terrestrial > Soil >... | reverse complement strand
TCCGGCGGGGGGCGATGCAATTTCACGAACACTTATTGCACGCCGGAGAACTTTCTCTCGGCGAACCCGCATTTTGCGAAATCGGCCTTGGCACGATACACACCGTCGGATTTCATCGCGCTGGTCGAGAAACATCGCATTCCTTACCACGAGAAAACGTTGGGGCAGCTTTTCTGCGACCGGGCGGCGCAGGACATTACGGACATGCTGGAAGCCGAATGCGCTGCCGCGGGAGTGAAAGTATTTCTAAAAAGCAAAACGCAGGAAATTACGCGCACGACGGAATTTATCGTGCGCATGGACTCGGAAGAGTTCCGCGCTCCGGCGCTTGTCGTGGCCACAGGTGGGCTATCGATCCCTAAGATGGGTGCGACAGCCTTCGGCTATGAACTGGCGCGTCAATTTGGGATTGAGATTGTTGAAACGAGACCCGCACTCGTTCCATTCGTGCTGAACGCGAAGGACCGGAAAAATTATTGCGACCTTACCGGAGTGTCGGCTGAAATTTTGGTCGCGACGGATGGCGCTAACGGGAAGAATGCGACTTTCCGTGAAAAGATGCTCGTCACGCATCGAGGTTTGAGCGGGCCGGCGATTTTGCAGATTTCATCGTATTGGGAAAAGGGTTCGGTGATTTGCATTGATCTGGCGCCGGGCCGCGACATCACTTCTCCGATGCGCGATGCCAGCGTGAGAAACACCGGCGTTGCACGCCACGCTTTTCTGGGAATATTGCCGAAGCGACTTGCAGAGCGATGGCTCGAATTGCATGAGCCGCGCTCGTGGACGAATAATGCGCTCGAAGAATTCGAGCGGGGAGTGCATGACTGGCGTGTGATGCCCGCGGATACGGAAGGCTACGAAAAGGCCGAGGTTACAGCCGGCGGCGTGGATACCAACGAACTATCGAGCAAAACGATGGAGGCGCGGAAAGTGCCGGGATTGTTTTTCATCGGGGAGGTCGTGGACGTCACGGGCCATCTCGGCGGATTTAACTTTCAGTGGGCTTGGGCTTCGGGCGCGGCGGCTGGACGCGCGTTGTAATTCTCGCGGCGCAGGCTTATTTCAACTCAGTTTGTTTTCCAGCTCGGCCAAGCGGGCGTAGAGATCATCGATGGTCTTCTGCGCTTCGGCCATTTTCGCGAGGGTATCCTGCAGGCGAATGTGGTCGGAGGTGATGGCAGGATCGTCCAATTCGGCGTGTTTGGCTTGCAGTTCGCGTTCGGCTGCGGCGATGCGGTCCTCGATGCTGGAAAACTCGCGTGATTCGGAATAGGTGAGCCTCTTTTTTTGCGTGCCGGGCGCCGACCGCGCATCGTCGGGTTTTGTCGGCGAGGTCGGCGCAGCCGCACCGGACTTATCTTTTGCGGCTTGCTCGCTTTGCCATGCTTCCCATTGCGAATAATCCGCAAAACGCTCGGCCGCGCCGCGGCCGTCGAGCCCGAGGACGACGGTTGAGATGCGGTCGAGCATGTAGCGGTCGTGCGTCACCAAGATCAGCGCGCCGCGGTAATCGAGCAGGCTTTCTTCCAGAATTTCCAACGTGGGAATGTCGAGGTCGTTGGTCGGCTCGTCGAGGAGGAGCACGTCGGCGGGTTGCAGCATCAACTGGGCAATCAAGACGCGGGCGCGCTCTCCGCCGGAGAGGCGGCCCACGCGCTGATTCAAGTCCTCGCCGGTGAAGAGGAACCTCGCGGCCCACGACGCTACGTGGATCACCTGGCCCTGAAAGATCACCGCATCGCTGTCCGGCGCCAGCGCACGGCGCACTAGCAAATCCGGATCGAGCTCGCGGCTTTGATCGAAATAAACGATGCGCAGAGGATCAGCTTTGCGAATCTTGCCGGTGGTGGGCTGAAGATCGCCGGTCAGCAGGCGCAGCAGTGTGGACTTGCCGCTGCCGTTGGCGCCCACGAGGCCCACGCGCATTCCGGCGGTGACGCTGAAGTTGAGTTTTTCAAAAAGCTTGCGATCGCCTATGGCGTAGCTCAGATTGATTAGTTCAATCAGTTGTTTGGTTTTTCGCCCGGTGGCGGAGAAATCGATCCCCGCGGTGCCGGTGCGGCTTCGTGAATTCATTTCCGAGAGTTCGCCGATCATCTCGTTGGCTTTGTCGATGCGCGCTTTTGATTTTGTGGTTCGCGCCTTGGGGCCGCGGCGGAGCCATTCGATTTCGGTGTGGACGCGATTTTCGAGCGCTTCCTGCCGCTTGCGTTGCGCGTGGAGATAAAGTTCCTTGGCTTCCAGAAATTTGCTGTAGTTTCCTTCGACGCGCAGGGCGCCGTTTTCGTAGGCGCGGTCGAGCTCAACCATTTCGTTAGTGACGTTTTCTAGAAAATAGCGGTCGTGGCTGACGACCACGCAGGCGAAGGAGGCGCGTTGCAGGAGCGATTCCAGCCAGTCGATGCCGGCGAGGTCGAGATGGTTGGTGGGCTCGTCGAGCAGGAGAACATCGGGGGATTGGACGAGGGCTTCGGCGATGGCCAACCTTTTGCGCCAGCCGCCGGAAAGGGTCGCTGCCTGCGCATCGAGAGCAACGAAACCGGCGCGGCCCAGCGTGGCTGCAAATGCGGAGGCGCGGTCGGGTTGAGGGACATGGGCGCGCTCGAGAGCTTTTTCCATCACCGAGCGAACGGTTTCGCCTTCGGCAAATTCGGAGTTCTGCGTGACGATGCTCAGGCGAGTGCCCTTGCGGACGGCTACGTCTCCGCTGTCCGGCTTCACGCGGCCGTAGAGCATTTCGAGCAGCGTCGATTTGCCGGAGCCATTCGGACCGATGACGCCGATGCGGTCGCCTTCTGAAATGGTGAAGGAGATGTCTTGAAAGAGCGGTGCGACTCCGTACCGCTTGGAAAGGCCTTGGGCGCTGATGATTGGTGGCAATTGGGTCGGTCGTCTCCAGAGAATAGTTTACACGTTGAGGATGGCGGGGGAGGAATCCCAGCGGGAAAGCAGGGAAGGAGTGAATGAATTAAGGCTTTTTCTGTGGCTCGCGGCTTTTCGTGCGCGCGGCTGCGAGGGTTCGTAATCAGGCGAATATGAGTTGTTAGAGCGCCTTTTTTTCTCCATCGGTGCCGCGCGCTTCGATGTAAAGCAACTGGAAGACGGCGCCTTGACCGTTGGGCTTGACGCCCACGATGTGCTGCTTTTCCTTGGTGCCAGCTTTGAAGAGCATGCCGCCTGCATCGGGCTTGTCGTCGCCGCAGTCTAGCTGTTTTGGAGATATGCTTTTGTTCTTGTCGGTTGTTGATTTGGAAGGATCAGTGCAATTCAGGACCGTTCCGTATTTGGCGAGCGCTTTCTGATAGTAAGCGGCAATCTTGTCCGGAGAGTCGTTGGACTCCATCTTGAGCACCACGAGCTTGAAGCCGAACGAACCGCCCCATAGGCCGAGCTGCGTCGCAGGGGAATCTTCCTTTTCGTCTTTGTGAGGCTTGGCTCCGGGATAAATGGGCAAACCTACCTCTTTGGCCGTTGCTTGCGCGCTTATGACTATGCCCGCGCCAGTCTGGTCTTGGGCGGTAACGGGCAGAATTGCTAGGGAAGCCAGAGCCAAAGCGGTGGCTCCGATCACCAGTACCCATCGAAATCCAGAGTAGCCTCGAACGATGCCACTAACTCGCTGCTTATCCATGAATCCCCCCACCCGGGAATAGATACGTTCGCGCCGCACAGTAAGTTCCGTTTTTCGTGAGGTATAGGGTACGTCGGAAGGGGCTTGTAACGATTCCCAATCTACTTGCACTATCCTGATGCTTACTCTTGGAAGCAAATCTTTCCCAATGCTTGTCCGTGGCGGCGGTTTCTGGGATTTAGCAGTCTCATGCTAGGCACCGCGCTTTGAGACAGGTGCATCCATTGTCCAGAGCCCGCCCGAAGGAGTAAAACATGAACGACAAAACATCCCGGATCGCTATTCCAGGAAGCAATCGTCCCGCGGTGCCGCACGCCAAGTTGCTTGGCAAGTCCGACGGAATAAAGCGCATACGGGTCAGCATCTACACCAGACAGAATCCGGCCGGCGTGGGGAAACTTACCGCGGCGTCAAAATCAGACTTCGCAACTCAGCTCCCGGGCAAGCGCCGCTACCTGACGGATGAGCAGTTTGCCGGCACCTACGGTGCCGATCCTGCGGACCTCGAGAAGATCGCCTCCTGGGCGTCTGCCAACAACCTGCGAGTGATCGACCGCAGCGTTAAGAAGCGCCGCGTGCTGGTTGAGGGCACGATCGACGACATGGGCAAGGCATTTGGCACACAGCTCAATGAGTACGAGCATGAGGATCTTAGCCATTACCGAGGACGCGAAGGCAAGCTGAGCGTTCCGGCGGACATGCACGAAATTATCACCGGGGTATTCGGGCTGGATACCCGGCGCGTCGGCCATACGCGCAATCGGCGCCGCCCTGGCCCCTCGGTGGACTGGCAGAGCATGCAGGCATCTGTAGACCATAAGGGAAAGAAAGGCACGCTTCCCGATCTTTCGAACAAGTGGCCCGGTGTGTTCTTTCCGCCGCAGGTCGGTACGCTCTACAACTATCCGGCTACTTTCAATGGTTCTGGCCAGAACGTAGCCATATTTGCTTTCAATGGTGGATCGCCACCAACGCAGGGCGGCTACAGCCTCTCCGCGCTCAAGACTTACTATGAAAAAGTTCTCGGCGGGGTTAGTCCGTCGATCACGGACGTCGTCGTTTCGGGTCCCGGCAATGATCCTGGCCCGGATACAGCCGCCTCGAACCAGCAGGGAGACGCCACCGGGGAAGTCATGCTGGATATGTGCGTTGTGGGATCGGTTGCTCCCGGTGCCCATATTTTCATGTATTTCACTGAGTTTACGACCCAGGGCTGGGTCGATGCGCTGAACGAAGCCATCACCGACAGCAACAACATCTCTGTCATTTCCATCAGTTACGGCAATCCGGAGGACGACCCCAACGGGGCCTGGACCGCGATGGGCGTTACCACCGTGAACCAGGCGTTCGAAGCCGCCATGGCCAAGGGCATCACGATCTGCTGCGCTTCCGGCGACGACGGTTCGCTGGACGATGAACCCAGCGGCGCGCACACCGATTTTCCGGCCTCCAGCCCGAATGTGCTGGGAGTCGGCGGCACCACGCTGGTCGCCAACAGCGATTCAAATCCTACCTCCATCACCAGCGAAACGGTTTGGAATGGGCTGCCGCAAGGCGGCTCGGGAGGAGGAGGCGTTAGCGCCGTATTCCCAAGACCTTCGTATCAGGACGGCGCCAACGTCCCGCCCAACGCCGATCCCCCGCACAAGATTGGCCGCGGCGTGCCGGACGTTTCTGCCGTTGCCGATCCCAATACCGGCGTAGCCATAATTCACGTTGATGGCAAGAAGCTGGATCCCATTGGCGGTACCAGCGCGTCGGCGCCGCTGTGGGCCGCGCTGATTGCGCGGCTCAACCAGGGTTTGAATGCCCGCTGCGGCTTTATCAACACCATTCTGTACACCAAGTTCGCATCTGGCGTCTTGCGCGACATTACGCAGGGCAACAATGGGGCCTATGACGCCGGTCCCGGCTGGGACGCTTGCACCGGACTCGGCAGCCCCGATGGTGGCAAGCTGCTGTCCGCACTCTCGGGCAACCCCGTTGCGGCCACAAAGAAGGCCACCAAACGCAAGAAGTGATCGCGCGTCAGAGATCTGACCGCCGTACTCGTCTCGTTCGGCTAGCCAACTACCACTACGCGTTATGCCGACGTCGGCATAATGCGCATAAAGCCGCCTTCCGAATTATGCCAAATTGAGTCTCGTGGCCAACCGTGTTTCCTCTCGATAGCGGCTGTCGCAGCCCAGCGATGTTTGATTAAGTCGGCATAATCCCGTGGAGGCTGGCCTTCTCGTCCGATCTGGTTAGTCCGCGCTTCCCGATGGTCACTGAGTCAAGAACTTGTCGCTTCTCCTTCTCCACATTGCCCATAAATACCATCACAAGTTCATATCGTCCTACTTGTTTGATGTAGAACTCGATGTTTGCACGTCCTCCATAATCTCCGTAGAACAAGTTATATTGAACGACTGCCCTTTGCCATTCGCCCTCTTGTCCTGAGCTCACTTGAACTGGTGGGTCTTTAAGGGTTTGTGACGAAACGTGCTTGGCGATGTCAAACGCGGGACCCGAGATCCTCTTGAGTATCTCCGCCGAACTCAAATCTGTGACGTAAGCGCGCACCTGCAAGTCGCCGAAGGAGACGCCTTCTCGTCCCCATCCTTCACCACCGACGTGAGCAGCACAGTACTCAAAGGGCAGAGCGCTGTTTACGATGTCGCCGTACTCGGAGTCCCATTCGCCAGCTCCAAAACGAACTTTCGCAAGTTCCCGATGTGAGAGGTGAAAATTATTGTGAAACTCGGAATTCCAGTACAGCCAGTCTTGGGGAATTTGAAAGCTGACGTCAGACGGATGAAGATAAATCGTCCGGTCATGGCGGGTCGCATACCTCCCCGCGTCCCTCGTAAACAGACCAGCTCGATAGGCAGGCCACAGGATGGGCAGGAGGCAAACGACAACAGTAATAACAAGTGCGATTCTGGCTTTTGCAGCTACCAATATCCACAGAACGTTCAAAATAGAAACTACTATCCCGACCAGAAAAGAAGCTGCGGTAACGCCGCCCAAGACCAACGGAACAAAGGAATACAACTCTCCCCCAACAAAAACATCTTTTAGAGTGAGCAGTGCACAGAAGGCGACGATAGCGATTGCATTCAGCCACAATGCAGACCAGGTGATTCGTTCCCGGGGCTTATATTTGAAATAATCTTCAGCGTGAATTTGAACGAAATCCAATAATCCTACGAAGAACCCGGGAATCATAAAAAACAACGCTTGCGCGTTCCCTACAGGGACCTGACTGGAGGACACCAACGCTCCCCCGAAGCAGTAGAGCGCAAGCGTTACTGTCGCATACCCGCCAATCGTTAGACCGAAGAGCCAGTTCTTGGACACAGCGCGTTTGTGCCCGACGAGGAAGGACACTCCATTCATCTTATTTGTTTTGACTCCGCCAAGGATAAGATTGTTTCCAATCCATACCCCGAAACGCAGGCGAAGCCCAAGTTCGTACTAGAAGGCGAGTTAGCTTCTTACCATTCGCTCACGCATTTCGGGGGGGGAAGCATCTCGTTCACCTCTACCACACTTTGCAAACTTTCTCCGGCGATTTCACCATTGGCTGGCCGACGCGGCAGGAAAACGCTTTTGCGAATTGCGGCATGTTCACCACCACGCCGTTGATGCGGTATTCGGGCGGAGAGTGCTCGTCGGTCTGCGCGCGCACACGCAGGTCCTCGGGGCGTTCGTTCGCGCAAGCCCACTGCGCATAGCCGATGAAGAACCTCTGCTCCGGCGTTAGCCCATCAACAGGCTGCAGATTTTTTCCTGCCGTGGCCGCGCCCCACGCGACGTACGCGAGGATTTCTCCACCCAAGTCGGCCACGTCTTCGCCCATGGTCAGCTCGCCGTTGATATGGACTTCGTCCACCGCGACATATTGCGAATACTGATCGCTCACGCACTTGGTGCGTGCGTCGAACTTCTTGCGGTCATCTTCCTGCCACCAGTTTTTCAGATTGCCTTTGGCGTCGTACTGGCTGCCCTCATCGTCGAAGCCGTGCGTCAATTCATGTCCGATGGTCCCACCCGTGTCACCGTAATTTGGCGCGGCGTCCAGCTTCGGATCATACAGAGGCGGCTGCAGCACCCCGGCAGGGAAGTTGATGTCGTTCATCTGCGCGTCGTAATACGCGTCCACCGTTGCGGGCGAAATTTGCCACTCGCCGTGGTCCACCGGCTTGCCGATTTTCGCGATCTGCCGGCGATTTTCAAACTCCGTCGCCCGTTGCACATTTCCAAGATAATCCGGCCGGACGATGTTCACCGTACTGTAGTCCCGCCAGCGGTCGGGATAGCCAATCTTGTTGCGTATGCCCTGCAGCTTTACCAGCGCCTGCTTTTTCGTTTCCGGGCTCATCCAATCCAGTTGCTTGATGCGCGTGGCCATGGCGTCTTCGATGCGCAGCACCATGTCCAAAGTGCTCTGCTTGAGCTCCGGTGAAAAGACTTTCCGCACGTAAGCCTGGCCGAGCGCTTCACCTAGCATGTAGTCGGTAAACTGGACGCAGCGCTTCCATTGCGGCTCTTTCTCCTTTTGCCCGCGCAGGTACTTGCGGGAGAACTCGAAATTTTCCTGCACGAATCGCGCCGTGAGAAATTGCGCCGAGCTGTCCGCCATTTGAAACCGTAAATAGGTTTTCCAATCGGCCAGCGGCTCGCTGGCCAGCGCCGCGCTTACATGCTTGAAGAATCCGGGAGATTGCACATTCAGAGTTTCCACCTTGGGGTAATGCAAAAGATCGAAGTACGCTTTCCAGTCGAAATTCGGAGCCAGCTCTTGTAGGCCGGAAAGTTTCATTTTGTTTTTCAGTTTGTAGGGGTCACGGCGCTCCACGAGAGTCTGAGAAGCCTTTGCCATGGCCGCTTCCAAACGTAACAACGTTGCCGCATTCTTTTGGGCTGTCTCCGCGGCATCGCCCAGCAGTTCGAAGATTTTCTGCACGTGCTGCATGTAACGCTCGCGCGTCTCTTTCGATTTCGCATCCTCTTTTGTGTAGTAGTCGCGGTCGGGTAGCCCCAGCCCGCCCTGGTCAAGCGAAGCGATCACTTGCGCGGAATCGTCGGGATCCTGGCCGGAGCCGCCGCGGAAGAGGATGGACCGGTAGCCGCCGGTTACCATCTGCAAGTGCGCTAAAAGTGGCGCCAGTTCACGCGCGGAGTTTAACTGCGCAATCGCTTCCAGTTGCGATTGCAGAGGCCCCAGCCCGCTCTTCTCGATTCCCGTTTCGTCGACACAGGAAGCGTAAAAGTCGCCGATCTTTTGTGTCACGGCATCCCGTTCATTCGTGGTGTTTCCAGCCTGTTCCAGGATTCCGCGCAGAAAGTGGAGATTGTCCTGGTACAGCTTTCCGTAAACACTCCACGAGGTCTGGTCCGCGGGAATGGGATTTTTGGTACGCCATCCTCCGCAAGCGTACTGGTAAAAGTTCACGCAGGGATCAAAAGATTTATCCATTGAACTCAAATTCAGGCTCGGTGAGTACGGCAGCTCCGGTTCGCTCGAAGACTGCGCACTCGCTCTACCTGCCAAACAGAACGACACCAGCAAAATGAGTGCGGCTGGAAGCAAGCGCCGGGAAACTTTATGGAATCGAGTCTGACAGCAGCCATTTCTCATTTCATTCTTCTCCCAAGGGTCTTCTCGCGTCCATCGAACGAGCAGCTATCCTAGTAAGGCACCGCCGTTTTTCCAACTGAAAAAGCAATCCTCGATTTCTTCGATAGTGGACAACTGCTTTCCTCCGGAGCAAGTGGGTTGCTCGGCTCAATGGCCTGCCGGGCATGGGGGCGCCCGGTCTTTCAATTTGCAATGGTCAGTTCGATCGTTGAGGAGGCGGGAAGCCGCGCGCCGCCCGCGGGGGTCTGGTCAATTACCGCACCATGCGGCCACTGCGGAGCGGCCACATAGTGTGCTTTTCGCTTCAGTTGCGCGACATCCAGCCGGTGTTGCGCATCGACTTCATTCAATCCAATGAGGTAGGGCATCACATAAGCCGTTTCGCGCGCGGGCTCGGAAACCAGCACGTCCACGCGCGGTGTTGACGCTCCTTTGCCTGGCTGCGGATTCTGAATCACCACCGTGTCCGGCGGTTGCCCCGGCATCGTGACTTCGGAAACTTCGCCGACTTGCAGGCCGGTCCGCAGCAATTCAATGCGTGACACCCTCACGGAATTGCCTTCCAAGAGAGGAATCTGCAATTGCCGTTGGCCCAGACTCAACACTACATGCGCTTGTTGCGACACTTTCATCAGCAATCCCGCCGTGGGTGTCTGCCGTACCACCAAATTGATGGGAAGATCGCTATAGATGCGGTCCGCCACTTTCAGCACCAGTCCGCGCGAGCGCAGCATCTGGTTCGCTTCCGCGACATTTTTGCCCACGAGGTTCGGCATGGTCACTTCGCGTCCGTGAATCGCGATACGCATCGCGGTCATCGCGCTGAGGAACGCCGCCGACGCCAGGATGAACACCAGCAGCACCATGCGGCTTAT
>Ga0210410_10006533_pt1 | contig 10137 bp, 8 predicted proteins | sample IncBWC4MmetaG_FD_161058 | JGI IMG/M metagenome (GOLD analysis project Ga0210410, IMG submission 161058) | Forest soil microbial communities from Barre Woods Harvard Forest LTER site, Petersham, Massachusetts, United States - Inc-BW-C-4-M | ecosystem: Environmental > Terrestrial > Soil >... | reverse complement strand
AAACATTTCCTCATACTCCGAAAATGTATACGCGTCGCCGGAATCCGTGTTCGCCAGCATGATCAAGCTGAACGCCGCCGCGGTCGGCGGCGAAACGCGGTCTTCATTGGGCACAAATTCCAGCGTAATTGCCTTGCCGCCGGGCTTCAGCGCTGCGTGCACGCGCCGCATCAATTTCTCGCATGTGGGCATATCGAAGTGGTGGAAAATATTGGTCAGCAATACGGAATCGTATCCGCTGCCCATCTCGACCTCAAACGTGCTTCCGGGACGCACGCTAAAGCGATCGGCTACGCCAAATTTCTGCGCGTTTTCCTGCGCTACGCTCAGCACGCTGGGCCAATCCAGCGCCACGATTTCGGCTTTCGGATTTTTCTTCGCTATCGTGATTCCATACATCCCATGGCCGGCGGCGATGTCCAACACCTTGCATGGTTTGCCGTCTTCGGCGCGCAGCAGGTCGGCAATAAAATGCGACGAGGGCACGGCCAGTCCCGCCATCGAACGCGCGAACGCCACCCAAAAGTCGTCGTTCGGCTTGGTGTTGTCGCCTTCGGACCAAACCGAACCGCCCTTGCGCACCGACTCGGTCAGCGCGTCGAAGCGGGCGCGCGTCTGTTTGTTGCACAGGAATCCAGTCATCGAGGACAGGCATGCCGGAGATTTGCCGTCCAGAAAAAATGCGGATTCCGGCGTCAGCGCATACTTCCCCTGGTCCTTGGTCAGGAATCCGTGAATGGTCAGGAAGTCGCAAAGAACGCGCGCGCCCTTCTCCGCCACTCCGGTTTTGGCCGCAATCGCCGAGGCAGTGTTGGCGCCTGCGCCGATCGCGGTGAAGATGTCCAGTTCGATCGCCGTCTGCAATGCCGCGGTCTGCTCGTGCGCATTGAGCGTGTTGAAAATCCGTTCCGGTGTTAGCCGGTTTTGCGTTGCTGGTGTGGCCATGAATTCCCTCCGACGTGTCGCTGAGTGCGCCCATTCTACACTTCGGAATCTGTTGCTCCAATCGCTAAGCTGCTGGCATACTGCCTCACCCCGCATTCAGTAGCACGGGCTTCAGCCTGTGCTCCGTAGCTGAAATTGCAGTGGTCGGAACACAGGCTGAAGCCCGTGCCACAGAGGCTCACAACGTGAAGCGCGAAATTCATCGCTGGCATTCGCCGCGCCTGGGCATGGAACTGGGCGTGGTGGTCTATGGCCACTGGGGACCGCCGCTGCTCGGCTTTCCGACCAGTGCCGGCGACGAGTTTGAGCTCGAAGGCCAGGGAATGATTGGCGCGCTGGCCGACTTCATCGACGCCGGCAAAATGAAATTTTTCAGCGTCAATTCCATCAACGGACTTTCTTTCTACAACAAGTCCGCTCATCCCTTTCATCGGAGCTACGTGCAGTCCGTTTTCGATTCGTACCTGCGCGAAGAAGTCGTGCCGTTCATCTGGAGCAGTTGCCAATCGCAAATTGGCATCTCGACCATGGGCATGTCTTTCGGCGCGTATCACGCGGCTAATTCGCTCTTCAAGCATCCCGACGTCATCAAGCGCTGCTTCGCGATGTCCGGCGTCTACGACCTGAAAAATTTCATGGACGGGATGTTTGACGACAATTTTTACTTCAACAATCCCGTCGATTACCTAGCCAACCTAAGCGATCCCTGGGTGTACGAGCAGCTGGCCTCCTGCGACATTCATATCGCTACCGGCACCGGGCAATGGGAAAACTCCGGGCCGTCGTATCGACTGTCCGAGATTCTTGGCGGCAAAGGCATCCGGCATTCGCTCGATAATTGGGGCCCGGAAGGCGGACACGACTGGCCGTATTGGAAGCACATGATGCGCGAATACATCGCGCGCCTGTTCTGAGCTGGAAACGATTCCGTTACCCCTGCCACCCCCCCTATTTTTCGTAAAAGCGGATTCTAAAGGGGTTAGCAGGCACTTTTGCGTAAAAGCGGATTCTAAAGGACTTAGCGAAATAGACGGACCCCGTGCATCTGGAAAATGGCAAGAGGGTACCACCCCCGTTGCAATAGAAAGAGTGCGCAAGCCCTTGAAATCAAGAGGGTTAGTGAGTCGCCGTTGCGCAAAAAAGTGCGCAATCGCATGATAATGCTGGGCTTGCAGGGATATGATAGGAGGGAAAGAGCTTAGGGTGTTCGCTTGCGCCGACATAACGGATACTATAACAGGAACGTCTATTTGTCAATAGTAAACTCAACAGCCGCAAGGTGAAGGAGCCGAATCCGCCCTCACGTCTGCTAAAGTTACACCCCACGGAGACAACGATGAACGCCCACGCTCGCGCTACAGCCCTCTTCGTCATGGCAATCTGCGTATGCCTTGCAATCGGGTTCGGCACGCATGCCCAAATTCCGTCCGCGTCGCAAAAGGAGACCGTCGTGACCAATCTTGCTACTGAGCATGGCACAGGAACATTTGAAGTGAAGGTCACGCCGCAAACGTCAGAGGACACCTCTCAGGACGCTACGCTCGGACGGATGTCCCTGGACAAACAATTTCACGGCGATTTGCAAGGGGCCAGCAAAGGGCAGATGCTCACGGCCGGTACGGCGGTCAAAGGCTCGGCGGGCTACGTGGCCATCGAGCGAGTCAGGGGTGTGCTGCGTGGCCGAAATGGAACTTTCATCCTCCAGCACAGCGGGACGATGACCCGCGGCGCTCTGCAGCTATCGATCACGGTCGTGCCGGACTCCGGCACGGATCAACTCGCCGGACTCGCAGGCACAATGAACATTATCATCGCCGAGGGCAAGCATTCCTACGACTTCGCGTACACGCTGCCCACACCCAGTAAATGACGCGGGACACCTCGCCGCTAAGACAAGAAAAGCAAAATCAGCGGAATAGCGTCACGGAATTTAGGGGATAGCCGGTCGTTGTGTGCGCTGGATATTTTAGGATGAAGGTAATTGAAATCGCAGAGAAACTTAACATGCGGGCGGGATGTTCTACGAAGGTGATGTAGAGGACGGCGCCGGCGAATAGGCCGGAGGCGAGGATGGCGAGGGATTCGGAGAGGGCGAGGGGAGAGGGCATGGGGGTCAGTTAATCATGGATGGCACGTCGATGGCACTGATCATCCAGCGCGGTTAGCCTCGGAAAAGGCGTGTGCCGCATCCCGTAGAAGCATTCGGGACGCAGGAGGCGCGCCTACGGCGCTCGGGACTTATTGCGTTTGCGTACCCAGCGCTCACGCGTTGGGCTAACCTGCGCCGCACCTCCGGCGCTCAAGAAAATCCGGACCCGAGGCCGCGGATAGAGGCACAGATGCGTTCGCACTGTGTAGAATGGCCCGCGCCGGAGGCCATTCGTGTCCCACTCTTACGTGCAGAACATTGTTCACCTTGTTTTCAGTACTAAAGACCGCCGCAAATTAATTCCTTCGGAATTTCAGCCGGAGCTATGGGCTTACGTAGCTGGGATTTGCAAGAAGAACGAAATACTTGTTCACGCGGTCGGTGGTGTCGATGACCACATCCATTCGTTGCTTCAAATTCCGTCAACGTTGGCATTGGGCAAGGCAGTTCTGACGATCAAATCGAATTCGTCGAGGTGGGCTCGGGAACAAGTCCGAGGGTTTGAATGGCAAGAAGGGTATGGAGCATTCAGCGTGAGTGCATCGAACATTTCGACGGTGGAGCAATACATACGCAATCAGGCGGCGCATCATCGGAAGATGAGTTTCGAAGAGGAATTTGTTGCCTTGCTGAAGAAGCACGGTGTGGAATTTGATGCGAGATATGCATTTGGATAAAGGCGTGTGCCGCACCTACGGCGCTCGTCATTATTTGCGTTTTGCTTACCCAGCGCTTACGCACTGGGCTAACCTGTGCCGCACCTCTGGCGCTAGGGAAAGATAGGCTTGCGTGACGGAATGTTTACTCTGGCCTTCCGTACCATTGACGTACCTATCTTCTAACCTTCAACTTTAGGGGATGAACCAGGAACCCTGCTTCCGGAAGCACGTCTTCAGAGTCTTGCCGGGCCACAGACGTTTTAGCTGGTTTCTACGACTGGCTGGTTTCGCTCTGCTGATTGGCGCGTTGGCCTCGGGCGAACAGGTTGCGTTTGCAGCAACGGGGCGTCCTGACGCGAGCTTTTTGCGAGTTACGCCGAGTTCCGCTGTCGTAGCCGTGGGCGAGCCGGCTAGCTTTGCGGTTGTGGACGAGTCCGGGCGTCCGGTGCCGGACGCGCGCTGGTCGCTCAGCGATCCGATTGCAAACCTGGAGGCTCCGTTGGATGGAGCCGTAGGCGGTATTGGTCTTCATCCTAAATCCCCGGGCCGCGCGGTGCTGACCGCGTTCGTGGGCGGCCTGTCCGCGACGGCGAGCGTCAGCGTGGTCGAGCAAAAGGATCTGGTTGCCCCTACGGTGGTTTGGTCGCTCGACCCCTGGCCGGGTTATGAGGCACTTGTGTTGCGGCAAGCTGCTCCTTCACCGGAAGGTCCGGATTTTATTGCTGTGGAATGGAGCAAAACTTTGCGCGCTATTGTGCGCGGGTTGAAGAGTGATGGGCGCCAGATGTGGCTCGCTCACCTTTCTTCCATGGCGAGTCCTTTGAACCTAAAGAGAAGACAGCTGCCGACCTCGGGCAAGTTGTACTTGGCTGGCAAGGAGCTAAAAGGCTCGCGCGACATGTTACTGGGGGAGGACCACACGTTCTTTTTGGGTGGCCTTTCTGATGACGGCAGCATTGGTTTGAAACCAGGGGAGGCGCCGGTCTTCGTGCGTGACTCTGGCGACGATTGGGGCGGGCTGGTGTTCCTTGAGCGGAGCCCGGTATCGGATGCGCTGGTGGATCTGAGCGGGTCGAATGGCAGCGAGTCCTGGCGCTTCACCTCTGCCGGGCGGCTCGCAGCGAATTGGACGGTGAACCAGGAGGGAGATGTCGCCGTCGTGGAGACGCTGTGCAGCCCGGCGTCTGCGTCATTGCTGGTGTTGGATGGGCATAGCGGGGCGATTCGGTTTCGTGTTCCGTTTCCTACGTCCTCGTCCAAGGTCGAGAATTTCAAATGCATCGATCGCAATGAAATCTTGAACGTGCGGGCGTCTCGCGCGGGCTCTGTTTTTACTTCAACCGACGGCAAGATGTACGTTCAAGTGGAAGTCCACGACGAATCGGCTACGGCGTGCGGCTCTCAACAAGGCTCTCACTCTTTCGAGAACACGCTCTCGCTGCTGCAAGTTGCCCCAGACGGGACATTTAGTTGGCGCGTGATCGCGCAGATCCATTCCGACGGGAATAGTCTTTTTCACGCGCAAGAACGCGTCTTTGCCGGGGAATCGATTCCCGACGGTCTTGGCGGTGTTCTGGCAGCGTGGACGTATTTTTTCCCGGGCGTAAAGGGTGGAGAAAAGGCGCGCGTCGAAGCGCGAGTCAGCAGAGTAAGCCCTAAAGAACAACGTGATTACACATTGCCGATGGCCAACTGGACGCCGGGGCTGACCGGACTGTTTGACGAGAACATGGTTCTTGGAGAAGAAGACGTTCTTTACGCGACGAATGGTAAGACCTTGGTCAGCTTTCACATTCCGTCTGGGGAGATCAAATGGGTTCGGCAGCCGCCTGCGGGAGGAATCAAGATTCAACACTCTACGTCGGGTGGAGGAATTTTGGTCGCTAATCAGGAACGCCTGACCTATTTCGATGCCGAGGGCCGAGGGGCGGACCTGCCTTGGACGGTGGAGCTGCCCGAGAGCCCGTCGGATATTGGCCTGAGTCAAACGGATTTGTTTGCGCATACTCCGGGGCCGGCGCTTGCGCTGCGGGAGGTGGAGTTGTACTCGATGGGCCGGTTCATAGGCGTGGAAGACGGCTCACCCGCCGGGCAGGGGCGCTTCCTCATGTTTCTAGTACGTTGAACCTGTGCATGTGGCTATGCGGTTGGTTGCTGACCCGGAGTTGAAGGAGAAGATTGAGCGGGTGCATGGGATGTATGCGATGAATTGTCCGCTCTACCGGACGTTGCACGAAGCCATCGAGCTCAGTTCGTCCTACGAGTTGGTGACCCACAACTAAGCGGTGGCAATGAGAAGACCCCGTTTTGGGATTTCATAGGTAGAATCGGCGCAACGGAATATGGGCGTTTTCACTGATTGAAGGAAAGCGCTTACACACAATGCCGATTCGCAAACTCCCGATTCACGCACGCGGAAAATCTCGTGCAGCGCGCGGTGTGCTCCTGGGCGCCGTGCTTTGGTTTGTTGCCAGCTCAACAGCGGAGGCGCGAGGGACGGAGGTCGAGGCGCGCGTAGCGGAGGCGGTAGGTGTGGAACGTGCGCCGCGGATGGATGGGACGCTGAACGATCCCCTGTGGCTAACGGCGAAGCCGATTGAGGATTTTCGGCAGCGGGAACCGCACGAGGGCGAGGCGGCTACGGAAAAGACGGAGATCCGGATTCTATACACGCGGCACGCGGTGTACTTTGGAATCCATTGTTTCGATGCAGCGCCTTCGCGAATCATTGCCACGGAGCTTCGGCGTGACGTGAGCCAGGACCTCGACGATTATTTTGAAATCCTGATCGATTCCAATCGTGACCGGCGAGGTGCTTACGTGTTCCAGGTGAATCCTCTGGGCACGCAAGCCGATGGCTTGATCGTGGAGGAGCAGCGATCCGGCGAGGGCGGCGATTTTGACCGTGGCTGGGATGGCGTATGGGCGTCCGAGGCGCGCACCGGAGCAGACGGATGGACTGCGACGATAGAAATTCCGTTTACCACGCTGAATTTCACGCACTCCATGGAGGTGACTTGGGGCGTGAACTTCAAGCGCTTCATCCGGCGGAAGAACGAAGAAGATTTGTGGAGCGCGTTCCGGCGCACGTTCGGCCTGACGAAAGTTTCGGAGGCCGGCGAACTACGCGGGATCAAGGACATCGGGAGCGGAAGGCTGTTCATCGTGAAGCCGTACGGCTTGGCACGGTACGACAAGCAAACGGGGCAAGACCCGAAATTTCCGGTCACCGGCGGCGTGGACATGAAATACGGGTTGAGCTCAAATCTGGTTTTGAATCTGACCGGCAACACCGACTTTGCAGATACCGAAGTGGACCTGGAACCGTTCAACCTCACGCCCTTCAAAGTCTTTATTCCGGAGAAGCGGCAGTTCTTCCTGGAAAACGCAGGCGTGTTTGATTTCGACCTCGGTGATCAGGACCGGCTGTTCTTCAGCCGGCAGATCGGGATCGATCCGGTGACCGGCAATCAGGTTCCGATCAATGGGGGAGCGAGATTGACGGGGAGCGTGGGCCGCACGGAGTTGGGCATTATGGAAGTGGATACGCGCTCGAGCGGGCCGAATCCGTACGGGAATTACGCGGTGGCGCGCGTGAAGGAATCTCTTTGGGCGGGTTCGTACATCGGAGCAATGGGGATAGACAAGAGGTCCGGCAACGTGCTGGACAGCTTCAATCAGACCGGAGGGGTGGACACGCGGCTGGTATTTTTCAAGGATTGGTTTGTGCGCGCGCACATGGCCGGAACGCGTTCGCCAGGTGAACCTAGCGGAGCCAGCGACCTGGGCGCATCGCTGCAGTACGAATCGAACTGGCTGGAAGGAATTGTGGAACGACGGAAAACGGGGGCGAACTTCAATCCGGAAGTGGGATTTGTGGAGCGGACGGACTCCGATGAGACGTATTCGGATTTGACGTTCAAGGCGCGTCCTGCGATCCCGGGCGTTCGAGAACTCCAGTTTGAGGGCTTTTTGCTGCACGCGCCGGATACGCACGGTGCGGTATCAACGCAGGAGTGGCAAGGAACTTTCCGGGCCGACTTTCACAACGGCGGCTACACGGACGACGATATCGCCGATGTTTTCACGCAGCGCATCACGACGCCCTTTCACATCTACAAGGGTGTGTTCATTCCCCCAGGCCTGTATCATTTCGCGCGTCACCAACTGACATACGGGTCGGGCCAGGACCGGAGATTTACGTACAATTTTTTTGAGCGCTTTGGCGGCTATTACGACGGCACTTTGAATGAATTTCGCATACGCGCGAATTACCGTCCCACAGCAAAGTTTTCGATTTCGGCTTCGGAGACATGGGATCGCTTCCGGCTGCCGCTGCCCAACGGAAATTTCTCGGTAGTGCTGGCGAGTTTACAGGGCAACTACTCGTTCAGCCGTTTTCTGACGTTCACCAGCATCCTGCAGATGGATACCTCCAACACGCAAGCGGTGAGCGCCAATCTTCGACTGCGCTACAACTACCGGCCGGACAGCGATCTGTACATTATTTACAACGTGGGAACGCAATTCGCGAGCATCGCTCCCGCGAATCCTCCGCAAGTGCGCGAGACGCGATTCGCGGTCAAGTGGACGTATTCTTTTGCGCCGTAGCGCGAATTCCTATTGGCGCTTGTTATTATTTGCGTTTGCGTAACCCAGCGCTTACGCACTGGGCTAACCTGTGTCGCACCACCGGCGCTACGAAGGGCAAAATGAAAACGGCAGGGCGTTGTGATGGACGCCCTGCCGTTTGTGGTGCTTGGTTTCTGATTCTTTATTGTTGGGGTTGATTTTGATTTTGGTCTGGGGCTTGCGGATGGGTGGAGACGGGCGTTACCGTCGCTGGGCCTGCTGCAGCAAGCTCCGAGGGCTTGTATTTCGGGGCGCTGACGTAGCCGTGTATGAGGTTTTTCTCCACGCGGTTCACGACTACCTGGACCGGCTGAGACTCATTTTCCGTGTGGATCCAAATGGGCTCATAGAGATTGACGTGCTTCTTGCTGAGTTGATTGTCGTCGACGATCATTTGCACGTCGTAGCTCTTATGTTTCGTATCGGCCTTGCGCAGCGAGAGGGTGAGCGGCCCGACGCGCTGGAACTCCTTGGACTTTGTGAGGTCGAACTCGAAATAGCTGCGCTCTCCGCGCTTGGCGAGCGCGACTAATTCCTCGTGCGTCTTGGCGATCGAGCCGTTGAGTTCATCGCGGGTGGAATTGAGATTTCCTTCCAGGTCCTCGCGATTCTTGGCGACTTCCGCTTGCGTCTGGCTCAACAGCTTTTGTTGCTGATCTAGCTGCGCGCGAAGCTCCTTGAGTTGTTTGCTCGACGTAGTGCCGTTCTTGCCGGTAGACGATTTTGTCCCCGCCGTACCCGCATGTGCCGCCGCCTTCTTTTGCGGCGCAGCGTCCGTCGCGGTTTGCGCCGAAGCCTGCTGCTGCAGCTGCACAGCGGACATTTCATTCAGCTTCGCGGTCAACGTAGTGAGTTGCCCTTGCATTTCGTTGATGGTGGCGTGCGCCATTGACTGTTGCGCCGTCAGGTGGCCGACCAAGATTTGCTGCCGGTATCCGTAGCCGAAAGCCGCTACGGCGGCTGCCAGCAGCACCGCGGCTATAACTAACAGCGAGCGGTTTACTCCGATTGACGCCGGTTCCCGTTCATGATCGTGCTCATTACTGTGCTGATTCACTTCTTGCGATTCCTCCATGACCTTTCTCTTTCCTCCTTGATCTCACGTCCTTGATCTCGAGCCAGCTTCAACGAAACTCGCCGCAAAACACTCCTCGTTTGAGGGAGTGTCGGCCTAAAAAGTTGCTCCACCGCCGGCGCGCTTTCCGCTCGCGATTACGATGGGGGCCGTCCGCAGAAAATCACGCGCGGAGCTAAGCCGTTTGATGCGGATGAGTAGCCGCCGTCTACAAAGGCGCGGCTACCAGAGCCTTCGGGGAGGGAAAAGCAGATTCCTCGGCGAAAACCGCCTTCGGAATGACAATATTTGCGAGCGTGGCTGGCCGCCCTGAAGGACGGCCTCTACAGAGACGCTCGCTTCGCTCGCTGGGACGCGCTAAAGCACGACCCTACAACTGAAGCGCGCCTACAACGGCCGCTCGCGGACTCGCTGGGTTACTACTCGGACGGGGCTTTTTTTGTTTTGCCTTCTTTTAGGAAGGTGCCTTTTTCCAGCTCGGTGAAGGCTTGGCGGAGTTGGTCTTGGGTGTTCATTACGATGGGGCCGTACCAGGCTACTGGCTCTTCCAGGGGCTTGCCGGAGACGAGGAGGAAGCGGATGCCTTCTTCGCCGGCTTGTACTACTACTTCGTCGCCGCGATCGAAGAGGACGAGGGAGCGATTGTCGGCGGCCGACGGTGGGGCGGTGTCGAGCCA
>Ga0210410_10006531_pt1 | contig 10142 bp, 7 predicted proteins | sample IncBWC4MmetaG_FD_161058 | JGI IMG/M metagenome (GOLD analysis project Ga0210410, IMG submission 161058) | Forest soil microbial communities from Barre Woods Harvard Forest LTER site, Petersham, Massachusetts, United States - Inc-BW-C-4-M | ecosystem: Environmental > Terrestrial > Soil >... | reverse complement strand
ACTGAAGCGGCGGACCTTGTTCCGGCATGATTTGCGGACCGTGCGAGACCGGATGCCGCGGATCGAGCGGATAAGGATGTTTGTACGGAGGGAGAAATTCCTTCACCTGGCCGGGGTCGGGCAATTCCACGTCGCAAGTGATGTGCGAAACGAAGAAGCCATCCTGGCAGACCATCTGCGGCAGAAGCACGCGGCGATCCTCGCCGATGCGATACGCCATCAGGTGATTGTCGAAAGCTTCCTGTGCGTCGCAGGACCAGCCCATGATCCAACCCATATCGCGCGTGGAGAGCGCGTCGGTGTGTTCGGAGCCGAAATCGCCGGGAGGATCGAGAGTGCGGTCGGCGATCATCATCTGCACCGGCATACGGCTGCCGGAGATCGGCGAATAGAGTTCGTATGCGAACTGCACGCCGACACCAGAGCTGCCGGTGAACACGCGCGCGCCGCTGGAGGACGCGCCGTGCGCGATGCTCAATTGCGAGTGCTCGCTATCCGCCACGATGTACTCGGCGTCGAGTTCGCCATTGGCCACCATTTGCGCGAGCGCCATCATTGTGGCCGTGTAAGGTCGAATCGGGTACGCCGTAATCACATCGACGTCGGCGTACTTGGCGGCCTGCGCCGCCGCGACGCAACCGTTGATGCGCACGGTTCTCTTTTTTATTTCTGTTGTAGCCGTTGCCATGGTTCACTCCGATTCTAAATGTTTTTCGGTGCCCGGTCGCCCAGATTCCTCAACTCTTGCGCCTGCCGTCCGTGCAATCCTGGTGAAACGGCGAACGCCGTATCCATGCGCACCACGCCGGTATCGAAGTCGAGCTCCGGCACGCCCTCGAGGCAGCCCGTGGGACATTCTTCGATGCACACGCGGCAACCTTTGCAGTAATCGACGAGAATTTTGTAGAGGCCGTTCGAACGCACGTCGCGCACGATGCACGGCTCGGGACAGACCAGATAACAGTTGTCGCAGGCGTTGCAGGTGCCGCAACTGAAACAGCGCCCGGCTTCCTCGACCGCCTGCTCTTCCGAGTATGCCTGAATCACTTCCTCCTGCGTCTTGCGCCTTGTCGCCGGCGGTAGCAACTGTTGCTGGACGCGCGGGAAGTGCGGGAAATACGTCATATTCATGCGGTTCAAATCGAAGATGACGTCGACGGTAACCGTCCGCGGCTGCAGCGCTTCGCCGCGCAGCACTTTGTCGAGATTGAAGGCCACGCGTTTGCCGTCGCCTACCGCATTCACCACCATCAGCGGCTGACCAGCACCCAACTGCACGATGTCGCCGGCGGCGAAAAAGTTGGTGTTGCCGAGACGGCCGAAGCGGTCGATCTTGATCGTGCCGCGCTCGTTCTTGAACTCGTCCGGCAACCAGCCGAGCGATGCGCGCTGTCCCACCGCAACGATCACGTTGTCGACAGGGAAGCGCTCTGCGGGTGCCTGGCGATCGACGGTAATCGGCGAAGCGTTGATGGCGCCAGAGAAGCGCGCCGGATGCAGTTGCAGGGCTTCCAGCTTGCCGTTGCCGAGCGCTGCGGTCATCGCGCGGCTGTGCAGTAGCTCCACGCCTTCTTCGAGCATGTCGTGCAGATCTTCCGGCACGGCAGGCATCTCTTTAGGATGAGATTCCACCGTGATCATCGTGACTTCCACGGCGCCTTGCCGCAGCGCTTCGCGGGCGCAGTCGATCGCGGTGTTTCCGCCGCCAATGACGGCAACGCGGGCACCCAGTTTGACTTTGGAGGTGCCCATGCCGATGTCGCGAAGGAAGGGAAGTCCGTAAAGCACGCCGTCTTTATTTTCGCCTTCGGCACGCACGCTATTGGGCTCGGTGAGGCCCACGGCCAGCACGCAGGCATCGTAGTTCTTTTTCAAATCGTCCCAGCTCACGTCTTTGCCAACTTCGACGTTGGTCTTGATGGTCACTCCGAGTTCGACGAGGCGCTCGATCTCGCGATCGAGAATATGCTGCGGGAGCACCCAGTCCGGAATTCCCCCGCGATTGAGGCCGCCTGCTCTCGGCGATTTTTCAAGGATTGTCACTTGATAGCCGAGGCGCGCCAGTTGATACGCGGCGCTGTGGCCCGCAGGACCCGAGCCGACCACGGCGACTTTCTTTCCGTTGGGCTTTCCAGCCTTGACCACATCGCGTGTCAGCGCCTGACCGAGGTCGCCGAGAAAGCGCTCGACCGCGCGAATCGAGATGGCTTCATCGTACTTCCCGCGGTTGCAAGCTTGCTCGCACGGGTGGTAACACACGCGGCCGGTGACCGAGGGAAAGGGCATGTCTTCCTTGATGAGCGCGTAAGCGTCAAGATATTTGCCGCGCTTCACTAGGTCGAGATAGCCCTGAATTTTTTCGTTGGTTCCGCAAGCATTGTTGCATGGCGGCAACTTGTCTCGATAGACAGGCCGGATCGAGCGCCAGTTGCCAGTGGGAAATAAATCCTGCCCCTTTTCCTGCGTTGGCGCCGGTGTGATGCCCGCGAACGGGATCATCAGCCGGTCGGGGATTTTTGTGCCTTTAGTCGACATGTGTCCTTCCCTAGGCCGCCACTGGATTCAGCGGCAGGATGTGCAATTCTTCGAGCGCAAGTTGAAACGCATGTTTGTTGGCGATCATCGGCTCGATGGTCGACAACTTAACGATACCCGTAGTCTTGACAGCGGCGGCGATGAGCGGAGCCGCTATGTCAGGCGCGATCGATTTGTTACGTTCGGCCGCTCCTTCTGTCGAAAGACGATCGAGGCCGAGTTCGCCGAGCCGGTAGTACAGCCACTTGTGATCTGCTATTTTCGCGGCGTCCACACAGACGAGTTGAGCCAGGCGCTCAGCGCCCGGGACGAAGCGAATCATGTACTCCGGCGTGTAATGCGTGTTGATCACCAGCGTTCCACCCGGAGGCATCCCGCGCATGTAATCCCAACCCTTGACCATCGTGCCTTCCACCAGCACAACGATGTTGGGCTCATCATTCTCGTAGGTGAGCTCGTTCTCGATCACCGTGTCGCTCACGCGGCAGTACTTGCGCGTCGGGGCGTTGGTGCGATCGGGATTGTCGACATAGTTTTCCATCGCCTGCGCGAATTTGCCCTCTTTGCGCGCGGAAGCAGAGATGGAATTGACGATGTCGCGCCCCTCTTTGTCCATGATGATTCCGCGCGTCCAAACAGTAAGTTCCGTGTAGCTCATAATCGACCTCTTCGTTATTTCGTACTTGCGTCAGTTCGTGGATGCGCCGGGACACAAATCCCCCGGCGCATTTGTTCTTTCACCTGTTGATTGCATGGGACTGCCACGATCGGATTCAAGAACTGCCAGAAAATCGCTTCGCAGAACGGTGAAGGGCGCGACGCGAATGCTGTTTTGAAATTCCACAATCGCTGACAGCGTCGCCTTCTTGCATAGGCTTTCGATATCGGCGCCGGTGAATCCTTCCATCCGGCCGGCGAACTCCTCGAAATCGACATCCGGCGCCAGCGGCACGCGCCTGCAGCACAGCTGCATAATAGTCGCCCGGTCGGCCGCGTCCGGTTTCGCGAAAGGGAGAATATAGTCGAAGCGACCACTTCGTAACAAAGCCGGCTCGATGCGCTCGGGACGATTGGTAGCTCCGAGCAAAAGCACACCTTTGACGTCGCGCAAGTTGTCGATTTCCCGCAAGAGCTGGCTGAGAATCCTTTGATAGACGTCGGTGCCGAATTGCTCAGCGCCGAACTTTGGCGCGACAGCGTCAATGGTGTCGAAGAACAAGATGCACGGCGCAGCGCGGCGCGCTTTTTTGAAAACTTCGCGCAGCGCCCTCTCGGACTCACCCAACCATTTCGAGTACAGTTGCGGACCGTCGATGGTGATGAGCGGAACCTGCTTTTCACCTGAGAGCGCCCGCGCCATGGCGGTTTTTCCGGTGCCAGACGGACCCGTCAGCAGGATGCCACGGGGCGGCGCCAGTCCCACTTGCTCGTAAATCTCGTCGTGCATGTGCGAATGCTCGAACACGGCATCGAGCAATCGTTTCACCTGCTGGAGGCCTCCGATGGAGGAAAACGTCGAGGTGCTTTTTTCAATAAAAAATTCCCGGCTCGCGCTCGGTTCGACTTCTTTCAACCCGGCAAGGAAGTCTTCGCGTGTAACCTGCAGCGATCCCAGTTCAGCAGAAGCGACGCCGTCGGTTTGGAGCGGGTAAGCGGAGAGAAATCCGCGCAAAGCAATCATGCCGACTTCCTGGCCCAGCGCTTCGAGATCCGCGCCGACGAAGCCGTGAGAATGCTCCGCAATTTCCTGAAGGTCAACATCCGGCGCGAGCGGCATGGCGCGCGTGTGAATCCTGAGGATTTGCAGGCGTGCCTGGGTGTTCGGAACGCCGATTTCGATTTCTCGATCGAAGCGGCCGGGACGCCGCAGCGCCGGGTCCAGAACCTCGGGAATGTTGGTCGCACCAATGACGATGACCTGCCCGCGGGCAACAAAGCCATCCATCAAACTGAGAAGCTGCGCCACGACGCGCTTTTCGACTTCGCCGGCCACGTCGGTGCGTTTGGGAGCCACGGCGTCGATCTCGTCGATGAACAGAATTGCCGGCGCGTGGCGAGCTGCTTCCTCGAAAACTTCGCGGAGCTTGGCTTCGCTCTCGCCGTAGAATTTCCGCATGATCTCGGGACCGTTGAGATGAATGAAGTGCACGCGGCTCTCGGCAGCAACGGCGCGCGCCAATAATGTCTTGCCCGTGCCTGGCGGTCCGTACAAAAGCACGCCCTTGGGCGCGAGAATTCCCAATTGCTCGAAGACGCGCGAATATTTTAGCGGCAGCTCGACGATTTCGCGCACCCGCGCTACTTCACGCTCCAGCCCGCCGATATCTTCGTAAGACACCGCGGGAGCGCGCGCCGCCGTCTGCTCGCCTTCGACGACGCGGATGTCGGTGCGCTTCCCGATGACGACGGGTCCCGAGGGAATCGTGCGCACAACTTGGAAATTCACCGCCTTGGCAAACGTCGGCACACGCACAACGCAACCCGCGATGACTGGGACGCCTACCAAATCCTCGAGCATCCGTTCGGGTGCGATGATGGCCGGCGCGGCGCCCACCCACAGAGGCGACAAGCGAACGGCCACTGCCTGCTGATGCTCGATCGGCACGACCGTCACTTGCTCTTGCAGCCCCGCGCTGCAATTGCTGCGGCACGTGCCGTCGATCTGGATCATGCCTTCGAATCCGTCGTCCGAAATCTCCGCGCGGCCAACGCCGGTCAAGCCGCCGGTAATCTTCAGAATGTCACCTGCTCGCCCACCCATGCGCTTCAGATCGGCCGGCGCCAATCGCGCAATGGCGTGGCCGACGTCCTCGACACGCGCCTCTGCAACGCGCAGTGTGAGAGTTGCCGCAAGAGACGATGGGGCGAATTCCGTCATGGTGCGAATTGCCACTTGCTCCGGATCTGGCGGGTGAATCCGTCGACGACCGTTTTTTGAAAAATCATTTGGTCGATCCTCTCCATCGCGGATAGCCCGCCCTCGTTGAACCTATCCCTTGGTCAAAACTTTGCTCAGTACAATCTCTTCAACGTCCTCAATGTGCCGCCGCATGGCCGACTTTGCCGCTTCCGCATCGTGCCGCTTTATGGCCGCCAGGATCCGCCGGTGGCCGGCTAGCGATTTCTGCGAGCGTCCCAGCACCTGCAAAGAGTTTTCACGCGTTTCGCGCAGCAGATCCATGAGCGTGTCGATCACCTTCAGCACCACACTGTTGCCCGAAGCCAGAGCAATGCTGTAATGAAATTCCGCGTCCTCGGCGCTGGCTACATTTCCCTGATCCTGTTTTTCCTCTTGCCGCTGCAGAATCTCTTCCATCTCGGAAATGTCTTCGGCCGAAGCATGAGTCGCAGCGCGCGCGGCCAACGGCGGTTCGAGCATCTTGCGAAAATCCAAAAGCTCGGTGACCAGTTCCTGCCGGCGCTTTAGCGTGTCGGTGAAAGGATTGACCGATGACTCGGCGGACCGCTCGCGAACGATGGTGCCTGCGCCTTGACGCGGTTCCACCAAGCCCACCAGTTCCAGACTGCGAATCGCGTCTCGAATCGAGCTGCGGCTCACTTGCAGAATCTCCGCCAGCTCGCGTTCCGAGGGCAGTTTGTCACCGGGTTTCAGTTTTTTCAGGATCAGACGTTCAATCTGCTTGGCGACTTCTTCGTAGACTTTGTTTCTACGGACGACCTCGAAGTCGGATTTGGCGGGTGTGGGCATGTGCAAGTGGTCTGAGAAGCGGACCAGTCAACCAAGGGAGTTTACACCCCTTGTCAAGCCCCTGGCAATCCTTTTGACGGGGCACGCTGACCCTCTCAGCGCAGACCAGAATTAGCGCGCTGTGAGAAAGAAGTACGAGCTCATCGCGACACCGACTCCGATCACTAAGGCTCGCACTTTCTGTGGATCGGCTTTCTGCGCGAAATGTGCGCCGAACCACCCGCCTAACATTGCGCCCGCAACCATCACTCCAAAATGCTTCCACAAAACGGCGCCGGCCACGATAAAGGTGACCACTGCGGCGGCATTAATCGTGGCGGCCAGCAACGTCCTGATCGCTCCCATGGCATGAATGTCCCGCATTCCCAGCGCGGCCAGCATCCCCAGCGTGACAAAGCCGATCCCGGCACCGAAGTATCCGCCATAGACGGCGAGCAGCAACTCCAGTAAAGAACACAGCGTGATGGCCCGCCACGATATCTTCCGTAGATCATCAACGGCTGCGCTCGCCCCGGCCATGGCCCGGATTCTGTTCCCAAAGGCGAACAGCAAAGTGCCACTTAGGATCAGCCAGGGAACAAAGTGCAGAAAAGTGCGTTGCGGAGTTTTCAGCAGCAGCAGTGCGCCAGCCCAACCTCCGGCAACGCTGGTCACCAGCAGAGGAACCAACAGGCGCGCAGGTACATCGAGGCGCTTCAAGTAAGCGAGAGTGCTCGCTGCCAGCCCCGGCCAAAGGGCGACCGTATTGGTGGCATTGGCCTGCACGGGCGGCACACGAATAAACAAAAGTGCGGGAAAGGAGATGAAACTACCGCCGCCCGCTAATGCGTTCAGAGTTCCCGCGATGCCCGCTGCAAAAAACAAAAATAGAGCGTGGCTGAATTGCAAGCTCATGAAATTTGTGAAGATCGAGTGATGACGTTGCTGGTCACAACGACTGTGTCGTTCCAGAGCAAGACATATAGCTTAGCAACGCCCTCGAGAAAAAAGTGTCTACGTCTGTCGCACACTGTCCAATTTCAATTTTCCATTATCGGACGACGGCATTCAAGGCGCCGCTAATCCAATCCGACGCTGGCTGTTTTGGGAGCTATCCAGAATAGGCCGCCGGCTATTGCATAGCCTTTGCTTTCGCCCTCACGGCCGCGAGCAATTGCGGAGGCAGCGCTGTGTAACCCTCCTGCGCCGCGGATTGCTGGCCATCCGTATAGATCCAATCCAGAAGATTGCCCAATGCCGCTGCACGCGCCGCCTCAGACGGGGTAGTTCGCAAATAAATCCAGGTGAAACTGGTAATCGGATAAGAATCGGCTCCGGGCGCGTTAGACAGCGAGGCGGAGAAGTTATTCCACTTCGGTGCCTCTACGGCTTCGCACGCCGCGGCAATACGATCCGTGGAGGCTTTAACATACTTGCCGCCCGGATTCAGCACCGCTGCTTGGGGAATATTGCCCTTCACCGCATATTGATACTCGACGTAGCCGATGGAGCCGGCGCCGTTTTTCACCTTGTCCGCCATGTCGGCGCTGCGCTCCGCCGGTTCGCCAACCGGCCATTTCGGCGAAGGACTGATTCCGACTTGGGTCCGAAACTTGGAACTCACCTTAGAAAGGAAGTCGGTGAATACGTAGTTGGATCCCTTTCCCGCAGGGCGGTTGATCACCCGGATCGGAAGATTCGGCAAAGTAATCTCGGGATTCAGTTTCACAATCTGTGGCGCATTCCAGGTCTTCACATCCCCGAGGAATATCTCGGCCAATACTTCCCCCGAAAGTCGAAGCTCCTGGTGGACATCGGGAAGATTGTAGATGGGAACGATTCCGATGAGCACGACCGGCAGTTCGATCAAGCTGCCGTCTTTACGCTCCTTCTCGGTAAGCTGAGCTTCGCCTGCTCCAAAATCGCTCGCTCCGCGCGTGGTCTCCTTGATCCCCTCGCTGGTGCCGACGGGCAGATATCGCATCTGAATATTGGGATTGCGCTTGCCGTATTCCTGTGTCCAGCGGGTGTAAAGAGGCGCCGGTACACTCGATCCGGTACCTACCAGGACAACCGCGTTCTGGGCCTGGGCCGGAGAAATGTTTAGTACGAGGGTAAGAAGCGACAGCAGCCAGACATGCGAGCGCAAGCAGCGGCTGAATCGTCGCTGCCCAACGCTCGACCCCGAAAATAGGTCAGGTATCTTCATCGTATTTCTCCTCTTCTTGGCCGGAATATGCCACACGCGTACATACTCTGGGCCACCAGGGTCTGAAGCCAACGGATGACTGTAAATTACCATCGTTTGAGTGAATTAGACGGCTGCATTCCGAGCACTGTTGTCAGATTAGCGATGGCCTCGCTTCCAACCGCCGCTTTCGGCCGCGGCCAAAAGCGAATCTTGGTTTCAACAACGCACAGCAGAAGCGAGGAGAAAATATTGCCTGCCCAACCTCCAACTTTCGGCCGGTGCTGGAGAGTTCCCATGGGCTGACAATCCCTGGTTTTTGGATCGCGAGCGTCTAAAATCCTCGTGCAAACGAATCGCCTCTTGGATAGATTGCATCGAAAAAACCAACAACGCTCTTGACACGCTGCGGACACTATGGTACGAGCATGCCTGCCTTTCGGGGAAAATCTCTGCGGAGAGAGAGAGGTAAGTATGCGCTCGCCAAAGTTGTGGTGTCTGGTTCTGACCCTATTTTGCTGCACACCTTGTCCGCTGGCTTTTGCCCAGAGCGCGACACCGTCGGCCGACGCGGCACAGCCGCAAGCAGCATCCAAGGCTGCCACCGAAGAGGAGGTTCAGCAATTGCGCCGTGAAGTCGCCGAGCTGAAGGCGCAACTGCAGCGGCTCTTGCAGACGAGCGCGCAGGCGCAGGGCGGCGCTCCACACCTCGTGCTGACCAACGCTACCGCTGGCTCCGATGCCGTCGCCGCCGCGGCTCCGGCCATGCCGGTGGACAATACTGTCGCTGCCTCCGAAGCCGCCGCCTCGGCGCCAGCTACTGCGGCGGACGTCGACGCCCTGCAAAGGGAGATCAACGTTCTTCAGAAAAAGGCCAGTGATGCTCCCGCGGCAACCGCCGGTTGGAACGGCGAACACTTTTCGTTTAAGAGCGCCGATGGCAACTTTACGCTACTGCCCGTCGGCTACCTGGATGCGCAGTACACGTTCTACAAAGGCGATGGCGCGCCTCCGCAGACCTTCGCCATCACACGCGCCCGCTTCGGCGTTCAAGGCACTTACGGAAAGCAACTCGACTATGCTTTTCTGTTCGAGACAGCCGCCGCGCTGACCATCCGTGACGCCTATCTGGATTTCAAGCCCTGGAACGGTTTCAAGATCATGGGCGGACAGTACAAAGTGCCCTTCTCAATGGAAGTCGGCACGGCGGACACATCCGTTGAGTTTTACAATCGTTCCATCATCTCCGTGCTCTACCCGGATGCCGGCGGAGCTTTCCGCGCGCCAGGCATTGATATTCACGGTGATTTGGCTAACGGCCGCTTCTCATACTGGGTTGGCCTCTTCAATGGACAAGGCCTCCTGACATCGGGAACTACCAATGAGCCCGAAGTGGTCGGCAGGGTCCGGTTTGCCCCATGGAAAGATTCCAGCAATGCGTGGCTGAAGGGCGTAGCTTTCGGCGGTTCCGCGGAGCATAGCCGCTCCAGGGGTCTTACCAACGAACTGAGCTTCAGCGGCGTCTTGACCGACGGTACCTACAATTTCTTCCCGCAGTTCCGGATCAATGGTGGAGTCGAGCGTGAAAACGCGTTCTTCTCGTTGTTCCGAGGGCCCTTAGGCATTCGCGCCGAATACGCTCATCTCTTGCAGAAGCGCGACAATATTGGCTCGATAGCGACTGGCGGCATTGGATTCAATACCCAGCCCGGCGTCGTCGGCAACGGCGCT
>Ga0210410_10006530_pt1 | contig 10142 bp, 7 predicted proteins | sample IncBWC4MmetaG_FD_161058 | JGI IMG/M metagenome (GOLD analysis project Ga0210410, IMG submission 161058) | Forest soil microbial communities from Barre Woods Harvard Forest LTER site, Petersham, Massachusetts, United States - Inc-BW-C-4-M | ecosystem: Environmental > Terrestrial > Soil >... | reverse complement strand
GGATACGTTTGCCCGTTTGGTATGGTGCCGGCGGGGGGAATCGAACCCACGGCCTAGGGATTATGAGACCCTCGCTCTACCACTGAGCTACGCCGGCCCAAGGCAATTTTCCATGCTACGGAGTAGTAACCAGAAGTGTCAAGCCAATGCGGATGGATCCCAGCTACCCGGAACCACGGTGGAACGTAACGCGCACCTTTCTAAGCCAGATCTAGTACTACCGTACCGTTGACCCTACAAGTCCTAAAACCTACTATGCCCCTGCACGACCTCCCTCCGAGGCTCCGGCGCAGGCGAAAGCCCGGCGAAGAGACTCACAAGGGGAAGGTGTACCTTTTCGCACAGGCTCGTGGTGTGAGCTAGTTGACATTAGTGTAATTGCATATAGAGTGCTGCCTGGCTTTCTACTGCCTTGGAGGCACTCTCAATGTCACGTAAGCTCACCTCTGCATTACTCCCAGCCATGCTTGTCTTGGCAGGGGCCATGAGTCTGAAGACAGTCGTAGCGGCGCACAGCAATGGCGCCGTTATGATGGCGAACGGTTCGGCGCCAGTTCCGCCCCCACCGGGTCGGAATGGTTCAGCGCCAGTTCCGCCGCCACCTGGTCGGAATGGTTCAGCGCCGGTTCCGCCGCCGCCTGGTCGGAATGGCTCGGCGCCAGTTCCGCCGCCACCCAGTGCCCTATAGTTAGTTCCCGCTTCTGATACGCGGGACGGGCACATGAGAGGATCAAGTGCCCGCTTCGATCGGATACGCACTCTGGGTCCTAGGAGCTCTCCTAGAAGTCGCGGTGGTGGTGTGTGCGCTTAAACGCCACTCTTTTCACCGTTATCTCTGTTTAAACCTCTACATGTTGTTTTCCTTCGTGGTGAGCGTGATCCGCTACGAAGTGTTCAGCCGGTTCGGGCTGCGCTCCCACGAGTATTTGTATTGTTACTACTACTCGGACGCGGTCCTCACGATTTTCCTTTACCTCGCGCTGATTACCCTCTATCTCCACGTTTTCGATGAGATGAAGGTCGAGAAGTACGTGCGCCTGGCCGCGATAGTGCTTCTCGCGGGCACTGCCCTGTTTTCCTACGCAGTGGTTCAGCAGTCCTCCCAACGCATGTTTACCAGCTTCGTGTACGAGCTCTCGCAAAACCTTTATTTTGTCGGGCTCGTGCTCACCTATGTCCTCTGGGGCGCCATCCTTAAACTTCGCGAAACCCGCACACAACTGATCCAGTTGGTGCTTTCTCTCGGCGTGTATTTCAGCGCATTCGCGGCCACTTTTGCGCTAGGAAATATGTTCCCGAATCTCCAATCCGTCACGTACATCGCTCCTTTGTTCGGTTGTATGTTGCCCTTGGCATGGGCCTATGCCTTCGTGCGCTTGTCTCACGACGCCCGCATGGCGCCTGCTCGCCTCGCCGTGGTGCCACGCTAATGGCTACGCTCATTTTCTTTCTCTCCGCCGCGGCCCTGTTGCAATTTTTTATTTCGTATTGCCGCTCGCTGATCGCCGCCTCCATCAAGCAGCCGCTTTCGGCCGAGGTTCGCGACGTTACGGGGATACCCAGCAGTGCCGCGGGCCAGGACTTCGCCCGCGTCATCCAGCTCCTGGACCTTTGCCCGGAGCGTCCGGAAGAACGCGGACGTATACGCGCCATCAACGCCTACTTCCGCCTGCTCAATTTCATGAGCTCCACTCTTGCGCGCATCATTCCCGCCCTCAGGACTTGGGCCGAAATGGAGCGCGGTCAATGCGCGTACTTCGCCGCGGTAACCCTCGATCGTCGCATCGCCTTCAGCCGCGACATGCTCGCACAACAAACGGAAGTCTAGTCTCAACGTCCTCGTACACGAATTCCCCTACTATCTGATACGAAACATTGCTCCGAACCTTGCCTTGGCTTCTCTTTCCTTCATTGTTATTCTCGGCGGGTTCACTCCTCACCGGAGTGGGAGCGTCCGCAGCGCAAAACGCACCGGTGACAAAAACATGCTCGCAGTGTGGCGCAGTACTGCCGTCCAGCATACGCGCCTGCAATTTTTGTGATTCATCATTTTCCTCAAGCATTTCTGGCTATGAGGATTTCTCTGCCTCCCCTCCTCCAGAAGCGCCTGATCAGAATCATGACCAGGCGAATCGACTCGTCGACTCGCCGGACAATGCTTCGTCAGTCCGTGCGCACGACGAACAGGGCTCTGCCTGGCGCGGAGAACTAAGTGTGCGCATGGAAGCATATCGCGCGCGCAAGCGCCGGCGCCCGGTCAGCGCAAATCAGTCGCAGCTTCCGTTTGAATCCGGCCCTGTGCCGTCAGCGCGCGCCGTAGCGCTCGACGAAAATCGCAGCCCTATAGCCGATGATTTTTCCTTCACGATCGCAATCGGCCGAACCGCGCAAAGCCGCGAAAAATCAGACGGCCGCATGGAGATTGATGTCTCCGTTCCTCCAACGTCTCCCAAAGTCAACCCAGCTCGCAGTAACGACGCGTTCGGGCCTAAACAAAGTGAGCGCACGGAAACCTACGGCATCTATCCCGTTGCTTCGCTCGAAGAGCGACGCTTTGCGGCGGCTATCGACATCGCGTGCCTACTCTTTGCCTACGGTGGCTTCCTCGCGCTCTTCGGTTCTCTGGGCGGGCAATTCACGGTCAGCAAGCTGAGCGCTGCGGTTTACGGTCTGACCTTCGCCATCGTCTACCTGCAATACTTCGCCATGTTCACGGTTTTTGGTGGCACCACGCCCGGCATGATGTTCCGCGGTCTCCAGGTCACCAGTTTCACGGGCGATCCACCTACGCCGCGACAAATGCTGCTTCGCGCCGCCGGCTACATCCTTTCCGCAGGAACATTTTTTCTCGGATTCTTCTGGGCTTGGTGGGATGAAGACGCCCTTACCTGGCACGATCGCCTGTCAAAAACGTATCTAAGCGTGCCGCAGACTCACGAGGACATCCAATCCTCCGCGGTCGCGCATAGCCACAGCCGCTAAGCGACTTCGCCAAGCGGAGTCCTAACACCTCGAATCCGTTCGAATTCAATCGGCACGGCAGTTCGCAAGGTTCGCTACCGCCCCGGACCCATTTTCGGAAGTTATACGTGCGCCACGACGTTGGCAGGCAGGGTGAAGCGAAAAGTTGCGCCACGTCCTGCGGCGCCGGAGGCCCACAAGCGGCCGCCATGCGACTCGATGATTGACCGGCTGATGGGCAGCCCCATACCGGTCCCGTTATCCTTGGTCGTAAAGAATGCCCCAAAGATCTGGTTCGCGTGCTCCGCGGGCAATCCCACGCCGGTATCGCTGATCGAGATCAGCAGCTGCGCATCGCTGATTTCCGACTTGATGGTGAGCTCACCCCCTCCAGTCGGTCCATTCATCGCATCAATGCCGTTGAGCATAAGGTTCATGAACACCTGCTGCAGTTGGACCCGGTCTGCCATGATCTTGGGAAGATCCTCAGCAAGCTCCGTGCGGATGGAGATCGAGTAGCGGTTCGCCTCGCTGCGCAGCAGGACGATCATTTCTCGAATCAGCTCATTTACATCAATCATCTCCCTCTGAAAACCGCCCTTCTTGAACATCATGGTAATTCTGCTGATGATGTCAGCCGCACGCGTTACGTCTCTGACCATTCTTGATGCCGCTTCGCGTGCTTCTGCCAGATCGGGCTCATCGCGACCAATCCATCGCAAGCAGGTCTTTGCGTTTGTCGCTGCTGCCGTTATCGGCTGCCTGATCTCGTGCGCTAAGGATGCGGTCAACTCTCCCATCGTGGTCACGCGACTCAAGTACGCTAGATCCGCTTGTGCCTGCCGCAGTCTCTCGCGTTCCTCCTCCGCCTGTTTGCGCTCGGTGACATCTGTCACGGCGCCTACATATTCGAGGACGCCCGAGGACGTCTCCAACGCCGGAGCCAAAACGTGGAGGTATTTCACCGAACCGTCCGGCATTAACAACCGATGCTCAAAATCAAGATTTTCCTTTGCCTCGGACGCGCGGTCGATCGTCCGCTGCACGCGATCTCGGTCATCGGGATGAATTCGCTGGAATACTAACTCTGCGGTAAGCTTAACCGCTCGTTCATAGTCAAAGATCTTGTAGGTTTCTTCCGACCAGTAGATTTCTCCGCTCGAAACGTTCCAGCCTAAGCTGCCTGTGTGGCTCAGTTTTTGCGCCTCTGCGAGGTACGCTTCCCTTCTTTGTAGCTCACGGTAAAGCCCTTGAACTCTTACAATCATGTCGTTGAATACGCTCCCCAGGCGCGCGATTTCGTCCTTTCCCACCGCAGGCACTCGATGACTGAAATCACCTATTGCCCATGCTGTGGAGCCTTCCATCAATCGCCGGAGCGGCTGCGTGATCCCGCGCGTGATGGCCGAGCCGAGGAAGGCGGCGAACAGGAATGTCAAGACGGCCGTTGTTGACAAAATCCAAACAATTCTCCGTTGCGCCTGCCCTATATTCAAGACTGCTTGCGCCCGCTCTTCGCCGACCTCGCGGTCAATGTCTTCGACAAGCCCCGAACTTCTGGACTCTATCGGCCGCACTTGGTTCGCCAGCCGCAAACGAACCGCCTCCCACTCGTTCGATTTAGCCAGCGCCGTTATGGCTTCAAGTTCCGCAGGCAGAGTGTCCTGAATTGACAAAAGTGTGGGCAGCAGTGCCGGATCCAGTTGCACCTCGGGTGGCAGACGGCTGAGCGCGTCTCTGCTGCGCTGGCCGTCCTGAAGAATGGCGTTACGCAGAGCCTCTACTTCCCTGACTAATTGTCCGGTGTTTTCAGAATGCGCAAGCACATCCAGCCTTTCATAAAACGCCATGAGACTCGTATGCGCTTGCAATACGGCAATGAACTCTTGGTCCACACCGCTCAGACGGGCTGCTTGGGTCCGCGCCACGTGGAATTGCCAAAGCGAAACCCCGTTTCCCACCAATAGCGCCAGAATAATGACAAGAAAGCAAAGCGTTAGGCGGGGACCGATATTAAGGCGACGCAGGTGAAGAGTTCTTTCGCCAACTTGTTTCGCCCATCCGGCAAGTTTCCCCAGCACCTGTCACTCCCTATTTGTTTACCTCAAGTTGCGGCCCCGATCCGCACCAACTCAAGGCTGAAACGCGTCGCACAGGCTTTTTTTCCGGAACACGTTCAGTTGGACGGCAATCCCGGCCTGAAACCGGTGATTTCAACCAGTTCCTTTTCCAAAGCTGCTGCTGCCACGGACGCAGTTTCTTCGCCGGTCAGCACGGAATGCAGTGCCCGTATGTACGCCCGGCTCACATCCTCGTATTTCTCCCCCGAAACTACGGAAGGCCGCGCCACCACGCGGCCTGGGTGTTGCCTCAACCCGGCAAATTGCGGATAAGGCTCCAGGATTTCAGGCAGATCATATAGCTCCGGTTCCTTGGGCGGCTCGGAAATCGCACTTGCGCGCATCAGGTGGGCGTCTCTTCGCAGAAGAAATCGGATCAGCTCTAGCGCTTCACGAGGATGTGCCGCAGTTCGGGAGACCGCCAAACCGCTGCCTCCCAATGCGTCTGCGCGTCCCGCACTGCCGCCTGGCATGCTCGTTACACCAAAATGGGTGGCGTCGCCAGGAGGCCTATGAAAGGAGATCACACTATAATCAGACACCCAAGCCCGGTGGAACGCTGCCTTCCCCGAGAACCAGACGTTCTCTGCGTCCCACTTTTCGTAGGCCAATACGCCGGGTGGTGAAATGGACCCTACCCACCGCGCGGCGCGCTGCCATACCCTGATGGTTCGAGGATTGTTCACACTTATCGTCCCGTCATCTTCGATGATTCGTCCGGCGCCTTCGCTCATCTGCCATTCCAAACCGGCGCAGGTCAAATCTTCGGTGACGCCCCCTTGCCAAACATAACCCCAAAAGTCTTTCTGACCTTTGGCCCGTTCACCTGCCTGAATCCGTGTGGACATTCTTTCCAGCTCGTCCCATGTTTTTGGTGGCTCACGATACCCGTACTGTCGCAGCAGATCGGCGCGATACATCAAAGCACCGGCATAGGGGTGGCGCGGCATCGCTACCAGCTTGTCACCCACAGCGTAGCTCGCGGCCACCACCGGATATTGCGACAAGATCTCTGTGGCGAAGTACGGCTTTAGATCCATCAGATACTTGTTAAAGATTCCCGACCAGATTACGTCGATCCCGTACACATCAGGCGTGGTGCCCCCTTTTTGGAGTAACTCCCTCCACATCACAAGTTGGTTTAGAGAGCCCTCCGGGCGGGGAAGGCGCTTCACTCGGATCCCGGTCTCCCGCGTGAAGGCCTGCAAATCTTCACCTAATCCAGGTAGGCGATCCGGCGTGTCGTATTCAATATCGAGAAACGTTACTGTGACGGGTTCATGCGAAGGCTGTCTGGAACAACCCAGACCTAAAGAGAGCAGCAAAATCCCCAGCATTCCGGCAATCTTCATTGAACTCAACCTCGGCGCCTACAATCACGGATCCCGCGGATCGCTGGACCGGGCAATGTTCAATGCGAACGAAGCTGCTGCAAAACCGCAGCAAGCATGAGCGAGTGGCCAATCCGCAATTCGAGGTTCGATCGCGCCATGGTTCACCTCACGACGTTTGTCGACATTCCCACAGGCCTGCAAACATCCGAAGTTTACCCCTCACTGAAAACCGCTGTCCATCGCCTCCTTCCACCTGACCCCATGCCCACCGCGCCTTACCGTCCCCGGCTTCCCGCGTCTTGCAATTGCAGGTAGAAGCCGTTCGGCAGCCGCGAAAATTATCCCAGCAGACTTCTCCGCAACCGCGTCCGCTATTGACATAAATATGGGAGCATAGCCGCAGGAAGACCAACCTTGTTCAGTGAAAGCCTTCCCGCGCGATCCGCACTATTGCAGCCAGGCTGCGGTCCACGTCCTCCTCCGTCGTCGCCCACGACGACACGCTAATTCTCATCGCTGTCTTTCCGCGCCACTCCGTACCGCCGCACCAGCAAGTCCCCTCCTCCTGGATGCCTCGTATCACTTCCCGCGTGATCGCGTCGTCCCCGAACGACACCAGCACCTGATTAATCACCACCTCATTCAGCACCTGAAATCCCGCTGCCAGCAAACCGCTCTCGAATCTCTTCGCCAGCACGCAGGTGCGCTCGATCAATTCGCATAATCCCGACCGCCCCAGAGATTTCAGCGCGGCCCACAGTTCCACACCCCGCGCGCGGCGCGACGCCTCCGGCGTATGGTGCATCGGTTCGCGACGCGTCCCCGGCGCCAGGTAAGCCGCACTTAGCGTCATTGCCGCTCGCAACGCCGCCCCATCTCGCACCAGCACAATCCCGCTGTCATAGTTCACGTTCGGCCATTTGTGCGCGTCCGTCGCCCACGAATCCGCTAACTCGAAACCATTCGTGAGATGTTTGTACCGCGGCGACACACCCGCCCATAATCCAAACGCCCCGTCGACATGCACCCACGCCCCTTGCTCGTGCGCTCGCCGGCAGATCTCCGCAGCCGGATCGAACGAGCCGGAATTCACATTGCCCGCCTGAATGCACACAATCGCCCGCTCGCTCAACTTCGGCAGCTTGTCCGCCCGCATCCTTCCCTGCCCGTCCGGCTCGACAACCGTGACCCGCCGCTTCCCAAATCCAACCAGGCTCAACGCCTTCAAAAGCGACGCATGAACCTCCCCGCCCACAACCACTTCGATCGGAGGTGCTCCAAACATTCCGTCCTCCGCCACGTCCCATCCGGCCTTTTTCAGCAACGCGTACCTGGCGGCAGCCAGCGCTGTAAAATTTGCCGCCGTCGCGCAAGTGACCAGTCCGCCTTCGCAATCTGCTGGCAAGTTGAGCGCTTCGCAGATCCATCGCAAAACCACATCCTCAAGTTCCGCCGCAATCGGCGACATCCCCCGCAATCCCGCGTTCTGGTCCCATGCGCCCGCCAGCCAATTCGCCCCTAGGGCCGCCGGCAAAACTCCGCCCATCACGTACCCAAAGTATCTGCCTCCTGTGGTTGCGACCGTCGCTGGCGAACCAAACTCGTCCAGCATGGCCACGACGCTCTCCGCGTCGCTAGGTCCTTCCGGAAACGCCTCGTGAAATCTCGCAAGCCCCTCGAGATCGCGCGCTCCCGGCGCCACCCTCCGCTCCCGAACTCCACTCGTATACCTAATGGCCCGTTCCGCTGCCAAGTGCAGAACCTCCCTCACATTGGGCGCCGCCTGTTTTTTCGTTTCCATATCTCTCTTTTCTTCAGCAGTTTAGAGATCCGTTATCTTTACTATTGACAAATTCCGTAAGTCTGCTACAATTTGTGGCGTGTAGTTTCGCGTCCTGTCGCCGTTTCTTCCCTTCACTTTTCAAGATTCTGCCGACTCTAAGTGCCTTGTTTTCCGCATTTGCGAGGCAACTCCGTGTTTTGCCGGTTTTTAGCCGAAATTGTCGGCCCGCAACTCCCTTTAGAATGAACATTTATGAGACGGTGCCCCTCTAAACCCTTTAGAATCCGCATTTGCAAAAAAAAGGGGGGGGTGGGGTCCCCCCGGGCCTCTCGAACAAAACTACGCCTCGCTCTCACCAAGGCAAGAGCCGATTTGTCCGCTATTCACAAATTAGTGGGAGTTGGTTCCAACCGAGGGAGAGAGGTAACGCTCGCCGGGCTAGCCGGCTTCCCTACCGCTACGTCACTTCTTAACGACTTGGTCCGAAGCGATCTTGCCGTCGCGGATGTAGATGATCCGGTGCGCATGCTGCGCAATCTCATTTTCGTGCGTCACTAAAATGATCGTATTCCCTTGCCGGTAGAGATTCTCGAATAGCGCCATGATCTCATCGCCGGTTTTCGAGTCCAAATTTCCGGTAGGCTCGTCCGCCAGCACAATCGATGGCGAATTCACCAGCGCCCGCGCAATCGCTACGCGTTGCCGCTGTCCCCCGGATAACTCATTGGGCTTGTGATTCATCCGATCGACCAAATCCACGCGTTCCAATGCCTTCTTCGCGCGTTCCAACCGCTCTTCCGAGGGGGTGCCGTTGTAGATCAGCGGCAGTTCTACGTTGTGCAGCGCTGTCGCGCGCGGCAGCAGGTTGAATGTCTGAAACACAAATCCGATCTCTTTGTTCCGAATATACGCGAGTTCATCATCATCCAGATCGCTCACCAGCCGCCCTGCCAGCCAATATTTCCCGGAGCTCGGCGAATCCAGGCACCCAATCAGATTCATCAGCGTCGATTTGCCGGAGCCCGATGGCCCCATGATCGCCACGTACTCGCCTTTGCGAATCTCCACGTCGATGCCACGGAGTGCGTGCACCTGCTCCGCTCCCATCTCGTAAACTTTGGCAAGCTCTTCCGTCTTGATGACGATTCCGGAGCTGACCAAATCCTCGCGATAGGAATCCGTCGACGTCGTCTCCACCGGCATGCGCTTATCCTCGCTTCTTCGTCCCGATCAGCTCTGAGTATCTTCCGGCTTTTTCGGCGCGGAATTATCGACCTTGACGCTCGACTCCGGCTTCAACGTGCGCAGCGCCTTGTAGCTGCCCACGACAATCTCGTCGCCCGACTGCAGACCTTTTGTAACCTCAATGTCCGTGACGCCGCTGATGCCCGTTTCCACCGGGCGGAAAATAGCCTTCTTGCCATTCACCACAAAGACGCCCTGCACTTCATCCTTCTTCGGGTCGCCAGGAGCCGGCGGCGGAGGCGCAGCCAGTGTCACGCCCGACTCTTTCTTGGCATTCTTTGCCGCCTCCTCCAGATCTTTGCGGGTCCTCACCGCAATGGCCTGAATCGGAACGGCCAAAACGTTTTTCTTCTCCGCAGTCTTGATCTTCGCCGTGGTTGACAGGCCAGGACGCACGCGTTCCGGCGGATCGCTTATCGTCACGACTACTTTAAAGTCTTTTGCTTCCTGGTTGCTCGCGGTCGATTGCGTTGTAGCCAACCCCGAAGTTCGCAGCACCGCTTGCGAGCCGATCTCTGTCACCTTGCCCCTGAATACTTTCCCGGGCACAGCATCGATCATCACATCGGCGTCCTGCCCCATCTTGACCGCGACAATGTCCGTCTCGTCCACTTTGACTTCCGCGGTCACCACGGACATATCCGAAAGCGTCATCAAGAAGCTGCCGTTCGAGTTCTGGATTCCCGGCACCACATAGTC
>Ga0210410_10006528_pt1 | contig 10144 bp, 2 predicted proteins | sample IncBWC4MmetaG_FD_161058 | JGI IMG/M metagenome (GOLD analysis project Ga0210410, IMG submission 161058) | Forest soil microbial communities from Barre Woods Harvard Forest LTER site, Petersham, Massachusetts, United States - Inc-BW-C-4-M | ecosystem: Environmental > Terrestrial > Soil >... | reverse complement strand
GATTCTTCGTAAATGCGGTCGCACTCCGCACGAAGCTCATGGGCAGCGCGAGTTTCCGCCAGATCCTCAGAAAAGTGAGGCTGACAGCGCTGGAAGCTTATGCCAATCAAGACTTGCCATACGATGAAGTGCTTAAAGAGTTGCCGCCACAAAGGGCGCGGGCTCCTTTGTTCAACGCCTTCTTGCTGTTTCAGAATCCCAACGAAGCAGATTTCGAGTTGGAAGGTCTAGAGGTGGCCAGAGTACGACTCGAAAACAGGGTCGCCCTGCGAGATCTTTCCTTGGTGTTAAGAGATACCTCCGAAGGGATTGACTGCTGGTGGAACTACAAGACCGCGCTGTTTGATCAAGACGAAATCAAAGCGTGGACGGCCAGTTTTCGGACTTTGACCGAAAGTGTAATCGGGAATCCAGATTTACCGTTGGGTGAACTGGAGTTCCATGCCGCGGAAGAAGAGGCTCGCCGGAACGCGGAGACCCGCCAACGCGAAGTGAGATCATTCAATCAGTTCAAGGCGGTAAAACGTAGGCCGGTATTCTGAAGGGAATCCGGGCTCAAGAGAGATATGAGTTCAGGCGTGGGAGAGAACGCACATATGGGCGCTGAAGGGTTCAGATTATCGCCTCATCAAAAACAATTATGGGAAATGGCGCGGCATCCGCCCTCTTATTGTGCCCAGATTGCAATCAGGTTGGTTGGGACACTCGAATGTGAGGCCCTCAAGAAAGCCATCCAGCAAGTTGTAGATAAACATGAAATCCTACACACCATTTTTCAGCCATGTCCTGGACTGAAGGTTCCGGTACAGGTTATCGGAGGCCGGTCAACAATCCAGTGGAATGAGATCGACCTTCAGGGTGCGGAGAGTCCGGACCGTGCGGCCAAAGTAGAGCGCATATTTAAGGAGAATAGGAGTCGTCCGTTCGACTACCAAACTGGCCCGTTGATTGACCTGTTGCTGTTGCGGTTGGAGGCTGACGAATATATCTTGTCGATGCGCCTTCCAGTTCTTTGCGCTGATGCCAAAACGTTGGCAAACCTGGTTCAGGAGATTGCTACCGGTTTGTACACTGAAAGTGCCGGATCGGTCGAGGAGGAAGTCGTACAGTACCTTCAGTTCTCGGAGTGGCAAAACCAACTGTACGAAGATGAGGAAAGCAAACCCGGCCAGGAATTCTGGCGTAAAAGATTTGAGGAGGGTTGCACTCCACCGCAACTTCCTTTTGTAGCCGCAGGAAGCGACGGGGCCTGCTTCGAGACTTCATCACTGCTTATACCAATCACCGGTGAATTGGCCAATGAGATGGCATTGGTAGCAAGCGATTGTGGAGCAGATCTATCCACGTTCCTGCTTGTATGCTGGCAACTGCTGCTTTGGCGCTTAAATGGCCAATCACAGATCGTGGTAGCTTACTCGCTCGACGGCCGAAAGTTCGAGGAACTTCAAAAGAGCATGGGGTTCTTTGTAAGGTCTGTCCCTTTTACCACGACCTTCGACAGAGGCTTGCGGTTCTTCGATATTTTGCGCAAGGCGAGCGAACGCGTTAAGAAATTCAGTGAATGGCAGGAGTTTTTCATTCCAACTGTCACGGGTGACGAATACTCCAAGGAGTACATATCGCCCGTCGGGTTTGAATATTTGGATTGGCCCGCGCCCGTGATTGCTCCGGCCATCGGTGTTTCCCTATACAATAAATACATTTGCTGGGACCGCTTTCAGATCAAACTGTCTTGCCTGCGTGGAGCAGACTTTCTAATAACCGAGGTCCTCTATGATCGCGATCTGATCCACAAAGATGACGCAGCCCGTCTGGCCGCGCAATTCCGTGTACTGCTGGGTAAGGTAGTTGCTCATCCCCTCAGCCTCGTCTCGGAGCTCGAGATTCTGACAGAAGAGGAGAGAGAGCGGGTACATGCCTTCAACGATACTGCTCCCAGCTGGTTGGCTGAATCGACGGTATGCGAGATGTTCGAACAGCAGGCTTCCAATGCTCCAGCAGCGGTCGCGGCAGTCTTTGAAGATCACTACCTAAGCTATGATCAACTGAACCGGCGAGCAAACAAGCTAGCCCATTTCCTGAAGGGAATCGGAGTTGGCTCGGAAGTCCCTGTCATATTGTTAATGGACCGTTCGCTGCAAGTTGTCGTCAGCCTGCTAGCCGTTCTCAAGGCGGGAGGTGCATATGTGCCACTCGATTCGGGGATTCCGCAGGAACGACTGAGGCGTCTCTTGAAAGATGCCGGATCGCGCATAATTATCACTCAAGAGCGTTTTGTCGAAAGCCTTGCGGGGACCGATGCCACATTGGTTGTGCTGGACCGCACATGGGATGAACTTGGAAGTGTGGAGACTAATCCAAGTAAACATTCGGGGCCGGAAAACTTGGCTTATATATTGTTCACCTCAGGTTCGACGGGTAACGCCAAAGGAGTCATGGTGGAGAATCGCCAACTCTCCAATTATGTTCAGAGTTTGATGGAAAAGCTTGTAGAACCTGGGGCCTCCAATTTTGCGATGGTATCAACCTTCGCCGCGGACCTTGGAAATACGGTTCTGTTTCCTTCTTTGTGCAGCGGCGGCTGTCTCCACCTGCTTTCCCAAGAGACTGCTTTCGATGTTGACGCCTTTGCCGATTATTTCGGCCGGAACGGCATAGACTGCCTCAAGATAGTTCCATCGCATTTGACCAACTTGCTTAAATCTATTTCATCGGCGGTGGTGATACCCCGTAGGACACTTGTGCTCGGAGGCGAGGCTTCCGACTGGCAGTTGGCGGACAGAATCCTAAAGTTATCGCCCGATTGCCGAATTCTCAATCATTATGGACCGACAGAGACTACTGTCGGCGTTATGACCCACGAAGTTCAAGGCAACGATGGTCGCGGTCGCGAGGGGGGAGTGCCTCTGGGAAGACCGCTGCCCAATAACCAGGTCTACCTGCTTGATAGTTTTCAGTGCCTCGCGGCGACCGGTACTCCTGCAGGGCTCTATGTTGGCGGCAACGGGTTGTCTCGCGGCTACCTCAACCATCCAGAATTAACGGCGGGGAAGTTTATACCTGATTCCCTGAGCGGAGGCCCGGGCCGTCGGCTTTACCAGACGGGAGACATTGCGAAATCTTCACCTGATGGCTCTGTCAAGTTTTTGGGGCGTAGCGACTATCAAGTGAAGATCCGAGGTTTTCGGGTGGAGCTGGGTGAGATAGAAACGTTGCTACGAGAGCATCCCGCGGTTAGGAATGCAGTGGTCGAAGTGCGCGAATTTGAGGCCGGATCATCGCATCTCGTGGCTTACGTGGTGCCCAGTTCGACAAGCCTTCCCGCTGAGGGTGAATTACACGGCTTTCTAACAAATAATCTGCCCGATTACATGCTGCCGGCGGCATATGTGCTGCTTGAAACTCTACCGCTCACGACGAATGGAAAGATCGACCGGCGCTCGCTACCAGCGCCCGACAAAGGCCGGGGTGGTCGGTTAGGCGAGGTCATGTCCCCGCGCGGTCTAGGAGAGGAACTGCTGGCCGAGATATGGAGAGACGTCCTGGGTCTGCAGCAGGTGAGCGCGCATGACAACTTTCTAAGATTGGGCGGCGATTCCCTGCTCGCGACGCAACTCGTCTCCAGGGTGAGAAAGACGTTTGAAGTGGAGCTGCCCGTACAGAGCATCTTTGAAGCGCCAACGATTTCAGAGTTTGCGGCCCTCGTTGAGCGCGCGATGCAGGGGAGCGAGAAACCCGAATTCCCCCCAATCGTACCGGTCCCAAGGAATGGTTATCTGCCGCTTTCCTTCCCACAAGAGGGAATATGGAGCGCTCACCAGCTTGACCCTGAAAGCCCGGCATACAACTCCTGTGTCTTTGAAGGTTTAAACGGGCCGTTAAAAGTAGAGATGTTCGAGCGGGCTCTAAATGAGATCGTGAGGCGTCACGAGATTCTGCGGACCACCTGTCCGAGCGTTGGCGGACAGCCTGCGTTGGCGATCTCCCCGCCCGCACCAGTCCGCATTGACCAGATCCACTTGGAGACATTACCAGAGCCCGAACAGAAAGATGAAGTCGAGAAGATCGTCGGCGTGGAAAAGAGCTTACCGTTCGATCTGGAGCAGGGACCACTGTTGCGTGTCAAACTGCTGCACCTCAATCCGGAGAAACACGTTTTAGTGTTGATACTCCATCATATCGTAACTGACCGCTGGTCGTTTTCGATATTCGTGCGCGAGCTTGGGATACTTTACGATTCGTTTTGCCGGTTCTTACCGTCTCCGTTACCGGCTCTACAAATTCAATACGCGGACTTTGCTTGCTGGCAGCGGCAGGTGTTGCGCGGCGAGGTACTCGAGAAACTCCTTGCTTATTGGACCCATAAATTAAGAGACACTCCCGAACTAATCAATTTGCCGACTGACTATCCGCGCCCTCAGCACCAGACCTTCAAAGGGGGCGGCCTCATCTCCAGTTACCAGCCCGAACTGTTGTCGGCGCTCAACGAGTTCAGCAGAAATGAGGGCACAACCCTCTTTATGACGCTTTTGGCTTCGTTTTACACTTTGTTGTACCACTACACGGGTGACGAAGACATTGTTGTAGGCACCGATGCCAGTAACCGCAACCACCTCGAGACCGAGAATCTCATAGGATGCTTCATCAACAATCTGGCGCTGAGAGCTGACCTCTCAGGCAATCCGACATTTCGTGAGCTACTTGCGCAAGTGCGGAAGACGACGCTCGAGGCCTTTTCTCATCAGGCTCTCCCATTCACGACATTGATCAAGGCTTTGCGCGTTAAGCGTAATCCCAGCTACACGCCCGTGTTCCAGATCCTCTTCGGAGTTCATAATATTCCTGTCCCAGCTTTAAATCCATCGAGCCTGCAACTTGAAGGAGTTGAAACCACGTACGACACTTCCAAGTTCGACCTCGCACTAGTGGTCACCTATTCCGGGAACGCTTTGATTGAGAACTGGTCTTATTCCGCCGACCTGTTCAAGCCGGAAACTGTCGCCCGCATGAGTCTCAACTTCAAAACATTGCTGGAGCGCATTGTCAGCCAGCCCGATGCAAGATTGGGCATGCTGAAAGTTATCAATGAAACGAATGAGCAGAAAGGGAGTCGGAAAAAATGGCAAGCGAAAAATCAGTGATCCCGGCGCTGAAAGATGCGAGGCCTACTGCAATACCCTTGTCGGGTGTGGATCTCGTTCGCGTTGGCCATCTACAACCAAGCCGTACTCTTCCGCTTGTCCTGCAGCCTGCGATCACAGACATAGACCTGGTGGGCTGGACGGCATCCAACCGGGACTTCATCGAAGCCCAGTTGCTCAAACATGGCGGGCTGCTGTTCAGGGGGTTCGATGTGCGGACGACTTCAGAATTCGAAAAGTTCGCCGAGGCCGCTTGCGACGAGCTGTTCTGTGACTACGGCGATTTGCCGCGTGAACAGGGAAACAACCGGGTCTACCAGTCAACGCCTTACCCCGAACATCAGACAATTTTGTTTCATAATGAGAGTTCCCATCTCTCCTCCTGGCCGATGAAGCAGTTCTTCTATTGCGTTATGCCGGCCGAAGAGGGCGGGGAGACTCCCATAGTTGATTGTCGCGAAATTTACGCGGCGATACCTGACGAGATAATTGAACAGTTTGAGCGTAGGGGGCTTATGTACGTGAGGAACTTCACAAAGGATTTGGACTTAAGCTGGCAGGACTTCTTTAAGACCGATGATCCTCGGCGGGTGGAGGCTTGTTGCGAAAGTGCGCATATCGAGTACGAGTGGAAGGGCGACGCATTGAGGATTTGCCAGCGACGTCCAGCCATAGTGAAGCATTCGCAGACTGGTGAGCGTATTTTCTTTAACCAGATACAATTGCATCATACGTCTTGCCTTGCGCCGGAAGTACGCGATGCGCTGCTTTCCATATTCGCCCCCGAGGATCTCCCGCGCAGCGTCTACTTTGGCGAAGGCTCACCGATTGACAATTCGCTCGTTCAGCTTATGACCGAAATTTATTGGCGACATGCGGTCAGCTTTTCGTGGCAGCTCGGGGACATTCTCATGCTGGACAACATGCTGGTGGCTCATGCTCGCAACCCTTATAGGGGGAAGCGAAAGATAGTAGTAGCGATGGGCGATATGTTCACGGGATCCGATTCATAAGGAGATTACTGTGGAGATCAGGGCTTGGGAGTCTACGAAGGTGATCGCGACCTACCCGCTCTCGTCACAGCAACGACGTTTATGGTCACAGCACGGTCGGACGACCATTTGCGCCCAGGGCGCGGTTCTGATAGAAGGACCGTTTAACGCTCGCGCGCTCAAGAAGTCCTTCGAGCTAGTTGCTGCTCGCCACGAGATCTTGAGAACAACTTACAATTGTCACGGCGGATCGGAGCCACTCTTCCAAACCGTCCATGACTCTCTTGATATTGACTGGGATGAGTCGGACGAGCAGGAGGATGTAGCCGGTTCGCAGTCAGGGGTTAGAGAAGCGGAGCTGGCAACCGCCCTTCGGCGGCTGGCGTCCGATCCATTCGATATCGAACACGGTCCCGTGCTGCGCGTTTCGCTCTTACACATAGACGAGCAGCATGGTTTGTTGGTCGTCGGCCTGCCGTCCTTAAGTGCCGATGCCCTCACTATCAAGAATTTGGTTGTCGAGATCGAAGGTGCTTACCATCATCTGGCGCATTGCGCCGAGCCCACAGCAGATTCTCTTCCCTACTCGGCCTACTCGTTATGGCAGAACGAGCTAGAGGCAGATGAGGGCGAGGATGCGAGGAAGGTCAGGGCCTACTGGAGCATGCAGGACCTTGCGGCCCTCTCACGGACGGGCGTCGACACAGTAGGAACTGGCGTCGACTATAGGCCAGAAGTGTATGGCTTTGACTTGCCTCCCGAAGCTGCCGACTCGCTCAGCTCAGTTGCGGAGCGGTTGGACCTCTCGCGCCGAGCCATTTTGTTGGCTTGCTGGAATGTTGTTGCGTCGCGGCTGAAAGACCACACTGATATCGTAATCGGGGAGGTATTTGACGGCAGAACATATGAGGAGTTTCAGGACGCTCTAGGGCTATATGCCCGATGTCTTCCGGTCTACTCGAAATTGCAATTGAAGCAGCCGTTCAGCAGCCTTGCGAGGAAATTGCAGCAGTTGCAGCGCCGTGCTGCCGAGCGCCAGGATTACGCAGTCTTTGATAGCGAAGTCAATTTCCCAATTGGCTTTGAGTACAACGAATGGCCATCGCCACAACGGCTTGGAGACGTGTCGTTCACGTTGGTTCGCCAGTTCGTCTGCCTTGAGAGATTTCAGATTAATCTGAAGTTTATTCTAACAGGGAGCCTTCTGCGCGGGGAGTTCTATTTCGATCCCGAGGTCGTCCGCGAAGACCTCGTCCGCCTGCTCGGGGAGCGGTTCTTGACTGTGCTCGACGCCGCTCTGAAAGATCCGAGGAGCTTGATAGAGGATCTTCCGACGTTCGGAGTGACAGAGCAACACAAGATACTCACGGCGTGCAGTGGGAGAGAAGCAAACTACAAGCGGGAAAAATGTTTGCATGAGTTATGCGAAGAGCGCGCGAGACAAACACCCGATGAAGTGGCGGTGATATGCGCATCGGAGATGATCACCTACGCGGAACTAAACGCGAGGGCCAACAAGCTGGCGCGCCACTTGATGGGCAAGGGTGTAAGGCCGGACCTCATGGTTGGCATATGTGTCGAAAGAAGCTTGGAGATGGTTGTGGGCTTGCTGGGGATACTTAAGTCAGGAGGAGCCTATGTGCCGATGGACCCAGGGTACCCGGCAGAGCGCTTGTCGATGATGGTAGAGGATGCGAATGTGAAGGTGATGGTAACGGGTGCGGGACTTGAAGGGAAAGCCGGCGGATATAAGGGTGAGGTAGTAGGAATAGACAGAGAGTGGGAGCAGATAGCGAGCCATAGCGACCAAGAAGTAATTAGCGGAGTACGAGGAGATAACCTTGCGTATGTGATCTACACGTCGGGCTCAACAGGAAAGCCGAAGGGCGTGATGATCAGGCACCGCTCGATATATAACCACATGCTTTGGATGCAATGCGAACTGCCTCTTACCTGCTCGGACCGGCTCCTGCAGAAGACGGCGATTAGCTTCGACGCATCGGTGTGGGAGTTGTTCATGCCATTGATTACTGGAGCGAGGCTGATAATGGCCGAACCCAGAGGGCAGCAAGATGCAGCGTATCTTGTGGAAGAGATCAACCGGCAGCGGGTGAGCATATTGCAAGTAGTGCCAACGATGTTGGATCTTCTGCTCGCGGAAGCCGACCTATCGAGCTGCAAGAGTTTGAGGAGAGTATATGTCGGCGGCGAGGCGCTCACTCTGACCTTGCAAACTAGATTCTCGACCCAGTTGGAGGCGACGCTGGGCAACCTCTACGGGCCAACCGAGACAACAATTCAAGTGATTTATTGGGAGTGCAGGCGAGCAGCCGCGGAAGCAAACGTCCCAATCGGGAGGCCAATATGGAATACGCATGCCTACGTGCTCGACGAGAAGATGCGGTTAAATCCTGCAGAAAAAGCAGGGGAGTTGTTCATCGGGGGGATGGCAGTGGGGCGCGGCTACTTGAATCGGCCTGATCTGACGGCCGAAAGATTTCTGCCGGACCACTTCGGAGAGGCGGGATCAAGATTTTACACGACCGGAGATCTCGCGCGACTGTCGCCCGATGGAACCATCGAGTTCATCGGTCGAATAGACAGCCAGTTGAAAATACGCGGCTTTCGCGTAGAGCTGGAGGAGATCGAGGCAGTGCTCGCCGAGCATCCGGATGTGCGGAAAGCGGTTGTGGTTTGTGGGAAAGGTACTCAGAGTAAGCAGTTAATCGCGTATGTTGTCGCCAGACAAGGCGCCGAGGTTTCCCACCAAGAGCTGCGATCCCACTTGGCAGGAAGGTTACCCGAATATATGATCCCTTCCGCCATAGTGCTGCTCGAACGGTTCCCGCTGATGCCAAACGGCAAAATCGATCGTGATGCCTTGCCTTCACCCGACCGATTGGATGCCAGAGCCGGCGGCCAGATGGCCTTGCCGCGCAACGCGAAGGAAGAGGCTTTGGCAGAGATTTGGGCAGATGTCCTCAGGATCCCGGCCGTAGGGATATATGACAACTTCTTCGAGTTGGGCGGGGACTCTATATTGGTGATTCAAGTTGTCGCCCGCTCGAACCGAATCGGCCTAGTGTTAACGCCCAGACAGGTTTTCGACAAGCAGACAATCGCCGAGCTGGCCGCGGCCGCGGGTAGCGGTCCACGACTCGAAGCTGAACAGGGCTGGGTGACGGGACCTGTTCCGCTGACTCCCATTCAAATGTGGTTTTTTGAACAGGGCTTTGTTGATCCACACCACTGGAATCAGAGCGTGATGTTGGAAGTGTCTCCGGCGCTGGGCTCCGGTCCCGTGGAGGCTGCGGTGCTTCACGTCATTTCGCACCACGACGCATTGCGGTTGCGCTTCAGCCACAGCGATCAGGGTGAAGGTCAATTCATCGCCGATATGACAGGGGTTGCTTGCTGTTTTACGGTAATCGATCTGTCGGCCGTATCCGCTCCTGCCCTGGCGATGACGATTGAGGAGACAGCCAGGCAACTGCAGGCCGCTTTGAACATGCACGAAGGCCCGATTGCGCGGTTCGCGCTGCTTCACCTGGGGAATGGCAGATCCGGTCGCCTCCTTATCGTGATCCATCACCTGGCGGTGGATGGCATTTCGTGGAGAATTCTGCTCGAAGACCTGGAGCGAGTGTGCGACCTGCTCTTAAAGCATGAGCCTGTGGAACTGCCCCCAAAGACCACCTCATTTAAACAATGGTCTCGGCGTTTGACAGACCACGCAAAATCAGGAGCCTTCGCTCAAGAACTGCCGTTCTGGCTAAGACTAGAGAGCGGCGATTTCACTTGCCTGCCAAAAGACGGAGATGGCCCGAATCTGGTAGGGTCGGCAAGAAGCGTAACGCGCTCGCTCGAACGGGAAGAGACCTCAATACTTTTACAGGAACTGCCGGAAGCTTATGGCACTCACATCAACGACATCCTTCTGACGGCCATCGCCCGGAGCTTCGCGATTTGCACCGGTTCCAGTAGCTTGCTGATCGATATGGAGGGGCACGG
>Ga0210410_10006527_pt1 | contig 10144 bp, 6 predicted proteins | sample IncBWC4MmetaG_FD_161058 | JGI IMG/M metagenome (GOLD analysis project Ga0210410, IMG submission 161058) | Forest soil microbial communities from Barre Woods Harvard Forest LTER site, Petersham, Massachusetts, United States - Inc-BW-C-4-M | ecosystem: Environmental > Terrestrial > Soil >... | reverse complement strand
TCAAACTAAGGTCGAATGCCAGCTGCCTCTTCCAGAATCCCTTTTCGCCTCCGTTCTTCAAAGCGCGACGGCAGATTAGTCCTGACTAGTCTTTGCGACCGGAATCTCCTGATCCGGCAGTCTGGCAGAATCGGCGTCGCCTAGGGCGTTTTGCCGGTACCTTCCTCTCATTCGATGCGGAAGACAATTTGGATTCCACGGCGCTGTTCTTCCGGCAACCGTTTCAAGGCCGATTGATAAGAGGTTTTGCGTCGCGTTCGCCACGAGGCCAAACTAAACCTCTTGCAACAAGGCGGCTCAGCTTCTAACAAAGGTTCTTTTCAAGATCAGCCGAGCCTGAGATTATCAACAAACTCAAAGGACTTGTCTTATACTCTATTCATCGTTCCATAACTAATGTGCCAATTCGGCCCTGAACCGCGAATAACGGGCGGTGCGGTTCTACTGCCTTGGGGTGGGAAATGCGATCAGATAGTCGTAACCATTTGCTCTTGCTGCGTGGCATGAATTGCATCCTCGCGGGTCTTGCGCTCAGCTTGGCCTCTTCCTCCCAAACCTCCCAGCTGGCGCCGAATGCCAAGCCGGACTACTCCAAAGAAGCCTTCGTGATCGAGAAGGACTTCAGCAAGATCACCTTCGAGAACGACGGTACGAATACTCGCGAATCGACCAGCCGCATCCGCATTCAGTCTGACGCCGGCGTGCAGCAATACAGCGTGCTGATAGTCGCATATGCAAAAGCCGAGCAATCGGTGGACTTCGACTATGTCCGGGTAGTAAAGCCAGACGGCGCAATTGTGGTCACGCCACTGGACGACATTCAGGACATGCCTTCTGAGGTCACGCGCTTGGCGCCTCTCTACAGCGATTCGCGGGAGAAGCACATCCCCGTCAAAGGGCTGGCTCCGGGGGATGTGCTGGAGTTCGGCGAGCGTTGGCGCACCACCAGTCCGCTCGCGCCCGGCCAATTCTGGCTGGTTTACGACTTTGCCCGCGACGCGATCGTCCTTGACGAAGAGCTTCGAGTCAGCGTTCCGCGTACGCGGCCACTGAAATGGAAGAGCTCGCAACCAACTCCCGTGGTGAGTGAGGAAGGCGAGCGCCGAATCTTCACTTGGAAGAGATCACAGTTGGAGCTTAAATCCGCCGAAGAGGAGAAGAAGGATCAAGAGGAAAAGGTCTACGAGATGAGCCGAGGCAAGCTCCCGCCTCCAGACGTACAGATCTCTACCTTTCAAAGTTGGGAGGCAGTTGGCAACTGGTACAACGCCCTGCAAATGGAGCGAGCCAAGCCGACACCTGAGATTCGCGCAAAAGCAGAAGAACTCACCAAGCTCGCCAAAGACGACAACGCCAGACTGCAAGCGATCTACGACTACGTGAGCACGCAGTTCCGTTACATCGGGGTTGATTTCGGGATTGGTCGTTACCAGCCTCACAACGCCAGTGAAGTGCTGGCCAACGAGTACGGCGACTGCAAAGATAAGCACACATTGCTGGCGGCGCTGCTGGCGGCAACGGGAATCAAGACCTACCCGGCGCTCATCAACGGTGTACGCTCCCTTGACCCGGATGTTCCCTCGCCTGCCCAGTTTGACCACGTCATCGGCGCTGTCCCACAAGGGAGTGGCTACTTGTGGCTTGATACGACTCCCGAGGTTGCCCCGTTCGCATACCTGCTCAGCCCGTTGCGCGACAAACAGGCTTTGCTGGTAAGTTCCGACGGGCCCTCTTCTCTTGCCACGACACCAAAAGATCCTCCGCGCGAACCCACCGAGCATTTCGTCATTCATGCCAAACTGAGCGATACCGGAACGCTGGAAGGAAAAGTCGACCACGAGGTCAGCGGCAACGACGCTGAAGTAATCATGCGCATGGCGTTCCGCCGCCTACCGCAGTCGCGGTGGAAGGACCTCGTACAGCGAATCTCTTATGCCACCGGTTTCGCTGGCGATGTGAGCGGAGTGACGGCGGGATCGCCGGAGAAGACCCACGATCCCTTTCACTTCTCCTACACCTATACGCGAAAGGATTTTCCGGACTGGTCCAACCGCAAGATAGCCGCCGGAACCCCGCCGTTTCAGATGCCGGACACCGACAGCAAACCTTCGCATCCAACTTGGCTCGGATCACCGGAGAAGATGCAGTATGAATCCCACATCGAGTTGCCGAAGGGCTACTCGCCGGAACTCCCTGCCCAAATCGACCTGAAAGAGAACTTTGCCGAGTATCACTCTTCGTACTCTTTGAAGGATGGCGTCCTTACCGCCGACCGGACTCTTTATGTGAAATTGCGAGAGGTGCCGGTGGAGAACTACGAAACGTACAAGAAGTTCGCCAAAGCTATCGCCAATGACTATGGACTTCAAGTGGCATTGCATACCGGCGACGTCTCCCCGGCCTCATATCAGGAAGCAATCTGGGAGCTTCCATACAGCGACAAGGCGGACGCCAGTCGCGCTTACGACGATGCCAGGCAGGCCTATCAACGGAACGATCAGGCCGCCGAAATCGAGTCACTCAAGAAAGCGGTTCAGATCGATCCAGCCTATACGCGCGCTTGGTTATGGCTTGGTGAGATCTACAAGGCCGCAGGCCAGCAAGATTTGGCGCTCGAGTCTTATCGCAAGGCGATTGACGTCGATCCACATCAACTGGTGAGTTATAAGGCGCTTGGCTATACACTGATGAGCCTGCGGAAGTTCGAGGAGGCCGCTCCGGTGTGGCAGGGGCTCATCAAGCTCTCACCCGGCAATCTCGAAGGTGTCAATGCGCTGGGATATACGCTCTTGAACCTTAAACGATACAGCGAGGTTGTTGAAGTTGCCGAAGGTGCGCTTCAGGTTCACCCTGACAACGCCAACTTATACGCCCTGCTTGGAAACTCCTACACTTCGCTCGCGGATAACGATAAGGCGATTGCTGCATTTAGGAAAGCAGTGGAGATTGATCCACGCCCGTCGATGTTGAACAACGTTGCCTACACCATGGCTCAGGCCGACAAGAATCTTCCACTTTCCCTGGAATACGCGCAGAAGGCCGTGAAAGATGAGGAAGAGGCTTCGGTAAATGTAACGCTTTCCAGCCTCAAGCTGGACGACCTCGCGCGAATGTCTCGGCTGTCGGCTTACTGGGACACGCTGGGCTGGGTATATTTCAAAATGGGCAATTTGGATCAGGCTCACAAATATGTCGACGCCGCCGTGCAACTCTCGGCGAATAAGACGGAGAAAGATCATTTGGATGAGATTGGCGGGAAGTCGAGCCCACATTTGAAAAGTCGGCTGGACAACAGCGGCAAGGGGCGGAGCATAAAACTAAGCCGCTTGGTTCCGGGCACAGCGAGTGCCGATTTCTTTGTGGTTTTGAGTCACGTTCCCGGGTCATCGGACGGAAGAATCGACGAAGTCAAATTCATTAAGGGATCGGATGAATTGAAATCGGCCGGCGACAAGCTCAACTTGGCAAAATTCAATTCGGTCTTTCCTGACGACGCTCCCACGCGACTCGTGCGGCGAGGAATCCTCGGCTGCTATCCCAGCTCGGGTTGCTCATTCATTTTGCTCTACGCCAATGACGTCCGCTCCCTGAATTGATTTCTGTCGTCGAAGTCTGCGGAGCGAGTCGTGAAGCGGGATTTGTCCTGAAAAGTCGGCATCGCGCACAGCTTTCCTTAAGCAAACGCAGCTATCCGGCTATTCTCCTCTGAGGTTCTGGATGAGCAAACGTAGGTAGGCCTCGGCGCCGATTTCCTCGATCAACTTGGCGCCGGCCGCAACCCATTGTTCGACGGGAACCACCGGTCCCGGTGGTTTAGCGATCCAGGGAGCAACCCGGTCCAAGCAGTAAACGGGGTTGCACAACATTTTACTGATTCCCTCGGTCGACATCTCCCCGGGAATCCCTGCGGTTGCGGCCGCGCGCCCAGCCAGATGTTCAAGCACAACTCGGGGCATTTGCAATTCATCTTGAAGGCCGGAAACCAAAGGGTTGGAAGACGGCTCCGGCGCCCTTCGGTATATGGGGTTCTTCTCATGTTTCAGGGCTTCAGTCAGCTCCTCGACTGTCGGGTCCGGCTTCGTGCGCACCTCGTTGTACACCGGGTATGCTCGCTCGTAGATCGAGGACTCCAACTGCTCGCTCATGTCTTCGAAACGCAGAGGCAGCGTTCCTTCTTCGTCGGGCCTCGTGCCGAGCTTGAAGTGGACACCAATCGCGTGGTCTAGCTGCATCAGTTCGGCGGCATCGGGATTGTCGACTTCATCCAGAACATCGGCAACCTCAACCTCAGAATCCCCGGCAGCAAGCGACACATCTCCGTTGGGCCAGCGACATAAGTATACGAGCATAGTTTTCCTCTCTGCTCAAGGCTCGGCTGCCGATGTTTACGGACAAACTCGTTACCCCTGCACTAACCTATTCGCCCGGCTTCGGCTTGCCTGCCCGTACGCGTTCTTTCGAGCAGCAGCAATAGTTTAGACCAGAACCGCGCTAAGACCGCGGCCCATAGGCCACTACCCCAAAAGGGCGCGGGCTTAATCGGCGTTGCGGCCGCTGACAACTCGGGCGCCCAACCGAAAGGCGGCTCGAATTCTGCAGCCTGCGGATGCAAAAGCGATTATGATCTCTCACTGACAGTCGCCTGCTCTTCTGGTCGAGGGTGTATTCCACAGATCAGAAGAGGAGATCCAGCGCCGACTAGAGATGCGTCTTCGCAAGCAGGCGGCACAGTTCGGATTCCACATCGTTCCGGTCTCGAATGCTTGATCGTTCCTCGGGAGTCGGCATGGCGGCTGAAATCTTCAGCGGCACGTATCTTGCAATGTGGCGCGAGGCTGCGAGCGGCTGGAAACTGCGGTCGGAGCTGTTCGTCTCGCTCGAATGCAAGGACGCTGTCAGCTGCGAAAGCTATCGCCGACGACATGAAACGGCACCAGAAAGCCCTTAGGATTAAAGCACAGACTAACCCAGGAGCAACCGCAAATAGGGCGGTTTCCCGATACCTATGCGATTGATCGTGGACGCGACCGCCGGCAACTTGCTCTGCCGGAATAATTACTGGCCACCGTTTGCGGTGCACAGCGTATTCCCGGATCTCATTCCCATCCTGACTGAATACCAGCCGCCTTGGTCGATTGGCGATTCTCCAGCTGTACAATCATCCGGAATCCATTCCCCGGGGTCTGCGTGCGCCGAAATCTCCTGTATCTGGAGCTCTTGCTTTGTCTGTTCGCTGTCGCCCAGGCCGCCCGCGCCAATGAGCCCTCGCCTTCCGTCGGCATCGCGGCGTGGCCGCAGGGCTACTTCGACCTCGCGCACAGCTGGCGATTTCATGTCGGCGACGACCCTGCCAGGGCGCAGCCCGACTTCGACGACAGCGCCTGGTCGGCGATTTCCCTCGACGCGCCGAATGACTATGCCGGTTGGGGCTGGTACCGTCTGCGCGTTCAGCTCCCGGCGCAGCACCCGCCGCTATCGTTGCTGGTGACCGGCGGCGACGGGACATACGAGGTTTACGTTAACGGCGAGCGTTTGCCGGGTCCGAACCTGCGCTCTTCCCTATTTGTTACCTATCCCCGCTCGCGCATTGTCCCCCTCCCGGTCGTCACCAGCAAAGCCGTTATCGTACTCCGGACATTCATCCAACCCACGTCGATGTTCCTCGCTAACCGCGGCGGCTTCTGCGTCGAGATAGGTACCCTCCCCGCAATCGACCGCGCGCACCGCGCCGAGTTCAGCACGCGTCTGGATAGAGTCGTATTGGACATCAGCTTCCATCTGCTCCTGCTCCTTGCTGGGATTTGGTCGCTCATCCTGTTCTGGTACCAGCGCGATCATCGAGAGTATTGCTGGCTGGGTCTCTACCTCGTCATGGACGCAAGCGGCACCATATTTTATGAACTCGCCGTGGCAAGCCTTGTACCGTTCGCTGTGAACTGGTTTTACTCGGTGCCGACCATTTACTTCGCCACGATTTCGCAGATCGAATTCACCTTCAGCTTTGTCGGCCAGCGCGTCGCCCGCCCGTGGCGGGTCTACGAATGGATCCTTGTTGTTCCCCCGGTTTTCCTGGTCGTGCCCGCCTGGTTTAACATCCTCAGCCGCGGCCTCTTCAACCTTGATGAGATACTGCTCATCGTTCCCGCCGCCGTGGGCCTGCCCATTCTGCTTCTCTTCTGGTATCGCCACGGATACAGGGAGGCCGCCTGGCTCATCTTTCCCAGCCTGCTGCCCATGCTGACCGTTGCCCTTAATGATGTTGGCATTGTCGGCTCGTGGCTTGGAAGCAATTTCCTCAGGACTCTTGGCGATCCGCTGCGTCTGGGTGTTTTGTCTGTGGAGCCATTTGATGTCGCAGACCTCCTGTTCCTGCTCGCCATCGGCATCGTCATGTTCTTTCGCTTCACACGTGTCAGCAGAGAACAGGCTCGTGCCGCCGGCGAGCTAGAGGCCGCACGCGAAATCCAGCAACGGCTCGTGCCGCTCTCGCTGCCGGCGATCCCGGGTTGCCGTTTTCAGACTGCCTACCTGCCAGCCGAAGAGGTCGGCGGTGACTTCTACCAGGTCCTTGAGCAGCCGGGAGGCTCGACCTTGATCGTCATCGGCGATGTCAGCGGCAAAGGCCTCAAAGCCGCCATGACCGGAGCTCTGGTGCTTGGCGCGATTCGCTCCCTTGCCCAGGAGCACCTGTCGCCCGCCTGCATCCTTTCCCGCCTCAACGCCCAACTCTCCACCCCTGCTGAGGACGGCTTCGTCACCTGCCTGGTCGCCTCCGTAGCGCCCAATGGATTACTCACGCTCGCCAACGCCGGTCATCTGTCGCCTTACCAGAATGGCGAGGAGATTTCGTTATCGGGCGGCCTGCCGCTGGGCATAGCTCCCGAAGCGGAGTATGCCGAAAGCGTATTGCGTCTTGTTCCCGGCGATAGCCTCACCTTCCTCTCGGACGGCGTCGTCGAAGCCCGGTCTCCGCTCGGTGAACTCTTCGGCTTCGACCGCACCTGCCAGATCAGTGCCCAATCGGCCGAAGAGATTGCCGCCATAGCCCAGGCCCACGGCCAGCAGGACGACATTACGGTCCTCAGCCTCACCTTCGCTCCCTTTCAATGACTGAGGGGCTCGGATTGCGAAATGCGTCTAAACCATTTGTTTTGAATATATTGTTCGTTCGAATTCGAGACCTGTCGTGGGGCTCTGATCGAATACGCGTCTACAGCGTTGTGCATTTACTGATTGGTGGCTGAGAGTACCGGGACATCCTTTACGTTTAAGACCGGGGACATGGTTTACAAGCCCCTTGCGGTGAGAGCGGCTTTGATTGCGGGTTTTCGGCGGGCTTTGCCGGTCTTCAGATACATGATAGTCGTCGCCGAAGCCGCGGTAATGTGGGAATCCCCGCAGGGATTTCCAAGGGGTGTGAGAAGGGTGGAAGCCGGCTTTTTGGCTTTCCATGCTTTCCACACCCCGGCATTTCCACGGCTTGTCTTTTCGCGAAAACTGATTTTCGTTTGTTTGGATCGCCGGATCGCCGCAACTCCGACTCATGCAGAGAAGATGGAGTCTTTTGAGGAGATGCCACATACTGCCAGCGGGCTGTTGTTGATCAAGAAGGTTAATTCCCATATCGCCGACCATCAACCCAGACCCCCCCCAAAAGGCACGTCAGTCCGACTCTAAGAGCGCGTTGGGCTCCCTTGAAAAGAGCTGGGAGTCCTTGGAAATATTGGATAGAGTCTCGTCTCTTTTCACGCTTCGTTGCGACCGCGCCGACCATGCTGGCCTGTTTTCGTCATTCGAGGACCAGCGCGGTTTGTTTCCTGGCGCTCCCTCTCAACTACACCTCAGTACCGAATTCCCCCGGTCAAGTCTCCACATCGCGGGTGACAGGAATCAAACGAATCCAGGAAGAATGGCATCCAAGACTGTTCAGAGCGTAAGGAAATGACAAACTCAGAACTGACTCAAGCACTGTTCCTCCTGTTGCTGTTGGTTGGCCTTGCTCATTTATTTGGCTGGCTGTTCGTGAAGATGCGGCAGCCGAAGGTCGTCGGAGAAATACTCGCCGGAGTCGTTCTCGGCAACGCACTCATCGGACACTTGCCATTTGCGGGCAGCTTCATTGAGGGCGCCAGACACCAGGGCAATGTTCTGGATTTTGTTTACTGGCTCGGTTTGCTATTGCTCATGTTCCTTGCCGGCGCAGAAACCCAGCAACTTTTCACTCGCGATGAGCGGCGCGAAGTTGGCTGGCTCGTCATTGTCGGCACAGGACTGCCGTTTGTCCTCGGACTGATTTTCGCACCTTGGCTCATTCGGCCATCGTTGGCAGGTCCAAACGGCAACCGCACCTCGCTGACTATTATCCTTGCCGTGGGTGTGGCCGTAACCTCCGTCCCAGTTGTCTCCAAAATCTTCGCCGATCTCAAAATCCTTCACACTCGTTTCGCTCGGCTGGTTCTGAGTGTCGCTGTGCTGGAAGATATCGTTCTTTGGCTTGCCCTGGCTGTGGCCACGGCGACGGCGGGGAAAGTGGTCCTCGACCCACGTGCGATTTCGTATCACCTTCTGTCAACCATAGTCTTTTTCGTTCTGGGCCTGACCATCGTTCCGCGCTTGATCAAGCGCATCAACAAGGCCCGATTCAATGTTCTCTCCAGATATTCTCCTGCGGGCTACGCAATTGCTGTACTGCTTGCCTACTGCGCAGTTGCGGGAGCGCTCGACATCAGCCTCGTGTTCGCAGCCTTCCTCGCGGGATTTGCTGTTGTGCATAGGAAGCGCCGGCTCTTTGCTGAAGCACTCGACGCCATCGGGAAGGTCTCTTTCGCCTTCTTCATTCCCGTTTACTTCGCAGTCGTCGGCTTGAAGCTGGATCTGATCCGAGGGGTGTCGCTTTGGATGATGTTCGCGTTCATTGCCGGAACTTGCATCGTCAAGGTTTTTTCCGTTTCTCTTGCCGCTCGCTTTGCGGGCTTTCGCGGATTGGATCTTCTCAATCTTGCCATTACCACGAACGCGCGCGGGGGCCCGGGCATTGTGCTGGCGAGTGTCGCCTTCGATGCAGGCATCATCAGTTCGAAGTTCTACACCACCCTGGTGGTGGCGGCCGTCTTCACGTCGCAGATCGCCGGGGCGTGGCTGGACTATGTCCTCCGCAAGGGATGGCCACTTCTTATGCCGAGTTCCTCTGGCGAACCAGCGGAGACGTCGCCAGAGAGCCCATCCATGGCTTGACAGCTGTTATTTTCCCCGCAGGCGTCTTGCTGATGCCATAGAGGAACCTACCGTCAGCGTCCAGGTGTCGCAACTCTAGAGCCGATCGCGTGACTGACAGATGGCTGAATCCGTGCACTTCTTGAGCGTATGGGCCACGGTCCAATCCCTCGACTTTGGGACGGCGTCATCTACAACGGCGCTATTCGTCGGACTGCGCCAGATCAATGACCCGTTCGTTTGGCGTGAAGGTTAGATCGCGAGAAAGCTACTGCGCAGACCGCCCAACCGGTTGTCCGAGCGTTTCAGTTCTCAGCAACGATGGTCCGCAATGTGTTGCTCGAGAGCCAATCGGGCTTGCTCCGATCTCACACGAGCCTCATTACACACACGTTCCAGCCGAGCATACTCCTCCTTCGGAGAGGTCCCAATTCTTTGTTGAAGTTCCCTCACCGCTTCGGAGAAATGCGATGTCGCTCGTTCGTATTCTGTGGCCAACCGGATCTTATCGTGGCAGGGCACTCAACGACCTCCGGCCTAGTATAGTTGGGCCCGGAAATGGGTGTCGCTATGTCCCGGGGTGATCGATACGAGTACAGGGTCAAGCGGCGAAGTCACTCAAAGCCCCATCGATTGCTTGACCACATGCGAACTGACAGCAATGGATCGATCCTATCGAGAACCTGGCTTCCATGGCTGAGGAAACTCCAGACTCCGGGGTTCGACAATTGCGTAAAGAATCCGGCCTTGGCAAAAGACGCAGCTTGTATCGAGAATCAGGTTAGCTGTGCCGTTGATAGCCTGGGGAAAGGTTCTGAAACACTCCGGGCAGGCAATCGTTACGAACTCCCCTCCCGAGGCGTCGTGACCGTTTTTCTGGACCCATATCGGCTCCGGTGTTTCTCGATGCTCGCGCGTTTGCACAGACCGG
>Ga0210410_10006526_pt1 | contig 10145 bp, 7 predicted proteins | sample IncBWC4MmetaG_FD_161058 | JGI IMG/M metagenome (GOLD analysis project Ga0210410, IMG submission 161058) | Forest soil microbial communities from Barre Woods Harvard Forest LTER site, Petersham, Massachusetts, United States - Inc-BW-C-4-M | ecosystem: Environmental > Terrestrial > Soil >... | reverse complement strand
CGCAGAGTGCGCTGAGGAAGGACAGAGGAAACGAAAGCGCACAGGCTTAGGGCTGTGCTGCCACTATTGGTGGGGGCGATAGCGATAGGGGCCTAGGCGCGTCAGAAGGAGTACGCCGGTGATGGTGGCGAGGAAAAAGAAAATCAGAGGCGACTGGTAGGAGCCGAGGCGATCGAATCCCCGAGCCATGATTACCGGGCCGAGGGCGCCGGCCAGCGCGAAGACGGCGAAGAGGTATCCATAAATTTCGCCGAAGGAGTGTAAGCCGAAATAGCGGCTGGTGAGATAAGCGATCACGTCCACTTCGGCGCCCAGGCCGAGCCCGACGAGAAGCGCGGCGGCGTAAACGGCGGGGCCGCCGAAGCCAGTCCAGAGCAGAGCGAGTCCGGCGGCGACGCTGCTGAAGAAAAATGCGGCGACGTAGGGGGCGTAAAAACGATCCATAAAATAGCCGGACGCTACGCGGGAGAAGAGCACAGCAATTCCCACCAGCGAACTGGCTAGCGCCGCTTTTGCCGGCGTGACGCCGCGATCGGTAAGCAACGGGACCAGATGGATTACGCTGCCGTGAACGCTGATGCCAATTAGAGTGAATCCAGAGGCCAATAGCCAAAAGATTTTGGAGCGCAGCGCTTGGCGGAGCGGAATGCCGGATTCCTGCGCCGGTGTGGCGAGCGGAATTTTCGCAGACGCATTGATATTTGTTTGCGTGGGTGAATCGCCGTCGGGAAGAAGTCCCATTTTTTGCGGCGAATCTTTTAAGAAGAGCGCGATGATTGGAACGGAGATGAGCAGAACTGCGCAGCCTACGATGGCGTACGTAGAACGCCAGCCGACATGCGCGATGAGTCGTTGGACTGCGGGCGGCATGACCACGGCGCCGAGTCCAATGCCGATCATGGTGACGCCGAGAGCGAGGCCGCGATGCTTGTCAAACCAATTGGAGACGACTTTGCCGTAGGGAACCGGCGCGGCGGCGCAGCCAATCATTCCGGCGATAGCGAATGCGACATAGAGCTGCCACAAATTTGTGGAAATGAATTTGTAAGAGATGAGCATGACGGCGAAGACGATTGCGCCGGGAATAATTACTTTTCGCGGGCCGAAACGGTCAGCCAGCCGGCCGACGAATGGCGAAGTGACGGCCTGCATGATGTTGGCCAGCGAAAACGCGAATGAAATGTTGGTGCGAGAGGAATGGAATTCGTTGGTGAGCGGCTTGATGAAGACGCCGAAGCAATAGACGAAGATGGGAGCGTAGCCGAGGAGAAGCCCCACGGCAGCGGCGAGGACGACGTACCAGCCGTAGAAGAATTTGTTTGGAGTGATGGACATTATTCACTGTGGCCGATGAGCCTGCGTGACGTTATATCATCGTGCGGATAATTTCGTTGAAGTTTGGTGGGGCGAGTCAGGGGGGCGCACCGACAGGAGTGTCGGTGCTACAGACAACCAAATTCGGGCGATGGGATTCTGATAGTGAAACGGTCGGCCGCAGTGTGTCTGACGCGGCACGGCTCCTGTGGGGTGACTTGCTTGAAGGCGACACGACAATCTACAATTGCGTCCATGAAAACCTCTCCTGATCGGACTTCCATGAAAAATACACTTGCTCGGCTGATGGCTTTGCTGATGGTGGCGATTCTGCTGTTCTCCGCGCCCGCTGGATGGGCAACTTGCGGCGGCGGCGGAGGAGGAGGTGGAGGAGGAATGTCCGCGGGAGCGGGGCCGAACGGCAGCGCCAACGCGCCGGATCAACAGGTCTATGTTGTGCCGTGGAAACTTCAGTCGGCCAGCAATCCGCCGCCAAAAACCGGACTGGTGCTTTACTGGTTCCCGTCATCGAAAGAGGAATTGCAGAAATCGAGTTTGCGAACTTCGCGGCAGCTTTCGCTTTTCGCGTCGCAATGCGTAGCGATGCAAGTGGCCACGGGCGATGCGACCGAGGGGACGCTGAAACTGGCGGAGAACGCGAAGCTGCCGATTGCCGTGCTGGCGACTCCGGACGGAACACCGATTGGAAAAGCGGAAAACAAGGATGGATTTCTGCGCGTTGACCAGGTGGAGAAGATGGTCACCGACGAAATGAAGAAGCGCGAGCAAGCGGCCGATCAGCAGATCAAAGCGGCGAAGGAAAAAGAAAAGAGCGGCGACAATGCGTCGGCGATTACGGCGTTGAAGGCGGTGGTGGATCAGAAGTGCTTGTTCCCTGCGAAGGCGAAGGACGCGGTGAAGGAATTGAAAAAGCTGGGCGTCAATGACGTCAGCGAAATTCCGAACGCACCCATATTCGATCGCGCCAAGAGCAAGCAGATTGAAGCGACGATGGTTCGCGGATTCAAGGCAGAGTTGGCGGCAAATTACGAGCTGGCCGATAAATATTATACGGAAGCGCATCAGATGGATCCGGCCGATCCCACGCCGCTGCGATTTTTGGGCGAGCTATATCGTCATCAGACCGGCGATTGGGACAAGGCGCGCGTGGAATTTGAAGCGATTCTGGCCATGCCCGCCGATCCGCTTTCGCGTTCCGTGGCGATGCACGGATTGGGCAAAATGACCATTCACGAAGGAGATTTCGCGAAGGGTCTTTCGTTGATGGAGCAGGCGGTGGAGACGTATCCGCTGGCGCTGGCCTATCGCAATCTTTCCGTGTACTGGAATTCGGAAGGGAATGCGGCGAAAGCCGGGGAATATCTGGACAAAGCGCTGGCCGTTGATCCGACCGATCCTTACAATCTGGTATTTGCCGCGGCATTCTGGGCGGGAAATGGCCAGGGCGAAAAAGCTCTGAAGATTGCGAGTGATAACGAGGCGTTGATGCCGGCGTCGTACAATTTGGCGGCGGTTTACGCGCAAACAGGACAGAAGGAAAAAGCGCTGGCGTTGCTGCAACGTCATTTCTTTGAGTACGAACGCACGGCGGCAGTTCGCAGCAAAGAGATGATGGAAGCGCGAGTGGACGCCGTGTTCCTTTCCATTCGCAGCGATCCGAAATTCGTGACGATGACCAAGGATTCGGACGGGAAGCTGGATCCGACGCGGACGATGGGGAATCAGCGGTAGTTATTCGCGATAAAAGATGACTGGAGATATGGCTGGGCCTGCGAAATGTAGGCCCAGTTTTATTTTGCGGCTCCCGAGCGGTAGCACAGCGGTATCATCGGGATATTGCGCGGGAACAAGATATCTGCGACAAAGGTAGGATCGGCGAAGCGGTCATTTGCCGGACGCGAGGGTGCCATTGAGGAAGATTACGACGCTGTTCTTTGATATTGGCGGCGTGATTTTGACCAATGGATGGGATAGCGTGGCGCGGCGTGCGGCGATTAGTAAATTTCAGTTGGACTCCGCGGAATTTGAGACGCGGCACGCGCAGGTGAATCCGGCGTGGGAGCGCGGGGAGATGTCGCTGGAAGAATATTTAGCGCGGACGGTTTTTTACAGCGAGAGAAAATTCTCTCTGAAGGAATTTGAGGATTTTATGTACGCGCAATCGCAGGCGTTGCCGGAATCTTTGGAATTCGTGCGTAGGGTGGCGCGCTCGGGACGTTATTTGATGGCCGCGATCAACAATGAGGCGGCGGAAATAAACGCGTATCGGATTCAACAGTTTGGGTTGCGCGATATTTTTGCGGCGTTTTTTAGTTCGTGCTATGTGGGTTTGCGGAAGCCGGACGTGGGAATTTATCAGATGGCGTTGCGCGTGATGCAGCGCAGTGGCGACGAATGTATTTTTGTGGATGATCGTCCGGAAAATGTGAAGGGCGCGGTGAGCGCGGGCTTGAGCGCGATTCAATTTCAGAATGTGGCGCAGCTTTCTGCGGAATTGAAGGGCTTCGGATTGCAGCTGACGGAATCGTAATTTGCACGGAGGAATGCTTTGAAAAAGAGTGAAGAGCCGAAAGGCATTGCGTCGGTAGGTCCGGTGACGCGCGAGATTATGCCGGGCGTGGTGGTTTGCGCGGACGCGGAGAACGTGGCGCAGACTGCGGCGCGTTATTTTGTGCAGTGGGCCTGGCAGGCCATCGGACAGGACGGGCGATTCAATGTGGCGCTGAGCGGCGGGCATACGCCGGAGACACTTTTCCGCGTGCTGGCTTCACAGGAATTTCGCGGTCAAGTGGACTGGGCGCGCGTGGAATTATTCTGGGGAGATGAGCGCGCGGTTCCTCCGGAAAGCAAAGAAAGTAATTACGGAATGGCGCGGCGCGAGTTGCTGATTCGTGTGCCGATTCCCGGCGGAAACGTGCACCGCATGGAAGCCGAGAAACCGAACATCGGGCGCGCGGCTCAAGACTACGAGGATTTGCTGCGCGAAAAATTACCGCTGGATTCGCGCGGATTTCCGCGCTTCGATTTAATTTTTCTGGGGCTGGGGCCGGAAGGGCACACCGCTTCGCTATTTCCGGGGGTGCGCGGCACGCGGGAAACTTCGCGGTGGGTGAGCACTCCGCTGGTGCCGAGAATTGGAAGCCGGCGAATGACGTTAACTTTGCCGGTGTTGAACGCTGCGCATCGCGCGTTATTTTTGGTGGCCGGCGCAGAGAAAGCCGAGATTCTTCATACCGTGTTGGCTGGAACCTCGGATCCTCCGCTTCCGGCGCAATTGGTCAGACCGCCGGATGGGACGCGAACATTTTTGTGCGATGAAGCCGCGGCGAAACTTGTGCTGGAAGATATTGCTGCGCATGGCCATTTTACCGGCAAGCGCGGGGCCGCAGCGGCGCACCACAAACCGAAGAGCAAGCACTGAGGCAAGTTTTCTGCGAGACGTCGCTGGTTGGTCGTCGTGAGCCTGTGCGTTCTTACTTATTCGCGGGTGCGCACCGGCGGGATTGCCGGTGCTACTTATTCGTAGCGCAGCGCGGTCATGGGGTCGGTGCGTGAGGCGCGCCACGCGGGCAACGCTGCCGCGAGAGTGGCGACTGCAATCAGGATGATCGCAGCGCCGATGAGCGTGACGGGATCGCGCGCGGTCAAACCATACAACATACTGGCCAGAACTTTTGTGACGGCAAGCGCGGTCGCCAGACCTACTGCCGCGCCGATAATTGTTACCGTCAGCGCTTCCCGCAAAATTATCCACAAAACATTTCCACGTTGCGCGCCGAGCGCCATGCGGATGCCGAGTTCGCTGGTGCGCTGCGAAACAGTGTAGGAAAGAACGCCGTAGAGTCCGATGCAGGCAAGAAGAAGCGCGAGCGAGCCGAAGAAAGTTGAAAGGCGCGCGGTGAGGCGATCGCGAACGAGGCGCAGGTCAATCTGTTCGGGAATGGTGTGAATTGCCAGCGGGTCGAGCGTCGCGTCAATTTGAAGTTCCAGGTCGCGCAAGGACGCAACGACCGGCGCGCTTTCACCTCTATATCGAACAAAAAACGCGGCCTGAGTGGTTGAAGGCTCAATTGGATTGAAGAACGGAATATAGAAGCGCCGGGGAGTCTCACCGCGCAAGGAATTGTATTTTGCGTCGGCCACCACGCCAATAATTTCAAGATCCTGCCGGTCTTCAGGATATTCATCGCGCATGTGTCGGCCAATAGGGCTTTCCGTTCCGAAATAATATTTGGCCATGGTCTGATTAATCCAGCACACTCTTGCGCCAGTGGAATCCTGAGGTTGCACGTCACGCCCAATCAGCACGGGAATTCCGATGGTGGAGAAATAATTCGTAGCAACCTGATCCCAAGCGGCGTCCATTTGCTGGCCATTCTTGGGCGTGAAGCCAACGATCGAAATTTCGTCACCGGAATCGGAGTTGAAGAACAATCCGTTCTGAGAAAGCGTAACGCCGGTCACGTTGGGAATGGTGGAGAACCTGGCCAGCATCTGTTGGAACAATGGTCCGGTGGCGGCCGGTTTATATCCGGCGGTTGCCGGAATCATGCGGAACATGAGCAAGTGACCTGTGTCAAAACCAATGGGAACCGAGGTGAGATTTTGCAAACTTCTGACGAACAATCCGGCCGAGACCAGGAGCAAGAGCGAGATGGCCACTTGAACTCCCACGAGCACTTTGCCGAGCGGCATGCGACTTGAACCGCCGCTACCGCCGGAAATAGATCGCGATGCGCCGCGCAGCATTTGATTTAGATCCACGCGGGTGGAACGCAGCGCAGGCGCCAGACCGAAAAGAATTCCGGTGACGAGCGTCATGACAATCGCAAATGCAAGTACGCGAAGATCTAGATGTACGTCAAGTGGAACTGTGGTAGGTCCTGCCGACACCATGCGCAGTAACAAAACATCTCCCCAGCGCGCCAGCAGCAATCCGAGCGCGGCGCCCAGTGAAGCGAGCAGCACACTTTCGGTAAGCAATTGGCGAATCAATCGCGCGCGGCCCGCGCCCAGTGCAACTCGCACCGCCAATTCGCGTTGACGGCCCGACGCGCGAGAAAGAAGCAAATTCGCAACGTTGGCGCAGGCGAGCAGGAGCAGAAGTCCGACCAAGCCCATCAAGACTTCCAGCGGTTGCGCGTAGCTTCCACGCAACGTGGAAAGTCCGCGGCTGCCGTCTCTTACCACCAGATATGATCTCGTAACCGAATCACGTTCTTTCTTATCGGGAATTGACGCTGCTTCGTCCGTCTGCACCTGCTTGAACGTGATGTTGATAGAAGTGTTCGCCTGTTCGAGAGTTACGCCCGGTTTCAAGCGGCCCACGGAGTGAAGAAACATTGTCTTGGTGATAGATCCGGGTTTCTGCGTAAGTAAATCGTGCACGGGGAAAATTGCGTCCTGCATCATCAATGGAATCCAAATGTCAGGTAGTTCACCGACCATCAAACCCGTGAAATCCGGCGGCATTATCGCGCCGACCTCAAAAACAGTTTGCCGGATATGAATCTTGCGGCCGACGGCCGAAGGATCGCGCCCGAGTTTTCGATCCCAGTAGGAATAACTCACGATGGCGATGGGATGAGCGTTGCGGCCCTGGTCCACTTCGGCGCCGAAGGTGTGGCCAAGCATGGGGTCCACGCCAAGCGTTGGAAAATATCCGCCGCTGACCATATTCACGTTTGCCGGGCTGGCATCGGAAGACGAACCGAGCGAAACGGGAGCGGGATAGCTCGTGCTTGAAAAACTTAGAATATCGGAGAAGACCTGATTCTGATCGCGCAGGCCTTCAAACTCGTGATAGGTCAACATGCCGCGCTCGCCATCGCTGGTGCCGTTCTGCATGCCGGCCCTGGTGGGATCAGTAAGGATGACGAGCTGTTGCGGGTCTCGCACCGGCAACGGACGCATCATCACCGCGTTCACGACGCTGAAGAGCGCGGTATTCGCGCCAATGCCGAGCGCGAGCGTGAGTATGGCAATTGCGGAAAAGCCGGGATTTTTGGCGAGCGCGCGGAATGCGAAACGCAGATCTTGTAACAGAGTTTCCATCGTTACCCCCGCCTGGCGAGTGGAGCCGCAGCTGTACCTTAATAATTAAGACGCTGCTTGCGAAGGAAAGTCACTAATTGTTGCCGATAATCGAGCCGGTTCGTCAGGGTTGCAGAGCTTGTTTGGCGGGGTAGTCGACGTGCAGCGCGGCAAGGCTGGCGGAGTCCCAACCGCCGCCGAGCGCCTTAACCAGAAGGACTGACGTGGTGAGGCGCTGGCCTTCGAGTTGCGCGGCCAGGCGCTCGTTGGAAAGCAAAGTTTGTTGCGCGGTGACTACGTCAAGGTAGCTGACCAGCCCGCCGACGTACCGGTTCGTGGCGATATCGAGAGCTTTGCGTGCGTCGGTAACGGCGGCTGCTTGTGCTTTAGACGCGTCGTCGAGCACCGCGAGCCCGGCGAGATTGTCTTCCACTTCTTGAACCGCGGTGAGCACCGATCCGCGATAATTCGCGACGGTAACTTTGTATCCGGCTTGCGCGAATTGCACTTGCGCGCGCCGCGCTCCACCGGTCAGCAAAGTTTCGCTAAGGATCGCGCCCACGGACCAAACCGTGCTGGGAAGCGTAGCGAGATTCGCGAGGCTGGTGCTGTTCTGTCCGGCGCTGGCGCTGAGGCTGAGGCTTGGGTAGTACGCCGCCTGCGCGATGCCAATTTGCTCGTTGGCGCTGGCCATCAGGCGTTCGTTTTCCGCGACGTCCGGCCGGCGTTCGAGCAGATCGGTGGGCAGGCCGACGGGGATTACGGGAAGCGTGGAAGGCATCGGCTTCACGGCAATTTTCAAATTTGAAGCGGGCTGGCCGGTGAGCGTGGCGATGGCGTCTTCAAATTGCACGCGTTGCTGGCGAAGCAGGATGGCCTGCGCGCGAGTTGCGTCGAGAAGAGTTTGCTCCTGAGCGACATCCAAACCCGAAGCGACGCCGCCACTGGCACGCTGCTGAACGAGCTGCATGCCTTTCTCGAAGGAGTTCACCGTCCGGTTCAGGACGCCGATTTCCTCGTCAAGCTCGCGAAGCGAAAAATAATCCGCGGCAAGTTCAGAAGAGGTGGCCAGGCGAACATTTTCCAAATCCGCGCCGGAAGCTTGATACGCGGTTTGGGCGGCCTGGATGCTGCGATGGATGCGTCCGAAAAGATCCGGCTCCCAACTGGCCGAGACCGGAACGACAAAGGAATTTTGAGTAAAGGGCATCGAGCCGGGGACGGTAATCAGTGGACGATTGGCTGACACGCGCGTTCTTGCAGCTGAACCTTCGATACTTGCCTGGGGAAAAAGCTCGGACGTTGAAATTCGCGCCAGCGCGCGCGCCTGATCAAGTTTTGCGATGCTGGCCTGAATGGTGAAATTGGCGCTGACCGACTGCGATTCCAACGCGTCCAAATCGGCGTCGCCGAAGATTTTCCACCATTCGCCTTTGGGAATTTGATCTCGCGGATCGCCGGGCCGCCAGGGGCCCTCGGCCTTCCACGCAGCGGATGTGGGCGCGTCGGGGCGGTGGTAGTTGGGGCCGACGGAACATCCAGCGAGACAGATTGCCGCGGCGAATACTACGAAGGCTCGAATAGCACGCGCTTTGCTCATTGGCCTTTGGTCTGCGCGGCCGGAGCTTTTACGTGAACCGGTTGGCCTGCTTCCATGGAGTCCGGCGGATTATCCACGACGGAATCGGAAGCATCGAGGCCCTGCAGCACTTCGACGGTGTTGCCGTAGTCACGGCCGATGGCGATGCGCTTCAATTGAATTTTATTGTTGGCGTCAACGACGGCAACCAGCGTTCCGTCCGGGCGAAACAGAAGCGCGGAAACGGGCAAAGAGAGCAAGTTGCCGCTCACTTTCACGTCGAAGTGAACTTCAGCGTAAGCGCCGGGCAATAATTTGCCCGCTGGATTGGGCACATCGACTTCGGTACGCAGGGTCCGCGTGGCCGGATCAATCGAATCCGCTGTGCGGGCAACTTGTCCGCAGAATTTCTGGCCGGACATTTCGGAAAGCTCCAGGCAGGCATGTTGGCCAGGGCGGACGGAAGGCGCAAATGTTTGGGGCACGGCCACGAAGGCGCGGATGGGATCAATTTGCGCCAATTCAAAAAGTTCCTTCGCCGAGCCGCCGTTTCCGGCGTCGATGAGTGTGCCGGGGTCCACATTTCTCTTGGTGATGACTCCGGTGAAGGGCGCGTAAACTCGTTTAAAGGATTCCAAATCCTCCAGGCGCTTCACGTTGGCATCGGCGGATTGGACCATGGCTTTCTTGGCGTTGAAATCCCCGACGGCGTTATCCACTTCCTGCTTGGAGACGGAATCGGTTTTGATCAAATCCTGATAACGGGCAGCGGTGGTGGCGGATAAATCCACGTTGGCCTTAGCCGTGCCCAGATCGGCACGCGCTTGCGAAAGTTGCTGATCGATTTCCGGCGTATCAATTTCGGCGAGCAATTCGCCCTGCTTCACATTGCTGCCAATGTCCTTGTACCACTTCTTGAGGTAGCCATTTGTGCGGGCGTAGATTGGTGATTCCACGAAAGCTTGCAGCGCGCCGGGCAACACCAGGCCGGAATTCGCATTGAGGGGCGTCGGGTGAATTACGGCAACGACGGGAACGGCCATCGCGGTGGTCTGCTCGGCCAACACGCGGTTGGTATTTTTCTTTTCCGCCAGGCTGTAAATCGCCAGCGCCGCGAAAAGAATGAACGGCACGATCCACAGCAAAATCATTTTGCCGCGTCCGCCGCGGGGAGCGCCGGCGGGCTGGCTGGCGTGTT
>Ga0210410_10006523_pt1 | contig 10147 bp, 10 predicted proteins | sample IncBWC4MmetaG_FD_161058 | JGI IMG/M metagenome (GOLD analysis project Ga0210410, IMG submission 161058) | Forest soil microbial communities from Barre Woods Harvard Forest LTER site, Petersham, Massachusetts, United States - Inc-BW-C-4-M | ecosystem: Environmental > Terrestrial > Soil >... | reverse complement strand
ACCGGGAAGCGAACCCGATTTAAAAGTGTTCGTCACGCCAAGCGACGGCCCAGGACTTGCCGGAAATATCGTGCCATCAAAATACGTCCGCGCCAGCGAAGTTGAAGCCTACAAGAGTGAGGTGTCCGACCTTCGTAGCCAGCTAGCCGAACAGAAAAAACGCACCCTCGATCAGATGACATCGCAGATTTCCGCCTACAAGCAAAACTATCCCACGAAACTCCAATTCGACTACGACCTCGACAAAAAGGCCCGGCTCGCACCCTTTCTCGTTTCCGAGATTTATCACGACGATAAGTTTACCTACATCAAGTCCGCCGCCAGCGAGCGACCCGCAATCTGCGAGATGAAGGACGGCAAACCGAACCTAGTCAATTTCGACTACGAGAACGGCGTCTACATCGTCCCGAAGATCGTTGACAGCGGCTATCTGATCGTCGGCAAGAAACGGGCGACCTTCAACCGCCGATCAACAACACAGGCCCGAGCGAGTGAGTGAGGATTTTATGGAACAGGCAATCAAAGACAAAGCTCCAAAGCCAGCAGGACTCGTTCCCAAGAATCTGCAAGCATTTCTTTTAGTCGGACTCGCCCTGCTCATGGTTCTCGTCATGGCCCTCACCGGCCACAAGCGGCCCGCGCCTCCAACGAATCCACAGGCATCGCCCGCACAGAACATTCTCCCCGTGAATGCCGACAAAGTTACGGATTTTCAGAAAACAATTGAACAAGCCCAGCGTGAATCCGCACCGCAGGCCGAGGAAGCATTGCTTCAGCGACAGAGGCAATTGGCGGGGCAGGGGATAGGATCGGCCCAGCCCTTTCCATCAACGCTCAATGGAACCCCGGTCACCTCTGCTTATCCCAACGGCGCGTACCCGCCAGGTGCCTACGCGACCGGCACTCCTCAGCCTGCGGAAGGGTCAACCGATCCGATTAAGGATGAACAGAAAAAGCGCTCGTACATGTCGCTGTTCTCCGATAACGTGGCACTGACTTACCGGAAGGAGTTACGCACCCCAGAGGCGAACCGTACTCCGTCTGTTCTTCCAACGCAGGATCAGCTCGCAGAGCAGGCAAGTGCAGAGCTTGCGCACGGTCAGGAAATCTTGGCCGAGGCAGAAAAGGCAGGCTTCTTGCCGCCACAAGGCAGTAGCGCAACCCCGAACGCGGCGACGACTCAGAACGCCGGAGATTCGGCCGGGAAGCGAAGCGATCTACAAGCGTCCGATCCGCAAGCCCCAGACCCGACCGTTGCTTACCAGTCCTCCGATGGCAAGAAGTACGTGCTATTTGAAGGAACTATTCTTGAAGCAGTCCTCATCAACCGTCTGGACGGCAGTTTCTCCGGCCCCGTTGATTGCCTGCTCTCTACAAACGTTTATTCGCACGATCGCCAGCACGTGCTCATTCCAGCAGGCAGCAAGATCCTTGGTGAGGCCAAGAAGGTGGACACGTTCGGACAGGGACGGCTTGCCGTCACTTTTCATCGGCTCATCATGCCTGACGGATTCTCCGTCAACCTTGACCAGTTCAAGGGCCTGGATCAGGCGGGAGCCACGGCCCTTAAAGACAAAGTAAATAACCACTACGTGAAGATTTTCGGCGCGTCTCTTGCTCTCGGAGTTCTGGGAGGCGTCGCCCAGATCGGCACCGGCAGCGCCCTCACCTCAAGCGGCACGCAGCGGATTCAGCAAGGTTTCGGTGTCGGCATGGCCAGCGCCGGAGAAGATGTCCTCGACCGCTTTTTGAACATCTTGCCAACTGTCACCATACGCGAAGGTACACGAGTAAAGGTGTACCTCTCGAACGATCTATTGCTCCCGGAGTATTCTGCCCACAATATGCCGTCCAATCTGTGAACCGGGAGATCAACATGTCCGTTAACCCAAAATCGTCGAACCGAGTCAGACAACTTTCTTGCTACGTAGCTCTGTTTGTGATCGCGCTCGCTCCGGCCTGCCGAAAGGCTAAGAACTACAGTTGGCAGCAGGTCTATCGAACTGTGAGCTGCGAACCGAGGACACCACAGGCGAAAACTCAAGTGGGGGAGTGTCCCAAGCTGGGAGATCTTACGCACCCAACACCTGAAGAGGCTCGTGAGTACGTGGATTACATGAACCGTCGGGACGCGGTCGAGGGAACACTTAATTCTGGTCAGCTTGAAGGGCCGGGATGTTTGCAATGGCGAATCAACATCACAACAGATCGGCCGGAAGTAACCAGGACCGGCAAAAAGGAAGGATGCTCCAACCTCCAACCGCTTCAAAACTACAAGGTTCCATAACTCGAAAGGAGAGGCAATGAAAAAGTTCTTGACCATCACGCTAATCGTTCTCGGATTGGCCGCAATGCCTGGAGCAGCGAATGCCCAGCTTGGCTCGGGCGTTGTTTACGATCCGACAAACTACCACCAAGCACTGCTCCGATACGCGCAGCTGATCGCACATTTGAAGCAGTTGCAAGCCACATACATGCAAATCGTCAATGCCTATCAATTGGCCCAGCGAATGTCGCAGACCCTTCCCAACATGCAAACTCGCTACGCCACGACATGGTCGCCTTGGGGCTATGGCAGTGCCCAAGACACTTATGGAAATACCGCGCCGTGGATTAACGGAATAAACTCTGGGAACCTTCAGAACGTTCTTAGCGGTTTCCAGCAAGCCACAAGCGCCCTGTCACGATACACACCCGCCCTTCTCGCCGGTATGCCAGCGGGCGAAGCGCGGCGAATCCAATCCGACATCGCCACCATCGAGCTCATCGACGGCGCAGCCCAAAACGCAATGGCCACCATCGGTGGAATCCGTACCCGTTCGATTCAGACTACGAACGCAATCGGAAACATTCAGTACGATTCTCTGTCCAGCGACCCTAATCTGAACAGCGAAGTCTCCGTTCTGAACAAGGTCAATGCGACAAACGTTCTGTCGCTACAGAACGCTCAGGACACGAACAAACTGCTCGTCGCGATCCTTGAGCAGCAGACGATTCTCTCAAAACAGCTCCGCGATTCTTCTACCAACATCGCAAATGCTGACATCGACCGCCGCCAGAACACCGCGAACCTGAACCAACAACTGACCGGGAGCATCGGGCAATCGCTCAATAGCTACACGCTGCCGTAAGTCTGCAAATGTGAGGGAAAGGAACACTCGTATGGGTCAACTGAACACGATCACGAACTACATCACCCAGTTGCTTACCCAGCACGTCGGCCAGTTCACCTACCTCGGCCAGAGCATGTTCCTTTCCTTCGCCACCATCATGATCGTCTGGTTTGGCGCTAAGTCGGCGCTCGGTTCTGACCGGGCCGGCGGATTTCACTTCGGGAACTTTGCCAGCCTCATCATGATGATTGCCTTCGGTTATGCCATGACCCAGTATTACGACACGCCGATACCGGGTTTCGGCAGGAGTTTCTATCACCTCATCATCGACCAGACCGAGTATCTCAGCAATCTGCTCGCCGGAACGCAGCTACAAAACGCCTCAAACGCGATTGCCAATTATCAGGGCCAGATTCAATCTCCGGGATTGACCGACGTCTCCGGCAGTATTGCCTACATACTCGATGAAACGATTCTCGCTTTGTGGCAAGCAGTCGCCATCATCATCACCGCCTATGGGTTCGTGGCCCAGGCGATTTGCATTCTCGTAGGCCCAATCTTTATTCCGTTTTTCATCGTTCCGAAACTCGAATGGCTGTTCTGGGGATGGCTGAAATGCTTCATGCAGTACGCCTTCTATCAAGTGATTGCCGCCGCCACCATGTTCGTCATGGGCAACCTTGTGATTTATGTCTTGACCCAGCCGCCATTCCTTCCCGTCCCTGACCCGCTGAGTCTGCTGACGCTGCTGATCGTCGTTTTCCTTGGCGGAATTTACGCCTTGCTGAAAGTTCCGGCTCTAACCAGCCATATCTTCAGCGGCATGTCCGGGCTCAATTCGGGAGCCATCGTGGAGTATCTCCTGCCATGAAGGACGCTGAGTTCAACGAAGCGAAGCAGCTCTACCTGGAGAAGTACGGCGATGCCATTGTCACCAACAACTACCTCAAGATTGCCGTTGCACTGCTATGCCTCGCCGCACTCGGGCTGGTCTTCCTCAATGTCAGAACGATCCGCACGTTTCAAAACTTCCGGCCTCTGGTCATCCGCATTGATGACCTTGGACGCGCCCAGGCCGTCGATTACAAAAGTTTGGAATACCATCCCGGAGACCGCGAGGCCAAGTATTTTCTCTCGCAATTTTGCAGTCTCTATTACCGCCGCAACCGCTACACCATTCACGACGATTTCACGAAAGCCCTCTACTTCCTCGACGGCAAGGTCGCCAACGACATCATGGAGCAGTACCGGAAAGATGACACGATCAATGCTTTCCTAAACAATCCTTCGTCCCCGGAAGTGGACATTGACGTTGAAAAGGTAGCCTTGCAACCAATGCAAGCGCCGCCCTATCGGGCATCCGTGGACTTCTACCGCGTTGAATATGCCCCAGCGGATCACTCCATTTTGAAGAAGACCCTCTACACGGCGAACTTCATTTTCGTGTTCAAAGACGACGTGCCGAGCGAGCTGATTCCGATCAACCCGCTGGGTTTGACGATCACCTACTTCCGCCAGGACCAAGCCTTCACGAATGAGGTGCAGCGATGATCGCCAATGCTTTTTTCGCATCTACCGGTCTTACCTTGGCTCTACTCTTCTTCCTTGGGAACGAATTGCGTTTCCTGATTCCGTACCGTTCGTTGCTCGTCCACCAGTACGGAACGGGAATTCTGATCTTCATTGCTGTCCTGTTCGTCAACCTCACAGGCGCAATGTTCACCTTTGGGCGCAGGTTCTTCCTGAAAGACACGGGTCGCAAACTTGCCCACTTCGACCGCGAACTGAATGCTGGACGCGCACCGATGCCGCCCCACCTTCACCGCGAGGAGCTGAGCTAAATGGGTCGCGATTTCGGCATCGACGATGAACGCGAGCCGGATTCTCCACGGTCGGACCAGACAGATTCCCCGCGCCCCCGCCGCACACGGTCCCAAGAGCCCGAATCCTCCGATCCGCGCGGTTCAAAGAGCCGCAACCCGATCCCGGAGCGGAGCTACGAAGTAAGCCAGTCCCAGGCGAAAACGATGGCCGATGTTGGTACATTTCGCACAATTGCGCTCAGCGATCTAACCCATGTCCGCTACGGCGGAAACGAGAAACAGGCACTTGCAGAGGTCAACAATCTTCTCCGCCAGAAACTTCTCCGGCGTTCCATCAGCCAGCCGGATCGGACCGTCTACCTGACTCTCACTCCCGAAGGACACCGACTTGTCCTTGCCCGGAATGGGCAAGGTGCTCACGAGAATCAGGTCTTTTATCACGGCTTTGTGAAGACGCGGGAAACAGAACACGACGCTGCTATCTATCAGCTCTACCAAAAAGAAGCCGAGAACATCATCGCCTCTGGCGGCAAAGTCACCCGAGTAATTCTCGATTTCGAGCTTAAGAAGTCCCTCAATCGGAAACTCGCAAGGCTCTCATCTCTGCCGGAAGACGAACAAGAGGAACGCAAATCCGAAGTGGCAAAAGAGGACGGCCTAACCGTCGTCAAAGGGAGAATTCAGATCCCGGACTTGCGGCTGGAATACGAAGACCGGGACCACAATCCCGCCAGTGTTGATCTCGAACTCGCCACCGGGCACTACCGGCATGGCAGCCTTGCTGCCAAAAGTAGTGCCGGGTTCAAGATTTACGCATCCGCCAGCGACGCAGTGAGGCTGCGCCCAGCAATGGCCGACCCGGAAATTATGCAGGAGATTTTTTCGCTATGAATGCCAAGCCCGAACACATTGCAGCCATTCAGCGCTTCGGCTACAACGAAACGGAAGCTGCCTTCTTGTACCTCGTCGCCACTCACTCAGGGTATTTCACGCGTAGCCAGTTCCTACGCTACAGCCGACAGAGCAAGGGCTGTCTTGTCCACCGCTTTACTACCAAGACTCAGAGCCAGCACCACGCCACAGCCAAGGAGTACGGCTACCAAACTCTGGTTTTTCACCTTTTCTCGCGCCAGATTTACGGCGCGATCGGCAAGGACAACCTGCGAAATCGGCGGCAGTTGTCAAAGGATCTGATACGCACTCGGCTACTGATTCTTGATTTCATTTTGTCCGATCCCCACCGCCAATACCTCGAAACCGAGGCCGACAAAGTCCGGTACTTCAACCGTGAACTTGGAATTCCACTGACCCTAATTCCGTGCCGGACCTACCGAAGCCAGAAGTCAGGTTCCCGAACAGACCGTTACTTCGTGGATCGCTTCCCGATCTTCTTGACCAGCGAACCTGTTCCAACGCCCACGTTCGTCTACTGCGATTCTGATCTGCCGGGCTTGTTTGGGTATCTCACGCACGTCCGAAATTACGAACAACTTCTCCGCCGGCTTCATGGGTTCGACCTCGTTTACGCCTCTCCCGATTCTGCAAAGTTTCGCCGTGCGCACCGCTTTTTCTCACGGACCTTTGATTCTGGTACCGGCGTGGATTCAGCCCAACTGTCCCGGTATTTCGACATCCGCCGACTCTGGGAGAGCCACGATACCGAGTCCTTGACCCGTGCCGACCGCGACTTCTTGCGGGAGGGAGATAAGCGATTCAAAGGCGAGTTCTTCGAGTCTCTCTATCAGAAATGGTCAACAGGAACCGTTTCGCAACCGGATCTGAAACTTCAATTCGGTGATTCAGAAACCAGCATGAAGAGAGGTTTTTCTACTCACTTGTTGCCGAACAACTACGACATCTTCCGAGGTGTAACTTGCGCCCCGATCAGACCGGCATTGGGGAACGAGGGGTCTAATTCCCGGTCTAGTTCCGCGCCTACCGGCGCACGAGCCAAGGCATTGAAAAGGAATCAAGTGCAATGCTCAAGAAACCAAATTCCGACGCGGCAAAAAACATTTTGTGGCCGGGAGCGACCCCATTTTTGGCGTTGCTATCACGCCAAAATCCCTTCGGGCTTCGGGGGTCGCTCCCGGCCACGGTGAACTGGCTTCGTTGTCTCCAGTTCGTTTTTTGCCGCGTCTCTCACACACCAGTGCTTGCCAACATTCGTTGGCAATTCTTGCCAGAACCTTCGGGCAAATCCTGCCAAAAATTGCCAGCAGTTCTTGCCACGGTTCGAGCGACCACGAAAAGGAGTTGCCATGCCGCTGCTTAAGCCGCCAGAGCCAACCGTTGCGAAACGCAAATACTACATACGGCTCGATGAAACGCTTGCAGTCACGATGGAGCGTTACGCCGAGTTCATCGGCGCACACACCGCCGATCACGTCATCAGCCAGGCTTTGGAGTTCGTCTTCAAAAAGGACAGCGACTTCCGCGAGTGGCTGGAGAAGAACCCCATGCGCGGTTCCGAACCGAGTTTGCGAAAGGCAAATGCAACCCGCCGCGGAGGGTCAGCAAAAGCGCCCAATGCCTCCGACCGACAGGAGGCCGTATGATTCAGCGCGTCCTCGGTTCAAAGGGTGTGGTGGCCTATGTACTCGCTTGCGCAACCGGGCTGACTCTCTATTTTCGATGGCCGTTCCCCGCCGATGACCTCATGCTGCATCTGATCGCCTTGCGGGCGCCAGCCATCTACCTGGGCTTCAAATACACCTACACCCTGTTCCTGTTCACGACGCCGTACATCGCATACTCGCTTGTCTTGTCCGGTCTTTACATCTTCGCCTACCGGCCATCTCGCAAGCTGAAACCCAAAGAGCTGCCGCCTTATCCCGACGCGGCTGCCCGTAGCGACCTGTTCTTGGTGCTCGGTGAGATCCACGACCCAAGGAGAGCCGCTCCTTCGGCAGAGCCCTATTGGCTTGCTGTTCCCGAGCGCGGCTTGTTCACAGGCATCGCCATTTTTGGGGCAATCGGCACGGGAAAGACCAGCGGATGTATGTATCCTTATGCCGAGCAACTCATCGCCTACCGCGCCACTGACCCCGACCAGCGCATCGGCGGACTCGTGCTCGAAGTCAAAGGTGACTTCTGCCGCAAGGTCAAGGACATCCTCACGCGCCACGGACGCGAGAGCGACTACGTCGAAGTTAACCTGAACGCAGACTACCGTTACAACCCTCTGTACAACAACCTTGATGCCTACGCGCTCGCATACAACATCGCATCCCTTCTGAGCAACCTCTTCGGCAAGGGCAAGGAACCTTTCTGGCAGCAGGCTTACACGAACCTCGTCAAGTTCATCATCCAATTGCACAAAGTCGCATACGACTACGTAACCCTCTTCGATGTGTACGAATGCGCGATCAATCCCGAATTGCTGGAATCACGCATTCAAGAAGCCGAGCGGCGCGTCGCCGGAGAACGCTTCGTGCTGGTTGACGATGTCATCTTCCGTGCCCATCCCGAACTTGAAGCGTTCGGGTTTGTGCCAGATGGGCCGAGCGGAAACCACAGAGCGACCGAGTCCAAGCCATTGATCGAGTCCCTTCGCACGGCAGCGGTGAAGTACGAGTCCAGGATTGTTCCGCCACCGGGAGCAACCGATCCGCTGAAACAGGAAATCCTTGAAGGCGTGAAACGCTGGTTCTACCACGACTGGCGGCGCATCGAGAACAAGCTGCGCACGTCGATTGTCGAAGGTATCTCCGTATTCCTTTCTCTGTTCGACGACAATCCGATGGTCAAACGAACCTTCTGTCCACCGAAGGAGTGCTACGACCCTAAGCTCAACGTTGACGGCAAGTACGGACGACCGTTGCCTCCGTTCCACGAACTGATCGAAGCGGGCAAAGTCTGCGCTCTCAACTTTCCAGTGTCGCTGAATCCGGGTCTGGCCAAGGCCATCGGCGTCATGATGAAGCTCGACTTCCAGCGGGCTGTGGTCAACCGCATCCCCAAAATCGAAGCCAATCCGAAGCAGCACTTCCGGCAGGTGTTCTTCATCTGCGATGAATACCAACACTTCGCCACAGTCGGCGAAAACGACCCAACGGGTGATGAGAAATTCTTCGCTTTATCCCGCCAGCCCAAGTGCATTCCCATCGTTGCCACGCAAAGCATCAGTTCGCTGCGCTCGACCTTGCCCGGTGAGACCTGGAGAACCCTCATGCAGACGTTCCGCACGAAGATCTTCCTCGCCCTCTCCGATGAGTTCTCCGCCAAGATCGCCAGCGAACTCTGCGGCAGGGAGGACCAGTGGAAAGTGAACTACAACATCTCCGAGAGTGGACACGATGCTCGCGTGAGCCTGTGGACCGGCAAGGCCCTCGCGCACAAAGCCAATGTTACGACCTCTAAGAGCTACAACACCCTGAGTGACTTCCGCTTCGACTTCAAGACCTTTACCGAGTTGAAGAATGCACAGTGCGTGACTCTGGCTTACGACGGGTTGAATCCCCTACCCCCGACGTTTATGTACCTGAAGCCCTATTACAACGACGTGAACAAGTCATACTTCCGCCAGCTATCGGATGGAGAACTCTAATGACAACGACTGGCTTCGAGCTGATCTTGCCCTTTTTGCGACCCATTCAACACCTGATCCTCGATCCTGAAATCAGCGAGATCATGGTGAATGGCCCGGAGCATGTTTTCATCGAGCGTTCGGGGAAGGTCGAAGCAATCCCAGGTTTGACCCTCAGTTCCAAGTCCCTCGAAGTGGCCGTCAGAAATATCGCGCGACGCTTGGGAGACGACATCTCAGAGGAAAAGCCAGTCCTCGACTCGCGCTTGCCGGATGGCAGCCGGGTTGCCGCGGTCTTACCGCCCTGTAGCTTGCACGGCGTCACGCTTACAATCCGCAAGTTCAATACAAAACACTTTGGGATCGAAGACCTGATCCGTGTCGGCACCATCACCGACGAACTTGCAGCGACCATGCAAAGAGCCGTCGTAAGCCGTCAAAACATTCTCATCTCAGGAGGAACTGGCACAGGCAAAACAACTCTGCTGACCATACTGGCTCAATTCATTCCCGCACACCACCGCATCCTTATCATCGAAGACACCGCAGAAATTCAGATCAGTGCCCCAAACCTTGTCCGCTTCGAAGCGCGAGTCGCGCAGAACGGGTTTCCCGCAGTGACCATTCGGGAACTGCTTAGGGCGAGCCTCCGTCATCGTCCAGATCGAATTCTGCTCGGGGAG
>Ga0210410_10006522_pt1 | contig 10148 bp, 11 predicted proteins | sample IncBWC4MmetaG_FD_161058 | JGI IMG/M metagenome (GOLD analysis project Ga0210410, IMG submission 161058) | Forest soil microbial communities from Barre Woods Harvard Forest LTER site, Petersham, Massachusetts, United States - Inc-BW-C-4-M | ecosystem: Environmental > Terrestrial > Soil >... | reverse complement strand
AGAAGGTAAACGTGCATACCACACTGATGGGCGGCGGCTTCGGCCGTCGCTATCAAGCCGATTTCGTAATGGAAGCTGCGCAAGTCGCCAAGGCCACCGGCAAGCCGGTCCAAGTTTTGTGGACGCGCGAAGACGATATGCAGCACGATTTCTATCGCCCTGCTTCCTACCACAAAATGCAAGGCGCCGTGGACGGGCAAGGCAAAGTCGCCGCGTGGAAACACTTCCAGAGTTCCACGTCCATCGCCGCCGTGTGGGACAAAAACGGCAAAGACAAGCCGGAGGCCAGCGAATTCGCCACCGCCGCGTTCATTCCTTACGAGACGCCGAACTTCCGCGTCGAATACGCGCTCGCGCATTCCGGCGTTCCCCGCGCTTGGTGGCGGTCCGTCGAGCATTCCAGCAGCGGCTTTGTCGTCGAGACCTTTGTCGACGAGCTCGCCGCAGCAGCAGGCGCCGATCCACTGAAATTCCGCCTTCAGCTCATCGGCGGCGCCCGCAAGATTCCCGACTTCACCAATCCGAAGGAAGGAACGCCCCTGGATACCGCGCGCCTGAAGGGCGTATTGCAGCTCGCTGCGGAGAAAGCCGAATGGAGTAAGCCGTTGCCGAAGGGCGTCGCGCGCGGCATCGCCGGATATTATTCCTTCGACTCCTACACCGCCGCCGTAGCCGAAGTCAGCGTCGAAAAAGGCCAAGTCCAAATCCATCGCATCGTCTACGCCGTCGATTGCGGCCGCCCGGTAAATCCCGCAGGTGTCGTCGCGCAAGTAGAAAGCGCTGCGGTCTACGCGCTATCCGCCATGATGAAAGATGCCATCACCATCGAGCGCGGCCGCGTAAAGCAAGCTAATTTCAACGATTACGACATGCCTCGCATGAAAGAAATGCCCAAGATCGAAGTACATCTGGTCATGAGCAAAGAAGACCCCAGCGGAATCGGCGAGCCCGGCCTACCGGTAGTAGCTCCAGCCATAGGCAACGCCGTCTTCGCAGCCACAGGTAAGCGCCTACGCCGCCTCCCAATCAAGCCCGAAGACCTAGCGTAGCTCGTGCACCGCATTAACCCCCTGTAGCGCAGGGCGGAGTCTTCGCAGCGCTGCGGCTTTTGACTTTGTAGCGCCCGCTTTCTGAAGCGGGCTCTTGTGGTTTCAAAGTACGTGCAACCTCCTAGCGCAACCCATCCAACTCAATGCAAAATACCGCGTGCCCACAGCTCTCGCGGTTGCTGCCTCTATCTCCCTAATCATCTGGCTATACCTCGCGTCAGCACGCGGCATGTTCTGGCGTCTCCGCGATTTCGATGACGACCGTGCAAACCACGAATCTCCCAGCACCTGGCCGAGCGTAGTCGCAGTAGTCCCAGCACGCAATGAAGCAGCTCACATCCGCGAGGCAGTAACCAGCCTCCTCCAACAAAACTATCCCGGCGAATTTTCCGTAATCGTAGTCGACGACCACAGCGAAGACGGCACCGCTGAGTTAGCCCAGCAAGCGGCTCGTGACCTGAACGCAGAATCGCGAATCCAAATCCACCTTGCACCCCCATTACCGCGGGGCTGGACCGGCAAGCTCTGGGCTCTAAACAGTGGCACAGGCACTCCTGCCTGTGCTCCGACGACCTCGATCCCACCAAGATCAACCGCCACCAGTCGGACCGCGTCGAGTAATCCCAGCACCCCCGCCTCGGTGCCCACCTACTACTGGTTCACCGACGCCGACATATTCCACGCCCCGGACACCCTCCATCGCCTGGTGGCCCGAGCCGAGCACAATCGCCTCGACCTAACTTCCCTAATGGTCCTCCTACAAGCCAAAACTCTCCCGGAACGCCTCCTAATCCCTGCCTTCCTCTTCTTCTTCCTGAAGCTCTATCCGCCCCGCTGGATCGCAAATCCAAAAGCAAAAACCGCCGGCGCAGCCGGCGGCTGCATCCTCCTCCGCACCGAAGCATTGCAACGAATGGGTGGCCTGGCCGCAATCCGCAGCGAAGTAATCGACGACTGCGCCCTGGCCCAAGCCGTAAAAGTGGCACAGCCATTTTTGGCTGTGCTCAGACGACCTCCATCTAGCAACACGCAACCGTCACTGCCGGATCAACAATCGCACGGACATCCCGGACCCGACTGGGCGCAAAACCTCTCCCCGGGCCGCATCTGGATGGGCCTCACCCGCCGCAGCATAAGCCTCCGTGCCTACAACTCCTTCGCCGAAATCCGCGACATGATCGCCCGCACCGCCTTCACCCAACTCCATTACTCCCCAGCGCTCCTCCTCGGCACCGTCGCAGGCATGCTCCTCACCTACATCGCGCCCGTCGCACTCCTCTTCGCACACAATATAACGACGCAAATCCTAGCCGCCTGCGCGTGGACCTTGATGTCTCTGGTATATCTCCCAATCCTGCGTTTTTATCGCCTATCGCCAATCTGGGCACCGTTACTCCCCGCGGCAGCCGCCTTCTACTCCTACGCAACATTCCTCTCCGCCCTCCGCTATTACCGCGGCCGCGGCGCCCAATGGAAGGGCCGCTCTCAAGCCGCGCCGTAGATCTAAATCGTTCAGTGTGTCTTCTTTTTCTTTCTGGCGCGCAGCTTGAGAAATTCAGGCTCGATCCAAACCGTGTCCAAACGGTTCGGCTCAAGCTCGACGAGCCGATACTTCGCGAATCCTCGGATCGTGTAAACCTTTCCAATCATCCTCTTGAAGAGCTTTTCCGTCCCAAGCTCGTCCTTTACACCAGGAGGAAAAGTTATGCGTGGAAGCCCGATCACTTTAACTTTGTCTCCGACTGCGAATTTCCGTCGGCGTCCTGGTTTCGGTTTTCGGGATAAAGTTCGCTTGGTGTGTTTGTGTGCCATCGGATGAACTTTTCACCGAAATTTTATTGACATGATAATACCAGTCCTGTTAGAATCAGCCCCGTAGAATGTTGCGCCTCGCTTCAGCGAGCCCCCCGAAAGACTAAGCGTTCCTTCTGAAGACATCTATGCCTACTCGCCCCAACGACTGGTGTCTTCGCGTTCCTTCACGTTGAGTCCGCGGCCCACCAAGTCAGGCCCGCTAACTAGCTTTAGAATGAACACTTGCAAAAGTGTGTCAAAATAAAGGACTTTAAGTACCTTCAGAATGAACACTTATGCAAAACCCGGGGGGAGGGGGAGTTATTGTTAACTAGTACGGACCGGGCACATCCCTGACAGAACAGACCAGGAGCATCCCTGACACTGCGAGAACTTTGGCCACTGCGTGGCTTCGATACCCTGGTCCCCGCCGCGAAACTTTGCTACTCCCAATCGAATTTTGCTATCCTTGAAACGCAAGGTGCAGGGCTGTATCCCGAATCCAGGGAACGGTACCGGAGGCCACCATGAGCGTCGTTCCGAATGCGGGCAACGGCAAAATCACCGTGCCTGAGCTTCTCCAGCGAAAAGCAACGGCGACATCTTCCCCTGAAAACTTCAAAAAAATCGTCTGCTTGACGGCATACGACTACCCAACCGCGCGCCTCCTCGACGAAGCCGGCGTCGACGTAATCCTGGTTGGCGATTCGCTAGCGATGGTCGTGCTAGGCCACGACACCACGCTACCCGTCACGATCGACGAAATGCTACATCACGCGCGCGCAGTCCGCCGCGGCACGAAGCGCGCCCTCGTAGTCGCGGACATGCCCTTCGGCAGCTATCACAGCGACACCGCGGAATCCCTGCGCAACGCCGTGCGCTTCGTAAAAGAAGCCGGCGCCGAAGCCGTAAAAGTCGAAGGCGGCGAGCGCCGCCTCGAACTAATCGCCCGCCTAACCGAAGCCGAAATTCCCGTGATGGGCCACGTCGGCCTCACGCCGCAATCCGTCAACGCCCTCGGCGGCTACCGTGTGCAAGGCAAGACCGTCGACTCCGCCGAGCAATTGCTGCGCGACGCCCGCGCCGTAGAAGCCGCCGGCGCCTTCGCGGTAGTCCTCGAAGCCGTCCCCCGCGAACTCGCCGCGCAAATCACCCGCGAACTACGCATCCCCACCATCGGTATCGGAGCTGGCCCAGACTGCGACGGCCAAATTCTAGTCGTCCACGATTTGCTCGGCCTAACATTCGAGCAGACGCCAAAATTCGCGCGCAAATACGCCAACGTCGGCGAGATTATCTCAAGCGCAGTACGCGAATATTGCGCCGACGTGCAAAGCGGCAATTTCCCGACGGACAACGAGTCGTATCATTCGGGCGCGGCAGCAAAGAAAGACAACCTGAAGATTTCGATTTGCTAATGTGGCGGCTGCGGCGCGTTTCCCGCGGGCGCCTTTTGGCACCGCACCGAAATCTGATCCGTGAGGAGCTCCGATGTCCCCTGAAGAAATTCACCTGCTCTACGACTACAACGCCTGGGCCAATCGCCGCTCACTAACAGCCGCCGCCGCGCTAACTCCCGAGCAATTCACCAAGCCCATGAGCTCCAGTTTCTCGTCCGTGCGCGACACGCTAGCCCACATGTTCGGCGCCGAATGGATCTGGCTCGAACGCTTCCAAGGGCGCTCTCCGTCCTCGCTTCCGGAAACCACGCAATATCCCGACGCCGCCACCCTCGGCGAGCGCTGGGGCGAATTTGAGCCGCGCCTCCTCAATTTCGTCCGCGGCCTCACGCAATCCGATCTCGATCGCACACTCGAATACAAAACTCTTAAATTCGGCGTCTACAGCAACCCGCTCTGGCAATCGATGCAGCACGTGGTGAATCACGGCACCTACCATCGCGGGCAAGTCACCACCATGCTGCGTCAACTCGGCGCCCAGCCAATCCTCACCGACCTAATGCATTTCTACCGCGAGCGCGCCATGACCGCGAAAGTTTAATCTTCCCGCAAATCGTGGAAACAATCCGAACCATCGCCTGGATGAAAGAGGCCGCCCGTCAAGCCCACGCGGAAAGCCGCATTATCGGTTTCGTCCCCACGATGGGCGCTTTGCACGAAGGCCACACAGCTTTGGTGCAGCGCGCAAAACAGGAATGCTCGCCCGTCATCGCCTCGATCTTTGTCAATCCCAAGCAGTTCGGCCCCAACGAAGACTTCGCAAAGTATCCTCGCAAGCTCGAATCCGATTCCGAAAAATTCTCCGCCGCTGGCGTCGACAAACTATTCTTCCCGGATGCCGCCGAAATCTATCCCACCGGTTTCCGCACCTACGTCACCGTCGAAGGGCTCAGTGATCGCTTCGAAGGCCGCTCGCGCCCCGGCCATTTCCGAGGCGTAGCCACCGTCGTAATGAAATTGCTCGAAATCGTTCAGCCACACTACGCCTATTTCGGCCGCAAAGACGCGCAGCAGGTCCGCATCATTTCGCAAATGGTTCGCGACCTGAATCTCGACACCGAAATCGTACTTTGCCCAATCATCCGCGAGCCAGATGGCCTCGCGCTCTCCTCCCGCAACGCCTACCTCAGCCCAGACGAGCGCCGCGCCGCCACCGTCTTGCATCGCGCTCTCGAAGCAGCCCGCGCGCAACTCACCGCTGGCGTTCGCGACGCGTCGCAACTCCAAACCACAATGCGCAAAGTAATCGCCACAGAGCCGGTAGCCAGGGTGGATTACGCGGAAATCGTGGACGCCGACGCCTTCGAGCCAATCACCCGCATAGCCCGCCCCTGTTACGCCCTTCTCGCCGTCTTCCTCGGCAAGACCCGCCTCATAGACAACCTGTACGTTGAGCCAGTTGGCGATTCCGAAGAACTCGCCTACCATCTTTAGTATTGCGGCTCTCCGAAAGGATGTTGCGCTCTATCGTGTTCGGCCAAATGCAGCAAACCACCAGGAGGTGACGGAGATGAATTCTCGTACGCGTTTTTCTGTGTCCCTAATAGCGCTTTGCCTCAGCATCACCACTTTGACGCACGCGGCAACCTCGGTTCCAGCCGGCACGGCCATCACCGTGACGATCGACCAGTCCATCACCTCGAAAACCGCCAAGGTTGGGGAAGGCGTTGTCGCCACCGTGGCGCATGACGTCACCTCCAACGGCAAGGTCGTCATCCCCAAGGGTGCGCACGCCAAGCTTGTAGTCACCAGCGCGCAAGCCTCCGGGCGGCTTTCTACTCCCGCCAAGCTTTGGCTGCGCCTAAAGAGCGTTGAAGTCCACGGAAAGACCTACGCCATTGCCACAAGCTCCACGGGAAAAACCATGGGAGGTAAGGGCAAGCGCGACGCCGGATTCATCGGTGGTGGAGCGGGCGCAGGCGCTCTGATCGGCGGACTTGCCGGCGGCGGCAAAGGCGCACTCATTGGCGCCGGCGCGGGGGCAGGGGCCGGCACCGTGGGCGCAGCAGCCACAGGAAAGAAAGAAGTCGAGTTTCCGGCCGAGACGCGGCTAAGTTTCACCACCCGCGCGGCCACGACGATCAACTGATTTCGATCAAATAATCGCGAACTGACGATAGCTAGGTTTCTTTGGCGGCGGCTTTCACGCTGCCGTTATTAGAGGCCAGGGCGAGCACTTCGGCGGCGTGGCCTTTTGCTTTCACGTTGTCCCAGACGTGCTCGATTTTTCCGTCCGCTCCGATCAAGAACGAGCTGCGCACGATTCCCAAAAACGATTTGCCCAGAAATTTCTTCATGCGCCGCGACCCGTAAGCCTCGATCATGTTGAAATCGGGATCGCTGAGCAGAGGAAAATTTAACTTGTACTTTTCCTTAAAGCCCGCTTGCGTCTTAACGGGATCGGCGCTAGCTCCAAGGATCGCTACGTTCAGCTTGTCGAATTGCTTCTTTGCGTCACGAAACTCGGACGCCTCCACCGTTCAACCCGAGGTGTTCGCCTTCGGGAAGAAAAACAGAATTACGCGCTTCCCGCGAAAATCGGAGAGCGCAACATCCTTGCCGTCATCGGCCTTAAGTCTAAACTCGGGAGCCTTATCGCCTGCCTTCAGCATCAATCACCTCAGTTTTTGGAGCCTGCCCTGCTGCGGCAGGTGCGGCAGTTTGGCCGCCGCTCCTACGGTCTGGGCATCACTACAATCTGTTCCACGAAGACTACAATCTGTCCTACGAAAGCAACCCACGTAAAATATCATTCACCGCCTGCGGATTAGCCTGCCCCCGCGTAGCTTTCATCACCTGGCCCACAAAAAACTTGAATACGCCTTCATTTCCGCTCTTGAATTTCGCCACGTTATCCGGATTCTTCGCAATCACGTCGCGCGCTGCCTGTTCGATAGCGTCGGCGCCCACTTGTGCCCCGAGTCCTTCGGCCGCGACGATATCCGCTGCACCCCGGCCCGTCTCAAACATCGAGGCGAAGACTTTTTTGCCGACCGCACCCGTGATTTGGCCGGACTCCACCAGCTTCAGCAGTTCCGCCAGAGCCGCAGGCCTCACGGGACTTGCCTCGATTTGCTTCCCGGAGTCGTTGAGGCGGCGTAGAAGTTCCGTCTGTATCCAGTTCGCGGCGCTCTTCGCCGAACCGCCGGCCTTCGCCACCGCCTCAAAATAATCCGCCAGCGCTTGCGAGCCAGTCAGCACTTCCGCATCGTACTCGGTAATTCCGTACGCAGAAACAAAGCGCGCTCGCTTGGCTTCGGGCAGCTCTGGCAGCGCGCGACGAATTTCTTCGCGCCAAGCCGCACTCACGTGCACGGGCAGCAAATCCGGTTCGGGAAAATAACGGTAATCGTGCGCTTTTTCTTTCGAGCGCATCGAATCCGTGCGATTCGCGGACTGATTCCACAGCCGAGTCTCCTGCGAAATGCGCCCGCCGCTCTCTATCACGCCGATGTGGCGTTCAATTTCGTATTCGAGCGCCTTTTGCAGGAACCGGAAGGAGTTGAGATTTTTTACCTCTACCTTCGTACCGAATTCGCGCGAGCCGCGTAGCCGCACGCTCACGTTAGCATCGCAGCGCAATGAACCTTCTTCCATGTTGACGTCGCTCACGCCGGTGTATAGCAGAATTTGGCGCAGCGTGGTCAGGTAGGCGTAAGCCTCTTCCGGCGTGCGCATGTCCGGCTCCGACACGATTTCGCAAAGCGGAGTTCCGCAGCGGTTGTAATCGATGTACGCCTTCGTCGACGATTCCGAAAAGCCTTCGTGTAAATTCTTCGCCGCATCCTCTTCCAAGTGCAGGCGCGTGATGCCGATGCGCTTCTTGGCGCCATCGTGCTCCACTTCAATCCACCCGCCGGTCGCCAGCGGCAACTCGTACTGTGAGATTTGGTAGCCCTTCGGTAAGTCTGGATAAAAATAATTCTTTCGCGCGAACCGTGAATGCTCGTGCACTTCGCAATTCAAGGCCAAAGAGGCGCGCGTCGCCATCTCCACCACGCGCTTGTTCAGCACCGGCAGCGTTCCCGGAAGCCCCAAGCACACTGGACACGTGTTGCTGTTCGGCGCGTCGCCGAATCGTGTCGAGCAAGCGCAAAATATTTTGGAATTGGTCAGAAGCTGCACGTGTACTTCCAACCCGATCACCGGCTCGTACTTAGCCAGGACTTCGCGAGAAAGACCCGCCGTTTCTGACGCGGATTTCACCATCACACAGAAAATTATAGCATCGGCTGGTCGGCTTCAACTCCGGATTCGGCCGCGCGCGAATGTCAGAATGCGGACAACTGTCCAAAGCGCCTGAACTGAGCCTAAGTGTTTTCAATACCTAGCGACACGGCCCTTGTTTTTCCGGCGTTTTCAGGGTCCTACTAAACTCCAGGTTGGAACGGCAAGTGCTCGGCTCCTCTAAGGAGGACAACGGAGACTCCAGTGACAAGCCTCACGCGCAGGCTATTCCTAGGGCAGGCAACGGCCAGCCTTGCCGCATTGGGTGCAATGATATCCAGCGCAAATCCGCAATTGGTGTACAAACGATCGGATTGGAACGTTGACGAGTTCGATCGCTTGGTCAAGAGTCCTACTCGTGTGAAGCAAGTTTTTGACGAGAATCAAATTGGCGGCGGCAAGTTCCTGAATAACATTAAGAACTCTCTGAACGGCCTCCACTTTGGTTTCAACATCCCGCCCGACCAGATCAAAGTCGTAGCCGCGATGCACGGTTCCGCGAACGCGCTCAATTTCGATGACTACGTTTGGCAAAAATATCGCTTGGGAGAGTGGCTCAAGGTGCAGGACCCCAAGACCGGGCAACCCGCCGTGCGGAATCCGTTTTTTGCAAGTAAGGCAGCGCCGGAAATGCATTACGCGACGCGAGACCCTGACGACGAGAATTCTCTGTTCCAGGACACCAGCATTCAGGCGCTACAACTCAGGGGAGTACAGTTTCTTTGCTGTCATACCGCGACGGAAGAACAGTCTCGCGCGCTGATCAAGCAATTTGGTCTCGCCCAGCAGCCTGAAGAAATCGTGAAGGATCTGCTGGCACACACCGTACCCGGTGTACTCGTTGTAGCTTCCATGGTTTCGGCCATCGCCTTGCTACAAAGCGAGGGCCACTATTCTTACATCACTGTCTAAGCCACTTACTGCGACAGGATTTTCTCGAAGAACGCGAGTGCGCGGGGGTCGTGCGATTGGCCTAGCCAGAACATCGCCTGCTTGCGGACTTCGCGATTGCGATTGGTTTGCGCCACTTCGATCAGTTTAGGTACGCCTTCGTCCTTCGGGAGCTGGCTCAATGCGAACACCGCTTTTTTCTTTACGTCGGTGTCAGGATCGTTTTCGATCGCACCGGTAATAGCGCCAACCGCTTTCTGTCCGGCCTTTTGCGCGAGCCAAAACAGCGCTTGGCCGCGCACCTGCGAGCTCTGGTCATCGTGGGCCATACGGATCATCTCTTCCACGGCGCCCTGTTCGTGGCTCACAGAAAAAGCGAATGTTACTTGCGCCCGCACCTCCGAACTGGGATCGCTCTTTGCCATTTTCTCCAGCACGACGAGGCCTGCCTTTTCTCTTGCCGCTCCGAACCAGAATGCGGTCTGCTTTCGCAGAGATTCGGGCTCGCTACCGCCCGTGAAGGATTCGAGAGCGCGGTCAGCTGCAGCGTCGGCGTGGAGAGCAATGGCGGTCAGAGCACTGTGCGAAACGTGCTCATCATCGCGATCATCAAAATCCGAACCATGCACAAAGGTTTCCAGCAACGCAACACTTTCCGCCGGCTTCACGCCGCTAAACCAAACGAACGGCAATCCACCGGCATCAAGCGAGCAATCCATCGACACCA
>Ga0210410_10006521_pt1 | contig 10148 bp, 7 predicted proteins | sample IncBWC4MmetaG_FD_161058 | JGI IMG/M metagenome (GOLD analysis project Ga0210410, IMG submission 161058) | Forest soil microbial communities from Barre Woods Harvard Forest LTER site, Petersham, Massachusetts, United States - Inc-BW-C-4-M | ecosystem: Environmental > Terrestrial > Soil >... | reverse complement strand
CCGCGCCGTGCGCCGATTGGCCGCGTACCTCGGCCGCTCTCCCGATACTGCCACGGTCGAGGAGTTGCGAGCCTACCAGTTGCATCTGGTCGATCAGGGCACCTCAGCTCTGGCCCAGACCGGCCTGCAGAAAGTAAATCACATCATTATCGTCATGCAGGAGAATCATTCGTTCGACAATTACTTTGGCGCGCTGGCCTACGCTCCGGGCACCCCGATCACACGCCGAACGGCAATAGCGGATGTAGACCAGACGACAATGCGTGCGTGGATGGATTGTCTTGCCTTGCGGACACATCGGGCGGGCTCCATTGCTTCAATACGAATCTAGACGACGACGGCACCCAGGTTTTCGCATTTCACAACCCCAGCCGGTGCGTTGTGCCAGACCTGAATCACTCCTGGTATCCAACACACCAGGAGGACAACTACGAAAATCCTGACAACACGTTCGGACAAAGCCTCAACGATGGATTCGTCCGGGTGAACGATCTGACCAGGATTTTACGATCACGCTGTACCGCCGCCCGCTCCTCAAAATCATGCGTTGACGCCCGACGGAATTGCTCCGGGGCAGTGCGCCGATCTCTCGAACCCGCCGGCGAGCGAACAGCCGGGTGGCGGTGCGGAGTGCTCCAACAATCTCATTAGCACGACGGACACCAGCGTGAAGGATGCAATCCTGCTTTGCCCTGAACTGGGGGCCGACCCGACAGGGCCTTACCCTGCAAACTGCCCCAACTTCAATCAACTCGGCATTCGCATCCCGTTTGTGGCGATCTCTCCATTTTCAAAACCTCACTATGTTTCTCATACGATAGGTGACCACACATCGATGCTGGGGCTGATTGAAAAGCGCTTTCTCTTGACTCCCGGGCCCTTCGGCACGATTGCGGCTCATTTAACCCTGCGGGATCAGTACGCGAACACGCTGGAAGATATGTTCGATTTCGCGCACTCGCCCTCGCTGAATGTTTCACTAACCCAGGCGCAGCCGCCCGCAAACGACTGCACGCCCGTCCAACTCCCATAAAACAATTTTCGACGCGCACTCGGGGATTAACCTGATCGCAGTGTGGAGAATCTTCCCGATTTCATCTTAAGACCGGGCGTGGAAAATGCCGGCAGTCCGTGGCTAGAATCGATTTGCTAAAGAGGAGAAAAACGATGAGCACTTCGAGCCGGTCTCTGGGGGCCGTTTTCTTGTTGTCGTTGTTGGCATTCTGTGTGTGCCCAAGTGCCCGGGGGCAGGGATGGACGTCCACGGCTACAAAGGCATACCCGTTGCAGAATTTATCAAACGCAACGCTTATGGGGCCCGTGGCAACGTCCACACCGTTGCACATTGTTGTAGGCCTGAAGGAACAAAACGCGGACCAGGTTCAGCCGACCTTGTTGCGCATGCTCACTCCGGGCGACCCACTTTACGGCACTTCGCTTACGCTGCAACAGTTCGTGGCGCAGTTCGGAGCAACACCGGCTCAGGTGCAGACTGTACAGAGCTACCTTGCGGGCCAAGGATTTTCGAATATCACAATCGCCGATAACCAACTGCTGGTTGAGGCGGACGGAACAGCAGCTGGAGTGAGTTCCGCATTCAACACGGCCCTGACGAACTATTCGATTGGAGGACGCACGGTATATGTGAATGCTTCGGACGCACAGGTACCCGCGTCGCTCTCCGGAATCGCAATAGCCGTACTCGGATTGAACAACGTGGTTGCGGTGCATTTCGACGCACACAGCCTAGCACTGAACACGTCTCCATCGACCGACCCTTGTACACCGCCGAACTGCCCGACCCCGGCGGTTGCCAACGAGGTCTTCGGCCCTCACGAATACCAGATTGCCTACGATGCGGCCTGCCCGTCCGATAATCCCCTTTGTGCAGCCCATGATTTTCCGTCCGGATCGGCCACTGCGGTGGGTATCATTGTTGAAGGCGACCTGACCCAAGTGGTGAATGACCTGCGGACGTACGAACAGACCTATAATCTGCCGCAAGTGCCGGTGACGATTGTGAACGCGGGTGTCCCAAGCCCCGACACGAGCGGCGCTGAAGAGTGGGATCTCGATTCCCAAGTGTCTACAGGAATCGCGCAGCAGGTGTCGCATCTTTATTTTTACGCGGCTACTACCCTGACCGATTCCGACCTGGCTCTGGCGATCAACAAGGCGGTCTCGCAGAACAAAGTAAAAGCGTTCAACATGTCATTTGGCGAATGTGAATTCAGCCCCTTCATCGACGGGGCAATGCTGATTGACGATCAGATTTTCGGCGAAGCCGCGCTGCAGGGTATCACTCCCTTTGCTTCCTCCGACGACAACGGATCCGCGTGCCCCGCGGAAGGAGCGACGAATGGCGTGCCGCTTACCGGGCCGCCGGATACTTCGTACCCTGCATCCTCGCCCTATGTGATAGCTGTTGGCGGCACGAATCTTTTCACCAACGCCGATTTCACGTATGACTTCGAGACCGGATGGGAGGCGAGCGGCGGCGGAGCAAGTGTGTTTGAAAATCCACCGTTCTGGCAGAGTTTCACCGGATCGGGCACGCTGCCAATCGTGCCGAGCGCCGAAGGATCGGCGGCGGGAGCGGGACGGGGCGTGCCAGACGTCTCGATGTGCGCTGGAGGAACAGGCTTGGCTATCTGCTCGGCGAACGTGTTTGTGAGCGGCACAGCAACGCTTATTGGGGGAACCAGCCTGTCTTCGCCGCTTGCAATGGGATCCTGGGCGCGAATTCAAACCGCACACAAGAACAAGCTGGGCTTCGCGGGGCCACTGATCTACCAGCTTGCGAATGGCGGTCCGACGCCGAGTAGCCCGGTTTTCAATGACGTGCTGTTGGGAGGAAACGGACTGTTCACCGCGCTTCCCGGCTACGACTATGTTACGGGCCTCGGGTCGTGGGATATTTTCAGAATTAACGCAGTGATTCCGTCGACCTATCCACAATAGGTTGTCGCCCGTCGCGGGACTTCCGGCGCATCGCGAAAAATCTCCGCCTCAGTTGCGCGTGGTGCGGTCCGGCTACCAGCCGGCAACGACGGAATCCTTGGCCCGCAGTTCAAGAACGTGATCCTGAAAAACGGGGGCCGTCTCGTCGCGGGCGGCCAACGAGTCATTGTCGTTTGTTGGCATCCAAGGACAGCCGAAATTTCGCGAGTTTTTCCGGCGCTGAAACTGGAACCGTAGGAGAGGACGGCGGAAAAAACTCTAATTAATTCAATGGTCGGGGTGACAGGATTCGAACCTGCGACATCTACGTCCCAAACGTAGCGCTCTACCAGTCTGAGCTACACCCCGGCAATCTAACCTCGGCGGGGCGGCAATCGTAGCAGGTCCCAAGCTCTCAAGTCGCGCGCAGGCTACCTCGGCAGCCGGCTATTTGGCGGCGTCCGCGGCAAGACCGTAGGCGAGCAGCACATTCCCGGGACGGCCGCCGAATGCGCCGTATCCGGACGGGACATACAGCATCGGACCCGCGATGACAGGCCCCGGACCCAGCATGGACGCGCCCCTTGCGGGGACGCCGTTCAAGGTCTGGAATTCATGGTCGGTATCGACTTCCCACAGGATGGCTCCATCGAGCGTCGAGTACGCGCGCAATGTTCCGTCATTCGATCCCGAAAACACCACTCCGGGAATCACGCTGATGGCCGCGGCTTGCGCCGCGCTGCAACGCTGGCCTGCGCTGCACTTCGGGGCCGGCGGCGGTGCGTACCAGGCGCGCTCACCGCTCCTAAGGTTCACCGCATGCAGTCCCCCGGGCGCGGGAGAGAAGATGTCCGACACGGCGAAGTACGCGCGCTCAGCATCCACTGCCGAACCCCACTCAATCCCGCCCAAAGCGCCGCCGGCACCGGCATGATATCGCCAAAGAACCTCGCCGCGTTTATCCGGGTCGAGCGCCCATCCGTAGCCTGATTTCTGTCCGATGACGATCGCGCTGCGGCCATGCGCAAGCTCAGCGAGAATCGGCGAGTTGCCGAAATCATAATCCGGACCGCTTTGATCCGCACAATTCGCATTATCGCTGTGCGCCCGGCAACCGCTGATGAATACGTCCTTGGGGAACAGCTGCTTGATCCATTCGATCTTTCCCGACAGCTTGAGCGCGACGACGGCGTCGCTTGCCGCGGCTGCCGCACCCACATAAGTATTGCCTGTTCCCACATAAATGCGTCCGCGCTTGGCATCGATGGTCGGTGCCGACCAGATTGACGCGCCTGCCGGCCCATACAACGTCACGCCGGCGGAACTCGTGCCGCGCGGCCGTGGCTCATCGGCAATCATGTAGGTACGCCACACCACTTTGCCGGTTTTGGCATCCAGCGCGGACAGGCTGCCGCGAAATGTGCAGCAGCCGTATTCGGGCCGCGCTCCTTGCGATTCCTCGTAAGAAGACATCGGCACATAGAGGCGGTCTTTGTACAGCGCGGGAGCTCCGGTGATTCGCGCCAACGGGTGCTCTTCTACCTTTGTTTTCCACAGCAACCGGCCGCTGCTCGCATCCAGTGCGTACGCCTTCGCGCCGGTATCGCCAAAATAAACCGCACCGCCGCCCTCGCCTACGCCAACACTGATCGCTGTTCGCACCCCGCCATCCGCACTGAAGTACCAGTGAATGCAGCCGCTCTTCGCATCGAGCGCATACACGGTGCCATTCTGGCTGCCGACGAAAACCCAGCCGCCGGCGACGGTGGGCTGCGCCCACGCGGATGACGCGTCAGGAAATCCGAAGGCCCATTTCAACTCCAGATGCGACAGTTGTGCGGCGGTCAGTTGCGCATTTACCGCGGACTGCAGCCGCGTATTCGCCAATGTCGCGCCCCAGCCATTCCATGCCGGACCCGAGTTGAGTTTGAATTTCGACGCCGCGTCGCACCGGCCAACCGCCGCTCCGGTGGAATCACCCGCAATTGCCGCGCCCCCCAGGTACTCTGCGACGGCCCGCCGCTCAGCGCCGTTTAAAGATGCCCCCTGCACGCGCATGGAGCCGTTCGCCAGAACCTCGAGAATGGCGGTCGGCGAGCGCTGACGCAGCACTTCGGGAGCAGGAGCGCGCGCGTCGGGGGCACCGTCGTGGCAGCTGGCGCAACGCGTTTGAAACAGCAGTTCCCCACTCGGCGCTTGGGACTCACCACAAACGTCCTGCGGTCCCCACAGCGCGATGAGGCACAGCGCGGCGGCCAAAATCGACGTACGCCTGCGCATCGAGCGAATCAATTAACTATGTTTGCGATTCGGAAAATTGATGAGGCAGCCCGGTGAACCGGCCGATGCCACGGTTACCGGCTTGCCCGCCAGCATGGCGTCGAGTGCGTCGGTCAGATACCGATGATGCACGGGCCGCTGCGTCTCGTAATTCAGGCGATCATCGATCGGGCCGTGATACACGAGCTTCCAACTCTTCGGGTCGATCACATAAACCTCGGCAGTGCGATCCACGCCCAGCGCTTCGCCGATTTTTTGAGTGCGGTCCAGCATGATCGGCAAACCGAATCCGAACTCGGCCGCCTCCTTGATCACCGACTCGCGCGTATCCTGCAGAGTCGGATTGAGCAATAAAAATTCGATGTCCTGCGCGTGATACCGGTCGCGAATCTCGCGCAATGCCGGTATTGCCAGCCGCACGATGGGACAGCCATTGCTCTGCGTCATGATGACAACGGCCTTCTTGGCCGACAGCCCGTACAGCTCGTGCGTTGCCCCGGACTCATCGGTCAATGTGAAGTCGGCGACGCGATCTCCCGGCACCAGCGCAGCGGCCGACCCCGCGAGGCTTATCAGCACCCATGACAGCAGCGTGCGTTTAAGAATGTTCACCGCGACTACTGGATTTATTTACTCGGTCGTCTGGGCGGTTCTCGCCGGATTTGCGTCTTCAGTCGTATTTCGGTAGCGAATCACGCCGAATAGCATTTCATCCCAGGTCTGTTGACCCCATGGCACGACGCGATTGGGGTCAGGATTAGCCTTGTTCTGCGTGGAATTATCGTAGCTCATGGAGTACCTGACGGTCGTTCCCGCCGGTAGCACGATGGGCGTTTTCAACACGTAGGTGGTCTGCCAGTTGAATTCGTATCTCGGCACGTTGAGCAGCACCTGCTCGTGGCCGTCGGGATACAGGGCCACGAATTCGGCCGCGGATCCTCGGAAATGCGCGTGCGGATGCAAGCTGTACACCAGCACGTCACGGTCAAACGTATGTTTCGAGTCGTTGGTGTAAAGCTTGGTATTGGCGGGAATACTGATTTTCGGATTCGCCATGATCGCGGCGCGATATCGGTACTGCGGCGGCTTGTCCATGAAATACAGACCCATCTGGGTCACGTCGGTCGCCTCTTTGCCGTTGACCGTATAGTGGGCTTGGAAGCCAAACTTGGCGCCCTTCTTCAGTAAAATTCCGCTTTCCGGCGGAATCTGCAGCGGCTCGGAACCCGGCACATAGTCCGCAAGGCTGCCGTCGGAATCACGCTTAGCCCCCGGCGCCATTTCCCCGCCGATCGTGGCAATAATGTGATGCAGATTCGAACGCACTCCGGGAAGGAAATCTATTGCGCGCACCCACACGTCGTGATCCAACGGATTGTCGACTGTCCACATTTGATACGGAATCACTCCCGTAGCCGGCACCTCGAACTTCGGCAGGTTGACTACCAGATCCGGCTTACCCAACGCCCACACCGGCCAGTCCTTTTTCACCTGGGTCAAAGGATCGCTGCCGGTACCGCGCGGCGAACCCGCTTCAATCCAGTGCACCAGCGTCTTGGTTTCGTCCTTGGAGAGCGAGCGATCGTTGCTGAACACACCATAGTGCGGATCCGCATGCCACGGCGGCATGCGCTTGGTTCTCACGACTTCACGGATCATCGGCGAGAAGCCGAGCACCATGTCATAGCTCGACATCTGCCAAGGAGCAATGCCGCCCTCGCGGTGGCAGGCCACGCAATGGGAACTCAACATCGGGGCGATGGTTTTTTCGTACGAGATCTGTGCATGCGCGGTGCGCCGATCGCGCTCCGGCATGAGGATGGCGCAGCCCTGTGCGCTGGTCTCCGCCACCTTAACCGGCGTACCGCTTAACGCGGCATCGAGCGCAGCGGCGACGTAGTCGTTGGAGCCCGCGGCGGCCGCCCCGCGGTAGATCACGTGCCAATTCTGCGCGTTCACGATCAGCACTTCGCCGTTGCGAGTTAGCCCTAAGGATTCGCCGATGAGCTGTAGGTCGTCGATCAATACGGGAATTTTGCTCGTGGTCAGCGCTATTTCCTTGGCGATCGCCTCGGATGTGTCTTCCAAGTTGGAATCAATCGCCAGGAACTCTACGCCTTGCGCCTGATATTTCTGTCGCAGCACGCCGAGTGATTTGGCCGTGGCACGCGCAGCATCGCAGCCGTTACCCGTTGCCATGAGCACGACCGCTTTCATATCGGACAGATAGTACAGTTCGTGCGATTGCCCCTTCTCATCGGTGAGGCGAAAGTTGTCGACGGCGTCGCCGGGATTTAGCGCAAGAACAGGTCCCGAAACGCAGCTTAGCGCCGCCAAAGTCAAACCGAATCTCCGAACCTCGCTCATATTTAAAACTCCCGCCAATCCTTAGTAACGCTCGCGTCAATCAATGGTTTGTGCATCCTAGCAATTTTACCCCGGAGTGGCCCCGACTTTGCCGCCTTGCGACACGGATCTCGTTCCGCTAGATGGAATCAACCGTTGCGCAAATGCTTAAGCACAGCCTCGGTATCCGCGCCCAACAGCGGAGCCGCGCCCGCGATTCGACCCGGGGTGTCCGACAATTGCACCGGAACGCCCAATACTCGTATCGGCCCGGCTTCGGCATGCTCGACGACCGGCGTCATGTTGCGCGCACTGGTTTGCTCGTCCTCCACCACCTCTTTGAGATTTCGCACCACCGTGGCGGGAACGCCGTGCCTTGCGAACAAGTCGATCCAGTGCTGGGCAGGACGCGAGCGGAACATTGCTTCGAGCATCGGCTCGAGCACCGCGCGATTCTTCACGCGCAATTGATTGGAGTTGTATTCCGGATGATCGCTCAGGTCGGCCCGGCCGATGGCTTCGCAGAAGCTTTTCCAAAGTTTATCGCTGGCCACGGCGATGGTAATTTCGCGGTCGGCGCACAGGTAGTTGCGGTATGGAACGATGCCGTCGAACAATGTACCCATTGGCCGGGGAATTTTCCCTGAGGCAAGAAAGCGGGCGAAGTTGGAGATCATGGTGGACATCACCGTATCCATCATGGACACGTCCACGAATTGACCTCGTCCCGTGCGGTGCCGGGCTTCCAGCGCCAGCATCGCGCCGATCAGGGAAAACAAACCCGCGGTTATATCGGCGATCGAGTGCCCCGTCTTGACGGTTTCGCCCGCCTCCGTGCCCGTGATGCTCATCAAGCCGGATGCCGACTGAATGATCAAATCCATCGCAGGCTCGAGGCGTCGCGGACCGGTCTGCCCATAGCCGGAAATCGAGACATAGATGAGCCGCGGATTGGCGGCCGACAACGAAGCGTAGTCGAGGCCTAAACGGTTCATGGTGCCGGGCCTGAAATTCTCCACCACGATATCGGCTTGCTGGCTGAGTTGGCGGCAGGTTTCAAGGCCTGCCGCTGTCTTAAGGTCGATCGCGAGGCTTTGTTTACCGCTGTTCAGGCCGACAAAGTACGCGGCATCGGAACCCAAAAACGGAGGCCCCCAGGTGCGGCCGATGTCCCCCTCCGGGCCCTCGACCTTGATTACCTTGGCGCCGTAGGCCGCCATCAGCATGGTGCAATACGGTCCTGCGAGTGCGTGCGAGAAGTCGAGGACGGTAATGCCAGTCAACGGCGCAGCTGAAATCGTCACAGGTTGCGTCGTTTGGCCACATCGTCCGGCGTCACTTTGCCTTGCTTGGCGCCGAAGTGCGCGATGACATAGTTTGCCAAGGCCGATATTTCGGCGTCGGAATAGGCAGCGCCAAACGCCGGCATGTAGACGTCATTGCCGGCGACTTGCATATTCACGCCTTGCAGAATCGCCTGCGTCACATTGATGCCGTTCACGTCATTCACGCCGCGGGTTCCGAGTAGAGATGCGTACGGAGTCTGCTGACCCTTGCCGTTCCATTGATGGCAACTCGCGCACGCCCCCTCGAACAAGTGCAGCCCCTGCGCATGCGCCGCCGCACTGTCACCGCCCGGCATCGCGTCGGTGGACGCCAGTGCCGGCGCCGGCAGGGCATTGACATCGATCGGCTGCTTGCCCGCCTTTGCCGGCACGCTGCGCAAATAGGCGATCAGAGAAATTACGTCCTCGTCGTTCAGGAATTGCAAGCTGTGCGAAACCGCCTCACCCATGGGACCGGCAGCCGACGCATGCCCCGCTGCGCGACCCGACTTCAAGTACGCGACGAGCTCTGCGTCGGACCATGAGCCGATGCCGTGCGCAACATCCGATGTGATGTTGTATGCGCGCCAGCCTTGTAGTTCTTGGCCGGCCAGTTCGTTGCCGTGCTCCAATCCATACCCTAAATTGCGCGGCGTATGGCATTCCGCGCAATGGCCGAGCGCGGTCGCCAGGTACGCACCGCTGTTCCACTGCGGCGACTTTGCAGCGTCGGGCGCGAAGCGCTGGCTCTTGAAAAACACGGCATTCCAGAAGCCCACGGCCCAGCGCTGATTGAAGGGAAAGGCGAGATCGTTGGCTCGATTCTGCTGCGGAATTGCCGGCAAGGTGAGCAGGTAGGCCTTGATGGCGAGCACATCGCCGCGGCTCAAACGCGTGTACGCGGGATAGGGAAACGCAGGATACAGGTGTTGTCCGTCCTTGCGCACGCCTTCGCGCACCGCGCGCACGAATTCATCGTCGCTCCAGCTGCCGATGCCGCTATCCGGGTCCGCGGTGATGTTGCTGGAATAGATCGTGCCGAACGGCAATCGAAACGCCACGCCGCCGGCGAAAAGTTTGCCGGAGCCCTGCACCGTGTGGCATGCCACGCAATCCGCGGCCTTGGTCAAGTATGCGCCGCGAGCCACTACATCCGCGGTGGCGGAAGCGCCCGCGATGGCAGGCGCCGTGCCTGCCGCAGTGTCGCTGCGATTGAGCGCCATCACCGCCACGACGAGCACGACGATCAGCAGGAGC
>Ga0210410_10006519_pt1 | contig 10151 bp, 7 predicted proteins | sample IncBWC4MmetaG_FD_161058 | JGI IMG/M metagenome (GOLD analysis project Ga0210410, IMG submission 161058) | Forest soil microbial communities from Barre Woods Harvard Forest LTER site, Petersham, Massachusetts, United States - Inc-BW-C-4-M | ecosystem: Environmental > Terrestrial > Soil >... | reverse complement strand
CAGCTTGAGCAAAGCGGAAGAGATGCTGGAGCGGGCGGAAGATTATCTGCGCCGCAAGCAGGGCAGAACTCCGATCGGGACGGCAGCGCGTGGGGCCACGCAGATGGCCGAGGACGCGCGCGTGCTCACCCTGCAAAAGAAGGAGCAGGAAAGAATCGCCGCGGAAAAGCAGGCCATGCAGGACGCTCAGGACAAAGCCCAGGCGGAAGCCAAGGCGTCGGCGGAGGCGGAAGCAAAAGCCAAAGCTCAGGCCGAAGAGGATGCCCGGCGACGTGCCAAGGCTGAGGCGGATCAGGCAGCGGCCGAAAAGGCGAGAGCCCAAGCCCAACAAGAACAGGCGGCAGCCGACGCCGCTCGTGCTGCGGCTTTGTTGGAACAGCAGAAGGCGCAAGCGGCTGCTGCTGAGGCTATCCGCCAGAAAGAGGAAATGCGGGCGCGTCTGCTCAAACAGCTGAACCAGGTTCTGGAAACAAAAGATACGGACCGCGGCCTGGTGGTCAGCATGCCGGACGTGCTCTTTGACAGCGGTCAGTACACCTTGAAACCTGCGGCGCGGGAGCGGCTGGCCCGAATCTCTGGCATTGTTCTCGCCTATCCTGATTTGCGGCTGGAAATCGAGGGTCATACCGACGGCACCGGCAGCGATCAATTCAACCAGTCCCTTTCGGAGAAGCGGGCTGCTACGGTGCGCGATTATCTGGTGGATTCGTCGGTGCCGATCAACAGCGTTGTCGCTCGTGGGTACGGCAAGACGCGGCCGATTGCGGACAACGCTACGGCGACGGGCCGGAAACTGAATCGCCGGGTAGAAATGATTGTGTCCGGAGATGTGATTGGGACGGCGATCGGACCGAATTCTGGGGCTAATGCTGGTGCTTCCAGTCCTGAGGTCGGGGCGCCGCAAGCAGCGCCCTCGCCGACAGCCACGCCCCAGTAGTGCAAGATTTGATTGCTTGCTCGCGTGAGACGTAGCAAGCTACGTCTCTGCAAAGCGGGGTAGCGTGCTACGCTTCGGCGCGGCTTACGCCACCGCGGCGGTTGCTAGTGAGGCGGCTAGCGCGACGATCTTGCCTGCGCCCTGTGCGTTCGCTGTTTGCAGCGCCTGCTCCGCGCGATTGATCACTTCGGTAACGATGTCCACGGGATCGTACTCGCCGCGCACTACCGCTTCCGCGAGTCCGGCGCTAAAGTGGATGGGGTCCTTTTTTTCTGGCATCCGTATTTGGGCCAGTAGCCTTTGCAGCTTCTCTGCTGCCATGACGCCTTCTTTCTCAGGCGTCTCCCCAAGAACGATAGCGATGGCCGTAGTCTCGTAGCGGAATGCAAGATCGTTTTGCCGGATGTTGGCGGCGAAGAGCTGCCCAATCTGCTGCATCGCGGTTTCAACCGCCGACTCGCCAAACTCCTTTACCATTGCGGCTTTTTCGCCGAACTGCATCAGCAGAACCGTGAGCGGAGTGCTCTGCTGCGCGTTCCGCCGGGTTTCCGCCATTAGAAGATCAAGGTACGAGGCGCGCTTCAGTAAACCCGATTGTTCGTCCGTCACCGAGAGATTCTTGACCAGACGGCGCAGCCCGGCGTTGTTCAAGGCAATCACAATCTGGTCGCTGATGGTTTTGAGCACCATCACATCGTTGGAACCCCAGGCATGCGGCTTGCTGTCCATTAAAAGAAGCAGACCAACGTGCTCGGCTCCGTCGCTGAGCGGCAGGGCCAGCAGCGAGGTGACGGCCATTTGCGATAAGGCTTCACGGATGGAATGCAAATCGGAGCCAGCCTGGGTGTCGGCGATGGTCAGAGTTCCGCCGCGGTTGATCGCCAAGTCGTGGACCGTGGTTGCGATTTTTTCTAAAACGCGTATGTCAGCGGGCTTGCTGGTTTCGCTGCAATGTTCTTTGACGCTGGTGGTATGCAACCCGGGCTTGCGCATCGCGACCACACACCGGCTCACTTTCCATTGCGATCCAATTTCCTTGGCCGCGGTCATCATGACGGCGTCAGCGTTGCTTTGGCGGTAAAGTTTGCGAGTGATTTCCGCCACCCGGGCAAAGCTGCTGACATCGGCGGCCTCGCTGGATTGTGCCGCCCCGGCGTGTGCGGGTCGTGGCTCGGCGGGCGCTGTGGATGGGGCCAGCGGCGCCGGAGCTGATCCGGCATATTGCGGATTCATTCCCGCGGTCATGTACAACTGCCGCAGGTCCGAGTTGCGCTCCTCCTCGCGGGGAAACAGTTCTTGAATGCGTTGCAGTCGCTCCACCGCTTTGGTGCGCATGCCGTACTGCACCAGAATCTCGGCTTGCAGCATAAGATCCTGGAGAGCGGCCGCGCCCAGCATTTTTTCCTGCCCCGAAGGCTGGACCGTGGCGTCGGCCATGCTGGAGAAGCGGGAAGCGATCACCTTGAATCGGTTGTCGTCAATTTTTCCGCGCAGCATTTCCAGACGCTTCTGATGGCCCGACTCGTAGGCATCCACCTCGGCGGCGCGATCCAGCGAATCCGCCGCTTTCGCATAGTTGCCCACGCTACAGTAGAGATCGAAAAGCTTGAGCAGAGTCTGGCAATAGTCACTCTCGCGATTCGACGCATTGAACTGTTCGCCCATGAACTCGAGCATTTCAGGAGACGCCGGGTGTCTGGCCGCGATGTCCTGAATCAACGCCAGAAAAGCGCGGCGATCCCCTTTGCGGCGATGGTATTGCTCGAGCTTCCGCCCCAGCGCGACCGCTTCCGCATCCTGCTTGGCATCGATAAAGAGTCCGATGAGGTTCGCGACCTCTTGCACCCGCGACGCATTCTCCTCGAACAATTGCCACAGGATGGGTTCGGCGTCGCTCAAGCGACCGGCGGCCAGCAACGCCTTGGCAAAAGTGTCGCGCAACCCTTCCGACGGAGAACCGGAGCTCATCAGAGGATCAAGAACAAAAATAGCTGCGCCAGCCTGCCCTTGCTCCACCAGGTTCTTGCTGTATCCCAGAGCAATCTGGGGATCAGTAGGATCTTCCGCATAGGCGCGTTCCATCCATGGACCCGCGGCCCCACCCGCCGTTTGCGTTAGTTGCGCAATCTTCAGAAAGGCCGCAGCGGCAGCCTTGTTTTCTTTAAGCTCGGACGACAGTTCTCCTAAACGCTTCAGGTTCTTCTCGCTGGAATCGAGAGTGAGAACCCGCTTCAAAGCGGTGAGTGAATCCGCTTTGCGCTCCTGCTTGGTCAGCTCTTGGAAAACGCTTTCGTAGGTCTCCAGCGCCTGTTTGGGATGGGACTTCTCCAGCAGTTCGCCGAAGCGCAGCTTCTGTTCCCAGGTTGGAGTCACGAAGCGCGACAGCTTTTTGTAAGTCAGGCTGGCGCGAGTGGCATCGCCGCCCTCGATCTGGCGCTCGAACAGGTCGCCCAACAGCTTTACCGCCTGGGGAATGCGCTGCAGGGACAGGCACAGATCGGCGGCCATCTGGCAAACCGTGTCATTGCCGGGTTCCGCCGCCAGAACCTGGAGGTAGTCCTCGAGCGCCTCGGCGGTTTTACCTTTTTGCAGAAGCTTTTCGGCGCGCTCCACCCGTTTCGTAATTTCGGCTCGATCCATTCGCCTGGTAGTGTCTGCCATGAGAGCTAGTATCGTGTCCCGTAAGTCGACAACTAAGTTTCGATCGCTTTGAAAGGGCACGGCTTCAGCCGTGCCACAACGCCCTCTTGCAGACGAAGGTTTTGCCCCTCGTAGGCGAAAATGCCGAGCTCCTCTTGGCGGCGTGCCGGAACCCGAGGCTAGTGCCGCACAGAGTAACCCATAGAAAGTCTAGGAGCAGGTTACCGGGGCGGCAACGAAGGATCGCTGGGATGCCATTACGAAAGTCATAAGCGGAATAACTATTTGGGAAATAAGGGCCTTTCTGATATACGTGCCGGGATGCCTCAAGAGAACGGCATTGCCCAGGAAAGTGGACTCCGCCATCAGCTCAGCGCTGGTCAAATGGCCATGGTGGCCGTAGGCGGCTCGATTGGCACGGGCCTGCTGCTGGGTTCAGCCGCTGCCATGGAGCTTGCCGGGCCCGCCGTGATCCTGAGCTTCGCTTTGGCCGGCTTTCTCTGCTGGACGGTCACCATGGCGTTGGGAGAGCTGTCCACCATGCATCCCGCCGCCGGCTCTTTCGGCCTGTACGCCGACCTCTACTTGAATTCGTGGGCTGGGTTTATCTCGCGCGCCGGGTACTGGATCGCCATTTCGGTTTCAGTGGGCGCCAGCCTGATCGCCGCTGCGACCTACATGCGGTACTGGTTTCCCACGGTTCCGGCCCTGGTTTGGATCGTTTCGTTTTCCTTTGTGTTGATCTTGATCAACATGCGGAGCGTGGGCGACTACGGCCGGTTTGAATACTGGTTCGCAATGGTGAAGCTGGTAACCATGGCGACGTTCATCGTGATCGGCGGGATGTTGTTGGCGGGGGGACGCGTTCCGGCGCAATACACGGCGCAGGGCGGGTTCTTTCCTAAGGGCATGCTGGCGCCGCTGCTGGCCATGACCATCGCGCTCTACACCTTCGGCGGGATTGAAATGGTTTCTATCACTACCGGTGAATCCCGGTCCGCGGCGGAAATTCCTAGAGCCGTGCGGTGGACTTTTGCCACTCTGGCCGTGGTGTATCTGGGCGCCATCGTGGTGTTGGTCGGAGTCATGCCGTGGAATCGGGTGGGAGTTACGGAGAGTCCGTTTGTAACCGTCTTCCGCACCGTCGGAATTCCGGCGGCCAGTAGTTTGATGAGTTTCGTGATACTGACTGCTGCACTTTCTGGTGCAAACGCCAATTTGTACTCCGCATCCCGCATGCTGTTCTCGCTGGCACGCGGAGGATGGGCGCCCGCACCGCTGGGTCGGCTGAATGCCGCGGGATCTCCAAAACTGGCTCTGCTAGCCTCTTCCTACGGGATCGTGGTGGCGGTGGTGCTGCAGAAATGGGCTCCGAAGAATGCCTTCGTTTATATTCTCAGCGGCGCGTTGTTCGGGTTGATGCTGTCCTGGGTGGTGTCGCTGGCCGCACACATTTCGTTCCGCCGGCGGATGAGTTCTGACCAAATCGGCGCGTTGGCTATGCGATCCCCGCTCGGCGCTTGGGGTTCGGCTGTCGGGCTTACCCTGGTCACGGCTGCGATTCTGAAAACTTGGTGGGATTCGCGAGTCAGCCTGCTCAGCGGCGTGTCCACGTTGTTGATACTCACCGTGGCCTACATGTTTCTCAAGCCAGGCGACACCGCACGCTGAGACGTAGCACACTACGTCTCTACAGTTATTTATTGATCCGTAGAAACGTAGCTTGCTACGTTTCGGGCCGCGGACGGCACTTTTCGCGCCCAGCCTCGCTCCCGGCAGTACAATATCGCCATGACTGACGAACTGCTCCGCTACCGCTCTGAGTTCCCCATCCTCGAGCGCACCACCTACATGATCAGCAATTCCCTGGGGGCCATGCCGCGCGGGGTTTACGACGCCATGCGGGGCTACGCCGACACCTGGGCTACGCGCGGAGTTCGCGCCTGGGAAGAACGGTGGTGGATGCTGGCCGCTGAAGTCGGCGATGAGATTGGCGCACTCATGAACGCGCCCAAAGGCTCGGTCTCGACTCACCAGAACGTCACCACATGCCAGGCTGTGGTCGCGTCTTGTTTCGATTTTTCCGGCAAGCGCAATAAAGTCGTTTACACCGACATGAACTTTCCCTCGGTGATGTATTTCTGGGAAGCCCACCAGGCCAACGGCGCCCGAGTGAACATGGTGAAGACGGACGATGGAATCACGGTCCCAACCGAGCGCCTGCTCGATGCCATCGACGAGCAAACTCTACTCGTTCCAATTTCCCACGTGATCTTCCGCAGCGCCTTCATCCAGGATGCCAAAGCGATCATTGAAAAAGCCCACAAAGTCGGCGCTTACGTCGTGCTGGATACTTTTCAGTCGCTGGGCACCGTGCCAGTTGATGTGCTAGCTCTTAACACCGACTTCGCCTGCGGTGGGGTTTTGAAATGGCTTTGCGGCGGCCCCGGCGTGGGTTATTTGTACGTGCGTCCAGATCTGGGCAAAAAGCTGGAGCCGAAGTTTACCGGCTGGTTCGCCCATCAGGACTCGATGGCTTTTGAAGTCGGGCCGATTCGCTACGCCGATCCTCCTTTCCGCTTCATGAACGGCACTTCCCACATACCGTCGCTCGAAGCTGCGCGGCCCGGCCTGAAGATCATTACCGAAGTCGGCGTGCAGCGCATCCGCGAGAAATCAAAACGCCAGACCGCCCGCCTGATGGAACTCGCGGCAAAACAAGGCTGGAGGTTGAACACCCCTCGCGATCCCGAAAAACGCGGCGGAACCGTGTCCATTGATATGCCCAACTCGCAGGAGGTCTGCCGCGAGCTGCTGAAGCGCGAGATCCTGGTGGACTGGCGCCCGAAAGCCGGCGTTCGCATGTCTCCGCACTTCTATAACACCGATCAAGAACTGGAAACTGCGATCACCGCGGTAGAAGAAATCCTGAAGGAACGCGCTGTAGCCATGCGATGAGGTCTCCGGCGAACCCCGGCCTCGTGTGGAACCGTCCTCGACCGGCTAAAGCCACGCAAAAGGTCCTTTCGAAGCTGTAACAAAACCTATCCTGTTGCACGCTGCGTGGTAGGCGCTAGAACGTCGCGGTTACTCGAACGGAGTTTTCATTCGCTGCGAAAAACACGCCGACACTCATGAAAGAAGAAGGACTCCAAGAAGCAGTCAACAAGAGTATCGAGCACCCATGGGGTGTATTTGGGTTCGCGACGAGGTATTGCGGGAGCGAGATCAGCAACGCAGCCTGAGATTGACCGATTTACGCGGTCGGCGTGATGCGAAAAAAGCCGCCCAGACATCGGGCGGCCTGTATTTTAATTTCCCGGCGTAAGCACGGGCCGCGAGGTTAGTACGTGGCCTTGAATCCCTCAGCCGTAGCGCCTCCATTTGTGAAATACACACCTACGATTAGTCTGTGGTCATTGATGCCATCGCCGTATGTGCCATTGGTGCCTTTGGGATCGTGGAACTTGTAGTATTTGCGGCCCGGCGACGCACACTCGGTGCACAGCGCTCCATGGTGCAGACCTGTGGAATCGGTCCAGGAATAGACCACGTCTCCCGCGGAGTCGATGCTATTTGCATTGCTCCCAACCGCGCCGGGCACGTTCAATCGTTTCTTGATGATCCTGTAGGTCTTTCCGCTGTAGAGCGCCGATTCAGCATTCCCCGCGGAGTCACCCCAATTCAGAGTGATCAATCTGTTGTTGTTGATCCCGGAGGCCACGGTGTAGGACGCGCCGGGGACATCCACGGTCTTATACATCTTTTTTCCGTTCCAGAGAAAACCGTGGATTGCTCCGGCAGAATCAATATACGTCCCAATGACAAATCCGTCGTCATTGATGTCGAAAGCGTAGGAGGCGACGGCGCCGGTCGGTTTGATGTCTCCAAAGTGTTTGTTCTGGTAGATGAACGCCTGAGGATTGTTGCTCGAATTTGTGTAGGTGCCGACGATCACGTTCGCAGAGTTGATGTTGTAGCAGAAGGTGTCGGAGCCGCTGGGATCGTCTAACGTCGTCAGTTTGTTACCCACCAGCTTCATGCCGTGGTCAATGCCTGCGGAGTCGACGTACCGCCCAACCATCACCCCGGCGTTATTGACGCCGTACACGTGCGTGTCTTGCGCATTCTTGACTTGCACGGTTGAAAACTTGAAGGTCAGCGTTGGAGCATCCGCTGCGGTTGCCGCAGCAATTGTGAACAGCAGTATGAACCCCGCTACACGCAGCATCATTTTGCTGGTTTTCATCGGAACCTCCTCTTAACTAAGTTCGGCGGCAAATTGCGCCTCTATCTTGAATGGCGGGAAGCGCCCACACAAAGTCCGCACGCCCGCACCGAATCTTTAATCCCCCTTTTATCCAATTCGACTCGCACCATTTCAGTTCAGCGATTTGACCAGCTTGCCGAATGCTGATCTTGTACTTGCAAGAACCCCAGGGACGTTGTACGGGCCGAAATGGCTTCAGAAGCCAGAACCTAGGAAGGTCAACAGAGATTGGCTAGGAAAGGCTTCCCAGAATCAGGCCAGAACACTACGCCCAAGAGGAGCCATTGTCAAGGCGTGCTTCATAGGCGAGCAAGACTTGGTGGAGGGTTTTGTGACAAGCTCTTTTGGAAACTCTCATTGGAGGAACGGCTTCACTCCGCCTAACGCCCCCGGCGTCGCCCTTTAACCGCGGAGCATTACCAACGTAAGCCGCAATCACGCTTTCCTGCTGCGACCCAATTTCCCCCTCCGCTATGCTCGGAACGACGCCTTCTGCCTTGGTTCAGGCAGAGGTGTCCGGGACCAATCACGTGATCGCACTGGCATTCTTTCGCTACTCAACCAACGATGGCATCATTGTCGCCATCGTTGGCGCTTGTACCGGTGTGTACCTGTTCTACCGTGGTTTCCGCCTGCTGCAACGCAAGCGCCTGATCCTGGACACGCCCGCTTCGAAAATTCGTAGCGCCTCCATGGGCCTGGTTGAAATCAACGGACTTGCCGTCGGTCCCTACACTATGACGGCCCCGATCACCGGCGTCCCGTGCTACTACTTCCGTACCACGGCATGGCAATGGCAACAGCGCGGCAGGAACAGCAAATGGGTGAAGGTTGCGGACGAGAGCCTGCACGTTCCCTTCTTCCTCGACGACAACACTGGCCGCGTGCTGGTCGATCCTCAAGGCGCGGAGATGGACATCCACCGCGATTACCACGACGAATTCAGCACCTCCCTCTTTTCCAGTAGCCTGGGGATTCCGCCCAACGTCACCGGATTTCTGGCGCGGCACGGAGTTTCCACCGACCGGAAAATCAAAGTTGACGAATGCTGCATCAAGCCGAAAAACTCGCTCTTCATTCTGGGAACCTTGGCCCAGAATCCCGGCCTAAGCGTGGCCGCAGCACCAGTGCGGAGCGTAACCGCCGATCGGCACATGGTTTCCCTACCCTTGCCGAGTATCTGGGGGTTCTTGTCGCTATTCGCGGGCGTGACTGGCCCGGGAGACATGTTGCTCACCACATTCAGGAGTGACCCAATTCCAGCAGCGCCCATCCCTTTGCCGAGCGCCTCCCCGGCTTCATCGTTGACGAAGGAGCAAAAGATTACGGCAGCGCTGATGAAAGCAGGCATCACGAGTCCCGCAGCCTGGGCGGCGGCGGGCATGAAAACGGCTGTGGCGGTCGCACCGGCCGCCGCCGCTGCTGCTGTTGCACCGGCGCAGTTTGATCTGCATCCCCCGGTTGTGTTGTTGAAGGGTGCGCACAATCCGGCATTTTTGATTTCCTGGCACAGCCAGCGCGATGTAGTCAGCTCGCTGAGCTGGAAATCCACACTGATGATCTGGGGCGGTCCCGCTCTCGCCCTGCTGTGCGCCTACATTTTGGCGGCGCATTTCGACCTGCTGTAAGGGCGGAGAAAGAGAACTATATGGACACCATCGTCTCACTGATATTCCTGTTTGCGATTCTCGGCGTGATCGCTTATGTGGTCATGATCTTCAACGGGCTCATCGCGCTCAAGAACGACCTCGCCAAAGCCTGGGCCAACATTGACATCCTACTCAAGCAGCGCCATGACGAACTGCCCAAGCTGCTCGACGTCTGCAAGGGCTACATGGAGTTCGAGCGCGACACCCTGCAAAAAATCACCCAGGCGCGCAGCATGTATTCGCAAGCCGTCAGCGTTGATCAGAAGGCGCAAGCGGACCAGAGCATGACCTCGGCTCTGCGCGGCTTCTTTGCCGTGGCCGAGAACTATCCGCAACTGAAGGCCAACGACAATTTCATGCGGCTGCAGGGAAGAATCACGGAACTGGAAAGCCAGATCGCCGACCGTCGCGAGTTCTACAACGACTCCGTGAACACCTTCAACATCCGTATTCAGCAGATCCCCGACACTTTCATCGCCAGCTTCATGAGCCTGGCCCCGCAACCAATGTTCAAGGTGGAAGATGCCGACAAAGCCGATGTGCCCATGAGCTTCGGTGCCGCAAAATAAAGCGTGGGACCCTGCTCCAACTCTGTCATCCCGACCGCAGCATTGCGATTGGTTTTTTCAATCGCAATGCGGAGTGGAGGCACCTG